>Ga0256406_1000007_pt1 | contig 352037 bp, 310 predicted proteins | sample RumenRJG_03DNA_FD_185986 | JGI IMG/M metagenome (GOLD analysis project Ga0256406, IMG submission 185986) | Bovine rumen microbial communities from Lethbridge, Alberta, Canada - RJG_03 | ecosystem: Host-associated > Mammals > Digestive system > Stomach > Rumen | place: Canada: Alberta... | reverse complement strand
CGTGGAAATGGAAAGGAATCAATGAACTTAAAAGATTTAAAGTTCTTAGACAGAGTATTTGATGTATCTGTTTAAGAACAATATTTTAGCCATATTTGTTACAAAAATGCTTGACCACAACAGAGAATGCATATGAATTTAGGTAATCAGATTGTTTTTCAGATGCCCATATTTCTGATGAGGTTTACCATCTCGATGGCACCCTCTGCGCAATCAGAACCCTTGTTGCCTGACTTTGTACCGGCACGGTCAATTGCCTGGTCAATTGTGTCTGTTGTAAGAACACCAAACATAACTGGAATACCTGACTCGAGGCTAGCCTGTGCGATGCCCTTTGATGTCTCTGCGCATACATAATCGAAATGGCTTGTTGCACCACGGATGACTGCACCGAGTGCGATTACTGCATCATATTTCTTTGACTCTGCCATCTTCTTTGCAATGAGCGGAATCTCAAATGCGCCTGGAACCCATGCAACATCGATGTCCTCATCCTTTACATTATGTCTCTTTAAGGTATCAAGGCATCCGCCAAGAAGCTTTGATGTAATGAATTCATTAAATCTTGCTACTACGATACCGACCTTGATCGGCTGCTCTGTTACGATTTTTCCTTCGAATGTGTTCATTTTTTGTACTCCTTTTTTGTTTTTATTACTTTCAATGTCAAACTATTTTTCAATTGCATTTTCTTGTTGCAAACACCGCAGTTGAACAAACTATTTTGTTATTATTTTCAATTGCATTTGCTCATACTACTAAAAGATTATTATTACCTTTAGTGTAAAATTTATGTCAGAATATTACTTAACAATTATTCTGGCATATCGAGCTTATGTCCCATCTTGTCCTGTTTTGTCTTCAGATAGAATGCGTCATAAGGCGTAGGCTTCATAATAATTGGAACTCGCTCGACAATTTCCATGCCGAAATCTTCAAGCTGATAAATCTTGTCTGGGTTGTTTGTAAGAAGTCGCATGGTCTTTACGCCAAGATCCTTCAGAATCTGCGCACCGATGTAATATTCTCTCATATCCTCAGGGAAGCCAAGTGCAAGATTTGCCTCGACCGTATCCATGCCCTTGTCCTGAAGCTCGTATGCCTTCAGTTTATTAAGTAGGCCAATGCCACGGCCTTCCTGCCTCATATAGAGGACGATACCACGTCCTTCCTTTTCAACCATCTTCATTGCTGTGGCAAGCTGGTTTCCGCAGTCACATCTCATTGAATGGAAGACATCTCCTGTGAGACACTCTGAATGAACCCTGACGAGAACATTCTGGCCGTCGCCAATGTCGCCCTTTACTAGTGCCACATGATGCTCACCATTTAAGATATTTCTGTAACCGTAAGCCGTGAAATCACCAAATTCAGTAGGAAGATGTGGATGTGCGACGCACTCGACAAGCTTTTCATGACGCTTCCTGTAGTCCTGAAGGTCATGAATTGTGATCATCGTAAGATGGTATTTCTTTGCAAGCTCTGTGAGTTCTTCCGTACGCATCATCGTGCCATCATCTCTCATGATTTCGCAGCAGAGACCGACCTGCTTTAAGCCAGCTAAACGGAGAAGATCAACGGTTGCTTCTGTATGGCCGTTTCTCTCAAGCACGCCATTCTTCTTTGCAAGAAGCGGGAACATGTGGCCAGGACGTCTGAAGTCCATTGCCTTTGCATCATCAGCAACAACGTGGCGGGCTGTCATGCCTCGCTCCTCTGCTGAAATTCCCGTTGTCGTCTGATCATAATCGATTGAGACCGTAAAAGCTGTCTCGTGATTGTCTGTATTATTTACGACCATCTGAGGAAATTCAAGTTTCCTGACATAGTCCTCTGACATCGGCATGCAGATCAGCCCCTTTGCAACTGATGCCATCATATTTACATTCTCTGTTGTGGCAAACTCCGCAGCACAGATGAAGTCACCTTCATTTTCCCTGTCCTGATCATCTGTCACGAGAATGATTTTGCCCATCCTCAAATCTTCAAGTGCCTGTTCTATTGTGTCCATGAATGATCCTTTCTTACTTTATCAGATTATTCAGCAATAATTTTTACTCATTATGTTATTTATAGCTGTTATCCTGATAACTTTTTGTTGGTCTGGCTATAATTTCATCACTTTGGTCTGTTTTATAGCCAATCTATATACTCTTCTTTTCTGTCCTGGCTATAATTTTCAGACTGTTGCCATCCGTCCTTATCAGCTTCTCTACATACTTTCCGATGACATCGCATTCAAGATTTACATGCGAGTTCACATGCTTTTCGGAAAGCACTGTCTCTTCCTGCGTGTGCGGAATGATGGAGACTGAAAATCCGCCGCCGCCGACACGAGCAACCGTGAGCGAAATACCATCGATTGCAATCGAACCTTTCTCAACTACATATTTCAAAATATCGGGTGAAGCCTTGATCTCATACCAAATCGCAATGTCGTCTCTATGCATCGAAGCGATTCTTCCAACGCCATCAATGTGCCCTGAAACGATATGTCCGCCAAGCCTCGTGTCAAGCCTGAGTGCCCGTTCCAGATTCACATGGCTTCCCTTCATGAGCTCGCCAAGTGTCGACCTCGAAAGTGACTCGTTCATGACATCTGCAGTAAAGATTCCTGAATGACCATCGGGATTTACCTCGACTGTTGTAGCTGTCAGGCAGACGCCATTCGTGCAGACTGAATCACCGACCTTTAGGTCATCAAAAATCTTCTTGCCGCTTATCGTGAGCAGAGCCGACTTCGGCCCATGCCGTACATTTTCAATTGTTCCAATTTCTTCAACTATTCCTGTGAACATCTTGTCCTTTCTTATTTTCTATTGGGTGCCCATATACCTAGTCACCACCGACAAATATATTGAAAAATAATGATAATTTTCTTCTTGCATTTCAGCAAAAATAAATCAATATCATCTGGCAAATCATTAATAATCAATGATCAACATCCGCTGTAACAAGGATATCTTCCCCCATCTTCTGAACGCTCATATTTGCTAATTCAAAAGCATCCTTAAGTGCAGAAATTCCTTCACCTTCAACCGGAGACTTTGCTGAAGAACCGCCCACAATCTTCGGTGCAATAAAAGCTTCAATCTTATTTACAATACCAGCCTTAAGTGCCGCAAAGTGAAGTTCTCCACCACCTTCAAGAAGAATGGATGTGATATTTCTCTTGTACAATTCTGTCATCAATACTCGAAGATCAATGTGTCCATCCGAGCCCTCTGGAAGAAAAATTATCTCAACACCTGCTGCCTTCAAAGCCTCTATCTTACTGGACACATTCTTCTCATTTGAATCTTCAAAAGTGAATTCTCTGTCACCCTCTTTAGATGATGGCATGCCATCTCCTTCGCTTGAATCACTATCATATTTTCCAAGGCATGCAACAATCGTCGGAATTTCTTTCGCTGTCTTGACAAGATTGCAATCTACAGGAATTCTCAAATGCGAGTCGCAGATAATTCTTACTGGATTCCTGAAAGAATATGAATCAGAAGTCAATGGCATACTCTGAGAGACCGTCAACAGATTCTGATCTTTATATTCAGTAAATGCTTTCAAATGATTTTTTCTGAATCCCGCACTTGAAATTATTTCTCTCCAATCAGGCTCTGGCAATACAGCATCATCCTTTAAAAGTTCGGCATATTTCGCATATTCATCTTCATCAGAATCTGATACATAACCTTTTCTCTCGACACGGCTATCTTCCAATTCTCCAATAATATCGGCGAGTCTACAATTCAGCATCGGATCATCAGCAAGCACCGTTCCAATGCCTGCCATAATTCCGACATACTGCATTCTTTCAAAATGCGTAAATGCTCTAGACTCCTCGCTGGAAATCCATCTGGAATCGCCAGTCACGGTTGCAATTTTTCCATCCAAAGTTTCAGCAAATTTTGAAACTACAAATGGCGTCTTCGTACTCATGTGATGAAAGAATACTTCATTCTGCTTCAGGCATTCCTTCTCAAGAATTCCTGTATGGACTTCGATGCCATGCTCCCGCAAAATCGAAACACCCTTGCCAGCAACAAGTGGATTTACATCCATTGCGCCGACAAAAACACGGCGTATTTTTTTCTTGATAATAATGTCAGTACATGGCGGTGTCTTTCCAGTATGGCAGCAAGGCTCAAGCGTCACATAAAGGTCTGCGCCTTCCGCAAGGTCATCTGGACAGAATGTGAGCGCATTTCGTTCAGCATGAAAATGCCCGATTTCCTGATGAAAGCCCTCAGCAATAATCTCTCCATCTTTCACAACGACAGCACCAACAAGCGGATTCGGATCTACCTTTCCAAGTCCGCCCCAGGCAATGTCGATTGCCCTTTTCATATATATTTCATCTTCTGTCATAATTCTCCATGCTCACTTGCAGTATACTTCATTCGCTAATCGTAATTACCGCTCACGGCCTCCGCCGTTCGCTGATTGCAGTCGCAAAAGTTCGCTCGTTGCCTGCCGCTCACGTCCTTCGGACGTTTCGCTGATTGCAGTCGCCAAATAGCTCGATTTACGTGCAAGCACGCATCGAGCTACTTGGCTCGTTGCCTACAAAAAAATCCCTCGAAGCATCAACTTCGAGGGACATAAATTCATTAATCAAACTTCTCTCATCCGGACTATACCGTCGGTATCGGAGTTTCACCGATTCGTGCCTGAAACATTCTGCCACTATACATCAAAACCAGAAATATTTCTTAGCTTGTGGACTTTACCACCGATAGGGAATTTCACCCTGCCTCGAAGCGCTATTCAATTCGTAGTGTACTGTAGCACTTTATAGATAAATGTGCAAGCAGTTTCAATTCAATATTTGAAAATAGCTACCACATTCCCCGATTCAAGATTCTGTGTTAGCCACTATTCAATTTCATTTTTTCCAAGTGGCTAATACATTGGCAAATTCGCATATCTGTGTTAGCCAATTTCCAATTTCATTTTTTCTTATCAGCTACCACATCTCTTGATTCCGCTGTCTGTGTTAGCCGTTTATCAAATTTATTTTTTCAAACCAGCTAACACATCCCCCTATTCCACCGTCTGTGTTAGCCGTTTATCAAATTTATTTTTTCAAACCAGCTAACACATCGTTCGTTTCAGCCATCCGTGTTAGCCAACTCATCATAGAAATAAATCAATAATCAAAAGAATTGGACAATAGTATCAAGTATCTTCCCAGCCACCTCATCCTTGCTCATCAGCGGCAGTGCTTTCTCACTATCCTTCGTAATGATCGTCACAAGATTCGTATCGACCTTGAATCCCGCCCCCTTATCTTTGAGATTATTTGCAACGATGAGGTCAAGATTCTTTTTTTCAAGCTTCTTTCTGGAATTCTCAAGCATATTCTCTGTCTCCATGGAAAAGCCACAGAGTATCTGCCCAGCAGGCTTCTTTGAACCTAAAAATGCCAATATGTCCTTCGTCGGCTCCATCTCAAGAGAAATTCCAGAGTCTCCCACAGACGCCCCCTGCTTTTTAATTTTTTCATCTGCAACCTTTGCAGGTCTGAAATCCGCAATCGCAGCAGCCATGATAATTATATCCTGCTCATTAGAAACCGAAGTAATTGCCTCATACATATCCTGCGCAGAAATGATGTCAACACGATTGACAAATAGCGGAGCAGCGAGTGCCGTAGACCCGCTCACAAGCGTCACGTTGGCACCACGAAGTGCAGCATTTCTTGCAATCGCATAGCCCATCTTCCCGCTCGAATGATTTGTAACATAGCGCACCGGATCGATTGCTTCTTCAGTAGGCCCGGCAGAGACGAGTACTTTCTTCCCAGAGAGGTCATGCGGAAGCGCTATCTCGTGAAGAATATAATTTAAGATTACAGAGGGATCTTCTAATTTTCCTTTGCCTGTAGCTCCGCATGCAAGATGCCCGCTCGCAGGCTCCACGATAATCCATCCATCTCTTCGGAGCGTCTCAAGATTCCTCTGTGTCGCAGGATTTTCATACATCTTCGTATTCATTGCCGGTGCTATTATCTTCGGGCACACGCATGCAAGCGCTGTAGTCGTGAGCATATCGTCTGCAATTCCGTAAGCAAGCTTTGCAATCACATTTGCTGTCGCTGGCGCAATCACCAATACATCAGCCTTGTCTGCAAGTGCGATGTGCTCGACCTCATACGAATGCGCCCGGTCAAAGGTATCTGTTACAGTCCTTCTGTGAGTGAGCGAATCAAAAGTGAGCGGTGAAACAAATTCCGTCGCATTTTTTGTCATGATGACATCGACACCTGCATGCTGCTTTACGAGAAGCGATGCAAGCTCGCATGCCTTATATGCTGCGATTCCGCCTGTCACCCCAAGTACTATATTTTTGCCTTCAAGCATGATTTTCTCCAAATTCTATTGCTGAGACCTTAGCTACAGTTCACTAATTATTCGTATGCTTGAACTGTAATAAATTTCATTTTATTAAGATAGAGCTATTTGTCAAGAAAAGAAATCGTGGATATCAAATGGCATCAATTAAGTGTTATAATTCCAGCATGATATTGAATTTTTCAGTCGAGGCTGGAATGATAACATAATTAAGTAATACACCACAGCAATATAATGAAGTTTCCTAGCCAAGGCTGGAAGGATAATGTAATAGTTAATATCTCAATAGGCATTGCTGAATAACGATAAAGACATATTGTGAAAAAAGAATACGAGGAACAAAAATGATCATCGACATCCACACCCACGAATTTCCAGATAAAATTGCCGCAAAGACAAAGGAAGTGCTTCAGAATAATTCCCACTCGGAAACTTTTTCAGACCTCACGCTAAGAGGCCTAATCGATACTGAGTCAAAGGCTGGTATCGACCTTGCCGTCATCGTCCCGGTCGCTACGAAACCAAGCCAGGTCGAAAGCATAAATAATTCCGCCTACGAAATCAACGAGCGTTTCGGCGGCAAAACAGTTCTTTCATTTGCCGCAATGCACCCGGATTTTCCTGAATACAAAAAGGAGCTGAAACGCCTTGTTGAAATGGGCTTCAAGGGAATAAAACTTCACCCTGCATACCAGGGACATAACATCGATGACATTGAATATCTACGAATCATGGACGAGGCAAATTCACTTGGACTTGCAATTATCACGCATGGCGGCATCGATATCTGCTTTCCGACTGTAGATTTCTGCAGCCCGGAAATGACGCGCCACGCAATAAATGAAATCGGCGACTTCCCGCTCATCGTCGCACATATGGGCGGCTGGAAGGACTGGGAAAGAGTGCCGGAATACCTCGCAGATACAAGCATCCTCATTGACACTTCCGCATCACTCAATGAAATAGTGCCAAGAAAAGGCGATGGGCATTATTATTCTAAAGAAGGAAGATATTTTTGAAAATAATGCCCGGATGATTCTTGCTATCTAAGGGATTGTCACTATTCATTTGTATTATTAATCGTTCGCCTTACCGACTCAACCTGGTTCATCAGGTGCTCGTGCATGATGGCAACGACATTGTCCTTGTCCTTATTGCGAAGGCCATCGATAATCATCTCATGCTCCCTGATGAGTGTAGAATAATCCGTAAGTTCCTTGACATATTCGAACCTGTACCTATACATCTGCTCCTTCAGATTCTGGACGATGTCGAAAAGCTTTGGATTTCTTGCTGCTTCATAGAGAACATTGTGGAAGGCTTCGTCTGCCTCGACGATTTCCTTTACATTGCCCTTAGAAACTTCATCCTTAAATTCTTCGAGTGCCTGATCAAGCTTGTCAAAATCCTCTTCTGTCATCCGCTCACAGGCATCCTTGACGGTAAGCTCATCAAGCGCATCCCTGACCTCAAGCACATCATTTAAATCCTTTTCCGTCATGCCGGCAACCCTTGCGCCACGGCGCGGCTCTGTCACTGCAAGACCTTCCTTCTCAAGCATACGGATTGCTTCACGAATCGGCGTCCTTGAAACACCAAGCTGCTTCGCAAGTGAAATCTCCATCAGCCGCTCACCAGGTGCGATGTCACCACGAAGGATCGCATCGCGAAGTGTCAGAAAAACGACATCCCGTAAAGGTAAATATGCATTTGGATTTAGTTTAAGGTCAGTATTCATAGGATTGCCTCATCAGTCTCATTTTATTTTGTAAGTCAAAACTAACTATCTTTGTATCACATATTTTGTATTATAGCAAATACAATCTCATTTTTGTACACAAAAAACACATAAAAGTTCAAAAAATCATAGTGCAATCAGCCCGAGTACCTTCTCCGAATTTGCCTTGGCAGTATAATACGGATTAATTTTCTTTTTTGTATATTCATAGGGCTTTCCTTTTGAAATATCTTCCAGATATTTTGTAAAAAATCTCTCCCAGCTTGAAAATTCTTTACTCTCGATAAAGTCTTCGGGATGCTGCAGCATTTCATTAATGCTATCATTTGGTATCACACCAGACTTTAATAGCAGCCATTCGAAAGATTCTGACAAGCAGATAATTGAACATTCTGGATGCTCAGCCTGCCACTTCGTAATTCCATCTATTTCCGGTCCGAAGGCTGCCCCATCCGCTATGACAAAAATATTTTCTCCAACATGCTTGTCAAGCCATTCATAAATAGATGTTTTAGAGCCAGCTGACTCGCAATTTATTTTACTCTGATCAAAACATGCCCTAAAGAATTCGTATCCTGACTTTGAGTCCTCTGTAATAAGGATATCAATTGTCTTATTGTCAGCTCTGCTAAATCTGTTCTTCAACCAATAATGTTGATCAAGCTCATATACATGTTTCAGGCAGTGTTTTTTCCTGCTCCTCCCTACCATTGCGACTTCATAAATCTCATTTATGCTGTATGGAAGTTCAAAAAGATTCTCCCTTGTAAACAACACATAGTAATTGTCCGTCTGCTGAATAGCCCTGCTAAAAGCCTTGCTGCTTAAATATTTCGCTCCCTCATCAAAAAAAATAATGCTATTCTGATACTGCTTTATTTCCGACTCCCAATCCAGCCCTAATATCGTATGGCAAGGTCTCGTAGATGAAATCTTGATTCCGCTCTGTTCAGCACGCCTGCTGTAATCATCAACCATATTGTAAAGTGTTGATTTGCCTGATGCACTGTTTCCTCTTACAACAGTAATATTTCTGTGGAGTTCAAAGTCAAAACTCGCTTTTGTATTTTCAATATGAATTTTTTGTATTCCCTTCATACTTTCCTCACACCAGATAAGCAGCTTCATCCAGTAATTCCAAAGAATTATGAACTTTTTTCCCGCTGTTTAATACCATGATATTGAATGGGCCTTTACCAAAATCCATCAGATGTCGAAGATTAATAACTACCTTGCGATTTTCAGCCATTTTCAATATCCACTTTGCACAATTGTCGCCACATGTAGAAGCATTGAAAATGTGAGACCGGTCTTTGTCAATGAGGATCAATGTCTTTACACCACCAGAAAGTTCCAATGGCGTAATCATCCCTAGGTACGGGCTGTCTATCACATTAGCTCCTAATACCTTTGATTTATCTACATCCTTTATCATTTCGACTGATAGTGGAGATGTAATCCACGAGGGTTTATAAACATTTTTAAAATATGTGGCCGTGTCGTAAATGGCTTCCGGCATGTCGCCATAATATATGCTTAACATATCATCCTACGCCCTTTCAATCCTTTGCTCTTGCTTATATGTCTTTTTATCATAATTATCAAATAAGCAAAATCATTTTTTGAGAACAAAAAAATTGTACAAGTAAGTTTATTATAACTCTTACCTGTACAATCAACCAGTCGATTTTGAATTTTCATTTAATAAAACCTGATTACATAATAATATCTTCCATCTCCTGTGTTTCAAGGATAAAATCCTTGAAAAATGGCATAGCATGTTAATATCTATTTTCTATATTTTCTTAGTAACAGAATCAAGAATATTGTTAAGAAAACGCCTATGATAATCTATTCTTTTCATTCAATCATACTTTCCATTCTAACTGTTCGAGGGTGACAGACATTATTCAGTTCTGAACATATAGGGATAAACACCATAAAAAATGCACCTATGGTTAAGGCGCATAAGATTTTAAATATAATCAAAAATAATTTCAGCCCTGTCGGAAAATTTTTCCTTCACAGCATTGTAGGCTCTTGCTGCAATGTCATCATCTTCGAAGATTGAAAATACCGTTGGACCGCTGCCGCTCATCATCGAAAGAAGCGCATCCTTGTCATACATCAGGTCCTCTATTTCAACAATGTCGTAGTGCTTTTTTGCAGTGACATCTTCGAGGACATTCTTCGTGCTTATGAAGAAGCAGTCATAATTTTTCTCGTCGAGAAGATTAATGAGCTTGTCCGTGTCAGGATGCCTGATTTCCTCAAGCGCATCATATTTCTCATAGACTGTTCTCGTAGAAATATCGAAGTTCGGCTTTACGAGAATAATCGGATAATGAGGAAAAGGCTTAAGCGGTGTAAGCTTTTCACCAATGCCCTCAGCAAGTGCCGTGCCACCCATCAGGCAGTATGGAATGTCTGCGCCAAGCTCTGCGCCAAGTGCGCTAAGTTCCTCATCAGAAATCACCTTGTGTTCATTCTCATTTGGATCCTTATAGGGCTCCATATTTTCAAGTTCTCTTACAGCCTTAAGGACTGCTGCCGCATCCGTTGAGCCGCCTGCAAGACCTGCAGCAATTGGAATTCTCTTTCGAAGGAAAATATCAAAGCCATCCTCGATCGCATATTTTTCCTTCATCTTCTTTGCTGCCTTCACACAGAGATTGCTGTCGTCAAATGAAAGATTTCCCTTGACCCCTTCAAGCTCTCCTGAAATCTTCACCCTGCCATCAGGCCGTTTTGAAACCATAATGTCATCATGCAGTGAAAGCTCCTGCATGATCATCCTCACTTCGTGATAGCCATCTTCTCTCTTACCCGTGATGTCAAGTGAAAGATTGATCTTCGCATGCGCTTCCAGCGTAACTCTATTCATATGCTTCATAATTTAACAAAACCTGCTCCACATAAAATTTTGCGACAATTTTTTGTCACAACGAAACGACATTGTACCACATTGTCAAAAAATTGCACCATAAAATTTCGAAATGGCAAAATTAGTCCTATATTTCTTCCAGTTCTTCCTGCGTAATAGTCTTGACAGAATTTGCCTTCAAAATCTCAGATGCTTTTTCCTGATTGTCCGTCTTGATTGCAATAGGTGCTCCTGGGCCATCAATTGAAAGGCCATAGATATAGGTGATGTTGATTCCGCCATCACGAAGAAAGGCTAATACCTTCTGAAGCGAACCGACATCATCAGGAACGACGACTGCGATGACTTCATCGATTCTTGCAGTGAAGCCTGCATTCTTTAGAATATCATATGCCTTCTCCGGCTTCTGGGAAATGAGCCTGAGAACACCGTATTCAGATGTGTCTGCAAGGCTGACGGAAAGAAGATTAATGCCACCGTCGCATAAAATCTTTAAGACCTCGTCAAGCCTGCCCTCTTTATTTTCAATAAAAACTGAAATCTGCTTAATAAACATATTTTTCCTCCAAGAAATATTCTGCAATTACTTTAGAAACTGCCTGCAAAAAATAGATCTGCCAGCATTTATTCGTACAGCTTTCTCTTATCAATGACATGCTTTGACTTTCCATCGAAGTGCTCGAGGCCGTTTGGCTCGACTAGCTTTACCTTTGCGTTGAGGCCGATAGCAGTCTTCAGTCTGTCGTGAACTTCCTTTGAAAGTCTCTCGAGGCTGCTTACCTCATCTGTGAATGCAGACTCGGCAACCTCTACCTGAATCTCAAGCGTATCGCTATTATCAACTCGATCTACTACCATCATATAATGCGGAGTGGTGCCTTCAACCGTAAGGAGTGCTGCCTCGACCTGTGAAGGGAATACATTGACACCCTTGATGATAAGCATGTCATCTGTCCTGCCCTTGAACCTCTGGATTCTTGCCATTGTACGACCGCAGTCACACTTGCCATATTCAAGGCTGGTTAAGTCCTTTGTCCTGTAGCGGATCATCGGCATGCCCTCTTTTGTGAGGTTCGTAATGACAAGCTCGCCCTCTGTTCCGCCGGGCTGCTGCTCTAATGTATTTGGATTGATAATTTCAGGAAGGAAATGATCTTCCCAGATGTGAAGTCCCTTGTGGTATTCACAGTCGCAGGCAACACCAGGACCACAGATTTCTGTAAGACCATAGATGTCGTATGCCTTGATGTGAAGGCGCTGTTCCATCTGGTCTCTCATTTCATCTGTCCAAGGCTCTGCACCGCAGATGGCAGTCTTCAGTTTGATCTTGTCAATGAGGCCTGCCTTCTCAAGGTCTTCTGCAACATGAAGCAGATAGGATGGCGTGCAGGCGATAGCCGTAACATCGCAGTCAACCATCATGTCGATGAGTTTCTTCGTATTACCTGTTGACATTGGAAGCACCATCGCACCTAAATATTCTGCACCATAATGCGCACCGAGGCCGCCGGTGAAAAGTCCATAGCCGTAGCCGACCTGAATCACATCATCCCTGGTAATCCCTGCCATTGAAAAACATCTGGCAACGCACTCAGCCCAGATATCAATATCACGCCTCGTGTAGACACCGATCTTTGGTTTTCCTGTCGTGCCGCTGGATGCATGGACACGCACGAGCTCTGACTTCGGCACTGCTGCAAGACCGAATGGATAGGTCTTATTCAAATCCTCGTATGTCGTAAACGGAAGCTTGTTTAAGTCCTCGATTCCCCTGATATCGCCAGGCTCAAGACCAACCGCCTGCATCTTCTTCCTGTAGTACTCTACATTGTGGTAAACGCGGTTTACCTGCTTTACAAGCCTCGCGCTCTGCAGTGTCTCGATTTCATCACGGGACATGCATTCCTTTGCCTCATTCCAAATCAATTTGTTTTCCCTTTCTCTTATCACGCATTCAGACCTAATTCAAAAGCCTTTTTATTTAGTTCCAGGAATTTTGCCGGTACGCATGCGCTCACTGCACTCATCCACTCTTCCTTTGAAATCTCCGGAAGGTACTTTGAAAATCTTCCCATCAGGACAATGTTTGATGCTTTGATTGAGCCTGCTTCTTCAGCAAGCTTTAAGGCGTCAAGCACATCGACCTTTGCACCTGCCTTTTCCATCTTTTCTACAAGATTCTCCGGGTATGTGGCCGTTCCTGCGACAACAGGCATCGGATCAATCTGCTGGGAGGATGTGACAATCTGCCCATTCGGCTTTAAGAATCCCGTATATCTTGCAGCTTCAAGTAGCTCAAATGAAATAATAAAATCTGCGCCGCCCTTATCAATAATAGGGGATGCGACCTTGTCACCGAATCTGACATAGGTCACAACGGAGCCGCCCCTCTGGCTCATGCCATGAACCTCGGAAACCTTGACATCATATCCTTTGTCGAGCGCAGCCTTTCCTAAAACGCGGCTTGCGAGAAGGGAACCCTGGCCGCCGACACCAACTATCATTACACTTGTTACCATATTCGTAGGCCTCCTTTACTCGCCTTGTACTTCAAATGCATCCTTCGGGCAGAGCTCGCTGCATACGCCACAGCCGAAGCACTGTGTCTCATCGACAACTGCCTTTCCGTTCCTGAATGAAATGGATGGGCAGCCAAGCTTCATGCATGACTTGCAGCCGATGCACTTGTCCGGATTTACCTGTAAGGGATTTCCCTTCTTTACGTATTTCAGCAGTGCGCATGGACGTCTTGAGATAATGACGGATGGTGCCTCTGCAGCAAGCTCTTCCTTTACGACTCTATCCGTTTCTGCAAGGTCATAAGGATCAACGACGACAACCCTGTCGATGCCCATCGACCTTACAAGTGCCTCGAGGTCAATCTTTCCTGCAGGCTCGCCGCGGAGATTAAATCCTGTCGTCGGATTCTGCTGATGTCCTGTCATTCCTGTGATGGAATTATCCAGAATAATGACAGTAGAATTCGTCTGATTGTAAGCGATGTTTGCAAGGCCAGTCATGCCGGAATGCATAAATGTAGAATCGCCAATGACGGCAACTGTGTGCTTTTCAGCCTCAGATCCAAGGATTTTATTGAAGCCATGGATGGAGCTTACCGATGCGCCCATGCACTCGGTCGTATCAATGGATGAAAGCGGAGGTGTTGCGCCAAGTGTGTAACAGCCGATGTCTCCGATGACTGTGCATTTATTTTTCTTTAATGTATAGAAGAGACCTCTGTGCGGGCAGCCTGAACACATTGCTGGCGGCCTGTTTGGAAGGTCTTCTATCTCCTCGCATTTCGCTGCGGCGGGCTGTCCCAATTTTTCAGCAACAATGCCCTGTGAAAATTCATCGACCATAGGGAAGAGATTCTTTCCCTCGACCTCGATGCCAAGTGCCTTCACGTGCGTCTCAATAATAGGATCAAGCTCCTCGACTACGACAAGCCTGTCGATGCTTGCAGCAAATTTCTTTATTTTTTCATCTGGCATAGGGTTGATTAAGCCAAGCTTTAAGATGCTGATTCTGTCTCCAAAAACTTCCTTTACATATTCATAGGAAGTGCTGTCGCAGATAATGCCAAGGCTCTTATCTTCGCCTACTTCAAGTCTATTTAATTCAGTTTCTTCTGCAAAAGCCTCGAGTTTCTTTGTCCTCTCTTCTACAATCGGATGTCTCTTCTTTGCATTGGCAGGAACCATGACATACTTGGCAGCATCTTTTACATAAGGCTTGATTGGTGGCTCTACTCTCTCAGAGGTCTCTACGATGGACTGTGAGTGGGAAACTCTCGTGCACATCTTAAGGAGCACCGGGGTATCGAATTCCTCTGAAATCTCATAGGCCTTTTTTGTAAATTCAAGTGCCTCTTCAGAATCAGAAGGCTCAAGCATTGGCAGCTTTGCAGCAATGGCATAATGCCTGGAGTCCTGCTCATTCTGTGAGGAGTGCATACCCGGATCATCGGCAACACAGATGACCATACCTGCATTTACGCCAGTATAGGAAATCGTAAAAAGCGGATCTGCTGCAACATTTAAACCTACATGCTTCATTGCGCAGTAAGATCTCTTTCCTGCGATACATGCGCCGAAAGCGGTCTCCAATGCGACCTTTTCATTTGGTGCCCACTCGCAGTAAATCTCATCGTATTTTGCTGCCTCTTCTGTTGTCTCCGTTGAAGGCGTGCCGGGATATGAGCTTGCAAGCGCAACGCCTGCCTCATAAAGCCCTCTGGCAACAGCCTTATTGCCTAGCATTAATTCTTTCATAAACAACTCCTTAATCCATAAATTCTCTGACTGTGTACCTTTTCAGAAAATAATTTTCCCATAAAACCAATCCATGTTATGTCACAATAATATGTAATTCAATGCCATATCAATTCGCATATATCATAATCAAAAAGAATGTGAAATCAAATACATACCATTATAAAATATATGCACAAGGTGTTTTCAAGATTTGTATTCGCTCTCGACCAGTCTCTCAACACCGTATGTTTTCCTAAGCAGCGGCTTCTCAATCTTTCCTGTCGCGTTCCTTGGAACATCAGCAAAGATAATCTTCTTTGGTCTCTTATATCTTGGCAGTGTCATGCAGTAGCGGTTGATTTCATCCTCATTGCACTCGACACCTTCCTTTAGCTTTATGACTGCGCCTGTGATTTCACCGAGTCTCTTGTCAGGAAGACCGATGACTGCGACATCATCCACCTTCGGATATTCCATCAGGAAATTCTCGATTTCAACAGGGTAAATATTTTCACCGCCGGAAACGATGACATCCTTCTTTCTGTCGACAAGATAATAAAATCCGTCTTCATCCTGCTTCGCCATGTCTCCGGTATAAAGCCATCCGTCTTTCAGGACTTCCTCCGTGGCCTTCGGATTCTTGTAGTAGCATGTCATGACACCCGGACCTTTGACACAAAGCTCGCCGACTTCGCCCTGAGGAACATCCTTGCCATCCTCATCCTTAATCGAGCATTCCCAGCGGTAGCCAGGGATTCCGATTGCGCCGACCTTATTGATATTTTCAAGTCCAAGATGAACGCAGCCAGGTCCGGTCGATTCTGAAAGACCATAGTTCGTGTCATAGAGATGATTCGGGAAATATTCTTTCCAATGACGGATTAATGATGGCGGAACTGGCTGTGCACCAATGTGCATGAGCCGCCACTGGTCAAGCTGATAATCAGATAATTTCAGTGTGCCATTATCGAGCGCATCCAGAATATCCTGCACCCAAGGCACAAGCAGCCACACGATCGTGCAGTGCTCATCTGAAACAGCTTTCAGAATAATATCAGGCTTCGTGCCTTTCAGAAGCACTGCCCTGCTTCCCGTCCAGAGCGAACCCATCCAGTGGAATTTTGCCCCGGTATGATAAAGCGGCGGAATGCAGAGGAAACAGTCCTCATGCGTCGTCTTGTGATGGACTGCCTCCATCTCAGCAGCCTGAATCAGGGACCTGTGCTTATGAAGAATTGCCTTTGGAAATCCCGTAGTTCCAGATGAAAAATAAATTGCTGCATAATCATCATCGGTAAGCGGAACGCCTGGTTCTGTGCTCGGAAAATCCGAAACAATATCAAGATAATCCTCTGCGAAATCCGGACATCCATCTCCTACATATATGAGCGTCCTCTTATTTCCAATTGCAGCAAGATTCGTCTCAATTCGGTTGGTAAATTCTGGACCAAAAAATATGACATCCACATCAGCAAGATCTGCACAGTATGCGATTTCATCAGCCGTATATCTGAAATTAAATGGAACAGCGACTGCACCGCTCTTTAATACGCCAAAATAAATCGGAAGCCACTCGAGGCAGTTGAACATCAGGATGGCAACCTTGTCATCTTTTCCTATGCCTCTTTTAATGAGCATATTTGCAACTCTGTTTGATTTTTCATTGAAGACTCTCCAGCTGATTTCGTGCCGGAATGGTCTAACTTCAGTCTGCTGAACCAAATCATAATCCTTAAAGGAAAGCTTCCTTGTCTCCTCCATCGTAGGATTCAGTTCAATCAAAGCAATTTCATCAGGATACTCTTTTGCATTCCTGATCAGTAAATCTGTTACGGGCATCTAATCCACCTTTCATACAATTCGCCAGCAAACTGGCATAACCCCTTTTTATTTTATTTATTATTTGCAACAAAATGTCACAAACTATTTTGCCGTTACAGTTGTATATCTAGATGTTGTTACAAAATTCAACACCAATATTTTGTATTTTCTGTCTTTGTTGTTTATCTCATAGATCAAAGCAGTACCGTTACTTCGAAGCCTTGTCTCTCTGCCGCTTCGCTTCATACATGAGCAGGCTTGCCGACACAGCCGCATTCAGCGACTCGATTTTTCCCTCCATTGGAATAATGATCTTTTCCGTGCATAGGGAAAGTGCTCTCTCTGAAAGCCCATTTCCTTCATTGCCAATTAGAAAGCCGAAGCCATTTTCAAGAGAAGAATAATCTATTTCATCATAGTGATGCGTTGCGCCAAGGGCCGCACCGAAGAGAACAATATTTGTGCTGGCTTCTTTAGCTTCAGAATCCAGAAATCTTCCTTCTACAAAATTCCGAAGTATTTCATAGAAATCTTTTTTCTCTGCCAAATCACTCCCTGTGGAATCATCCTCGGGTTCATCACCATCTTTTGGCTCTGTCCCTGCAATAATGAACGGCATCCTGAAGATTCCACCCATCGTCGCTCTCGTAACCTTCGGCGAAAACACATCCACCGTATCGGCGCTCATCACGATGCCTCTTGCGCCAGCTGCTTCGGCAGTACGGAAAATCGTTCCAAGATTTCCCGGATCCTGAATCGTTTCAAGAAAGAGCACAGGATGATTGTTCCTTTCAGATAAAAAATCTTTTTCTTCAGGGAAAGAAACAAGGGCCAGAATTCCTTTCGGATTCACAGTATCCGAGATGGATTTCATCACCGAGTCAGACACAATCTGAAAATCAAATTTTTCATCAAAACTATTTTGAAATTCAGAAAAAAAGCTTTCACTGACATAGACTTTTTGTATAAGGTCAGACGGTGCTTCTGACACCATTCTTGGACCTTCTATTACAAAAGCCCTTTCCTCTCGTCTGAACTTCGAAGATTTCAGCAGCTTTGAAATATACTTAATCTGTTCATTTTTCGAGCTTTCAATAATATCCATCAGAGGCCTTTATCTCTAAATATTTTTTGACCGCATACTGTTTTATTATAATGATAACAAAGATTCTTGTAAATAAAAAAACGAGCGGGAAAACGTCATTTCCCACTCGTCAAAAATCTAATTTAATCTATCAAACCTTGTAGTAAGCATTTCCAAGATCACGGCAGATCTTTACCTGATATGGATCAAGCTCCTTCTTCATAGCAAGGGCTGTCTCGATATCATCATAAACAAACTTGCCGCCCCTATGAGAGATAACCTGGTTTGTCTTGCCCTCTGCAAGAAGATCAGCTGCGATCGCACCCATGGTAGATGCATAAACTCTGTCCTTTGCTGTAGGTGAACCACCACGCTGCATATGACCAAGGATGGTAGCTCTTGTCTCAATGCCTGTAGCAGCTTCGATTCTCTTTGCCATAGATGTAGAATGGCCGATGCCCTCTGCATTTACGATGATGTGATGCTGCTTGCCACGCTTACGGCTCTCGATGATGTGATTTACAAGAGCCTGCTCATCATAATCATAAGTCTCAGGAAGAAGGACATCCTCAGCACCGTTTGCAATACCGCACCAGAGAGCGATATAACCAGCGCCACGTCCCATTACCTCGATAATGGAGCATCTTTCATGAGAAGTTGAAGTATCACGAACCTTGTCGATCGCTTCCATTGCTGTATTTACTGCTGTATCAAATCCGATTGTATAATCTGTACATCCGATATCAAGATCGATTGTACCAGGAAGTGCTACTGTATTGATGCCGTGCTTTACAAGATTCATAGCGCCCTTGTAGGAACCGTCACCACCGATGACTACGACACCTTCGATACCGTGCTTTCTGCAGATATCTGCTGCTTTCTTCTGGTATTCTTCCTGCATGAATTCAAGACATCTTGCAGTCTGAAGAATAGTACCGCCTCTTGAAATAATATCTGAAACGCTGTGCGCGTCCATATCTACGATTTCTTCCTGAAGAAGACCTGCGTAACCACGTCTGATTCCCTTTACCTTGCAGCCATTTGCGATTCCTTCACGTACTACTGCACGAATCGCTGCGTTCATTCCAGGCGCATCGCCACCGCTTGTAAGTACGGCGATCGTCTTAAGAGCACTTGCCATAAAAATTGCCTCACATTCTTAAATAAACTCTATCATAAGTCCGAAATCCTCGAACTACACAAACCAAATAGCATTTTAATATTGTTAAAGAAAAAATTCAATATTTATCTGTAATAGTAATGTTAATTTTATCGAAAACCATACCTTTCTGCTGTCACAAAGACATTTTTCTCACCGAATACATCTTTTATTGCTTTGATCTTGTCATCAGTGAGCGTGAGTACCCCCGGCATTGTTTTTCTTAACTTTCCATCAGAAATAAAAATGCAGATTCGGTCTTTCGCATTTTCTGAATTATCTATATATGAATTGATCTTCTGCTCGGATTCTTTGTATGAATCCATCGTCTTGAAATTGAGCCAGACATCCTTCGGGACTTCTGAAAATCGCACGACATCAGAGGCAATGATTTTTCCGTCTTTATTTTCCTCGACTGAAGACCTGCCGCGGATTAATAATTTTTCGTCCTCATTCAGAATCGACCTGTACTGCTCGAATACCTTCGGGAAGAAAATAATCTCAATCTGTCCTGTCATATCCTCGATTGTGACAAAGGCCATCGCCTGATTATTCTTCGTAAAATGCATGGTCTTCTCAATGACCATGCCGCCGACGGTGACGAAGACTCCGTCCTTGATCTTTGGAAGCAGGACGGCATCGGACGCATCATCCGTTGCTGCATTCATGCTTTCAAGATTTACTGAGCCGTCTGCATTTCTCTCCATTCCTTCAGAATCTTCAGGCAGCATAAAATCAAGAGATGATGCCGTGCAGTTTTTCTTCATAAGAGCCTTGTCATCTTCAAGAGGATGGCCGCTTATATAAATGCCAAGCACTTCCTTTTCAAAAGAAAGACGGAGGTCCTTATCGAGATCAGGAATGTCCGGAAGCTCTGTCCTAAAGTCTTTTTTTGCCGTCTCATCTGCCATATCAAAAAGCGTAATCTGTCCGGCAACTGAAGACTTTGCGCGGTCAGCGACATTTCCCATGATTTCCTGATATACAGCGAGCTTCTGCCTTCGGTTTCCCTCGAAACAGTCAAGTGCGCCTGCCTTTATGAAATTCTCAATGGCACGCTTCGTGACTTCATTTCCATGAACCCGCTCGAAGAAATCAGAAAGATTCCTAAACTGCCCATGCGCATTTCTTTCATCGATCACTGCATCGACAACGCCGCGTCCGACACTCTTTACTGCATAAAGACCGAACCGGACTTTTTCGTCTTCAACAGTAAACGGTCCTTCACCGCGGTTTACATCAGGAGGAAGAATCTCTATGCCAAGGTCACGGCAGACAGCGATATATTCTGCGACCTTCGGTGTCCTGTCGATGACAGAAGTCATCATTGCGGCGAAAAACTCTGCAGGATAATGCGCTCTCAGGTATGCTGTCTGAAGTGCGACTACGGCATAGCCTGCAGCGTGTGATTTATTAAATGCATAATTTGCAAAGTCGATCATCTCGTCATAGATCTTGTTTGCGACATCGGCAGAAATTCCTCTTGCGACGCAGCCCGGCACATTTTCCTCCGGATTTCCATAGACAAAGTTCTGCCGCTCCCGCTGCATCTCATCCTGATGCTTCTTTGCCATCGCGCGGCGGACGAGGTCGCTTCGTCCCATCGAGTATCCACCGAGGTCACGCACAATCTGCATGACCTGCTCCTGATAGACCATACAGCCATAGGTATTTTTCAGGATTGGTTCAAGCTCCGGCGTATCGTATTTTACTTTGTCTTTATTTCTTCGTCCTTCAAGATATTTCGGGATGAAGTCCATTGGACCCGGACGGTAGAGTGAAATGCCGGCCACGATATCTTCAAAACAGTCCGGCTTAAGCTCCTTCATGAAATTTCTCATGCCCGGGCTCTCAAGCTGGAAGATGCCTTCGGTATGTCCCTGTGAGATGACCTTGTACATGGCTTCGTCTGAAAAATCTATATTGTCAAGATCGATGTCAATGCCATGCGTTTTCTTTACAAGCTTCACGGCATCGGAAAGAACCGTAAGCGTTCGAAGGCCGAGGAAATCCATCTTGAGTAGGCCAAGTTCCTCGACCGTTCCCTTTTCATACTGGGTGACAAGCGGTCCGCCTGCCTGGACTCTTGAAAGCGGAACATATTCCACCATTGGCTTTTCAGAAATAATGACGCCTGCTGCATGCATTGAAGCATGCCTCGGAAGACCTTCAAGATTCTTTGCCGTGTCAATGAGTTTTCTCACCTCTTCATCAGACTCATACATTTCCTGAAGATGCGGATTTACCTTCATGGAATTCTCAATCGTAACAGACATGTCCGGAATCCGGTTCGGGATTTCCTTTGCGACAGAATCAACGAAGGAATATGGCATGTCAAGCGCCCTGCCGCAGTCACGGATGGCGTTTTTTGCAGCCATCGTACCAAAGGTCACAATCTGGCAGACACAGTCCGCACCATATTTTTCTGTAACGTATTCTATGACCTCGCCACGCCTGTCATCTGCAATGTCAACATCAATATCCGGCATGGAAACTCGCTCAGGATTTAGGAATCGCTCGAAGAGAAGGTCGTACTTTATAGGATCAATATTGGTAATCTCCGTCACATATGAGACAATTGAGCCTGCCGCAGAACCACGTCCCGGACCTACCGGAATGCCGTGTGATTTTGCAAAATGGATGAAGTCCCAGACAATCAGGAAGTAATCCACATAGCCCATATTCTTGATGACAGAAAGCTCATGCTCGAGCCGCTCATGGATTTCAGGTGTGGCATTCGGATAACGCTTCTTCATGCCATCCTCACAGAGCTTACGAAGATATCCTTCAGCGTCGTATGGTGCCGGCACGTCAAAATGCGGCAGCTTCGTCACGCCGAATTCGATGTCGACATGGCACCTGTCTGCAATTGCCTGCGTATTATCGATTGCCTCAGGAATGTATGCAAACCGCTCCCGCATCTCGGCTTCAGTCTTCACATAGAACTGACCGCCTGGATACTGCATACGGTCTGTATCATTTACCGTCTTCTTCGTCTGGATGCAGAGCAGTACATCATGTGCGGCAGCATCTTCGGCATTGGTATAGTGGCAGTCGTTCGTTGCGACGAGTGGGATGCCCGTCTCATTATGTATTCGAAGCAGTGCCTGATTCACTGTCGACTGAAGCGGAATGCCGTGGTCCTGTAGCTCAAGGAAATAATTATTCTGTCTGAACAGTTCATTGTACTTTAGTGCCAGCGCCTTTGCCTCTTCGTACTGTCCCTGTTCGATGAGCCTCGGCACCTGTCCTGCCAGGCAGGCGGAAAGGCAGATGAGCCCCTCGTGGTATTTCTGAAGCGTTTCAAAATCGACTCTCGGCTTTCTATAGAAACCTTCTGCAAAGCCGATTGAGACAATCTTCATGAGATTCTGGTAGCCTGTATTATTTTCTGCCAGAAGAATGAGATGGTAATATTTGTCGTCATTGTCGCCAGGTTCACGGTCGAAGCGGCTGCCAGGACTTACATAAATTTCAGAGCCGATGATCGGATTAATCCCCTGCTTCTTTGCTTCCTGGTAAAAATAGATGCAGCCATACATGACGCCGTGATCGGTAATCGCAGCGGCATTCTGCCCGTCTGCCTTGACCTTTGCGATGTAATTTTTGATTTTGTTCGAGCCGTCAAGGAGGCTGTAAACCGTATGTGTATGTAAATGAACGAAGGACATATCTGCTCCCCAAAAATAATAATCTAAAAAAATAAAGAACTGTCACTTTTGTAACAGTTCTTTATATTATACTTCACATTTTAAGTGTTGCAAATTATTAATTTCAGGCTGAAGCCTTCTTCTGCTTCTTTGCTGCCATTTCAGCATCACGCTTTGCTGCCATAGCTGCCTTATCCTTGAGCTCCTGCTGCCAAAGCTTCTCAGCCCTAGGCTTCCACTCTTCTGCATAAGGATCGCACTTGCCGCAGAGTGAATTTACATCCTCAGGAGACTGAAGGTCTGTTGACTTTGCGCCTGTCTCCTTGACGATCTGTGGTAAGATCTCAGGGTTTTCAAGAAGCGGGCATGGACGAAGGTGATTGTCATTGAATGGCTGGCCTTCCATGTACTTCATGAAGATCGGCTGCTTGAAGCACTCAAGAAGAGACTTGTCATGAATATTTGCGCTTGAATAATGTACGAATACGCAAGGCTCAACATCACCGTTCGGGTTGATGTGGCAGTACTCACGGCCTCCGGCAACGCAGCCGCCAACCCACTCACCATCATTTTGGAAGTCAAGTGCGAAGATAGGCTTGCCGCCTTCGAAACCACGAATCTCACGTACTCTGTGGAACATGTACTCTCTCTGATCAGGATTAAGAAGAAGATCAGTAGAAGCGTCATTTCCAACTGGCATATAGTGGAAATACCAGATTGACTTAGCACCCTTGTCAATTACCATGTCAAGGAACTCATCTGAAGTAACTACCTTGTAGTTTACAGATGTGTAGCAGATTGAAAGTGCAAAAGGAATCTTGTGCTCCTTAAGTAAATCCATGGCATGCATAACCTTCTCAAATGTGCCCTTGCCACGACGTGAATCATTTGCCTCTTCAAAACCTTCAAGAGAAATAATAGGAAGAAGGTTCTTTATACGAAGGAGGTCCTCGCAGTACTGCTCATCAATAAGCGTACCGTTTGTGAATGTCTGGAAGAAGCTGTGCTGATGCTTTTCAGCAAGAGCAACAAGGTCCTTCTTTCTCATAAGAGGCTCTCCGCCTGTGAAAAGGAAAAAGTGAATGCCAAGATCCTCTGCCTGTGAAACGATGCTCTCAAGATCTTCATTTGAAAGCCTCATCTCATGACCATACTCAGCTGCCCAGCATCCTGTACAACGAAGGTTGCATGCTGAGGTAGGGTCGATAAGGAGAACGAAAGGAATAGGCTCGCCAAGTTCCTTTGTCTCTTTTCTAGTCTGCTTATATCCTCTGAAGGCTGCCTCATAGCCCATGTTAAGAGCAAGAGACTTGATAATGCCATGATCTACATTATCAAATAAATCGTTTGTGAATTTGCACCACTTGCTATCAGGATTCTCATAAACCTGGCGAAGTGCCTCATATGCACGAGGTGGCCATGTATCACCAAGAGTCTTCTCCATGAGATTGATAAAATCAATCATGCCGGCTTCTCTCTTCTTGTCGATGTGATTGAGAGCACCTGTAATAGCAACTTCAACGGCTTTACGCTCGATGTTGTGCTTTATTCCGTCTGCCATCTTTTCCACCATTCCTTCTAAAACAAAATCTATATGGTTTTCTTAAATTACCACGATATGATATAAAAATCCGATTTTTTCCACAAGAGACAATTCGAGCTTTATGTATAATGCGAAAATACGCTATTTTTTGAACAATTTGTGAAATTAGTTAAAATTACTGAGTTTTTATTCATAAAGAGAAAATTGTATAGATTTTTTTCTTATATAATAAAGTAAAATACCTTGCAAATGTGTTTAGAAAGCGAGGACAACAAATGAAGACTGGTGTTATTGCTGAAGGCGGCGGAATGAAGTGCGCATTTACCTCTGGCGTGCTTGATGTTTTTATTGATAATGATATTAAATTTGATTATACTATGGGCGTATCTGCCGGAGCCGCCTGCATTGCTTCCTATCTTGGCGGACAGAAAGGCAGAAACAGAAGATTCTTTGTAGATCATATTGACGAGCCTGGATATTTCGGTGTGAAAAGCTTTTTAAAAACCGGCGATCTCTTTGGTCTCGATTACATCTATTCTGACCTTACAAATGAAGACGGCGGCGACCCTCTTGATTTTGACAAGCTCATGGATAATCCTGCAGAGTTCGTATTCCCTGCAACGGATGCCCAGACAGGAAAGCCATATTTCTTTTCAAAGGAAGACCTTGTCAGAAATGACTACAAAGCAATAAAAGCAACCTGCGCTCTTCCAGCTGTCTGCAAGCCTATTGAAATCGGCGGGCACAAGTATTTCGACGGCGGCGTTTCGGATTCTATTCCGTACAGGAGAGCATTCGAAGATGGCTGCGACAGACTTGTCATTATCATGACAAAGCCATACGACTACAAGATGCAGCCACAGAAGCACAGATTTGCTTACACTTACATTTTACATAGATACCCGAGGATTATCTGGAGACTCAATAACCGTGCCGATGTCTACAACGACCGCTATGCGAAGATCAAGCAGCTCGCAAAGACAGGAAGAATTCTTCTCATTAATCCTTCAGACGCAATAAAGCTCGACACCTATACGATGGATAAGAAGGTAAATCAAAAGCTTTATGAAGAGGGTGTCCGCGTCGCAAATAAAAAGCTCGACGAAATAAGGAGTTTTATTGATGCAGACTAATGTCAACAGGTCAAGGAATTTTTTCAAGTCTATACTTCCTATTCTTACTTTTTTCTGCCTGATGCTTCTTGTCGAAGTTGCTGTAATGGAAGTTTATTTTTTCATTGCTGCCTGGACTTCAGGAAAGACTGATTTCTATGATTTCCTGGATTATTTTCTTGAAAAATTCATAGGTGATGGCAGCATTATTTCTATGTTCATCTATGGATTCATTGCTTTGTTTGTCTCACTTTTCTGGTATGGAACCGTACTTGAAAAGCAGAAAAACATACCAGATTACCTCGCTGATTCAAAGAAATATGAGCTTCTGACAGGTGACGGAAATCATTTCACAAACTACAAAAAAATCTGCATTATTGCACTGATTGTTTCTGCAATAGGCTTTCAGATCGTGATGCAGTTCTTCATGGTTGGTCTTGCGAAGCTCGCGCCATCATGGGCAGAAGAATACCAGGAACTCCTGAAAGCCACAGGGCTTGGCGAAAGCAAGCTCTCATGGATGATGGTCATCTACATCTTAGTCGGACCATTTTCAGAAGAAATGTGCTTCAGGGGACTCACGTTTGAGTATTCAAGGAAATCCATTTCATTCTGGGGCGCAAATATCTTTCAGGCGCTGCTCTTTGGTGTCTTCCATGGAAATATGCTCCAGGGAATCATGGCATTCTTACTTGGACTTGTCCTTGGATATATTTATGGAAAAACAAGAAATATTAAGGCAACAATCATATTTCATATTACCTTCAATGCCTCGACATTTTTCATTGGCGAGATTGACATCACGAAGATGAACATGCTGACAGGCTTCATCTATCTCATGGTTGGACTTACGATTGCATACTTTGGACTTGTTTATTTCTTCAGAGGAGTGCCGAGAAATTTCAATGCGCCGAAGATGCCGGAGTAATTCTTACATGCTCTTCGCTTTCTCGATTGCCGCCTTGATGCCCTTCATGATATCGCTTCTGAAGCCTGCATCTTCCAGAGCCTCGACACCGGCAATTGTCGTGCCGCCAGGCGAGCAGACGGCATCTTTTAGTTCACCTGGATGCTTCCCTGTCTCAAGTACCATCTTTGCAGTGCCCAGCACTGACTGTGCAGCAAAGATATAGGCATCCTTTCTAGGCATTCCATATACGACTGCTTCATCAGCCATCGCCTCAATCAGCATATAGATAAATGCTGGCGAAGATCCGGAAATTCCAATGACTGTATCCATCATGGATTCCTTGACTTCGACAGCCTTACCGAAGCTGTTGAATATGGCCATGACTTTCTCTTTGTCATCAGCGCTGAAATTTTCATTGAAGCATACACCGCTCATTGCTTCTCCGACAGCTGCCGGCGTGTTTGGCATAGCACGTGCAATTCTAAGCTTAGAAAAAGGCAGAGCATACTCAATATCTGAAATCGACTTCCCCGCAGCTACAGAAACTATTATCTGATCACCTGCCAGGTTATCTTTTACAATAGGCAGCACTTCATCAAACTGATAAGGCTTTACCGCCAGAATAATGATGTCAGAATTCTTTACGACTTCTGCATTATCCTGCGTCATTGTAATGCCAAATTCCTCAGCCTTTTTTACTTTGCTCTCAGAAGTCTTGCAGGATGCGATGACTTCACTTTTGTCTGCCAGTCCGGCATTTAAAACGCCATGAATCATGGCGCCGCCCATATTTCCGCTGCCTAAAAAACCATACTTGTACTTCATTTATTACTCCTTTTCTTCTACAAGAGAACACAAATCTTGTTTTTGCACTTTGTGTAAGCTGATTCCCACCTAAATTTATTTATTTTCTCAAATTTAGGCAAACACAGCCTCAGATCTGAGTGTATGTATTAGCCGATTATAAATTAATTTTCAATTATTACCAGAATTTTTAAGTTTTGTCAGCCACTCCCCGACTTCCTTCTCATGCCCCATCTCTGTCGGCTCATAAAAGACTGTTCCTTCAACTTCATCCGGCAGATACTGCTGGTCGACATAGTGGTTCGGGAAATCATGTGCATATTTGTATCCGACACCCTTCCCGAGAGCCGCATGGCCGGAATAATGTGCATCCTGCAGGTACGGCGGGATCGTCGCAATGTTCCGGCTGCGCACATCCTCAAGAGCCTTCTCTACTGCCATATAGGATGCATTCGATTTCGGCGCAGTCGCAACATAAACCGCGGCTTCAGAAAGAATAATCCTTGACTCCGGCATACCTATTCGTTCAACCGCAAGCATCGCATTGGTCGCAACGACAAGCGCATTCGGGTCAGCCATTCCGACATCCTCAGCAGCGCAGATCGTGATTCGGCGGGCGATAAATTTTATGTCCTCTCCAGCATCAAGCATCTTCGCTAAATAATATACGGCAGCATCAGGATCAGATCCTCTCATACTCTTTATAAATGCAGAAATCGTATCGTAATGATTGTCACCGTCCTTGTCATAGCGTGTGACTCTCTTCTGAATGCACTCCGATGCAACATCAAGCGTAATATGAATAATCCCATCATCAGAAGGTTTTGTCGTAAGCACTGCAAGCTCCACAGCATTCAGTGCATTTCTCGCATCGCCATTTGACATATCTGCTAGGAATTCTAATGCATCATCATCAATAGAAGCATTGTATGAACCCATGCCATTTTCCTTGTCAGTGAGCGAGCGCATGATGATGGTCTTGATATTTTCATCAGAAAGCGGCTTAAGTTGAAAAATCACAGACCTTGAAAGCAGAGCGGAATTCACTTCAAAATAAGGATTCTCTGTTGTCGCACCAATCAGAATCACGGTTCCATTTTCGACAAACGGAAGCAGGTAATCCTGCTGCCCCTTATTAAATCTGTGAATCTCATCGATGAAAAGAATTGTCTTCTTCCCATACATGCCGAGATTGTCCTTGGCCTTTGCGACGACATCCTCCATGTCCTTCTTCCCGGCAGAAGTCGCATTGATCGAAGTAAATTCTGATTTCGTGGTGTGGGCGATGACTTCAGCAAGCGTCGTCTTCCCGGTTCCCGGAGGTCCATAGAAAATTACAGAACCAAGCTTATCCGCCTTGATCGCACGTGAGAGCATCTTGTCAGGACCAATAATGTCCTCCTGCCCAACCACATCCTCGAGCCTCTTCGGACGCATCCTAGACGCCAGCGGTGCCTCGGATTTCATATTCTGTTCTCTTGCATAATCAAACAAATTCATAGTAATAATAAATTATTTTCTTCCACTCAAAATCTTTTCAATTGTATCACTAAAGCATGCTATTTTAAAAGAAATATTATCAACATGATAATGAAAATATTGTTATCTTTATGAAAACAATTTTGACAAAAAAATACAGGCACTTTCAATAATAAAAGCACCTGTATATTATTCTAAGTATTATCCAGCTGATAAATTACATCTTTTTCGCTGTCGCGGTCAGTGCTCCGTTTTCCGTATCGATGAAAATCGTATCGCCCTCGGAGACTTTTCCTTCTAGAATGACCCTGGCTGCAAGCGTCTCAACATTCTTTGTGAGGAATCTCTTCAGCGGTCTTGCACCAAACTGCGGATCAAAGCCATTGTCAATGACATACTGCTTTGCGGAGTCGGACAACGCAACCTTAAGCTGCTTATCTACTAGACGCTTGTTTACATTCTTCATCAGTAGGTCAACAATGTTGCCAATGTTGTCCTTCGTCAGCGGCTTAAACATGATGATCTCATCAAGCCTGTTCAAGAACTCAGGTCTGAACGAAGCCTTCAGGAGCTTGTCCACATTATTCTTTGCCTCATCGGTAATATTTCCGTCAGCATCGATTCCGTCGAGCAGGTATTCAGAGCCAAGGTTTGAAGTAAGAATAATAATGGTATTCTTGAAATCTACAGTTCTGCCCTGTGAATCAGTAATACGGCCATCATCAAGAACCTGAAGTAAAATATTAAATACATCAGGATGCGCCTTCTCGATTTCATCGAAGAGAACAACTGAATATGGCTTACGACGAACTGCCTCTGTGAGCTGGCCGCCCTCATCATAGCCTACATATCCTGGAGGCGCTCCAATGAGACGGGACACTGAGAACTTCTCCATGTATTCAGTCATGTCGAGACGGACGATATTGTTTTCATCATCAAAGAGATTTGCGGCAAGCGTCTTTGCAAGCTCCGTCTTACCGACACCGGTAGGTCCAAGAAACAGGAACGAACCAATCGGCTTGCTTGGGTCCTTGATCCCGGCACGTGAACGGATGATGGCTTCGGTAACCTTTTCAACTGCCTCGTCCTGTCCGATGACTCTCTCATGAAGCTTTTCATCAAGGTGTAATGTCTTGTTTCTCTCTGATTCATTCAGTTTCGCAACAGGAATTCCTGTCCAGCGGCTGACGACTTCGGCAATCTCATCTTCGTCGACTGCCTCGTGAACCATCGAGACATCCTTGCCCTTTAATTTTTCTTCCTCTTCCTCGTACTCTTTTCTTAAAGCCGGAAGCTGTGAATATGTTAATTCGCCGGCTTTCTCGTAATCACCCTTCTGCGTTGCGATTTCGGCATCCTGCTTTACTTTTTCAATCTGCTCACGAAGTTCGCTCACATGGGAAACTTCATTCTTTTCATTATCCCACTGAGCCTTGCCTGCTGCAAACTTTTCATTTAATTCAGCAAGCTCTTTCTGTAAATCTTCAAGCCTCTGTCCGGAAAGCGGATCGTCCTCTTTCTTTAATGCGCTCTCCTCAATCGTGAGCTGCATGATCTTCCGGTTCAGTTCATCGAGTTCCTCAGGCATTGAATCAAGCTGTGTCTTTACAGAAGCGCAGGCCTCATCAATAAGATCAATCGCCTTATCCGGAAGGAAACGGTCTGAAATATATCTATCCGAAAGTGTTGCCGCTGCGACAAGTGCGGCATCCGTAATCTTGACGCCGTGGTATACTTCATATCTTTCCTTGATGCCACGAAGGATGGAAATCGTATCTTCAACCGATGGTTCATCGACCATTACTGGCTGGAAACGACGCTCGAGTGCCTGATCCTTTTCAATATATTTCCTGTATTCATCAAGCGTCGTCGCACCGATGCAGTGTAATTCGCCTCGTGCAAGCATTGGCTTTAACATATTGCCGGCATCCATTGAGCCTTCCGTCTTTCCGGCACCGACGATCGTATGAATTTCATCGATAAAAAGAAGCATCTCGCCGTTTGAATTTTTGATTTCATTTAATACGGCTTTTAGTCTCTCCTCGAATTCGCCCCTGTACTTTGCACCTGCAACAAGCGCACCCATATCCAGTGCGAAGATCTTTTTATTCTTTAATGTGTCAGGCACATCGCCCTTTACAATTCTCTGGGCAAGGCCTTCAACAGCGGCCGTCTTGCCGACACCAGGCTCACCGATTAATACAGGGTTGTTCTTTGTCTTCCTTGAAAGAATCCTGATGACATGACGGATTTCTGCATCACGGCCGATGACAGGATCCATCTTCTGCTCACGGGCACGCTCAACCATCTCGTAGCCATACTTCTCGAGAGCGTCGTATGTGTCTTCCGGCGAATCCGATGTGACGACCTGGTTTCCACGGACTGAAGACAGTGCCTCAAGGAACCGCTCACGGGTAATGCCAAATTCCTTGAATTTGTCCTTTATTTCCGGGCTCTCGTACTTCATAATGGAAAGGAAGAGATGCTCGACAGAGACATACTCGTCTCCCATTGCCTTCGCCTCATCCTCTGCATGAATCAACGCGTCATTTACATATTTATCCACATAGACCTGGACATTTCCCGAAACCTTCGGAAGGGATGCAACCATCTGCTCAATATCATTCGTAAAATAATTTAAGTCGATGTCCATCTTCGTAATGAGCTTCGGAATCAGTCCCTGATCCTGCTTCAAAAGAGCAAGCAGCAAATGCTGCTCTGTAATCTGCTGGTTGCCATAATCCGATGCGATCTTTTCCATGTCGTTTACGGCTTCAACAGACTTCTGCGTAAACTTATCTATTTTCATATTCTCACCTCCGTTTTAAGAATATTTTGTATCAATTCTTGGCGGCTGCCGCCTAAGAACTCTTAACTCTTCTCTCTATGTATACTGCAGCCTCCGCTTTCCATTCTACTCTAAGTTTTCTAAATTTTTAGAATGGAATGTAGCAATAATGCAATTTTTTTGCACAAGTATGTTATATCACGATAATTAGCACTCGTCAAGAGAGAGTGCTAACAAAATAAAAATAATTTCATTTGCACACAAAATATATTATACTGTTGCAGGTAAATTTTGTCATTTTATTTTATTGTAAAATGATTGAAGTCAGACTGTTTCCACACCCTCATTGGTTCGAAATAATGTTGATGCCTGACAGCAAAAGAAATAATAGCAGGAGCAACCCCTTGAAAATATTTTTTCCGATAATATTTACTACTTACACTGAAAACGCAATAAAACGTGCCTTTGAAAAATGCCACATCGAATTCGAAAGCGAGACATATTATACGCCGAAGGATTTCTATCAGGACGAATTTCTTGAGATGAAAATAAAAAGCGATGTGAAGAAGGCTGATGCCACCCATATATTCACGATTAATTATTTTCCCCTCATTGCAGTCTGTGCAGCGGAGCTTGGCATTCCATACGTGTCATGGAGCTACGACAGCCCTCTTAATCTTCCAACGACGGACACCATGGTTTTTGACACGAACAGGATTTATCTCTTCGACAGGGCGGAGGTTGAATACTACAAATCTCTTGACATCAAAAATGTTTTTCATCTGCCGCTTGCCGTCGACTGCGAGGCACTTTCAAAGACCTCAAAGCCAGCCACGCAAAAATACGATGTTTCTTTTCTGGGAAATTTCTATGAAAACGACCTCTTCCGCATCATTGCACCTCTTCCGCAGAATACGAAGGAGATGCTTGTAAATGCAGTGATGGGCACGCTTGGTAATGCGCGAGCAGATACGATTGAAAGCACCGTCACTGATTTCACCGAGAAAAAAATTAATAAGGAATACTACGATGCGACCTGGCAGGCAGCGAGGGAAGCGCATGTTGCCATGCCTGAAAATGTGTTTCAGATAAATAAACGGCAGCTCACATTCTTAATGAATGAAGAGGCGACAAGAGAAGAAAGACTGCTTCTCCTCGGAAGTCTTTCGCCATTTCATGATGTTGCCATTGCAACGAATTCACCATACACTTCACTTCAGAATATGGATCCAAAGACTGCGCTTTTACCACCGCAGAATTATGAAGATGAGATGCCAGCATTTTTCATGAACAGCAAGGTGAACTTAAACCCTGCACTTCATGCAATAAAGAGCGGTATTAATTTACGTGTGCTTGATATCATTGGAACCGGCAGTTTCTGCCTGACAAGCAATCTCCCTGAAATAGAAGAATACTTTAAGATCGGCGAAGAAATCGAGACTTATTCAAGCCTGGAAGAATGCATCGAGAAGGCTGAATACTATATTGAAAATGATTCGAAACGGGAGGAAATTGCAAAAAAGGGATTTGAGAAGGCAGAGAAGGAATTTCAATATCAAGATCGTATCAAAGCCATGTTCAGCTGCCACATCACTTGATTTAGATAGTTGTGGTAACCAGTTGATAAAATAAAAGGCATAAGTATGAACATATTATTTCTAGATTGGAAATGCTTCCTGAAGGAAGACACCATAAAGACAATGGAAGAGCTTGGGCACAAGGTCTTTCCATTCATTGAGGAACACTATGAGGAAAGGACTTCGAAGGATTTTCACGAAGCTCTTCTATCTTTCTGCGAAAAAAATGCTATTGATCTTGCCTTCTCCTATAACTTCTACCCGTCGCTTGCTGAGGGGTGCAAAGAAATGAACATGCCCTATGTGAGCTTTCTCTACGACAGTCCATATGTGAAGCTCTTTTCCTTCACGCTCATGTACCCGACGAACACCGTCTATGTCTTTGATTCATCGCTCGCTGAATTCTTTCAGAAGGGCGGCATCACGAATGTGCATTATCATGTGCTGCCTGCAAATACGAGGAAAACGGAAAGGCTTAAAGACAAGCCGCACGACAAAAATTTCACCACATCCGATGTCTCCTTTATAGGCGGGCTCTATAATGAAGCGCACAATTTCTACGACAGGATTGATTTCTCAAAAGACTGCTACCTTGAAGGCTATGTGAAGGGAATCATGCGTGCGCAGTCGAAAATCTACGGCGCATCTATCTTAGAAGATTCTCTTTCAAAAGAAATCATAGACCGTTTTGAAAAAGTCCTCCCGATTCCTGAATCAAAGGACGGCATCGACTCGCTTGCCTACACCTACGCAAACTATGTCATTGCAAGAAAACTCACAAGCATAGAGCGGATTAATTATCTTACGAAGATTGGAACTTCATTCCCTAAAAAAGATTTGAAACTCTACACCTTGTCACAGGATGCAAAAATAAAAGGCTTCAAAAATATGGGCATCATCGGCTATGATACAGATATGATTCATGCCTTCAGGGGAAGCAAAATCAATCTTAATATTTCTCTTCGCAGCATCATAAATGGCATCCCGCTCCGCGCGATGGACATTTTAGCAAGCGGCGGATTTCTACTGTCAAACTACCAGCTGGATCTGGACAACGCCTTCACCTCAGGCGAAGACTATGACTACTTCGACAGTGGAGAAAGCCTTATAGAGAAAATAGATTATTATCTTTCACATGAAAATGAAAGAAGGGAAATCGCGGAGAATGGATACAGGAAGGCGAAGGAAAATTACTCTATAAAAAATATTTTCACAGAAATTCTAGCGCGTTATTGATTATACTGTCATGCCAAATTATCTCAATAATATTTGATTTTTCATCTGCTTGACTTCTTCTATTCTATCTCTAACACGCTTCTTTTCGGCTTCATTAGCACTTCCATCTAATATCTGTTTACAATATATTATTTCATTCTCACAGTCCATCAAGGTGTGCTTTTTTAATAATTCTTCTTTATTTTTGTCCATGTTCACGCCTCCTGCCCATAGGCCATCAGCATCATCTTCTCAATCTGTTTCTGAAGAGAATAATCTTTCTTCACTCTCTCAAACCCCGCTGCCGCAATATCACGCCGCTCTTCATCATGAGAAAGATAATACGAAGTCAAGTCAATCAATTCCTCATAACTTGAATACAAAACAATTTCTTCACCGACAGAAAATAATTCTGGGATTTCTGCCTGATAATTTGAAAGGCAAAATCCTCCGGCTGACATAATGTCAAAAATTCGAAGAGGAAGGCCTGTCCTGATTGCTTTCGATGTCGTATTAATATTGATCTTCGAAAAATGAAAAATAAGCGGCATCTCAGTCAGGGTTTTCGCAAGGCCACGATTATGAATCTTAGGCAGAGCCGAAGTATCGCTTGCCGTATAAATCGAAGTATCAAAGTGCTCCGACAGAGCTTTGAAAGTATGCAGTCTTTCATTTGCCGTAATTTTGTTTGCAATGTATAGCTGTGACAGCGTTTGCCTGTCCGTCAAAAATTCGCTTGCAGAAGGATCATGATAGAACGAAGGATGGTACTTCTTAAATTCGGCTACCACCTCATCCGTCAGCAGTTCATCGATAAAATAATATCCATATACCCTCTCCTGCGCTGCCATGATGCCATCGAGATATCCTCGAAGTGATGCCGGCGCTTTTGATGACAATTTGTCATACGGGCACTTTTCAGAATACAGACTGCCGACAAAGGCGACGTCGTGAGAAAATTTCTCATCTTTTGATTTCGAATTATGAAAAATGGATAGATTATTAGATGGTGCTGCAGAGTTCGAATTAGAGGAACTAGCAAAAAGCTGCTCTTTCTTAGATGTATTTGCCCCGAGCGGCAGATGAAAAATATGACCCGGATTAAATGGGCTCACATCATCAAAATCGGCTTTATCAAAAATAAAAGTCCTGTTCCACTCATTCTTAATCTGCTTTGAATATAGCTCCATCACAGGCGAATCGACAGTCCAGGAAACGTACCTAAAATGAAAGATATTGCAGACATCAGAAAGAAACGGGAAGAAATTGATGGAGAATGCAATATCGCATGGATTCTCCTGCAGGAATGCACTGACCTCCCGCACCGCCTTCCCCGGCAGGTAATTTTTATCCGTTACTTCTTTTGTATATTCCAGCACAGTAAAGCCAAATTCATGAAATGTATCAATGATGTCCGGCTCCATGATGCTTCCATATCTATAAAAAAATATCTTCATAAAACAAAATTATGATTTCACATCAGAATACTTTGTTATCTCACATTCATGCTTCCTTGTCTTCTTATCATAATTAATTCCGACAAGAAGAAGATTTCCACGATAATCCTTCAAACTTTCAGGATAATTTTTATCAAGAATTTGATTTATGGCAGAAGAGGCATCCTGATTCCACTTCAACTCAATAAGCATTGCAGGCTTATCCATATATTTTTTTCTAGGAATAAAGGCAAGGTCAGCAAAGCCTTTCCCTGTAGGCAGTTCTCTCACGACCGTATAATAATTTCTAGCAGCATAATAAGCTAAAGAAATGGTATATGAAAGCGCATTCTCATCATTGTACTGTAAGTGACTCGTCTCCAAATGTGCGTCTTCAATATAAGAAGCGACCATTGTCTCCTCTTGATTCCAAGTGGCATTTAAAAGTTCGTCCGATTTCTTCACAGAATTTACGACTTCATCCCATGAATCTTTTGCAGTCGTTGCAGTAACAAACTCCTGCATGATCTCTTTATTTGGAATAAAAACCTCTTTTGTCTCAAAATCATAACCAAGGTATCCAAGATGAACTAACAAAGTCATGACATCATCTGCCGTAACAAAACTTGTCATATCATTCTGGAATGTGCCTGTATTTATCTTCTGCCTTCCGCCTGCCATGAGTTTTAATATACTGTCCTTCAGTCCATCAAAATTCATGTCAATATAAACCCGAAGTGCCTCATAGGTCTCGGTCTGATTCCAGTAATCTGAAAACTTTCCCGACAACATGGACCGTACAATAGAATTGGGATTATAAACAGCTCCGCATTCATGAAAATAATACCCATTGTACCAGGCCTTGCACTCTTCTAAATCCATAGAATATTTCGCACATAGATTTATTACTTCTTCTTCAGTGAAGCCTACGAAACTTGAAAAGCTTTCAGGATCCTCCATAGAATACTCATAAAACATATTAAGAGCTGAATGCGTTCCGTATTTTTTGATAGGAAGAATGCCCGTCATATAAGCAAGGCCAACATAATCCTTGTCCTTCAAAAAATCCCGTAAGAAATCAAGGTATTTCGTCTGTGCATCAGAGTCATTAGGATATTCTCTGAAAATGCAGTCCCATTCATCAATGATAATAACAAATTTCTGCTTATGGATTGAATAAATATCATTTAGACACTCAATCAGATCCTCCCTGTCAAAATAATCCACATCTGGAAATTCTCTAAAGAGATCCCGAAGGACAATCTTTTTTAGACGTGTTAATAGTCCCTCTATCGAATCAGTCCTTGATAAAAATTCCTGCATATTAAGCTTGATAACATCACAGGAATTCATCAAAGTATTATCATTCTGAGGTTCCAATATTTTAAGTCCAGCAAACGCTTTATTACCATCCACTGTTTTGTCATAATATGCGGAAATCATATTCGCAGCCATGGACTTTCCAAAACGCCTTGGACGGGAAATGCAGACGTTTCTTTGTGGAGACCCAAAAATCTTATTAAGCGTAAGCATTAGTTCTGACTTATCAATATAAATTTCACCAGCCCGATCTATATCAAGTTTTTCTGAACCAGGATTTAAATATGTCCCCATAGTCAAATCTCCAAAAAATAATATCAAAGCTTCAAAAAAATATTAAGAGTTAGTATAACACCAAGTCATGAAAAACAAAAATGATTATTCTTCATCTGAAAATTTCAGTGCTGCCTTTGCCCACTCAATAGCACCGTTAATGTCGCCTGCTTTCTCACATTCTTCAGCCTTCGATGCAGTATATCTGAAATGAATCTGACGGGTCAGCTTTTCAAGTTTTTCTTCAGAAAACATATCCGGATGCTGATCAAAATAATATTTGATTCTCTCCTCTGCCTCATCAAATTTTCCAGCCTCAAAAAGAGAATTCAGGTCATCATAAATTTCTGGAATCTCAGCCTTCTCCCCAGTAACTGCCACATTATCCTCATAAGCATTTAAATGCTCGTGAAGAATAAAGACATTGAGAAGTCTCTCACTGATAAATCCATAGATTCTCTTCTGATAATTGTCATATGAAGAAATATCGATGTGCTTCTCAGCTTCAAAAAGCACAGGAAACAAAAAATCGCAGTAAGCATCGAAAATTTTCTTCGGTGCAATGAACATATTGCAGACATAAGCATAATGAAGTGCCATCGCCTCATCATAGGCTTCAAGAAATTCAGGACGGACTTTCTCTATAGCAGCACGTACTGCTACAAGATCATCGGGATGGTGAATCTTCTCATACTGCTCCTTTACCGACCTGTCAAGGATAGAACGGTCCGGCACGATCATGTCATAGTCTTTCAAAAATTCTTCGATATGCTGTACAGATAGAATCGACTTTCCATCATTGTCAATGAAATATCTCCTATAGTGAACAAGCCCTGCGATGTCAGAATCCCTGTCATTCTTCCAGACATAATACATGCCGGTAAGCTCGGAATAATTAAGATTCTTAGACGAAATATTTTCTCCGCCATCATCCCTTAGGTACCCCAGGTCGTCATGCAACGCCGTCCCGACCTGAAGCGGAATATAGCCTTCCATTTGAGGGACATCGAATTTTTTATGTGCCATTATGTATATTGATGTTTTCAATATGTGTCTCCTAGTTTCTCAATTTCAGGCAACAGATACTGTTCCACCCTTGCTTCCCAGGTATCTTCCCTCATTGCCTTCTCATAGCCTCTTTCAGCCATAGAATTTCGCTTATCATCATTACTTAATAACTCATTAATAATATCGGGCAATGTAGAAATTTCACTTAGTGAGAAATACAGCATCTCTTTCCCATTTTCTGGAAAACGCTCATTTATATACGAAGACTCATCAGTAATCGAGGCGGCGTGTCTCAGCATCGCATTCGGAATCCTGTCGTGGAAACCAGCCTTAAACCATGTCAAAGTATTCAGCACGATTTTTGAACGCAACATCAGATTCAAGACTTCATTCATTGGAACTAAACCAAGATACTCGAAATTCTTTTCCTGCGAAATCGGCAGGGCATTCCAGCCATTGCCACAGACAGTAACCTTAAGCCCTGCAGAAATAATTTCATGAATAATATTCTCACGAAAATATGAGCAGGCAAGACCTTCAAGAAAGCGGAAATCGGAAATGGTCTGACGAAGGAAAATATCGCTTTCAATATTTGTTTTTGAAGCATCTATTCCTAATATATTACCCTCTGAATTTCCTGCGTTTGATGCAGATTTATTCACTAGTGTATCAGGAATAATGGACAGAGAAACCAGTTTATCTTCAACCGCTTTTTCAAAAGTAACAGCCGGCTCCTCGGTTAATCTGTCAAAGATTTCATGTTGAAACTTCTCAATGTCAAAATACTTCTGGTATTTTTCCAGATCATCCGGAACCATATTTCCAAGGAAAGGTTTTGAAATACCACCGGGATAGAAAATATCGATATCACGATTTAATACAGCATCCGTGCAATTATCATCAACATTCTCCGTTGCTATTGAATCCGTCGGCACCCCGCCCAGTGGAAAGAAAAATACCTCCCTGATATTCGGATAGAACCTCTTCACATAATCAATATGATTCCTGTCCACAACACCAAGTACCATATTTGACGGCGCATTTAAAAGCACCTCATCATAATTCATCGGATGGTCCACTATAAGATTGATAATCGGAATCTGGAATAATTCCCAAAGATTGCTGTTTCCGGATAGTGACAGATTGATTCCGAGATTGTTCATCGTAAAAAGACAGTCAACCTTTTGCTTTGTGAAATTCTCAAGCTGCCCCAGCCCCTGAAGAAGATTCTTGGAATTAATCACGAGTACCTCTGCAGCGTACTTCGTGACAAGCACCCGTCTTATCTCTTCAAGCTGGAAATCAAGTGGCTCAATTGCGCCTTCAAATATTATTATTCTCATAAAGGCTCCCCATATTGCACCGATTATTCTACTCCCTCGATCACCCACTTATCAATTGTTCCTTGTTCTGTGGAAAAATTTGCACCTATCTTTTTGACGGTCTTTTCACTAGCCAAATATGGCTTTGCATATCCTTTATCATCTATTTGCTTAAGTGCCTCTTCGGCAGTCTTATCCTGCTTAAACTCAAAAATATAGATATACTTTTGATTCTCTAATACCGAGTCGCTTCTTCCCATCGCAGAATGAATCTCAGCGCTTACAAATTGCCCTAAAATAGAAAAAACCGCAAATAAAATATTTCGCCACTGCTGCTCATTTTCTGGTGCTTTGCCCTCATAGTAAGGAATGCTTGCAAGCAGCTCCTGAAGCATCGTCATAAAATCGTCGACATCTGCATTCTCAAGAAAGTGTATCATCCTACTGGCACTAAACTGCCCTGTCCCCATCTTCGCAGTATATGAAGCATTAACCGTCGGAATCAAAGCCTCATAAAAACCATATTTGACTTCCTCATTTGGAAAAGCCAGTGTGAATTCCCTGAATTTCTTATCAAATTTTAAAATCGTAAGATAGCCTGACTGATAGAAGAACTGTATCAGATTATCCGTCGCTTCCTCTCCAGGTGTCATTAACTGATCTTTAGAAATGATAATACCATCCGAAAAATTTTGAACCGGCATCCCGGATTTCACAAGAAGTTTAACGAGAAAAGTCGGTGTGCCCGTCTCAAACCAGAAACGGTCAAAGCTTTTCTTTTTTAACGCATTAAGTATACTGAATGGATTATATACATCAATTAGATCTTCGCCGAAATGATAGCCATCATAATTCTTTTTTAGCTCTTCCACGCAGGCTGTAAAGCTAATGCCATTTTCACCTGCTATTTCATTTATCTCTGGAGCAAAATCATTTTCAAGTTCCTCTTTCGTAAGTCCGCAAAGTGCACTTGCAGATTCATCAAGAGAAATGTCCTCAAGCTGATTCAAATCTGAAAAAATAGAGACCTTGCTGAATTTTGTCACACCAGTAATAAAAACAAATCTGATATTTTTGTCCTGCTTTTTTAAGACTGCAAAGAAATTCTTTAAGGTTCTGCGATTTTTCATTTCCATATCCGGATTATCAGTCATGGTGTCTAGCAATGGCTTATCGTATTCATCGACAAGTACAACGACTGATTCTCCAGTTTTTTCTCTCAGCTTCTCAATCAGATTACTAAAACGAATCGGAAGATCGAGTTTTTCATCTCTTTCAATAAAATATCTGTCTTCTACAAGATTAAGAATATTTGAAAGAACATTAGTAAGTCCCTTTTCAGCATTATAGTCTCCTCCTGTGAAATCAAAGTGCAGAATCGGATATTCTTTCCATGGACACTTTTCAGAGCTCTCATGTCCTTCTATATAAAGACCGGCAAAAAGATCCTTCTTTCCTTTAAAATAGGCTTCAATAGTTGATAAAAGAAGGCTCTTTCCAAATCTCCTGGGACGACTTAAAAAATATGCTCTTCCCTTATTAATGAGATTCCAGATATATTCTGTTTTGTCGACATAAATATATTCATCTTTTCTTATTATCTCAAAAGACTGTATTCCTATTGGAAGCTTACGCATAAAAAGTACCTCTTACTAAGTTTTCAAATGTATTTACCCCAAATTTCCATTTATTTACTCTGACGATTCTTCAAGCTTCCACTCATCCAGAGTCCCGGCATCACTCGAGAAATTTGCTCCGACTTTTATTATTTTTTTATCACTTGCAGTGAATGCTGCAGCATAGCCCTTTTCATTTATCTGCCTTAAGGCCTCATCTGCTGTTTTATTATATTTGAATTCAAAAATATAAATAAGTGAGTCCGTCTCTACTATGCAGTCACTTCTGCCATTTGAAGAATGTACTTCTGCATGCACATATTGTCCTAATATCGTAAATACAGCAAATACGATATTTCTCCACTGCTGTTCATTTGACGGGTCCTGTCCCTCATAATAAGGAATGCTTGCAAGAAGTGCCTTCAGCATCCCGCAGAATGAATCGACATCGCCGCTCAATATATATCGTGTAATAGTGCTTGCATTGAATTTACCAGTCTTTCCTATATACCTGGCATTTATAGAAGGCAGGAGCGCATGCATAAACCCATACTCTACCTCTGCATTGGGAAAAGAAAGTGTATATTCCCTGAATTCACTGTCATAGCCGGATATTGAAAGGTAGCCCGCCTGATAAAAAAGCGGAATTACCGACTCACTACCAACACGATAATCCGACATGTCATCCGCAGTAGCATTTATTCCGGTCGTAAAATCCTGAAGACTTATTCCATATTTCATGAGACTCTGAACCAGAAAAGTAGGAGTCCCTGTAGCAAACCAATAGTTTCCAAAATCAAGTTTTGCAAAGCAATTCAAAAGACTGAATGGATTATATACAGAAAGCTCTCCCTCACTGAAATGATACCCATCATATTTCCGCCGTAGCTTTGAAATACACTCTTCTTTTGAAAGATTTCTTCTTTCTGCCAGAGCCAGAATCCCGGCTGAAAAGACATGCTCCAGCTCTTCTTCAGTGATACCACAAATACCAGAATATTTTTCTTCAAGTGAAATATCATCAAGCTGATTCAAATCAGAAAAAAGAGATACTTTGCTGAACTTTGTAACTCCAGTAATAAATACGAATTTCAGATATTCATCTGCATCCTTAAGCGCTCCGAAAAATCCTTTTAAAATTCTCCTGTTCTCATCCTCCTGTTTCTCATTAAAATTTAGATTATCAAGTAAAGGCTTGTCGTATTCATCAATTAAAACCACTACACCCTTGCCGGTTTTTTTCTTAATATTTTTCAGAATGTCAAGAAGCCTATCACCATTAGTGTTTTCTCTTATATCCTCAACGCCATGATCCTTTGCAATATCTACAAGAATATTATTTACTTTTGCCTCTAGTTCTCCTTCATCAGTATAGTTACCTGTCGCAAAGCTCATATGAATAACTGGATATTCTTCCCAGGGATCTGCCTTTTCCTTTTCAATTTCAGCTATCTTAAGTCCGGAAAACAGCTCCTTCTTCCCTTCAAAATAAGCCTTCAAAGTAGAAAGAAAAAGACTCTTTCCAAAGCGCCTTGGGCGGCTCAAAAAATATACCTTTCCACCATTTAATAATTTTTCAATATATTCTGTTTTATCAACATACATGTATCCATCTTCCCTCAAACTCACGAAAGACTGGATTCCAATAGGTAATTTTCCCATGATGTACTCCTAAACAAAATCAGATTTCTCTAAAAAGAATAATATTAATTACAGTATAGCACCAATATGCTAAAAACAAAAAGACTTTTTCTGGGAGAACTGATATAATGAATTAGCTTTTCTTTTTATAAAATTTAATAACAAATATGTACTTCTGACTTTAGGAAAATACAATGAACATCGCAGTATCTTTTAATAAAAAATATATAGATTACTCAATAGTAATGCTCACATCTCTAGGCATGAATAACAAATGTCACATAAATCTTTACATTCTTCATAGCGAGCTTGATGAAAATGATTTTGAAAAAATTGAAGAATCGTTAAGCAACTTTGACATAAAAATAATCCCTCTCAAAATAGATAATTCCATGCTTCCGCCTGAAGCCCCGACAACAGAACAGTGGAGTCTTGAAATTTATTATAGACTTTTTCTAACCGAAATCCTTCCTGATTCAGCAGACCGGATCCTTTATCTCGACTGCGATATTATAATAAATAAAGATATAAGTAAGTTATATAATGGCGATTTCGATAATAATCATCTCATGGTCTGTAAGGATGTTAATGGTACGAGGACAAAATTCACAGATACAGAAACCCTTATGTTTAGAGACATTTATAATGATCCGACGGATTATTTTAACTCCGGCGTACTTCTTATAAACATCGCTGCAATGCGAAAAGACGGCATAAATTTCAGTAAATATTTCGAAGTAATGAAAGAGTATAATTTTGACCTTGCCATGCCCGATCAGGACCTATTAAATTTCGTGCATGCAGGAAAAATAATACATGAAGATTATGAAAAATATAATATGATGCCAATTGCCGCTTCCAAAACAAACATAGACTATGACTGGGCTATTGAAAATACCTGCATTTACCATTTCGCTGAAGGCAAGCCCTGGGAAATCGCAGACCACATTCATTCAAAATATGAAACTCTCTGGTGGAATTATGCAAAGAAAACACCCGTTTACAAGGCACTAATCAAAACTTATACAGAGTCATTTGACAATAGATTTTTTGAAGCAGAGAAAAACATATATAATCATGAATTACTATTCTTAAAATACATTAATAATTATATAATTCTTTCAAAGGGCATTCCCGAAGAACGCTTAAATGCTTTGGCAGAAAAATATAATCATAATGATATCGTCATAAAGGTCCTAAACGCCTTCGATAAATATCATAATGCAAAGACATCTGAAAACAAATTTTCTATATCAAAAGAGCTAAAGAAATACTCAGATTATTTTTATTCTCTTTCAGATGATGAAAAAATCAAATTCGTAAATGGTGATGCCAATTTCAATTATTATATAAAATCAAATAATGAATGGCTTGTAAACCTAGCCATAGCAACTGAAGCCCTAATGTACACTGTACAGGAACTTTTATAGGTCAACCTCATACCAAGCTGAGTTCTCATAGCAAAAACAGGAATAAAGCTCATACCACCCAGTCATCTAGAGTACTCGGACTACTAATCTGCCTCCACTTCGTCGGCTTATAAGGACTGCAATAAGCACACCTTTCAAAAGGCGTCATAAGTCTCTCCTTAAGCGTTCTTGTAGTAAGCCCTTCTTCAGACAAATCTATAGCCCCGTCTGTAGGAAGATTCTTATCAAAATATTCATTAAAATAATGTCCCATAAATGGCAGGAAACAAGATGCAATTTTTCCTTCGTAATAATTATTACAGTTCGCCTGGTCACAATGGTAGAAACGGTCTGCCTCATCACTTATTTTATCAAGACTCTGCATCTTTGAAAATTCTGTAAGTTCTCCATCTGTCTCAAATTCTACTCCCCGGTCAAGACAGTATTTCTCCCATTCTCTTAGCTTTTCATTAAATGGAGGATATAGAGAAAGATGTATCTTTGCATTATTCTGATGCATTGTTTCAAAAAAATTCTCAGGCATCTTCTCAAGAAGAATTCCGTTTGTGACTACAAAAAGTTCAGAATAGTGGTAAAGTGAACGGACGAACTTAACATATTCACCTACCTCAGGATTAAGCAGAGGCTCTCCTCCTAAGATTCTGATTCTTCCTATGTCTGGTACTAAAGAATGAAGCTTTGTAAAGCCTTTCTTAAATTCTTCAAAATCAGGAAAATAATCATCCTTTACAAGTCCTGCAAAATGCTGGCAGGCTGCACAGTTGAGATTGCACTGGTCTGCTATATGAAACTCAAGATATGGAAGGTAATCTGAATCTAAATAAGGCATCAGAAAATCAAGCGGAGATAATGAGCCAAGCGTCTCTTCATTTAATCTTGATGCCATATAAACATCATCAAGGTTTACTCCTATTTCCTTCATCACAAGAACAGGCTGCGCAAAGCGGAAAAGCTCCCTTGGAATAATGATTGCAGAAACATCTCTATTAAAATACAGCTTGAGGAAGTCTTGAAGAGGAATACATGGGAGCCCTCCGTATTCCGTCATTCTACTATTATCAAGGTCAATGTAGCAGTACACATTAAGAGGCTCCGCCCCTACCCTCGCAGCCTCAGGATTATAAATTTTTTCAATAATATCTCTTACAAATGTGCTAATCTTTGTAGCGCCATAAATTCCGATGTTCATATTCTAAATTCCAAACCCCTTTTTATTTTTAAGTATACCACAAGAAAATGATAATAAATTATTATATTTTTAATATCCCATTCTAAATGAAATACCGGATAATAAATGTTATAATCAATTTGTAATAATTGTGCCATACATTTTTAGGATATATTTAATGACATCAGAAGAATATATTGAACAATGCTATCTCTTAGGAAGATATCTGGAATATTATAAAGAAGATGGAAGCTTTGAAAATGTTTCTGCCTCACTTATCAATGAAGGTCTTTCATTCAGAAATACTGGCATCAAAATTCCCTCATCCGGTAATACAGAATTTGACGCCATTGATTTTCTGATGCACATGATTGCAAGAGATAATATTTACGATGCAGAGGATCAGAAGCGCTGTCCAATACTTTTATATACGAGCGATCCTATCTGCTATGGAGTCCTTAACTCATTCATATATGAAATTGCATCTGAACTTGATAATAGAGGCTATCTTACAGAAATTTTTGACCTCCCAACAGACGGAGTGAAGCATCCCGAAAGACTCTTAAACAGGAGATTCAAGGCAGTTATTGGTGTTCATACAGAATTCTTTTCATCAAAAATAAAGGACAATATTTATTTTCATGACATGATTTATGGTCCAAAATTCATAATCCTCCTTGATCACCCTGGGACATTCTATAAAGTACTTACAGACTGTCCTGAGGACTTTTATGTAATCACACTTGATGAAAATTATAAAAAATATGTGGATAAATATTTCCCTAAGGTTAAAGGGACTTTTGTAATCCCGCCAGGTGGAAAAGAATATGCAAATATAAAAATAGAAAAAGACATTCCTTTATCTTTTGTCGGAAGCTACCATGATTTCAGGCTCTGGCTGCCTGCACTCCAGGAATTTGATAAGGAAAATGATGGTCTTGGCACAGAATTTATTAATATAGCAGAGGACCACATTAATTTGCCATGGGAAGAAGATTTAAAGCTCACCATAAATAACCGTCTCGAAAGTGGCAAGATGCTTTCCTCTTCAGAGTCAGAATTTGCAAGGCTCTTTTATGACCTTGTACTCCCTAGAAGCATCGTTCTTTCTAAAACACGTGAAAAAATAATTCTTGAAATCTTAAAAAGCGGTCTGACACTTCATGTCTATGGCGACAGCTGGAAATCACCGATATTTGATAGCTTTGACAATCTCATAGTTCATGATGAGGTTTCGCCTGAAGACAGCCTTGAAATTTTTGCCCGTTCAAAAATATCTCTTAACATAATGTCCTGGCATAAAGCAGGAATGACTGAACGCCTTTCAAACATCATGCTAAACAAAAGCGTAGTTGTTTCTGATGAAAGCACATATTTGAATGAACATTATAAAAATGATGAAGACATCATCTCATTTAATCTAACAGAAAAGGAAATAAAAGCCCTGCCAGATAGAATAAAAGCACTACTTGCAGATGAGAATAAATTATATGCTATGGCAGAAAATGCATTTAAAAAAGCTTCAAAGCTGGAGACCTGGCAGCATAGGACTGATGAAATAATTAAAATAATCATGAAAGTTTCCGGCACTTCATGATACTGGATATATTTCTGACATTTTTTTAATCTGCCTCGTCTGAAAACTTTATTGCAGCCTTTGCCCACTCGATTGCACCATTTATATCACCGTTTTTTTCACAAGTCTCAGCTCTGCTTGCGGCATAACAAAAATGTATTGACTTTGCAAGCTTATAGAATTTTATATCAAATGTATCCTCAGCAAAAAGCCCCGGATACATATCGGAATATTTTTTTATTTTCTCTTCAGCAGTTTCATACTCTTCTTCAGAAACAAGCTTAATCAGTTCATCATAAATCTCACTGAATTCAACCCTGATTGCTACTGTAGCAAATTCAGCCTCATATGCCTTTAATTTATTTTTTATAATAAAGACATTCATTAATCTCTCTGACAGAAAACCATAAAGCCTTTTCTGATATATGTCATATTCTGAAACATCCGAATGCTTCTCTACTTCAAATAAAACAGGGAAAATGAAATTACAATACTCGTCAAAAATCTTTCTGCCTGAAATCTGACTATTGCATTTATATATAAAATCATCATCCATTGCTTCATCAAAGGCATCAGAATAATCCGGATAGATTTTACGAACCGCATCTCGAAGGTGTTCAATATCTATTCCATAATGCCCCTTATAATAATCCTCTCTCACATTCGGCGTGACTTTTTCTTTTTTTGGTACAATAATATCGAAATCATAAAGTATGCTTTCAATTCTATCAGGAAGCAGCATTGTCCTCATGTCATTTTCTAAGAAATACCTCCTATAATGGCAAATTCCAACAACGTCTGATTCTTTATCATTCTTCCAGATATTATAAATGCCTGTAAGCTCAGAATAATATGGATTCTTCTCTGAAATATTTTCACCTTTGTCATCCCGGATAATTCCCAAATCTTCATGAAGTGCTGCCCCTACCTGCATAGGAATGTACCCTGTAGCTTTAGGAAAATCAAATTTCTTATGTGCCATAATATAAATAGAGGTTTTCATATAACATCCTCCCCACTAGAATAAAATATACTAATGATGGTATTATTGTTTTTCAATGTAATAAACATATTTAGCGTACTCATGCCACTGTTCATACCATTTCCTTGGTCCTTCTATCAACTGGTGCAGGAAGATATTCATGTGCACATAAAGAAAATATGCTTCTCCTGCCCACGAACCGCCGTGGCTTGCAAGAAAATCGTACTTCTCTGGTTCTTTTACAATAATGTCATGAAAAAAGATATTTTCAAAATTTTCAGAAAATTTCTTTACATTCATCTTCAACCGCCTACTAGTCAATAGTCCGACGTCACTTAAGGAATTTGACTTGCTCTTTTATAATAGACAATTTTACTTGCTTTTTTATAATAGTCAAACGAGCCCAGACAAATAGCCTTATATAGTGCATCTAATTCTGCATTGTCACTTCTTCTATCACGAAATTCCGAATACAAAAAACCTCTGGTAGCGTAAAATATTGACTTTTGAATATTTTCATCAAGCTCTGAGGTCCTGATATAATTCAATGCTATCTCTCGCAGAAATTCATCAAATAGTGAATCATTAATAGAAATGCCTATTGTCTGCATATCTAGAAATATTCTTCTCATCAGGTAATATGTATCTATTGCTCTTACATCTTTTCCAGATTTAGCACTTATTCCTTCAGCATTCTGACGATAACCATAAAAAGGTTTATTTTCATGAAATTTTTTATCTGCTCTTGGAAAAATCAAGAACGTAATTATCATATCTTCAAATAAATACCCTTCCGGAAAACATACATGACGGAACAACGCTCTTTTATATAGCTTCCCCCAGACAAAGCCGGATAAATTACTATTTATTTTTCCATCATTATTATTAAACTTTGGTTCTTTATTTGAGAAAAACTCCATCCCTCCCTCTAAAATATCAGCATCCATAGCTTTGGCATTGTTAATTAAATTGTCTAGTGAATCTGGTGCCATTATATCGTCAGAATCAATAAATAGTAAATATTTTCCAACAGCATATTTAAGGCCTGTATTCCTTGCACCAGAAAAACCCATATTCTTCTGATGAATAGCTGTAACTCCGAATTTGTCCTGATACTCATCGAGAATATCTCCTGTATCATCGGTTGAACCATCATCTATGCATAATATTTCTATCATCCTGTCCGTTTCCTGTGACAGTATGGAATCAAGACAATTTCTTAAATATTTTCCCTGATTGTAGCATGGAACTATTATAGATAGATCCAATTCACTTTCACTGTCATCCGGTATAATATCTTTACAAACTGCAGAATTGCCTGGATCATTATGAATTAACGCAAGATATTTTTCTGAAAGTTTTATTTGTTCCTTATCATTTTCCGTAAGGCAGAAATAATTGTTCCTGCCTTTTTCATTATTTTCACTCTTTATTTCCTGAATCAATTCTACATAATGCTCAAGCATTTTTTTGTCGCTAAAATGTTCATTTGCAACTCTTTTATTCTTTTCTTTTAATGACTCTATGTCAGCATTCAGTGTCCATTCAAAAAAAGCTTTTCCATCATGTAGATTGTCCAATTGATAGCCATTGTCAAAGAAGAGAATTTCTTTATTCCCACCAACAGGATTAAGACATGGAATAACTCCCATATGCATAGCCTCTATTGTCGCATAATCAAAAATAGACAGCCTGTGCGCCATAATATAAAAATCTGAATATCGATAAAGCGCAAGTATTTTTTCATGCGGGATGTAATTTTTTATCCAAAGCATATGCTCCTTCATAAATCCCGTTTTTTCAAAAATTTCGTCACTCATAGGCCCATTGCCTACAAGAATCCATAAAAAATCCTTTTCATATTCTTCATATGATTTAAAAAAAGGAACTAACCTGTCAATTCCCTTGGCATATTCTATAGATGCAACAGATATAAAAATATGACCTCTGCTTTTATTTATTCTATTAATGATATCTTCTTCAAGTGCATTTTCAGGAACCTCTTCCAGCGCACAGCCATTATAAAGTATTCTGATATCACACGTATCTAATAAACTATTTACATCATCCCCTGATGTTTCTTTGAAAGCCTCAACGCTTCCTTTAGAAGGAAAACATATTTTTCCTGCATTTAAAAGCACATATTTTGTCAGAGTCTCACACTCTTCTTTGTGCTTTTCATCTGTGTTCAGGCCATATATTACAGCTTCGTTATAGAGACTGCCCTGTCCATGATAGACAACAGCTGTATTTTTTATTTTAGAAAATGCCTGCTTTAATGCATAGAAATATGCCAAATCATGAACAATAAAGATGTCCTCGCTTGAAAAATGAAAATTATTATTAATTTCCTGGAAGAAATTATAAGCATCCCGAACGGTAAGTGCACACCCTGCATTTGCATTAGACATAACTTTATTCATTTTTTCGTCTAAGACACAGTCATCAAAAACGAAATAAATATTTTGGATAAGATGGTATTTCACATTACTTAGTAATAATCTATATGATACCCCTCTTCCGCCGCCACATGGTTTATCTGGAAGAGATCCGCTGCAGATACAAAATATCCTGTTCATAGTTGCTCCCCAATAATATAAAAATTGATTTATTGCCTGCATTAATAATTGCTATTTTACACTATTAAGTTTATGATTAAAATAATGTTTTTGAAAGGCTATTATTATGAAAAAAATATTAATAATCGTACCTGACTTAGAGCTAAATGGTGCTCAGACTGTATTGTCAGAGCTATTACAGCTTTATTATTTTTCGAATGCCCAGATTGACATGATTTCTCCATCTGATGGAAAATATCATGAAATCTATAAAAATAAAAATGTTAATGTTTCCATCCGGCCCTATGTAATGGGAGACATGGCGTTTCGCAGGCATTTACAGACAGACTATGACATAGTACTGATAAACACATCTTCATGTCTGCCTTATTTATTTTACTTCTTTAATACAGATGTACCTGTGTTTGTTTGGCTTCATGAATCACTGTCAGAACTAAGAGTTGAAAATCATTATTTCCCTGATCCAAGACTATATAGCGACAATATTCATCTTTGCGGTGTTACAGAAAATACCAGGGATGCCATATATAAAATATTTGGAGAAGTTCCTTTTACTATTCTGCCAATGCCGATAAGGGATGTCTCGGAAAAAACATATTTTGACATTTCAAAAATCGATTCAAAGCTTTTAGAAAAAATAGATGGAAAAGTATTATTCTTTCTTCCTGCAGCATACACAATCATAAAAGGACAGGACCTAATGTTAAAGGCAATTATTAATCTGCCCGCTGAATATTCTTCTAAAGCACATTTTATATTTTGCGGATATACTTTACCCGGTCAGATTGAATATTATAACTCATTAAAATCTGTCTGCGAGAAACTGAATAATGTAACAATGCTTTCAGAACTCTCAAGAAATGATGTCTACCACTGGTATCAGGCCTGCGATTGTGTCCTTGCGCCTTCCCGTGTTGACACTACGCCAACTACAATAGTAGAAGCTGCAATGTTTAGTAAATTAATATTACTGTCTGATGCTTGCGGTGTTTCAAGATACTTAAAAGATTGCGAAAGTGCCTTTATTTTTCCAAACGAAAATATTGAAGAACTCACAAAACGGATAATGCTTATTATTTCTGATTATAACAATTTAATGCCAATAGCAAACAATGGGCGAAAAATGTATGAAGAACATTTTTCAACTAATTCTGTTTCGAATGTAATCAGCAATTTATTCCCATAAAAATTTTCCATACAAAAAAACAAATATAAAAAACCGCTCCAACTGCGTACACGTTGGAGCGGTTATCATTAGTAGGTTTTTAGCTTACTTCAATTACTGAAGAAGTGAAAGAACACCCTGTGTAGACTGGTTAGCCTGAGCAAGCATTGACTGACCTGCCTGAGCAAGAATGTTGTTCTTGCTGTAGGTAACCATCTCAGAAGCCATATCTGTATCACGGATTCTGGACTCTGCAGCCTGAGTATTCTCAGCTGTTGTATCAAGGTTTGCGATTGTGTGCTCAAGTCTGTTCTGGATAGCACCGAGCTTTGATCTCGTCTTAGAAACCGTCTCAATAGCGCTCTGAACCTTCTTCATTGTTGAGCCAGCTAACTCGAACTTTGAAACCTTAAGGTTAGCACCAGCTACACCAAGCCCAAGTCCTGATGCGCTCATTTTTTGAATGCTGATTGCAATTGCCTGGCCTGAAAGAGCACCAACCTGAAGATTCTTGCCTGTGAATGTACCATCAAGAAGATTCATTGTGTTGAACTGAGTTGTAGAAGCAATTCTATCAAGCTCAGAACCAAGCTGAACGATTTCGTCGTGGATTGAAGAACGATCAACTGTAGTATTTGTATCGTTTGCTGCCTGTGTAGCAAGCTCGTTCATACGCTGAAGAATTGAATGTGCTTCATTTAATGCACCTTCAGCTGTCTGAACTGCTGAAATACCATCAGAAGCGTTTGATGAAGCCTTATGAAGACCTCTGATCTGTGATCTCATCTTCTCTGAAATTGAGAGACCTGCTGCATCATCAGCTGCTCTGTTTACTCTGTAGCCTGATGAAAGTTTCTCAGTTGACTTTGCCTGAGCGCTTGTTGTGATACCGAGCTGACGATTTGTGTTAGCTGCCTGAAGATTGTGCTGTACTACCATGATATTATCCTCCTTGAAAAAATCTGCGAATTCCTTTTCGCAGCAACTAAGGTTAACTGTTCGCTCATCACTTAGATGCCTTTGAACTTGTACGCTTGTCTCAAATACCTTTGTGACTTGCTTTTTTGTTTTACACCTTATATATCGGATTGGAATTTCAATTGTTTATAGATTTTTGAAAAAATTTTCTTTTTATTTTCTAATCATTTTTTCACTTTTCCATACATTTTCCGATATAATAATGTATAACTTTTTGTATTATATCATTTTGGGAGCACATATGGAAAAAATTACCGAAATAGAAGAATTGAATTTTACACCAGAATACTTCGAACCGGAAATACGGGAGGGAATTTTTATTTCTTCTATGATGAAGCGTGCCTGGGCTGTACAGATAAAGGTCATGCTTGAAGTTGACAAGATCTGCCGCAGGCACGGCATCAGATGGTTTGCTGATAATGGCACACTTCTTGGGGCTGTAAGGCACCATGGCTTTATTCCATGGGACGATGACCTTGACATATGTATGCTTAGAAAAGACTACGAAGAATTTCTAAAGTATACTGACGAACTCCCGAAAGATTTTTATGTCATGAATATTCATACAGACTCTACTGATACTGATATGCTTACCCGTGTTACTAACACGCAGGAAATCCGATTTGATGACGAATTTTTAGGCAGATTCTGCCAGTGCCCTTTTGCTATCGGAGTTGATATTTTCCCACTGGAATATTTAAATCCTGATAAAGAGGCAGAAGATGGCCGGAGAGATGCTCTTAACGCCATTATCTATCTAATCAACTTCATTCAGGAAAATGGTGACGAAGCCCTTGAAGTAAAGGCTTCCATTGCTGAGGCTCTTTCCTGGAAAAATATGGTCTATGATGAAAATAAATCTTCAATAAATCAGCTCCATCTTCTCGCAGAGAAATTCTATAAGGAATATCCAGGAGATGACTCAGATGAAATCGTCCTCATGCCATACTGGATTGCTCATCACAACCATGTATATAAGAAGAAATGGTACGACAAAGAAATTTTTCTCCCCTTTGAAAATGTCCTCGTACCCTGCTCGCCATATTATGACGATGTTCTTCAGGTGGAATACGGAAACTGGCAGCCTGTATACAGGAACGGCGGCATACATGATTTTCCTTTCTATACGAAACAGGAAGCGGTCCTTGAAGAGAAATTGCATAGCAATGCATTCCGGTATACTGCCACTCCAATGGAGCAAAAGCATTTTGAAAGCATCCGGCTTTCCTCCCGCATCGAACAGCATGACACTGTTTCAGAGCGTCACTCCGTCCTTCTCATGCCGCAGTCTGAGATTGATGAAGACACGCTCTTATCAATCTTAAAAACAAGGGAAGACTTAAAGGATTCCGACATATATCTCTGCCTCCTCCCTTATGGAAATATGGAAGCCCCTGACCGGAATGAAGTAAGGCTTCATTCAATTTCTCCAGCTGTTTCTGAAGCACTTTCAGAATTTGCCTCGTCAAACAATTCTTCTATTATTAATTTGGACTGGAAAATACTTGCAGACAGCTGGAACCGTAGAGAAAATAAGTATTATTTCGATGAAATAATAGAGTTCTTTGCCTATGACACTACAAACATCACGCTTTCTCTCATAGATACTTTTAAGACTGAAAACCTCATAAAGCACACGAAGCATCTTACATTTGCAATTCCAAATCTTCATACGCCGACCGAAATCGAGGGAAAGCTCATCGCAGGAATGCGTGACATAATAGAGTCTCCTGCTTCCTTAGGAGCTGACGAGATTTCAGTCTGCTCCGATGGACTAAAAGAAATATTTGCAAAGAGACTGTCAGAATTGATTGGCGAAGATAAAGATGAAATTGCAAAGAAAATCTCGGTAAGGCCGGAAACACTGAATGATTTTGCCCAGAAATGTGATGACAATATTTCTAAAGGAGACAACACTTCTTCATGCACAACTGTTGGAACAACATTGACTAGTACATTAGATAATTCTTCTCACGAAAATACTGCATCAGGCAGTCTCAATAAAAAACCTGCCCTTCTCATCCAGTTCTCGGTCAACTCAGTCTTAGACCATGGCCTCAAGGTATACGATAAGGCCCTCGAAGAAATAAATAATGCTGAAAGAAATGTAATCTACCTCGCCTGGTCTAAGTATGAATACGAAGCACTTAAAAAAGTGACAGGTACAGACGCTGTCAGAGCCCAGCATGAATTCGAAGAAAAAATCGCTCTCCTTTCTAAAGAGAGCGATTCAAAGATAGAATTTTTAAAGCCAGATAACGACGGTGTATTTGAAACAGAAATATATAAAAATTCTTCAGGCTATTCCGGCACCAGAAGCTTCTCTGCACATGAGACTGATGTATATGGGAATCCGAGGGAAATCTGGGCATTCGAATAACAGTAATACCATTATTGCAATTATACTTCGCCAACACCGTGAGGCTAAGTTTTGTCCTACTGTTTGATAGTTAAGCTCAAAAACTTCATTTGTTCATTCACGATTATGCTTTATTGTCCTTCACAGAGCAGATCTTCTTTATTATAATTAGCGTCACCACTATCAGCCCAATACCAATCGGCAGGCAGATCACGGCATTCCTTATAAATCCGGTAAATATGTAACTTACAAGAGAAACGGCTGCGGCAGTCAGTGCATAGGGAAGCTGGGTATTAACGTGGTTTATGTGCTCGCACTTTGCACCGGCAGATGCCATGATGGTTGTATCGGAAATCGGTGAGCAGTGGTCGCCGCAGACAGCTCCGGCCATACATGCAGATATTGAGATAATCATAAGCTCACTTGAAAGGTTCGATGAAAATACATTTACGACTATCGGGATCAGGATGCCAAAGGTTCCCCATGATGTGCCGGTTGCAAATGCAAGAAATGCACCGATAAGAAATACGAATGCAGGGAGCAGGCTCATGAATGTATTATGATTTGCAACCTTCGCTACCATTGAAGCGACAAATGTCGCAGCACCAAGTGAATCCGTCATACTCTTTAATGTCCATGCAAAGGTAAGTATGAGAATTGCCGGCACCATAGACTTGAAGCCTTCCGGAAGTGCGCTCATGCAGTCCTTAAAGGAAATTACCCTTGTACAGAGGAAGAAGATAATTGTAAAAATAAGCGCTATGACAGAACCATAGACAAGTCCGACGGATGCGTCAGAATTTGAAAAAGCATCTACGAAGCTCTTTCCTTCAAAGAAACCGCCTGTATAGATCATACCAATGATACAGCAGAAAATAAGTACAAGTATAGGGAGCACCAGATGGATGACTCCGCCCTTCTTTGAAACAGGCGGATTCGGCTGATCATCAGCGCCTGTCATAGATGGTTTTTCCTCTGTGCCATCATCGACATCAACTTCATCTACAACTGTATCAACGTTATTTGCAGCCTCCTCGTATTTCTTCATCGGACCATAATCAAGTCCTGTAAACGCAAGCGTGACAAGCATTGCAATCGTAAGCCATGCATAGAAATTGTAAGGAATTGCCCTGATGAAAAGATCAAGACCGTTTGCCCCATCTACAAATCCTGTGACTGCGGCTGCCCATGAAGAAATAGGCGCAATGATACAGACAGGTGCTGCGGTCGCATCGATAATATAAGCAAGCTTCTCACGGCTGATATGGTGCTTGTCTGTAAGAGGCCTCATGACAGAACCTACGGTGAGACAATTAAAATAATCGTCTATGAAAATAAGGACACCTAATGCAATAGTAGCTAAAAATGCGCCTCGCTTTGTCTTCACATGCGCCTTTGACCATCGTCCAAAGGCTGCAGAGCCACCTGCCCTGTTCATCAGCATCACCATGGTTCCAAGTACGACAAGGAATACCAGAATTCCTACATTCCAGGAATCTGAAAGCTGGGCGATCATTCCGTCGACAAATACATGCTTCATTGTCCCTACAGGACTGAAATTCGCATATAAAAGTCCACCCGCCAGAATTCCGATGAAAAGTGACGAATAAACTTCCTTTGTAATCAGTGCAAGTGCGATTGCGATAACTGGAGGCAGCAATGCCCAGGCAGTATCAATAAACATTTTGTTTCCTCTTTCTATTAATTTTATCAGCAGCAAACCCCTTTTGCCGCCTGTCTACATTTCTGATATTTTCTGATGCAAAATTCATTCTGTACACAGAAATTTCACAGATGGATTTATGATAATACGATTATATGAAATATACAAGTAAAAATCTGAAGTATCAGATAATGATAATTAATGAATTGTCAATGTTAACCTGCAGTCCCGAGCATCCAGGCAATTCCCCTTGCGACCCTCTTGTCACTGTCCACAAAGTGATTGCCCTCGTTCCATTCAAGAATTGTATTTATTCCTTGTTTTTTCAATATTTCCGATTCCTGTCTGATGCAGTCACCGACTGTACGCATTACAGGATTTTTCGTCTTCTCTTCTTTTTTGCCCAGGCTGAGATAGACATTTGGTGTATTTATCTGATGCTCTTTTGTATAGGTAATAAAACCGGGGAACCACATGGATGGAGAGGCAGCGACTACACCTGAGAAGATGTCAGTTTGAAAGGCTGTCCAGAGTGAGAAAAGACCGGCAAGGGAGTAGCCTGTCAGATAATACTTTTTCCTGTCTGCACCTTTCATTACTCTCTCGGATCTGCCAGCTGGCATAGATAAATCGCTAATGCCCTCTCCATTACACACGCGATCAAGAATAATATGTAGTGTGTCTTCCGCCCCGCTTCCGAAGTTTTCTTTTCCAAATACAGCAGGTGCTTCCCATGGAGAGAGTTCCTTGTTCCAGTCCGTGACAGGATATGCGAGAATGCAAAAATCATCACTCTTCAGAAGTCTTTGTACTTCTTCCGCTTCGCTTTCCATCAGAGATAAATCATGCTCATCTGCCGGCTGGATTATGATATTCTTGGAATCTGATTTTCCATATGTTATGAATTCATGCATTTATATTTACCAACTATCTTTGCGGTGAATATCGCCCCCGCGTGTTATCCATTGATGTTTCAAGCTATTATTTCTTTGATCATCTCTTCCGGACTGCTTACGATTACGCTTGCATGATGCTCCTTCAAAAATTCCCGTGACCTAAATCCCCAGTCAACACTGATACAGTCAAGTCCAGAATTGTTTGCTGTCTGAATGTCGATTTCCGAATCACCGATATAAACAGCCTGAGGCTTTACGCTTTGAAGTACATCTTCCTCATGCTCCCTGATATCGCCATCTAAAGTAAAATGTTTGCGTAGTGGGGTGGCTTTCTGTATTATGTCCAGACCACTTCCCGTCCTAAGCAGCTGCATTATTGAGTAATCCACCATCGCCGGCGAAGGCTTTCTCTTTATCCCCTGCTTCTCGCCAAGTGAAAAATCAAAGAGCCCTTCGAAATCATCAGTGACCAGTTTCTGCACGGCGCTATCCGGCTTATTTGAAACTACGGCAGTAAGAATTCCATTCTTTCTAAGTTCTTTTATTGCTTCCGGGATTCCTTTGTATGGACCTGTCTTTATATCACAATGCGCTGCATAGTATGGCCTGTAAATATTACTTATTCTAGTGACTTCTTTCAAGTTAACTTGATCCGGAAGTTTTTCATTTACCGTTCCGACATCTACAAGGCTCTCATAGGAAGCCCTATAATAAATCGCCAGTGCTCTCTTGATTGCGACTTCCACGCCGCTGCCAAAAAACTGCTTCGTATCATCTACGGTGAAATTTATTTTATATCCCGCTTCATTCACTGCATAATTCATGGCATCACACAAGTCATCAATCGTATTTAAGACTGTGCCATCCATGTCGAAAATCGCGATATTATATTTCATATTTTTAAACTCCCATCATACGGCTATATATTTGCATTAATTGATATTTTATAGCCAATTTACAACTGCGGGCAATCCATTTTGGCTATAAATCTAGCGGTTATGAAAAAATTATAGCCAAATCAGATATTACTCAGCAGTTTCAACTGGCACATTGACTACAATGTAGTCATGATGCACGGCCTCAAGGTATTTCCCGAAGACATCTTTTGACTTTATGCGAAGACTTGAAGTATTGATGCAGGGATGGCAGCCGACATACTCTGACTCAAGAACATCCCTGTCAACAAGAAGGCGGACATGATTATCTTTATCATTCATGAGTCCCATTACGCTGACTGAACCAGGCGTAATGTCAAGGTACTCAAACATCTTTTCAGGCTTGCCAAATGAAAGCCTCGGTGAATCAATCTGCTTTGAAATATCCTTGGTCTTAAACTTTTTATCGCCGCGGATCATGAGCATATAAAAGGCGGTCTCCTGCCTGTTGCACAAAAATAAATTCTTGCAGATCGCAGCAGGCGCAAGCGCCTCATCTATTTCCGCACAGGCCTCCATCGTCTCTGCTGCCACATGATCTACTCTCTCATATTCAATCCCGAGTCTGTCTAACAAATCATAAACTCGTACTTCTTTATCAAGCCTGCCAGTGCAGTCGGCCGGTCTTCCTTTCATTAATTCAAGTCCCATTTCATTCGTCCTTCTTTTCAAAAATTTGCCACTATCCTACATCATTAAACTTTTTTTCTCAACTGTCATTTACTAAAACAGGAATTGCAAAACGCCCATTAACGGGACTAATTTTGCAATTTCTGTGATTAAATAAAAAAAGAGCTGTGCGAACACACAGCTCTCTTGGATTGGGGTTTTATTTATGTTTAGGAGATTAAGGATAACGAATTAGCCGAGCTTCTTTACAGCTTCGAAAGCCTGATCAAGATCATCGATGATGTCCTGATAATGCTCTGTGCCGATTGAAAGACGGATTGTATTTGGAAGGATTCCTCTTTCTTTCAGCTGCTCTGGTGAAAGTTCTGCGTGTGTAGTAGTTGCAGGATGAATAACAAGGCTCTTTACATCTGCTACGTTTGCAAGGAGTGAGAAAATCTTTAAGTTGTCGATGAATTCCCATGCTTCCTTCTGTCCGCCCTTGATGTTGAATGTAAAAATGGATGCTCCGCCATTCGGAAAGTATCTCTCATAAAGGGCATGGTCTGGATGATCTGGAAGTGAAGGATGATTTACCTTCTCAACAAGCGGCTGATTCTGTAAGTACTCGATTACCTTCTTTGTATTTTCTACATGACGGTCAATACGAAGGGATAACGTCTCAGTACCCTGGAGAAGAAGGAATGCATTGAAAGGTGAAAGCGTTGCACCCTGATCTCTTAAGAGAATAGCCCTGATGTAGGTAACAAATGAAGCACCTGGAACATCCTTTGTGAAGGAAACGCCATGATAAGATGGGTTCGGATCTGTAAGGTGATGGAACTTGCCTGAAGCTTCCCAGTCAAACTTGCCATTTTCAACGATGACGCCGCCGAGTGTTGTGCCATGACCGCCGATAAACTTTGTAGCTGAATGAACAACGATGTCTGCACCATGCTCAAATGGACGGATGAGGTAAGGGGTACCGAATGTATTATCAACGACTACAGGGATCTTGTGCTTGTGTGCGATTTCTGCAACAGCCTCGATATCAGGAATATCTGAATTCGGGTTGCCAAGCGTCTCGATGTAGATTGCTCTTGTGTCATCCTCGACTGCATTTTCTACTTCATCAAGATCATGAATGTTTACGAATGTTGTTCTTACGTTAAATGGGGTGAGCGTGTGCTCAAGGAGATTAGAGGTCCCGCCGTAAATGGTTGACTGTGCAACGATGTGTCCACCATTTGCTGCAAGTGCTTCGATGATGTATGTGATTGCTGCTGCACCGGATGCAACTGCAAGTGCTGCTGTGCCGCCTTCAAGTGCTGCGATTCTCTTTTCAAATACATCCTCAGTTGTGTTTGTAAGTCTGCCGTAAATATTGCCGGCATCTGCAAGTCCAAATCTGTCAGCTGCATGCTTTGAATTGTGGAATACATAAGATGTCGTCTGGTAAATCGGAACTGCTCTTGAATCTGTGACAGGATCAGCTTCTTCCTGTCCTACGTGTACCTGTAATGTCTCAAATCTGTAATTGCTCATATCAATACCTCCTGATTGTTTTCATCGGTAAGACTTCTCTGCCATACCTGAACTTTTTTATTTATTGTCATTGCTTTTTCTTAAGATGGTGAAAATATATCACTGAATTCCTACTATGTCAATAGGGTTTTGGGTGTATAGCCATAGTTTGTTATTATCGCTGGTTATTACGATTCAGAAGAAATAAAAAAGAATGTGAAAACAGTGTCTCACAGTCTAAGTTTAAATTCGCAAACGAAATTTCCTCGCTGCAAAATCTTTTTGCAATTGCGAATAAAAAGCAAGCTCTACTAATATTATAATGTCATCAATCCTCGTCTACATCACTCTCTTCAACAAGGAAGATTGGTCTTTTCTTTGTTTCAAGATAAGTCTTTGAAAGATACTGACCAAGTATTCCTATAGAGAGAAGCTGTACGCCGGAAAGAAGCAAAATAATACAAACCATAGACGGCCACCCGCTGGTCGGATCTCCAAACACCAATGTCTTTATTATGATTACAATGATCATAATAAAAGCACAAATACAGAATATCACGCCAAAAAAGCTGGAAACAAGCAAAGGCTGCGTCGAGAAAGCTGTAATTCCATCAAGTGCATACCAGAAAAGTGACCAGAATGACCATTTCGTCTCACCGGCAACTCTTTCTACGTTCTCGTACTCAAGCCATTTTTTTCTGAAACCTACCCAGCCAAAAATGCCGGCTTCCTTAATATGGCAACCGGCATAAAATATATGTATCAAAGTTCCTTCATGCTCTTTATCAGGCTTGCAATTCCGGGAACAAGCATCTTCGGCGTAACACCTGAAGTATTTACAAGCAAATCATAATTCTCTCTTGAACCCCACTTCTGGCTCGTGTAGAACTCATAGTACTTTGCCCTTTCCTTATCGACACGGCTGAAGCACTTCTTCCATTCCTTGTCAGTAAGAGGCTTATCAGATGTGCCGGAAAGACTTCTCGAAATCTCTGCCTTATCAGCCTTCGTTTCACCATTTGCAGCCTCTTTCTCCCGGCATCTCTTTATCTTTGTCGCATCATCGGCATAGACAAAAAGCCTGATCGGATGCTGGTCTCTTAAAATGTAATCCGCACAGCGGCCGACGATTACACAGTCCGACTTCTCAGCAAGCTCTTTTATGAGTGAATGCTGCTTTGAATAAATATCAATATTCTGGTCAAGCACAGGATCACTCTGTACATATAATGTTCGTGCTGTATGAATAGGATAAGAAAAATATGGTCTGTGTTCTACTATAGACTGCACATAATCTTCTGAAAGAGAAGTCCTTGCAGCAATTTCTGAAATAATTTCGTGATCATAATAAGCAAAACCAAGCTCTTCGGCAAGACGCTTTCCTATCTCTCTTCCTCCACTGCCGAATTCTCGGCCAACGGTAATGATATTCATAAAATACCCCCTTATCTAAGTACGACACCTGCAATATCAAGGTCGGACGAAGAAACGACTGAATATACCTCATTCAGATAGTCATTCTTTATATGACCATATTCTGCACAGAAAATAACAGCATCATTCGTCGATAATTTCTTTCTATTTTCTGCATTATTTATTATATCACCAGACGGGATGAATTTCATGTCAGAAGTTTTGCTGTTTAGTGTCTCAGAAAGCTTCGTAGCAAACGCATCATCGGCATTCTTCTTTGCCTTAATGCTAAGATCTACGATAAGATATTTCTTCTCATCAGGAGTATAAACGGAAAGGTTTGAAAGCACCATATTGGATGCTTTATCAATATCCTTTTCATCCTCTATACCCATTGAATGTCTGAGTCCTCTGTCATATTTAGATTTATGCCTATACAAATTCTTTATACCATCCCGTAATGATCCAAGCTCACGGAAATTAAATATTGCAAAGAATTTGAATTTTGTGAGAGGAGCAGCAACGTTGTACACAATGATAAGAATTATCCAGAATATTATAAAGGCAGCAAAGAAACCAGAAACAAAGGCCTTCTTCATTGCAGAGAATGTAACTGCACGTACGCTTACAGTACTGATAATACTTGTATCACCACCTGCAACAGTGTAGGTTCCAATATTTGCATAATTTACAACCTGACCTGCATAATTTACGTTATTCCCTATTTCTACATAATTCTTGTGAGCAGCCGTCTGCGCACTGCGTACTGTCTCATTATCACCAGTATATGTCTCCTGGGTAACAACAGTGACTGTGCTGACTGCAATAGATGAAAGCTGACTGGTAATATCTGGGAGTCTGTCAAGAATATCCTTCGTAATATTCATTGTATCATCTTCATTTTTACCAACTACCTGCATTTGAAAAAGCAGACTGTCAGCCCCTGTAATTGTATCCGCTGTAGGTGTAATAAAAATGCAGTCAAAAAAGTATTTTGTATTATAGCCATACTTTTCAGCTGTCTCCTGGAGCCAGATGGGATCCTTGATGAGATTAAGATATTCAGTATATAGACTTGCTTTGGTAGAGGTAGCAGCTTCAGCTGATGGTGTGATGATAAAATCAGTTTTTGTGGTCGGAGTATTAGAAGGATCCAGCTGAAGCATATCAGAATGATCATAATAATTTCTAACCCGCATCTGAAATTTCAAAATATCAACGTATGAATTTGTCGTCCTTTCCGTATTTCCGGCAGTAGTACCATACTGGGCAAGGAATTCATCTTCTGTCATATCATTAATTTTTGAAATATCATATGTGTTCTCAGTATCTTCAGAATCATCAACTGACGCACTACCTGAGTCTGCCTGCTGCTGAGCTAATGCCGCCTGCTGCGCAGCTGCCTGCTCATTCTGGCTCCTTGCCCCTTTATATGCACCATAGCCTTTGAACAGGGCAAAACATATGCCTGCTACAAGTGCGAAAATCAAAGTAATTCTGATATGAAGAAGCAGAAATGCAAAGACATCCTTAAGGGAAACCTCCACCTTATCTGATCTAAGATTTTTTTCCTTATCTGTCATCCTAAAAACTCCTAGTTATAACATTTTTTTCTTTCGTAATATCAAAAGTGCAATCAAACAAATCGCCAGCGTAATCAGGCATACAATCAAAAAACCCATCGGCGAATGTCCAAAGGGAACGGGAACATTCATGCCCCAGAGACCGCCAATAATTGTCGGAATTGACATGACAATCGTAATGGCCGCAAGAAGCTCCATGACATTATTCAGCCTGTTGTTCATAACAGCTGTCATAAGCTCACGGGTTCCATTGATGATGTCCCTGTAAATACTCGTCATCTCAATAGCCTGCTTGTTCTCGATGATGACATCCTCTAGAAGTTCATCATCCTCTTCGTACCGCTTCAGCCTGCGGTAGCGAGTCAGTCTGTCAAGCACAACGCCGTTTGCCCGAAGTGAGGTCGCAAAGTAAACGAGGTCTGATTCCAGTTCATGGAGATCTAAGAGATCAGAATCCTCCATGCCTTTATTCACTCTTTCCTCAAGTTCTGTCCTTTTCTTATCAATAGCACGAAGAAGTGACTGGTAATAAAGGCAGACGTTGAAAAGAATCTGGTAGGTAAACCTCATCTGCTTCTTTGTGGAAAAAATCCTCACCCTCTGCTCAACAAACGATTTCAAAACCGTAGTCTCTTCAGAACACACCGTAATAATGCAGTCAGACTTCAAGATAATGCCAAGCGGGATAGTCGTATATCCTGTACGGCTGTTCCTGACTTCCATAGATGGGATATCCACAAGGATAAGTGTGTAATTGTCCTCCAGAGAAAGTCGTGAACTCTCTTCATCATCGAGTGCAGCCCTGACATCAGCAATGTCAATCTCAAACCTCTTTGCGACGATCTCGCATTCCTCCCTCGAAGGTTCCGAAAGCTTTACCCAGCAGCCGGTATCAGGTCCTGAAAGTTCACTGATCTTTCTGTCATCAGTCCTGTAATAATTTAACATCACTCCACCGTAACAGACTTTGCAAGATTCCTAGGCTTATCTACATCGCAGCCCTTTCCAACAGAAACATAATATGCAAAGAGCTGTAACGGAATAATAGCAAGTGAATTCGTAAAATATTTATTCGTCTGCGGAATATACAGCGTGAAATCCGCAGTCTTTTCCATCTCAGTATTGTCTTCGTTTGTAACGGCAAGTACAAATGCGCCACGCGACTTTACTTCGACAATATTAGACATTGTCTTAAGGTACAAATCCTTCTGTGTGGCGATGGCGGAAACCAATGTACCATCCTCAATAAGTGAAATCGTACCATGCTTTAATTCGCCGGCAGGATAAGCCTCGGAATGTATATAAGAAATTTCCTTAAGCTTCAGTGAACCCTCAAGAGAAATTGCATAGTCAATGCCACGTCCAATGAAGAATACATCCTCTGCTGAAACATACCTGTTTGCAAATTCCTTAATATGATCAGTATTGTTCAGAAGCAGCTCAATCTGATCTGGCAGCTTCTTTAAATCTGTAATAAGCCCTGCCATCTCTGCATCATCAATCTGATTTCTGGCATAAGCAAACTTGATAGAGAGAAGATACATCGCGATAAGCTGTGCTGAATATGCCTTTGTGGTAGCAACCGCAATTTCCGGACCTGCCCAGGTATAAAATACAGAATCTGCTTCTCTTGCAATAGAAGAACCTACAACATTTACGACAGCAAGCGTACGAACGCCCTCTTCCTTTGCCAGACGTAAAGCCGCAAGAGAATCAGCGGTCTCACCAGACTGTGAAATGATAACAACAAGCTCGTTCTTATTCATAATCGGACGCCTGTATCTGAATTCCGATGCCACATCGACATTTACAGGAATGCGGGTCATATCTTCAAATATGTACTTTGCAGTAACGCCGACATGATATGCAGAACCACAGGCGATAATGTGAATCCTCTCAATGCTTCGGATATCATCGTCTGTAAGACCAAGCTCCTCGATGACCACTTTGCCATCTTTGATTCTTGGAGAAAGCGTATCGCGGACTGTCTTTGGCTCTTCATAGATTTCCTTCAGCATAAAATGAGGATATCCGCCCTTTTCAGCAGCATTTGCATCCCAGTCGATATGATGCATTTCTTTCTCAACAGGCTCTCCGTCATCATTGAAAAAGCTGATGGAGTCCTTTGTCAGTGCAGCAATCTCGCCATTATCAATATAATAAATATCTCTCGTGTACTTAAGAACAGCCGGAACGTCGGATGCAATAAAATTCCCATCCTTGCCTTTTCCAACTATGAGTGGAGCATCTTTTCTTGCTGCATATACTGTATCCGGATGATCAGCAAAAAGAATTCCAAATGCATAAGAGCCTTCGATCCTGTGCATAATCTTCTCGATAGCCTCAAGCGGATTTCCCTTGTAATAATAATCAAGAAGATGTGCGGCACATTCCGTGTCTGTCTCAGAGACAAACTCATACCCTTTTTTGGTAAGCCTGTCCTTTATCTTCTCATAATTTTCGATAATACCATTCTGGACAACAGCAATTGTCCCGGCAGCATTCATATGGGGATGAGCATTCACATCCGATGGCTCTCCATGCGTAGCCCATCTGGTATGACCTATACCAATCGTGCCATGCATGGTAGCACCATCATGAGTAAGCTCCGAAAGTACACGGAGCCTGCCCTTTGCCTTGACAACTTCTATCTCGTTCCCGTCAAAAACAGCCATTCCGGCTGAATCATAGCCTCTGTATTCAAGCTTTGAAAGTCCGTCCAAGAGTACGGGAGCTGCCTCATGTTCTCCAACATAACCTACAATTCCACACATGATAAGCTCCTTTCATAAAAAAGCCAAAATAAAAATCAACATTTCTATTTTGGCACAAAATCATGAATCTATCAACTAAATTTTACTGTCCTTCTGAATCTGTTTCTGTCGTTGGGTCAGCTACCTGAGTCCCCTCATACTGTGAGTAATCAACGGCATCGCCCTGAGAAAGTCCCGTCTTATTAATAACATCCTTGCTAATGCTCTGAACTGTATCTGAACACTGGTGGCTGCTGTCATTAAACATATATACATACAGTTTGTTTACATTTGACTCAACCGTGCACGGAACAACTACAGAACCGACCGATTTGCTAAGCGTCTTCGTAGTCTTGTCGAAAGGATAACCTGCCGAATCACCAAACTGATATGAGGTAAGCTGGGAAGCAAGTCCCATCAGTTCAGTAGCTGAAAGCGATGTAGAAATCTCACCAAACAGCGAATCAATGAGATTATTTAGCTCGATAGGATTTGCCTTCTTAGCCTTTGCGATAATCTTCTGCATTACCTCTCTCTGTCTTGAGGCACGCTTGAAATCGTCGCCAGATGTATATCTGACTCGACAATAGCAGAGTGCCTGAACACCATTAACCTTTACATCTGTTCCAGGCTTTACATCAGCTGTCTTCGTGCCAAGTTCTTCATCAATAAATGGCTTGTAGGCAACATTCATAAATACGGCTTCGTCCTCAGAGATACTGTCAATTGTAATGCCGCCAACTGCATCTACCGCATCTACTACCGCCTTAAAATCTACTGCCACATAATCCTGAATATCAAGATCAAGGTTCCTGTTCAGCATCTTTAAAGACTCTTTAGGACCGCCATGGTTGTATGCATAATTACACTTACGATACTTGCCATTTCCGTCAACATCCATAAGGGTATCACGATATATTGAAACAAACTTAACCTCTTTCGTGTCATTGTTTATTGAAGCGATCATGATAGAATCTGAATTGCCTCCATCGTAATGACCCATGCTTCGATTATCTACACCAAAGACTGCAATGTTTGTATAGCCCTTCAGCATCTCTTCTGTCTTCTCATCGAGGTTGTTTGAAACAATATTTCCAATATTCTGAAAATTTATCTTTCCAAATTTAAGCCAAACAAATAAGAACAATAATAATATTATTAACAGAATAATCTCAATAATAAGTATCCTTCTTCTGCGTCTCCTTCTCTTTTCTTTCTTCGAAATCTTCTTTTTTGAATGCGAATATTCGCTTTTTGAAGACATAGCAAACCCCTTTGTTACAAAAATGTTACAAATTTTAATCAGACTTGTTTATTCTATTCCTTATCCAAAGCTATGTCAATGGATTTTAACTTTCTCTTAAAGAAATTAAGCCAGTGAATAATTTTTCAGTCCCAAGGGAAGATTTTCATTGTAAAAGGGATCTCCATTTTTTATAAAATCTCCATGCTTTTCCATTAATAGTACATTGGACTGCTCACTGCTCTCATTATCAGATTCGCCTTCAAAGGCTGTGACATCAGGTTCATATACAATCCTGTAACCATGCTCTGTCGCACGAAGACAGAGATCAAGCATTCTGTCCCGCTTCGAAAGCCTTTCATCGATTCCGCCGGATTTTTTTAGAAATTTTGAATCAATCAGACAGCACGACAGTGAAACAGCACTTACATCATTCCGCAATGCTATCCTGTCCTCGTAGCCTAAGCTCCATGGAAGCTCTCCATAGCACGCAGGATAGACAATGCCATTCTTATCAAAAATATATCCGCAGTTATTTACTGAAAGTACATCCTTCAAAGTCTTTGGGCATACCATCACTACATCCGGCTGGGCAAGTGCGCCATAAAGTTTCTTTATGGAATTTCGTCCAAAAAGCCTAACGTTCTTATCCTTTACGAATGTATATGACTGATTCTTGAAATAATATTCATCCCCATCATATTTGACACTAAGGTAAGGAAAACTGAATAATGATTTCTCTGCACTATATCTCTTATCTGCACTAAGATCTGCCTTAATGTTTCTTCTCTTTAATTCAACTGAGACTATTGCCTTCGCTTCCGCAAGCCTTGAATAATAAAGCTTTTCTTTTTCTTTTTTCAGTTCCTGGCTGGTGAAATCCTCGTAAATCGAGTAATAGTCATTCTCATCCTCGTCACTGATGAAATGCCTGTGAAAAAGCAGCTTTGCAATATGAAATACGGTATTTCGTCTTTCCGTAAAACAAAGAAGCAGATAGTATTCCGGGAAAAATTTCATGTTATCGCCAAAGGTAAAATTTTCCCTTTTCATTGCAAAAGTATTACCAATATAATCATGCTGGCGCAGAAGCTCAACATTATATGAAGGCAGAAAATGTGGACGGACTCTCTCGGAATTTTCTATCTCGTCAAAATCGGAATAAATTAGCTTCTTTTGTGGATTTTCATCAAAGGATTTTGAAATGATGCTGAGCGCATCCTTTGCCATTCTGTCATGCTGGTTCAGAAAGAGAAAAATATCTCCTTTGGCAGTAGAAAGCGCAAAATTAAGAGCAAACCCTGCAGACCTGCCCTGTACAATATGCCTGTATGTGATTCTGTCATCTTCCGGGAAAAATTCGTTTACTACGACACCTAATGAAGAGTCCGGATTCTGATCGAGAATAATAAGTTCAAAATCTGAAAATGTCTGACCCAGAACAGAATCTATACAATCCCTGAAATAAACCCTGTTTGTGTGATAGGCGCGGATTATGATTGAAAATTTCATCTATACATTACACACTTTTTTCAGACTGAAGACGCTTCTCTTTATTTTCAGGAAGAGCTTTTTTCTTGTTAAAAACAAGAGCCTTACTGAAAAAGTAATTCAGGGAAATGACAACAAACTGTGCTACAAACTTAATCGGCATGTTGGGAAGGCCAAGCCACTGTACCAATACACCAAGCATTACTTCCTCTATGCCAAGCGTCAGAAGCCTTCCAGCGGTAAAGCTGACAAACTGCTTGGTAAATGCTGCAAAGCCGTGCTCATGGATTGGAAATACCCACTTCCTGTTCGTAAGAAATGCAAAGGTAGTGGCAAGCACCCAGCTTAAAGCATTACCTATGAGGACATTCATCTTGAGATTTTCGGTGAACAGCATGTATGAAAAAATAGCAATAAGAAAAGTCCCAAGTCCAAAAAGACCATACATCATGAGTTCCTTCATCTTAAGATAAAGTGGCAGTACGACCTGCGACTTTGGATATTTAACGAAAAAATAATTTACGATACGGTCCATAAAATCGTTGACCTCTATCGCATTTTTCTTTTCGTCTTTCTCTTTTTCCATAAATAAAACTTCATCCATATATTATTCAGCCTTTTTGAAAAACTTCAGATGGGCTTTCTTGTGCTGTTTCAGCATGTAATGATGTGTGATTTTATCATAGAAAAGCCGGTGTGTCAAAAAACAGTATTGGATTTTCGCATTACTTCTGCATGAATTGAAATAATATTTTCAGCAAAACAAGATGTGCTGGATAAAAAATATAGAAAAAATATTTATATTGTTTTCCCCTTTTCCCACTGTACAAGGCAATAAAAATGAGATCAATTGCAGCATAGAGTTCAGTTCTTGAAGAAAACAAGCTTAATACAATGATGCCAAGTGAAAATCCCATGATTCGCCCTGCACGATCGGAGTAGCCGGAAACTGACCTCAGCTCATACATAAAAAGGTAATCGACGAGGATAACCAGCACTCCTGAGAAAGAATAATCCGTCAGAAAATACTGGCCAAGATACATTGCGCCAAGATAAATAAGAATAGTAATGATAATGCGAAGCGGCACTGGCATATTATTAGCATTTGATTTGGCATCATTTTTTAATGCCCGCCTTCCATCTGCTGCCATTACCACTTTTCTGCCAAGCACAAGATCCCCAAGATAAATTGCAACCCCGCCGAGAAACAGCGTAAATATTACATTCGATGCTCCAGAATAAAATGGCATGCCAAAAAGACTGTAGTCAAATGGGATTTCAGAAATAAGCGCAAAAAGAAACAGGCGCTCTAAGTATCTGCGTCTGTCCTTCGTATAAAATAATCCTTCAGCAACAAAAAAGGCAAAAATAGGAAAAGCAATTCTCCCTATGCCCCGTCCAACTGAATATAATGTTTGAATTTCTTCAGCTGAAAATGAAGAAAATAAACCTGTTCCCCTACCGTAGAGCGCCGGCATCAGAAAAATCACCGTAAAATGATCAATAAACATTGTAATCACTGCGATGATCTTTAAAACATTGGCACTGAGTCCCCCGCTCTTTTCAGAATCCTGATTCATCATAAACCAATTCGATAATAATCAGAGTACCTTTACATTCCTTGGAGACAGCCTGTGAAATTCCTTCATCATTTCCTGGTCAGGTTCAAAATAAAGCCTTATTTTTTCACCATCATCTCCTGCTGCCTTTGCAATCATGCAGTAAACAGGAACATTCTCCTGGAAAGAAGTGCAGTCATATGTCTTTAATTTCTGTTGATCATACTGTTTAAGCTCTGGAGAATTAAGAGGTGCCATGAAAATAAGTCCTTCCCTGCAATTTATTGTGAGAAGATGTTTCCTCTTTTCTCCGCCCATAACTTTTGCTATGTCAAGCTCGCCATTTGTCATGGTATAATCGAAATCGAGATATATTGCTCTTTTATAAAAATAATGGATAAAATAAAAAGCAATTGCTGCGACAATAGCAAGAGGAATCCCAGCAAACGGAAAATATATCATAATCGTAAAGGCTGAAATAAAAATCATAGCAATCAGAAAATATGATACGCCGATCTGCCCTTTTGTAGGATTTCTCTTAATTGATGTCTCATAATATGTATCCTGTGTCATAAAAAACAATATCCTTTCATCGTACCTTTTGATCTAACATTCTGATGTTAAATTTCGTTTGATTATATACCACAGCCAAAGCATTTTCTACCGTAGGCCGGGCGTACTTATCCTTTACAGTAATGAGATGTATCTCTTTTGAAAGATCTGTCCTCAAAAGATAATAATACTTATTCTGCTCAACATTCTGAGCCTTGTTCTGATAATCCAGAATATCAAGATATATCTTTTGATCTTCAAAATATCCAACACTCTCCCTGTATGGAGGATATTCCCCGCATGGCAGGTATGATGCAAGAAAACCTGAATTTCTAAGGCCTCTCTCATAAGTAACCTGAGCTCCGAAACCTCCGCCTAAAGTATAATCAAGAAATTCCATAGCAAGCTGCTTTTTCTTTCCTGTACACGAGGACAACAGGAATATCGAAGAACCGCCTTCTGTCGCATAGCCTTCCGCACCTGTAAATGTAGGAAGTGTAGTAATAGCCCACTTTCCATAATTGTCCTTATAAGACATAATACTGGGTACGATCCACGAACCCGCAATCGTTCCACAGATTTTATCCCCGCTCAATGTCTCATCAAGGTAATTGCTCCAGTTGCTGGTATTGTAAATGCAGTTTTCATCTGTTGCTTTTTCCATGAAAATCATTATTTTTTTCATGGTCTCATTGTCTGTAATATCCAGTTCTCCATCCTTAAAGCAGGACTCGCCTTCCTCCTGCATCATAATAAATGGCAGATCGATACCGCTCTGATCCATAGCGATGAGATATTTTCCAGTCTTGTCGTATACATCCTGTCCTATTTCACGCCATCTGTTCCATGTGATACCTGTAAGGTCATCTATCGTATAACCAGCATCAGCAAGTATATCCGTCCTGTAAGCAGCCAGGCAGGTTGAATTGTCATATGGATAAGCGTAATGAACGCCATCAATGGTAGTAAGTGCCTCTTTTGAAGAAGGAAAATCTGACCAGTCTACCTCGCTATCAGAAATATTCTGAAAGATTTCAGGATAAGTCCTTATCATAAATTCTGCGGCCCTATCCTGCATCATCGTAAGATCTGGCAGTGAAGAACTATCCTTTAATGCACCGCTTTTTGAAAGTCGCCCCTGAACCTTATCCCATGTCCTTGCATTTATGATATTCAGCTTAAAGCTTGGATTGATCTGTTTGTAGGCATACTCTGCCGCTTCTAGCGTCGCCCTGTTGGCATCCTCATCCCAGATATAAATAGAAAGTGTATTATCATCTTCCTCACTTACATCAACAGGATCAGCCAACTCTGCAGTTGAATCAAGCGTTCCCGCAGGTGTCTGAAAGGTAGTAGTAAGTCCGGTCAGAGAATTACAGCCTGTCAAAAGGGATGCACTCATCCCTGCAGAAATAAAAAGACAAAGTATTCTTCTTTTTATATTCATTCCCCGCATACGTTCGTAAGTTCCCCAATTATTTCGGCGTCACGCCATTTGCTTCCCAGCCCTTTTTGGCACTGATATGAAAATCAGAAAGATCCAAATCCTTATTTCCAGGAGCTTCCTTCCACTTGTATGGCGTGGTCCCCGTAAGCTTCCTGAAATTTCTATTAAAGGTGGAAATAGTATCATATCCTATTTCAAGACTGATATCCTGCATGGACATCGAAGTCTTTCTGATCAGATCGCAGGCCTTTCGAATCCTTACAAAATTCACATAATCAAGTGGCTTCATTTCCATTATCTCTTCAAATGTCCTTCTGAAATGGCTTTCAGAAAGAGCACAGAGATCTGCAAGATCCTTTATTTTAATATTTTCGGCAAAATTCTTATCAATATAATCAAGTGCCGGCGTCAGATACTGTTCCCTTTTATTTTTCTTTATTAATAATGCATTTTCCTCTGTATGCCTGAGCAGCTCAACCAGCACAGAAAGGAATTCATACATCAGAATATCTTCGTAATATTTCTGTTTCTTCGTGCATTCAAAAAGCATATCCTGAATGTGCTCTGCAATGCCTGGATTCTCTTCTTTCGAAGAAATGACGCCATTTTTTGAAACGGCATCTATTATTTCCTCTGCAGAAAAAGTACCGCCATCCTTTATCGAAGACTGACAGAAATTTTCAAAATCAATAAATAAATAATTCCAAAGACACTTATGTCCAGGATCAGACATCGTCGTATGTGGAATATGTTTCGGGATAATGGTGAAAAAAGCATCGCTATAACGTTCCTTCTTATCCCCTATCACAACAGTCCCACTCCCATGAAAACAGTAACCTATCTCCATGAGATTGTGAAAATGAAGCTGGCCATTTAAGCCTTTGCCATATTCCTGCTCCCATCCGTCTCCAACCTTTGGAAGAAAGAAATGCCCACTGTCAATGTTGTAAAACCTGTATTCCAGCTCCGGCTTTTTAGCTCCTGTCTGTGGCATTAATCCTTGTCCTTTAATTTAGAATAGCTGTTCAAATATACTGAATGCTCATGCTCGGCATCATAAAAGCTTACCGGAGTAGGATGAAGATGTGCCTTTTGCATGAGTGAGGTCATTGCACACTTATCAAGACAGGCAACCTTTGCAAATGCATCTTCTTTGTCTGTACCAGTGACTACAGCACCTATTCCGTTTAATAACATAACGCCGCCGGAATTCTTCAGGGCCTGCGCAATCTTTCTATGCGGCGTGACTGCACTCTTTATGGGAATGACTGGTCCTGCAATCTGTGCCAGATCATCATTGTAAGCACGCATGAAAAATTTGTAATCGCTTGCTTCCTTGATATACGGACTATAGGCATAGACAACATAAGCAGCATCTTTATTCTCTGCAAAGAGATCTCTCTGTGCTTCATATTCTTCCTTTTTGTCACGTCTGAATACACGGCAGAAATTCGTAATTGAATAGAATGGATATAAGATATCGATTCTCTGTCTTCCAGTGAGATGTGAATATTCATGTTCGCAGAATTTCTCGAGAGACTTGGCTGTATCCATAGCTTCCTCATCAGTACGGCCAAATACAACAACACCGTGATTCTGCATAAGGACCGCACGTGACTTTGGATTTTCCTTTAAGGCTGTGGCGACATTTGCCATAAGCTTTTTTGTTCCAAATGGCGCATATTCAGACACAGGCACTACAGGACCTAAGTCCTCTACCCTGTCTGGATAAAGCGTTTCGATATTCAATGGTCTCTTCAGCGTAGAAAGAGCTGTGGAATAATCCTGATGTGTATGAATGACAAACGAAGCTCGTCTGTGCTTTTTGTATACTTCTGCATGAACGCCTTTTTCACTTGACGGTGTGATATTGCCATCATAAGAAAGGTCATTAATCCTCACCTTTACAATATCATCAGGGGTAAGGCTGTCATAGCTCCTGCCTGAAGGTGTAATCACAAATTCGTCGTGGTTGATCCGTGCACTGACATTACCCCAGGTACGGACAATAAGACCTGTGCGCTGCATCTCAAGAGCTGCTTTTATGACTAATTTTTTTGCTTCTTCGATATCTTCGTAGTACATAAAATATTATTAAGTCGCATTACTGCTACGGAATAAGTCAAACTATATGCAATCTGTTTTATTTTACTACTTTAAGTAGATATTTTCAAATTTAATATAATAAATTGTCGTGCTCCCGCACTCTATTCCTAAACCTCAACCCGAGTACTGAATTCCATCAAACAGCTCGTTTTCATCGACGCCGTCGATGGTATGCGTGCCATCTTCCTTGGTTTCGACGAGCACTGTAACAGTTGGGTCGTCGCTCAACAAGAGCGTTATAGTCTGCGCCTTCTCGTCTGCATTTGTTTTCGCTAATCGAACCTTCGCGCCTTTCTTAATGAGGCCATCGACACAGCGGATGTCCTTCTTTGCTGTGAGTGTATGTGCCATCGCATCGGGCGTGTCAGCATTCGGGCCGCCGAAGTTTGAAAGAATCGTATAGTCCTGTCCATTAGTAGTAAGAAGTCCATCTGCTGTAAATGAAGCTGAAATTGTTGCATCTACAGTACTAAGTGCATCCAGGCGCTTCGTAACAGTCAGATTGCTTAGGTCATTATTTATTCCATTCTGAAGAGAAAATTCATATGTAGTCGGGAGCTTTGATCCTGTACCAAGATCATAAATCGAAAGTTCCGGAATCATATTATCCGTTGCATACTCTGTGAGTAAAAAATATTTTTCTCCCCTCCGGGCAACATAATTGTATGCAAAATATGCATTTTCCGGAGCATCAAGCTCGATTTCCTTCCCGTCATAGGTAGTTGTATAGGTATATGCCTGACTGTCTTCGTCATACGTGGAGCCAATAGAAAGCTCTTTTCCATTTACTGTAACCTTACCCTGTGAAGTAATGGTTATCAGGCTCCCATCTGGTATTTCTCCATACGAAATATCAGAATTAAACATATCTTTATTTTCATCATAGGAAAGCTCGACAAACTGGCTGCCGGACGCATATGGTCCCAGCTCATATTCGCCAAAAATGAAATCCACGCCAGATGGCGTCAGATACCATGGATTTGATGCCTTTTCAGGATTGGATGCAAGTTCATTCATATCATCCCTTGCAGTCTGTTCTGGAGAAAATGTTGAATCACTGTCTTCAAAAAGTTCAGGGTAATCCTCCTTCAGTATTGCTACCACCTTGTCCTCAAGACCAGTCGTATCCTTCAGAACATCTGAAAAAACAATATCCTGTCCTGACTTTGTGTTGAAATTGTATGGAACATATGAGGATGAACCATGAGCCCCGCCTGTGTATTCATAATTGTTAAGTAATAGAGAAACCGCATCATCATCTGCGCGTTCTATTAATATTTTGGAAGTAAAAGAAAACTCTGCAATGTTTTTGTCCATATCATCAGTGTAGAAGTAATCATCTTCAGCATATTCTTTTTTATATTCCTCAGCAGACCCTTTCGCATTATTTTCTATTTCAGAATCCAATTCTTCAAGTGCCTCTGAAAGATTAGATAGATCCACGCCATTTGACTTCTCATCACCGCTATCCTTTATGTGAATCAGCTCATATGAAATTTCGCCATAATGAATACCCTTTTCTTCATCATCCAGAGAGATTGCTTTATATTCATTCTCGAACTGAATGACACCGGCAGATTTTTCATCTTTTTCCTGAGGTTCATTAATCGAAGTATTGTCTATAGCATTACCGGAACCGCTTTCTGTCTCGGCTTCAACGCCCGAGTCTGCAGAAGCATTTTTCTCAGCTGTACTGCTCTGATTTGCACAGCCCGTAAATAAAAAAGAAGCTGAGCAGAAAAGCGCTGCAAATCTAATAATATTATTTCTCATATTTCTCCCATCTACTGCACATTCTTTGCAAAATATCATCTGGCGTCTTTGTCAGAAAAAATATACGTAATTTTGCACTGTTATTAACTATACAACGGGAAAAGAAAATATACAAGAAATATGCGACCAAAAAATTATTTCTTCCAGGAGAGAGTATGAAGTTCACCATTCTTCTCAAGGCTTAAGAAATCATTCTGGCGGAGTGCCTCATACAGAACTATTGCCACAGAATTGCAAAGATTAAGAGACCGCTCATTCTCGGCCATCGGAATCCTAATGCAGGTATCCTCATGATCTACAAGAATCTCTTCAGGAATACCTCGGCTCTCCGGCCCGAACATGATAAAATCACCATCATGAAAATGCACATCAGAATAAACCTGATGCGCCTTCGTCGTCGCATAATAAATTTTTGCGTCTTTATTCTTCTCAAGAAAATCCTGAAAATTCACATAGACATGCTTCTCAAGTCTTGGCCAGTAATCAAGACCTGCCCGCTTCACGGCCTTATCACTGATGTGAAAACCCAGTGGCTCAATCAGATGCAGGACCGATCCTGTTGCGACACAGGTCCGGCCGATGTTGCCGGTGTTGTATGGAATTTCGGGTTCGTAGAGTACGATGTTGAACATAATTTTTCTCCTAATACTCGCTCCCGCACGTTAATACTGTCTCACGCGAGGCGCCTCTCGGGGTTCAGAGGTATTGCCACGATATTTGCATAGCAAAATCGTGGCATGTCGTCAGAGCACATAATGTTGCTGCTAAGCAGCAAAGTGCTCTTCCTCTTCATGATTTTTGCTTGCGTTGCATAAACTCATTCATCGCCTATCGGCTTACTGAGGTATCGCCACGATATTTGCAGAGCAAAATCGTGGCGATACCTTAGTATCTGATATAGCGTGAGCTTAGTACCACTACGTCGAGTCATGAGTGGGAACGGGTTTTTCAGATGTACATTTTTTTGCGACGTGAGTATATATATTTATATTATTTAAGTTCTGCGATTGTGACTCCGGCGTCGCCTTCTCCATACTCACCTAGGCGGAAGGATTTGACACGTGGGTCTCTACGAAGATAAGAAGAGACCGCGTTTCGAAGGACGCCGGTTCCTTTGCCGTGCACGATTCGTATTTCTGCAAGTCCTGCGAGGACGGCATCATCTATATATTTGTCGAGCGTATTCAATGCTTCGACGGAGTCCATGCCAAGAAGCTGAACCTCAGGAGAAACTGAAAGTGCCTTATTGTAGGCTGAGTAATCGGTGCGGTTATTCTCACGATTTGCAACTGAATTATATGCTGCCTTGAGTGATTTCTTTGCTTCTTTATTTTTCTTCGTCAGTGCCTTGTTTACGCTTTCGCCTTCGAAGGTGACAGACTCATCCTCTGCAAGTTCGACATCATTGATATTGACCTTTGTCGTGATAATGCCCATCTTGACCTCAAGATTTCCCTTGGCATTCGGAAGCTTGTGAACGGTTCCGCGGACACCTTCCATCGTGAGCACATTTACAAAGTCTCCAATATGAAGATCTTCGGGTTTTAGTTTCTTTCTCTTCTTTGAGACATTGTTCGCCTCCCGGACAGCCTTCTCGTCCTTATTCTTTGCGCCTGAGCGGAGGGCAGCACGCCTCTTCTCAAGCTCCTTCATGTCGTACTGGCCATTTTCGATTTTATTTAATTCACGTATTGCGGCATCGTACTGGTTCTTCGCATCCTTTAAGATATTAGCAGCCTTCTCATTTGCTTCCTTGAGAATGGCGTCATTTCTTTCTGATGTCTTTTTCTCACGCTCTTCAAGTTTCTTCAGTCTCCTGTCAAGAACTTCTGATGCATTCTTCTGCCTGTCAGCCTCAGACTGGAGACGTCGCCTCTGGCGCTCAATGTCAGCTAAGAGATTTTCCATATTGACGGCTTCAGAATCCATCCTCCTCTTCGCATCATTTAGAATAGATGGAAAAAGTCCAAGTTTCTTTGAGATTGCGAAAGCATTAGATTTTCCTGGAAGACCTGTGATTAATCTGTAGGTCGGCTCCATTGTCTCTGCATCAAATTCCATCGAGGCGTTCATCACGCCGTCTTCTGTGAGCGCATAGGTCTTTAATTCTGCATAATGCGTTGTTGCCATTACGAATGCACCCCTGCGTCTTAGTTCCTCAAGAATCGATACTGCAAGCGCAGCACCCTCCGCAGGATCTGTTCCTGCACAGAGCTCATCAAAAAGAATCAGATCATTCGCCTTTGCTTTTGAGACAATGTTTACGATATTTCTCATGTGTCCCGAGAAAGTCGAGAGAGATTCCTCTATCGACTGCTCGTCACCTATATCTGCAAAAATATTTTTGAAGTATGGCAGTGTTGCTTTTTCACATGGTACAAAGAGTCCGGAAAGTGCCATCAAAGAGAAAAGGCCAAGTGTCTTTAATGAGACAGTCTTTCCACCCGTATTCGGACCTGTAATTACGAGGACTCTGTATGTCCCATCAAACTTTATGTCTACCGGGATAATTTTCTCTTTGTCAATCAAAGGATGGCGGGCAGAGAGCAATTCAATTTCCGGCGAAGAAGGAAGCTCAATAAACTTCGGCTTTACGCCTTCAATTTCAACGGAATAAGCAGCCTTTCCAAAGATAAAGTCAAGTGCCTCTATGAGCTTCAAATTGCTCCTCAAATATTCAATTTCAATGGCACATGATTTTGAAAGTGCAGCAAGAATCCGAAGCACCTCTTCACGTTCTTTATTCTCAAGCTCACGGATTTCATTTCCGGCTTCTACTACAGACATGGGCTCAATATAGAGCGTCTGGCCTGACTGGGATGAATCGTGAACGATGCCAGGAACCTTTGATTTATTCTCCGCCTTGACCGGGATGACATAGCGTCCGCCCTTGCTTGTCACGATACTGTCAGAGAGAAAATCCCCATATTTCGAAAGTGACTTCTGCAGCGTGTCCCTGATCTTTCCGCTTCTTGAAGCTAACTCTTTTCTTATTGACTTTAATTCAGCAGATGCATCATCTGCGACTTCGCCTTCCTCAGTGATCGAGCGGTGAATTTCCTTTGAAAGATTTTTTAGTGGATAGAGATTCTCAAAATATTCAGAAAGCGCTGAAACTTTTCCATCATTTGAAAGCGCATCATCCTCATATTTTTTTAACTCGCCAGCATTATCAAGAAGGGCAGCTACTAAAAGAAGTTCTGCCTCGGTCAGTGTCACATTCAGAGGCAGCCTCTTTAAAATGTCCTCTAAGCCTGTGTCGTCAATGAAGGATGGTTTGCCGAATGAAAGAATGAGAGACTCAGCCTCTGAAACCTCGCTAAGCGAAATCTCGAGTTCCTTTTTGTCACCTATTGGCTCAAGATGAAGTGCCTTCTCCTTCGCACCGGCAGTTGCCATGAACTTCGCGAGGTGCCGCAGGATTTTGTCATATTCAAGTGTCCTATATATTTTTTTGTCCATAATCAAAAAGGTTTTCCAAATTCATATATTTCGTCTGAAGGAAGGTCAATATAATCATTCCAATATACTATTGTCCTGCTGGAATCTAATTGGACATTTGAAAATAATCCCGTAATCTTCTTTAAATCACAATACCCAGGCAAAGTGTCAATATCATCATTCATATCATAGACAACTTTTTTCCCATCATCAAATGTCACTTTTAATTTATAATCATTTTCTGTTTCTACAGATTTTATCCTGATAATCATATTATTACCTCATTTCAAAGGAGGAAGCTTTCTAATATTCTGAGTATTCCACATTTCCTGCAAATCATCTTTATATTTTTCAAGCCATTCCTTTACTAAGTCCTGAGCTTTTTGTGGTAAATCACCCTCAATCATTTCCAGTGTTTGCACATTAAATTCACCAACATATTCTCCATAAATAGCATGAATATGACTAGGTTCATGTTCCTTAGGCTTAAAAAACATTTTTATTACAATTCCATAAAAACGTGTAATTTCTGGCATGACTAGTTCCTTTCTTTATCCATCTTTTTTACTAGTATGTACAAAACAATCGTCGAGTAGATCATCGCGGTGCACCACGCAGTCTGGTCGGTCCAGACGATTGCGTCGTAGCCGAATTTCGGTACGAAGGTGATGGCTGTGATGCTGCGGGCAATCATCTCAATGACGCCAGAAAATACGGAAAGTCCGGCGTGGCCAAGACCCTGAATTGTTGTCCGGGACACGACAAGGATGCCAAGCATACAGAAGAAATATCCCATGCAGCGTAAGTACTTTGCTGACTCCATCAGTACCTGTACTTCGTCCGTTCCAATAAACAGTGTCGAAAACTGGTAACCGAAGAAGATTAAAAATAATCCCATCCCAATTCCATAAATTGTACCAATAATCATTCCATCACGAATGCCGAGCTTTATTCTCTTTGTATTTCCTGCGCCATAGTTCTGGCTTACGAATGTCGATGTCCCGGTTGCAAATGCATCAAATGGTGCAAGGGCAAGTCCCTTTATTTTCGTGCCTGTCGCAAATCCCGAAACATAGAGTGTACCAAGGCTGTTATTTGCAGACTGCATGACCATTGAGCCAATCGCAATGATCGACATCTGAAAGCCCGTCGGTATTCCCATGCTGAGACTTACTTTTGAAATGTCCTTTCGCCAGATTCGATCTTCTTTTGAAAGATGCAGAACAGGAAATTTCTTCAAAATCGTAATCAGGCAGAGCACTGCAGAAAAAGCCTGAGAAATCACAGTCGCAACTGCTGCACCGACTACGCCAAGATGCAGGTTGATAATAAACACGAGGTCAAGGACAATGTTTAAGCCCGATGAAATAATGACAAAAATAAACGGCGTCCTTGAATCTCCCACTGCACGAAGCATCGATGCAAGATAATTATATAGTATCGTAAAAGGTATACCAATAAATATCACGATAATATAATTGTAGGTTTCCTGATAGATGTCTGACGGCGTCTGCAGAATATACAAAATCCCATGGCAGCCAATGACTGTCGCAGCCGTTGCAACTAAAGCAACTACCACAGCCCAGACTGCACCATGGAAAATATATGAACGCATCGTATCAAGGTCGTGTGCTCCGAATTTCTGTGCAACAGGTATTCCAAAGCCAACGCATGCACCCATGCAGAAACCAAGCACAAGAAACTGCACGCTGCTTGTTGCACCGACTGCGCCAAGCGCATCAGCGCCCAGCTTCTGTCCGACAATTGCAGCATCGACAAGTGAATACACCTGTTGCAAAAGGTTTGCCGCAAGTAGCGGAAGCGAAAATTTTAAGATCAGGCTCATCGGAGAGCCTTCTGTCATATCCTTTGTCATATTACTATTTCATGTCATCGCACAGGTATGAATCTTATCGACATTGATATTATTTTCCCTGTACCAGCCATAATAAAAATTAGTTTTGTTTTTCTGTGAGTAGTTTATTATAATACCCTTAACTAATTAGAAAATCAATTTGCATTTACGGGTATTATGAATAATCTCAAACTCGAATACTTCATGAGGGTATTCAATGAAAAAAGCATATCGGCTGCTGCAAAGAAGCTTTACATTTCTCCGCAGGCACTGTCAAAGAGCATCATCTCACTTGAAGAGGAGCTCGGCCATAAGCTCTTCGAAAGGAAAGGCACACACATTGTTCCGACGGAATATGCCTACCACCTGATGCCGCACGCAAAAAATATTCTCGAAGAGTACAGCCTTATTAATGAGGGCGACATCATGTCGTCAAATGGTGTAAAAACCCTGAGAATCCTCGCAAGCTACGACAGCCTCCGGGACATTCCTATAGAATTCTATAAAGATTTTCATGAGTCATACCCCGATATCCTATTGCACTTTGAAGAGCTTGCTGACTTCAGCATTGAGGAGGAAATCACAAAGGGAATCGCTGAACTTGCATTGCTTCCCGGACCATTTCAGTACAACCACTATATGACGAAAAAACTCTTTACAGACCGCTTTGTACTCATGATCAACAAAAAAAATAAGCTTTCAGAGCTTCCGGAAATTCCTTCTGAAATGCTGCACAATCTTCCTCTTGCCATAAAGGGAACGAACAATGCCCTGAGTGCAGCCCAGGACAATACCTTTATGCAGCACAATGCCGCACCATACACTGTAATAGAAGCATCTGATTCATATGTTATCGCTGAGATGGCAAAAAATAATCTTGCAGTCGGAATGCTCTTAGACTTTGTGGCAAGAGATTTGGTGAACGATTCCGTTGTCATCCGCCCCTTTGAAGACAAAACGCTCGACAAGACAATATACCTTGTTTCGAATAGTTCGAATATATTGAGTCATGAGGCACTGGTCTTCTGGAACTACTTTCCTGACTGGCTGAAGGAACACGGGAAGAAATAAGCTGTGGTGTGATGATACCAGATCATGAATAGTCTCCCGCCCCAAATGCAATAGCAAGATCCCTGTCAACAAAGAAATGTATGCCTGCTGCATCGCTCATCCAGGGGTATTCATCAAAACCATTTGCTGGATAAACCATCTTGCCTTTCTCATATAGAAAATCATCATCGACAAGTGCTGTCGTCCAGGTATAGCTCTCTGAAAAATCAATATTGGAAAGATTCTTTCCACTCAGGTCAACATCAGAAACCAGAAGCCGGCTCAAATCTATTCTCTCTGAACCTTCCCTGCTCTCAAGCATCTCAAGAAAATCATCGGAGGAAATCTGCTTCATCTGCGCCCCGCCAAGCTCCTTCTCCTGAATCCTGTCCCTCTCGTCGATATGGTAAAATAAATTCTTCGCCACGATATCCATTAGTGTAAATATTTTTTAGATTCAACACTTTTCTGTATTCTTTCGTTCAGTTTTTATTATTTCCAGATTCCTCTTTTCCTTCGAATCTTTCCGTACATCTCGTTTTCCATAGCCATGACTTCATGCATTGGTACAGGTTTAAATACCGGGATGTGCATCTTGACTTTAATCCAGATGACTGCATATACAAATAGAATTGCAAGAACGACGCCCGTAATGATAAGAATCTTTGCCCGCTCAACTGGGTCTGTTGAAATATTTACAATCATGTAAAGTGTGCCGGCGATACCGATGATTGGAAGAACCGGACCGCCTGGAACCTTGAAATTCCTTGGTGCATTTGGAAGTCTGTGTCGGAAAACAAGAAGATCAATATGTGCACAGACATAAGATGCCATCCAGAAAACCGATCCGACAAGAAGCAGGAAACTGATGCTGTCAGAAGAATCCTGGCTGATCCATGCACAGATCATAATTGTGACCGAAACAAAGATAACGCCGATAAATGGCACATCCTTTTTATTCGTCTTTGCAAAAAAATGTGGAACTAAATTTGCCTTTGACATTCCTGCAAATATGCTTGAAAGTCCCTGGACTGTAGAATTCTGCGTAGAAACGACGGCAAGTGCAGAGACGAAGCACATCCAAATCTGACCAGGCTTCCCAAGAAGCTTCTCACCATAAAGAAGGTGTGGTGCAGGTGATGAGGTAAGATCATCCCAGAGCGTATAATTGTGGAAACCAAATACCATAATGCCCTGAATCACACAGATGATGCCAAGACCTATGATCATGCCAAGCGGCACATTTCTCTTCGCATTTTTTACATCCTTTGAAATAGGTATTGCATACTCAGCACCGATAAAGAGCCAGAAAGCAACTGCTGTCGATGAAACTACCGTCTTGAAATTTCCATTGATGACTGCAGGCTGGGTAACTGTTGGCTGCGTGCCCATCTTCAAAACGCCGAGAATTCCCATGATGAGCATTGAACCTAAAAGAAGATATGCAACCAGATCCTGCACCTTTGCGAACATATCAACGCCGCGAAGATTTGCAATCAGAATAATAACAGATGCGAGCACGGTCCAGAAATAATTCGGAATCGGAAGTCCCAAGACCTCACCCATCGCATACGAGAAAATCGACGCTTCAACACCGGTTGACAATATATTTGAAATCATGTAGCCGCCGATCATCAAAACGATTGTCGGCACCGGGCCAAGGCCTGCTAAAGTATACTGTGCAAGACCACCTGTCACATCTGGCATCAAAGCATTCAGCTCGGACATCGTAAGCATTGTGATCATGTTCAGAATGCAGGCAATGATCATCGGTACAACAAATAATACGCCGACTTCGCCTGCACCCTGACCTAATTGCACCAAGGAACTTGTCGCAATGACTAAGCCTACGGACACCGAGACGACATTACGAAGTCCTAATTTCTTTTCGTCTTCCATGCCTTACAGTGCCTCGGCACCCTCGTCTCCAGTGCGGACACGGATGACATTGTCAAGGCTGTAAACAAAAATCTTTCCGTCGCCGATATGACCAGTATAAAGCGCCTTCTTTAATTCATCCGTAATCTTCTTGACATCCTCCGTCTTTACAATTGTGGAAACCTGAATCTTTGGAAGAAGCTCCATCTCATAATTCTTGTCTACTTCGTATTCCTTTGTACCCTTTTCAACGCCGCAGCCAAGGACCTGTGTAAAGGTCATGCCGCCAACACCGAGATTTGAAAGGCTTTTCTTTAAGGCTGTAAATTTGCTCATGTCACAGATTACTTCAATTTTGCTAAGTCCACTCATAGTCTGTCTCCATTTCTAAAAAACAAAAATCAAAATGAATTCAAAAATTTTACTATCAATATGTACAATAATCAATAAAAAATAGTGTCGAAAGTATTATTTCAAATAAAACTTTCGACACTAAAATTCAGGCCATCTCAGGCGTATCCCAGAGATTAAGTTTTGTGCCTATACCAAGCTTTACTGCATTTCTGTAAACCATTGTGCCCCAGGCAACGTCTTCTACCGGCATGCCGCCGACTGAATATACATAGATATCATCCTCAGACTGACGGCCAGGTTTAACACCAGTGACAATATCAGCAATATCAACCATATCATCACGGGCAATCTTCTTGTCATGAATAAGATCCATAAACTCACATCCGATGATGCCCATCTTCGGATAGGTAGGATAAGGGTATTCTGCTGCCCATGCTTCATAAAGACCACTGTTGTCAACTACGAGTTTCGCCTTATTGATAAGGAAGTCATCATCGAAAAGAGCTGCTGAAGGCATTGAAATGAAAGCACCTTTCTTTACCCATTCGCCCTTGATATGCGGATAAGTCTCATAGCATGAATAATCATCACTAGATGTAACAACCGTAGTAAATGAAATAATATCAGAATCCCTTACTGCTTCCTCTTCAGTCTCGCATACTGTAATCTCATCAAACTGAGGATATTCCTTCTTTACATATGCAATAAAGGAATCAATGGACTTCTGTCCTCTGCCCTTGATCTTCAGCTTATGAAGTTTCGGATTCGTAGCAACAAAGGCAGCAAGTGATGTACGGCCCATAACGCCAGGTCCGAATATGGCTACTGTCTCAGAATCCTTTCTTGCAAGGTTCTTTGAACCAACGCCAGGAATGGCACCTGTTCTGTAGCTTGACAGAAGGTTTGCAGACATAATGGCAACAGGTGCACCTGTGTCCTTATCAGAAAGAATAAACATAAGGATAGAACGTGGCAGACCCTTTTTCTTGTTCTCGATATTTGATCCATACCACTTGCATCCTGCCATCTGGTACTTGCCGCCGATGTATGCAGGCATTGCCATAAACCTTCTCTCGAGGTCATTCTTTGGCATGCCAGGGAATTTCGGATCATCAGGGAAGGTAACCATGCAGCCGTGAGAATTGTGGTTCTCGCCGCCCATGACATAATCGCCCTTCTTCAAAAGAACGAGCATATCTTCCATCGTCTCGACACATTCCTTCATGTCCTTGACGCCGGCCTTTACCATGTCGGGTTCGCTCAAATATAAGAAATCAATTTTTGTGTCTGCCATTTTATCGTCATTATCTCCTTTATTAAATGCTCGCTTTAAATCTATTGTATCTTAATGCACTCAAATCGAGCGTGGTCTTCTCGTCACAGGCAAGCTCGGAAAGGAGGATGCCGACAACAGGACCGATACCAAAGCCGTGGCCTGTAAAGCCACATGCTGCAATGAGACCAGGAACCTCATCAACGTTACTGATGACTGGAACATTATCTGCACAGTGATCCTCAAAGCCTGTCCAAGTACGAACAATCTTTGCATCTTTAAGAATAGGGAAATACTTAAGTATTCCACGACAAATAGCAGGTGCTGAAATAGACTGAGTTGAAAGATGACCATAATCAAGATTGTCAGGTTCAAGGCCTGTGCCGCCACCGAATACGAATGAACCATGGTTTGTCTGATGACCGTAGAAGTCTGCATCAGCAGTTCCAAGCATCTGTGGGAACATCTTTGGCTCAGCCTCTGTGACAAGTGCCTCGATCAGCATCTTTGTCATAGGAACATCTACACCAACTGTGTGTAAGATTTCACGGCTCTCATAGCCCGATGCAACGATACATTTTTCACATGTATATGTGCCATAGTCTGTGACAACCTTGTCAAGACGGCCGGCCTCTTTCTTAAGTTCTATGACCTTCTCGCCTGAATAGAACTTTACGCCAAGCTTTCTTGCAGCCCTGTAGAATGCAAGCGTAGTACGCATTGGGTTTGCGTGACCATCTGTAGGGCACCATGATGCACAGGTTACTTCGTCTGAAAGATATGGATTGATACGACGAACTTCGTCACCGTCAATCATCTTTACATCAAGACCGCACTTCTGAGCCTTCTCTGTAAGACCTTCAAGGATCTTTCTGTGACGCTCATTCTTGCCGAGACGAAGGTTTCCTTCCTTATGATACTCGACATCATCTGAAAGTTCTTCATTAAGATAAGGCCATACATTCTGAACACCATACATAGCAATAGGAAGCTCTCTTGGATCTCTTCCTGACTGTCTGACACCGCCGCCGTTTCTTGATGAACCGCCGTTTCCGATGTTGTCATTTGCGTCAAATACGATTACGGATTTTCCTTTTTTTGCAATATAGTATGCAGCGGCACAACCGATTATGCCAGCACCTGAGATAATAACGTCAGCACTCTTCATGGCTTAAGCTCCTTCCTCGTTTGTTTCCTCGTTTGCCCATACATGCATCTCTGTAGGACGCATAGGGCTTCTCGATGTTGCAGGTTCAAGCTCTGATGGCTTTTCACCAAGTTCGCGGGCAATGATTCCTCTTACGAGCTTGCCGCAGGTCTGACCCTGGCAAAGACCCATGCCGCATCTTAAATATCTTCTTACTTCGGTAAGTGTGAACATTCCGTCATGAACGGCTTTTCTGATCTCACCCTGTGTTACTTCTTCGCAGCGGCAGATGATTCTGTCATCGCCCTCTTTTTCAACATATGGACCTAAGTCCCTTGTTCTATCTATTCTCATGACAAACTCCTATCTCAAACTGCTTTAAAGAATCTTGCCTTCATTACCATGTCCTTTGGTACTGAAATTGTAACAAGGTTCGTGTGATCATATGCCTTTGAAGATCTTACTCTTACAACAGTAGCGTCGCATACTGGCTTTCCTTCTCTTGAAAGAGCCTTGCCAGTCTGGCCTTCAGTAGGAAGTGGAAGGAATTCATAAGGCATTGTAACTTCTGCCTTTCCATCGCCTGTGTCCTCATTGATGAGGAAGATTGCCTGACCTGAGCAGCTTGCTACGCACATGCCGCAGTCGATACATTCATTTCCTTCAACGATGTGAGGAAGATTTGTGATGTTTGAACCAACTTCGATGACATGCTTCGGGCAGGCATCCTCGCAAGGGTTACAAGGGATGTTCTGTGTACATTCCATAACAGGATGTACACCAGCTCTATGAGTAACACCAGGGAATCTCTCGATTTCATCATCAGCAACAAAGCCGTGAAGGAGAAGGTTCTCAGAAATATCAATACCTTCTTCTGTCTTCTCAATCTTCTTGCCTCTGTTCCTTGGTGCGAACATACCCTGACGAAGTCCGTCAAGTGCTGCAACGTTCTTGTCGAATTCCTTGTCGCCTTTTTCTGCTTCCTCAAAGCCAAGGTATTCAGCAACCTTGATACCAGCCATACGACCTTCGATCATAGCGGAAGAAGCTTCCTCGATTCCTGCAACATCACCTACTGCGTAGATGCCTGGAACCGATGTAGCGCCACTCTCATCAATAACAGGAACTTCTGCAGGACCTGAGTTATCCATCTCACAGCCAGCCATCTTAAGGAGCTGAGACATAGGTGAAAGACCTACTGCTAGGCAGATGGTATCAACATCAAAATGCTTTTCTGTACCTGGGATGAACTGGAACTTGCTGTCAACCTCTGCGATGGTAACGCCAGTAACGTGATCAGTTCCATCTGCCTTTACGATTGTGTGTGAAAGATAGAAAGGAACGCCGGTACGTGCTACCTTTGAAGCATGTACGCCGTAGCCGCCGACACGTGGAGCTGCATCAACAAGTGCAACAACTTCGCAGCCTGCCTGAAGAAGCTGATAGGAAACAACAAGGCCAACGTTTCCTGAACCAAGCATAAGGATTTTGTTTCCTGGCTTAATTCCATGAAGGTTCATCATTGTCTGAGCTGCACCAGCACCGATAACGCCAGGAAGTGTCCAGCCATCGAAGGTAACCATATTCTCTGCTGCGCCAGTTGCTACGATGATCGAATCACCCTTGAAGTGATTTACATGATCGCCCTGACGAACAACGATTTCACGGTTCGGGTAAATACCCATTACTGTAGAATCAAGTTCAACATCAACGCCAAGATCTGTTGCTTCCTTGAGAAGCTGCTCGCCAATGACGAAGCCTCTGATCTTTGCCTTGTGTTCCTTTGAACCGAAGAATTTATGTATCTGCTTGAAGAGCTGTCCGCCTGGTCTTGCATTCTCGTCGAATACTACGACATTCATCTTTCTCTTTGCAGCCTCAATTGCGGCTGAAAGACCTGAAGGACCTGCTCCGATTATTATTAAGTCATATCTTTTCATCTCTGCACCCCTTACTTACTGTTCATCAAATGGTTTATCTGAAACGCCATACTGTGTACGGACATCCATGCCTTCCTTAAGTGGTGTCATGCATGTTCTGACATTTGGCTCACCATCGACTACCATTACGCAGTCAGTGCAGCGGCCGATAGCGCAGAAGATTCCTCTTGGGAGGTGCTTCTTTGCCGTATACCTGTGTACCATGACTCCGTTCGCCTTAAGCGCCATGGCAATAGGCTCACCTTCAAAGCCTGTCATTTCCTTCCCGTCGTAAGTGAATGTGACGGGCTCACCCTTTTCATAAGTTCCAAGAATAGGATGATTTGCTATTCTTTCCTGTGTGTCTCCCATAATCAATCTTCCTTTCCAAACATCAAAAAAAGACAAGTCGCCTAAAGTAACTTCAGACGCCCTTGCCTTTCGTGATTAAATTTATATCAGAAAGCTGAGGATATGAAAATAATCAAATTGTTTGTCTATTTCAACCAATTGGTTGATATACACAAAATTCGTAGAACATTAATTATACTTTTTTTGTTGAAGATAAAAATTTATCATCCTCTTCAAACGGCGTTCCTACAGAAAATCCTTCTGCCTCTAGTTCCATTTTAAGTGCTGGGTACATGTCTGGAATATTTGCAGCAATTGAAGGGCTGCAGAGTCCGTCCCCAAAATAAATCTGTACATCAACATGGTGTCTGCAGTTCTTACTTATTATTTCCTTTGTATCATCATCAAATCTGATTATCCTGCCACCAATATCAATGCATGCATTATCTATTTCTTCGCCATCCTGAAATTCACAGAAATTACTGGTTCCACCACCAATATCAATATTTAGAACTATCTTTCCTGTTTTTTTGCTTAATATGTCTGCTCCTGCTCCCTTTCCTGCTAGAAAGCTTTCAAGATCAGGACCGCATGAAGCTACTACAAAATCTCCTGCAGTTCTTGAAACAGTTTCTGAAACCTCTCTTGCGTTACGTTTTCTGGCAGTTTCTCCAGTAATGATGACAGCACCAGTCTCTATTTTTTCAGGTGACATTCCAGCAGAGGCATATTCGTTTTCTATTATTTCTCCGACTCCTGTTGAATCAATAAGTTCATTATTAATTAGTGGAGTAAAGTGAGGTTTTCCCTTATAAATCACCTCACGATTTGTAACATGTATTTCAGGAACTGTACCAAAGCCACCGCTTTTTTCCAATGTCAGCCTGCTGAATATTACCTGTGTCGTAGTAGTCCCTATATCAATTCCTGCACTAAGCATTATCTCAGACATTTATGACTCCCGATTGATCAGACGCATTACAATGACCCATATAAAAAGGCATCAGTACATTAATATACTGACGCCTTTGTCATTGCATAAAATATTAAGTATCAATTACCGATTTTAATTTCTTGCCTTACATTATTATAAACCTTAAAGTAGCTACAATGTAAAGAAATTTTATACTTGGTTAAGCCCTAATAAAAATCACGGCTCACATATCTTCACCAGTGCCCTCTTCTTATTAAAAGAAATCCCGTATTTCATGATTTTTGAATAGGTTCCTGCGAAGAGGAAGTCTTCGTCATAGTGCTTTTTCTCTATCTGCTCTAATGCTTCATCGCAGGACATTATCATGTCATCCATTTCTCCAGAGTCTGAATACTTGAGCTCAAGGATTACAACTTTTCCATCATTGTCATCCGTTATTGTGATATCCGAATACCCATCTCCGTTTTCAGCATTGCTTTCTATGCTATCGAATTCATTGAGAAGACCTAAGATAAACCCATGGTAGAAATTCTCCCTGATGCTCTGTTTTGTGAAGCTGTCTCTAATGCTTACAGATTTCCTTAATAGCAGATTCAGTATCCTTGTCATCTCATCAGGATTTCCTGAAAGTGCTGCATCATAGAATTTCTTTCCTGACTCAGTATCCGATTTAACACGGTTTGTAAACCATGTCTCGATGTCATCCGCATAGATTTTCCTCACTTCACTATTTGGAATCCACAGGACGAACATGTCATCATTATCCTTATATCCTGTAAGATATCCTGTGAGATATAGAACGCTCCAGAGATTTTCAATAGTATTATCAATGTCCCTGTATGTAAGTTCTTCCCTTATTTTTTTTCTTATTTTTTCACCATTGACAAGGTTCTCAAGCTCTGATTTAGTCTTTTCAGAAGCAATATTCACAAATTCACGGACAAGTGTATTTTCGCTGGAGTTCGACCAATAGCTTTCAGCCCTGGTTTTCGCACCACTTGAAATATCCTGGCAGTAGTTCACTACATCCCATGGGGAATAAATTTCTGATTCACCGAATTTGTATCCGTCATACCACTCTTTTACTTCTGGTTTCTTACTCGAGAGTTCATAATGAGCTAATATCGCATCCACTTCACTTTCAGTAAATCCAAAAGTCTCATTACGGTTTTCCATCGTGATAGAGTTCACCTTGAAATTGTTCATCCCTGTGAAGATGCTCTCCTTCGATATACGAAGACATCCTGTCAGAACTCCAAATGCAAGGTTCTCATTGTCCTTCAGGGCGGCACTGAACATACTCCGAAGCAATCTGACCATCTCGTCGTAATAACCGTTTACATGAGCCTTATCAAGTGGGACATCGTACTCGTCTATCAAAATGACAACTTTCTTTCCATAATGTTTATTAAGAAAAATAGTAAGCATCTTAAGACTCTGGGCAATGACATTCTCGCTGTCAGCATTCAGTTCTGCATCTTTGCTCATTCTTACTATTTTAGAGTATATCTCCTTATCATCCTTATCCAGTCTGTCGCTTTCAGAAATTTCTGTGTGCCTCTTAGACTCAACGTATATGATTCCACAGAGCTTCTTAAATGCACCAGTATAATCTTCACCATTTACTTCTTTTAATGATAATGAAATGACAGGATACTGCCCCTGATATTTCTCACAAAATTCTTTATCCTCTGAAATCTTAAGTCCATTGAAGAGCTCCGAAATACTTCCTATTTCAAAAAAATTCTTTAGCATGCTCATATTTAAAGATTTGCCAAAACGCCTGGGGCGGGTATATAGCGTGACACTTCCGCCATTATTTATTATGTCCTTTATCAGCATGGACTTATCAACATAATAATAATCCCCAGATCTTATATCCTTAAAGTCTGATATGCCTACAGGAAGTTTTTTCACGGAGTGCTCCTTTCATAAGGTATTAAAAAAATCAAGATTATGTTAACCATCTTCACGCATCGTCGCAATATTGCCTAGAATCATGTCGTACTGCAATCACTGCCTTTTGCTATCATAATATCACGCACTTCTTAGTCTTTCAATCGAAAAAAGCGTGAAAACAAGATTAAATAGAAACAGGACTTGCGCTATATTTTAAGGTATTGCGTATGTCTAAAATAAATCCATCGAAGAAGGGAAATGCCCTGCGGATTTTATTGAAAATTTTTTGAAGCAGCTCCAATGTATGAAAATTTAAAATAAAAAATTTGGGTGAATAATATCACCCAAATTAATAAAACTAAATTTTATTCAGTGTCACGACCCCGCATCTTCGGCACTCATGAATTCTGTTAAGTACTTATCCATAAGATCAATCTGGTCATCACTTACTGGAACCATCCATGTATTATCATAGATGTCCTGATCAAGATTGAATGCAGGGTTGTTACGGATTGACTCGTCGCACTTTGCGAAGCCGTCTGGCTGACCACAAACTAAAGGATACGAATTCTCTCTTGCGACAATAGCGTCATCAGAAATGAGATAATTCATAAGCATTTCTGCACCCTTCTTATTTGAAGCGCCCTTAGGTACGCACCAGAAATCTGAATATCTCTCATAGCCTTCCTTAACCTTGGCTACCTTATAGATACTTGGATCTGGAGCCTCCTTTTCAAGCTGTGCATAATCAAACATGAAGCCTACAGAAGCCTCGCCATCAAGCATAGCCTGGTAGCAGCTTGCGCCTGAGAACAGCTTTACGTTGCTTCTGATCTTCTTCCAAAGGTCTGCAGCTTCCTTATATTCAGATTCTGTAGTAGAATCCGGCTGATATCCTAAAGAATTCAAAGCCTCACCAAAAAGTGAAATGGTAGATACGACAGATACGATCTGATCCTTAAGCGCCGGATCTGCTAAATCCTGGAAGCTTGTGATTTCCTTTAATGGACATGTCTCTGTATTATATACGATGAAAGTGTAGCCCATGTAAGCTTCACTACATGTATATTCCTGATTATCATCACCAGGTACAGTCTTAAAACTGTCATCAACCTTTGAAAGGTTAGGAATCTGTGAGTAATCAAGTTTTTCAAGAAGACCATTATCAACGAATGGCTTTACGTAAGCAGAATCCTCTTGCACATAGAGAAAAAATCGCAATTAATGATTTAAAATATGAACATAAATAATCCATACAATTGCGACTGCAAATGCCGTGATGGAAAGACTGACCGGATATGCCATTACTAATGCGGCAAAGGTGCGATGCGCTTTGAAATAGGTATGCACCCAGGTGATTCTGGTTCCGCATATGCCGATTAGTGCGCAGAGTGCAGGGATAAGCGAATGTCCATATCCTCGAAGCGCTCCTGCAAGAACTTCCTGAAAAAGACTAAAAATATATCCAACAAAAATATATTCCATTCTTGTGATTCCGACTTCAATGACCTCTTCATTTTTACTGAAAAGGGAAAGAATGGGATGTCCGAAAATGAGCATCAGGACGCAGGTGATAAATGTAAAGATTCCTCCGAGAAGAAGCGACCAGCCAAGGCTTTTCTTACACCTTTCCTCATTTCCCGCGCCATTATTCTGTGCAGTAAAAGTCGTGCAGGCCTGACCGAAGGAATTCAGTACATAAAATCCTACGACCGCAACATCAGTTGCATTAAAAAGCTGCTCCAGCACACAAGTCAGAGCGTATGGAATTGCAAAGATCAGTATTTTATCCCACAGAGATCCTTCAAGAAGATTCATGGATTTTGAATTTTTCATTTTCTTTCCTCGAATTGATGGATTATTTCAAAACAGCATTTTCATAAGATGCAGTGTAATTTTTATCATGCTTTAAATGAAACGCCTGTCAAACATAATAACACATTTGTCAAGAATGCAAAATCTGGCTACTATTTTTTCCTATGTGGCAAGCACGAATCTCCTTTCAAGGCTATACTACGCAATGTACAAGGAAATAAGAAAACATCCTTGTAAGAATTTGACCGGGTTTTGTTCCCCGGAGAAAGGAGTTTATTATGGTAGAATATGCAATGCAGCTTTTCGGCCATCTTCAGATCATGAGTTACTGGTATGGACTTACCACTAATAACTCATCTGATTTTTATGACGAATATGACTTCTGATTAAATTGAGCTGAAAATACAAGAAGAGCTCCGGCGGATTCGTCGGAGCTTTTTTGATGAATTCAGCTGACACAACCTTAACAACACACTTTGTGTCAGCCTATTACTCAATTATTAATAAATTTCTTCACAAATTAACAGGGATTGTCACCTTCATCGTCGTCCCAACTCCCGGCGTACTGTCAACATCGATCTTTCCTTTATGAATCAGTATGGCATGCTTTACGATGGAAAGCCCGAGGCCAGTCCCGCCGACTGCCCGGGAGTGGCTCTTATCGACTCGGTAGAAGCGCTCGAAAATCCTGTCAATATGTTCCTTCGGGATTCCGATTCCTGTATCCTGTACCGTCAAGATTGCATTTTCACCAAGTCCATCTTTTTGAACAGAAACCGTGACCACACCATCCTTCCTATTATACTTGATTGCATTCTCGGTAAGATTCGTGACGACCTCTTCTAAGAGTGTCGGGATGCAGCGCATCTTTACGGGAACTGACCAGAACTGCAGGGTAATATGATTTTCTTCTGCAAGGGGCTTTAATCTGTCGACGCAGAGACGCGCAATTGCTGCAAGATCATTCTCCTGCCACTCCATATTCGAGGCACCCTCGTCGAGATGCGAAAGCTCTATGATGTCCTGCACCAATTTACTCATACGCTGGGTTTCCTTATAAATTTTTTCGGAAAACTCGCCTAAGTCTTTTTCCTGGACGAGTCCGTTCTTTAGAAGCTCTGTATAGCCTGAAATCGTATGAATCGGTGTCTTCAGTTCATGTGAGACATTTGCCGTAAATTCCCTTCGAAGCTCTTCTGCTTCTTCACGCATTCTCTCTTCATTTCGCATGGCACCCTGCTCTGCTTCAAGCCTTTCGATGAGAGGCATAATCTCTTTATAGTCTTTTCTCATGCTCTTCATCGGGTGGTCGAGATCGATATTATTAAGCGGCCTGGTCAGAGCTTCAGCCAGTCCCTTTACTACAATAAGAGACGCGACAACTATGACAATAAAAATAAAGATAATAATCTGAAGCTCCGAAAGAATCCGCCACCAGAATGAGTTTAATACCATTGCGGAACGTAAGACTGTTCCATCCTTCAGGCGAACAGCGTAATAAATTTCCGTCTTAAGTATTGTATTTGAATACCTTTCGCTTTCGCCTGTCCCGTTTTTAAGGGCGGCCTGCACCTCAGGACGGCTTAGATGATTGTCCATCTTTGAAGCATTGCTCTGATTATCATAAAGGACAACACCATTTTTTGCAATCCAGGTCATGCGATAGCCCTTCTCCGAAAATGAAGAAAGAAAATCGCTTTCACCGTCGTTCATCGCTCTTGCAATATTGTCCGTCGTATAAATAAGCTGCTTTTTGCTATCCACCGTATCATAATAATACGAGGCCGCCTCGATTAAAAAAAAGGCGGCGATAAATACACACATCGCCGTCCAGAATATTGAATTAAAGATCTTCTTTGTCATACCTGTACCCAACTCCACGTACAGTTTCAAGTCTGTCGCCAAAATCCTTTATTTTTTTCCTGAGTGAGGCGACATGTACATCGACCGTCCTCGTCTCGGGAGGAATCTCTTCATTCCAGACAGTCAGAAGAAGATTGTCCCTTGTAAATACCTTTCCCGGATTGTTAAGGAAAAGCTTAAGTAATTCATATTCCTTTAAGGTAAGCTCGAGTGGCTCACCGTTTAATGTGACAGTATGTGCTTCGTCATTGATCACAATTCTGGAATCACCAATGATGACAACACCTTCGTTACCTTTTGAAGACTTTTTGATTCGCCTCAAAACCGCCTTGATTCTGGAAATCATCTCCATCATGCCAAATGGCTTCACAAGATAATCATCTGCTCCGTTGTCAAGCTCACGGACCTTGTCATATTCTGTACCCTTTGCAGTCGTCATGATGACAGGAATATTTTTTGTGGCACGGTCGTCCTTCAGCTTCTTTAATATATCACTTCCATCTTCACCGCCCGGAAGCATGATGTCAAGAAGAATAAGATCAGGAAAACCATCCTCCATGCCATTCCAGAAGGACTTTCCATCAGGAAATCCAACCCCTTCCATCCCGGCAGTCTTAAGGGCATACAAAGTCAGCTCCCTTGCACTGTCATCATCCTCTACAATATAAATCTTTTTTCCAAAACCAATGTCATGGTTTTCAGTATCTGTCATTTCTCAATTTCCCCGCCAAGTGAAAAGATCACCCAGTCAGCTACATTCTCAGCATGATCACCAATTCTCTCATAATACTTTGCAAGCATGAGATAATCCGTCATGGCCTCGACATCAATTGAGCCCTCCTTTATTTTATTGATCAGCAGGTTCTTGATGTCGTCAAAATAATTGTCGACTACATCATCATACTTGATGACTGTATTTGCAAGATTCTCATCCTTCTTTACAAAGGAATCGATGCTCTCTGAAACCATCTTTACGGTAGCTTCAGACATGTCATCAAAATGAAGATCCTTGGGTGGATTCAGTGCAAAGCCATGGCGGATAATCTCAGCCATATCCTCTGCCTGGTTGCCCATTCTGTCAAGGTCTGTGACCATCTTCAGTGCTGCCGTAATCTCACGAAGATCAGTAGCAACTGGCTGCTGCTTCATGATGATTCTCATGCAGAGTGTCTCGATGTCTCTCTCCTGAGAGCTGATTGACTCATAATCCTTCTTAATGGTCTCTGCCTTCATGACGTCTCCGTCAAGAAGTGCATCTGTGACTTTCCTGATTGCCTGCTCTGTAGCCATACAAAGCTCTATGATGTCTGACTTTAATTCTGCAAGCTGCTTTTCATATTCTGTACGCATAATCAACCGAACCTTCCTGTAATGTAATCCTCTGTTCTCTTGTCATCCGGCTTCGAGAACATCTTGTCAGTGCTGGAGAACTCAATCAGGTCTCCAAGTAAGAAGAATGCACAGTCATCAGAGATTCGTACTGCCTGCTGCATATTATGCGTAACCATGATGACAGTATAGTTCTCTTTAAGCTTGACTGCAAGTTCCTCGATCTTGCCTGTTGAAATAGGATCAAGTGCTGATGTTGACTCATCCATGAGAAGAATATCAGGATGTACGGCAAGCGCTCTTGCGATGCAGAGTCTCTGCTGCTGTCCACCTGACATGCCAAGGGCGGAAGACTTCAGCCTGTCTTTTACCTCATCCCATATGGCTGCATCTTTTAATGACTGCTCTACGATTTCATCGAGCTTTGCCTTGTTCTTTATGCCATGAATTCTCGGACCGTAAGCGATGTTGTCATAAATAGACATCGGGAATGGATTGGCCTTCTGGAAAACCATGCCGATTCTCTTACGAAGTCCTGTGACATCGACATCAGGATCATAGATATTCTTGTCCTGATAGACAACCTTTCCGGTAATCTTGCAGCCTTCAACGAGATCGTTCATTCTGTTTAAGGAACGAAGGAAGGTTGATTTACCGCAGCCGGAAGGACCGATGAGTGCTGTGATTCTGTGTTCGCTGATTTTCATTGAGACGCCATGAAGTGCATGTTTCTCTCCATACCAGAGATTCAAGTCCGTGACATCCATTATTATGCCTTTTTCCATTTTTTACTCTTTCTAATGCATGAACATGAAAACTTATTTGTTCTTCTTTTTACCAATTCTGCCTGCAGCAAAGTTGATGAGCAGTGTAATGATCATAAGGACGACTGCGATGGCGAAGGCAGTGTCGACTTCACCGTTCTCACTTGCATAAAGGTAAAGCGCTACGGTAAGTGTTGCGGATGATGACTGCATTGCTGTAAAGAAATCGTTAAGTGCAAGTCCCATGCCGGCTGTGAAAAGAAGTGCGGCAGATTCACCTGTAATACGTCCGATGGCAAGGATGCAGCCTGTTAAGATTCCGTCGATTGCATTGGGAAGGACGACGGTACGAATCATGTGCCACTTTCCGGAACCAAGCGCAAGCGCGCCTTCACGGTAGGAATCTGGAACCGTCTTTAAGGCTTCCTGTGTCGTACGGACGATGATTGGCGTGATCATCATAACGAGTGTAAGTGAACCTGCAAGAAGTCCGGCCTTAAGTCCAAATGCCTGCATGAAAACGATCATGCCGACAAGACCGAAGATAATGGAAGGAATACCGGTAAGCGTCTCTGTCGCAAACTCGATGATGTTTTCAAAGGCGCCCTTTTTTGCATACTCTGTAAGATAAACAGCAGCACCGATTGAAAGTGGAAGCGCAATCAGCATCGTGAGAACAATAAAATAAAGTGTATTCAGTATATTTGGCAGGATACCAATCGTATCATTCAGGTATGACGTCGTACCTGAAACAAGCTGCCAAGTAAGATGAGGAATACCTCTGTAAAAGATATAGCCAATTACGAAGACGAGGATTGTGATCGTAAGAACGGCACCGATAATCATCAGCGCTTTCATGGTAGCATTCCATGCGCGCCTTCCTGCGCTCTTTTTATCTGTCATGATTCAGACCCCCTCTTTATCAGCATGTTAAGAATAACATTAATAATCATAATGAATACGAAGAGTACAAGTCCGACAGAGAAAAGTGCCTCTCTCTGAAGTGAACCGTATGCAGCATAAGACATTTCAGAAACAATTGCAGTAGAAAGTGTACGGACTGGCTTTAAGAGACCAGGCATGTTTGCAACATTTCCTGAAACCATGATGATGGCCATGGCTTCACCAATCGCACGGCCGATACCAAGTACGATAGCGGCAGCGACTCCGCTTGATGCGGCCTTCAGATCAACCTTAAAATATGTTTCAATTTCTGTTGCGCCAAGTGCAAGTGAGCCTTCCTCATATTCTCTTGGAACAGCCTGAAGAGCTGTATCAGAAACATTAATAATAGAGGGAAGAATCATGATGGCTAGAACTACGATAGCTGCAAGAAGAGTAGAACCATTTGAAAGCTTGAACATTTTCTGTATTGCGGGCACGAGAACAATCATGCCGACAAGACCGTAGATGACAGATGGAATGCCTGCGAGAAGGTTTACTGCTTCCCTGATGACTTTCGCCGCCTTTGGCGAAGCCACCTTTGCAAGGAAAACTGCCGTAAATAATCCGATTGGCACACCGATGATTACTGCGCCGCATGTGCCATAAACACTGGAGAGAATGAATGGAAGGATGCCGAACTTTGGATCAGCTGCTGTAGAGGCCCATTCTGTTCCGAATATGAATTTTCCAAAGCCGATTTTTACGATTGCCGGAATACCTGATACGACCAGATAAATAGAAATCGCAAGGACAAAGCCTATTACGATCACGCCGCATGCTAGGAATATTCCATGAATCACGTTTTCGACTGTACGGGAATGTCTTTTATCTTTAAGGGCATCCGTGTCGGACACGCCTTTTTCATTTTGAGTACCCATAACTACCCCTTGAAAATCTTTGATTTCTTTTAGTTAGCAAAAGCGCAGCCCATCTGGTCTGCGCCATGTCATTTCTTACTATTTATTTTTATGAATTATTTATTTACAGGAACTGCGCCAGCCTTCTCGATCAGCGCTGCTGCATCCTTTGATGTAGCGTAATCATAGAATGCCTGGGCTGCAGGTGAAAGGTCCTTGCCGTCAAGTGTGATGAGGTTGAAATCACGCTGTACCTTGTAAGAACCATCTGAGATATTTGCTTCGTTGCACTCAACACCTTCAACAGTAAGAGATGTAATGCCATCCTGGCCTTCTACTGCTGAGAATGAAGCATAACCGATAGCGTTTGGATTTGACTGAACTGTCTGGATAACGCCGCCTGTAGAAGTCTGCTCTGACTCATACTTGCAAGCATCCTTTGTATCTGTAACAGATTCGAAACCATCTCTTGTACCAGAACCTGCCTCACGGCCGATTGCAGAAATAGCTGCATCGTCGCCGCCGACATCCTTCCAGTTTGTGATTTCGCCTGTGTAGATCTGCTTGATCTGGTCAAGTGTAAGATCCTTTACCTTGTTGTCTTTGTTTACGATGATTGCGATACCATCAAGAGCGATTGTTGTCTGCTTAAGGCCCTTGGCTGTTTCCTCATCCTTTAAGTCTCTTGAAGCAAGACCGATGTCTGTACCGCCTGATGCAGCCTGCTCAATACCTGTACCTGAGCCAGTACCATCATAAGTAACCGTAACACCAGGATTGTCCTGCATGAACTGCTCTGAAAGTGCACCGATGACATCCTTCATTGATGTAGAACCGTTTGTGCTGACAGAACCTGAAAGGTCGCTTGCAGCCTTGCTGTCGCTTCCGGCATCACTTGATGTATCAGAACCCGATGCATCAGCTGTTGAATCAGTAGTTGTGTCAGTTGTGTCGCTTGATGTGTCTGTTGAGCCGCAGCCAATGAATAAGGTAGCTGTCATTGCAAGAGCAAGACTCATTGAAACAATCTTCTTTGCTTTCATTATAATTCTCCTTCTTTTTCTACCAACTTATCTAAAATACATTCTTAGTAAGCTATCAGCCACTACCCGGCTGACAAAAATAGAGTTTAAAGGGGAATTGTAAAGTAATCTATCACGGTATTGTAAATTTTAAGTAAAAGAACGGGTTTTTCAGATGTACATTGTTTTGCGGGAGCGAGTATTATTGTTTAATATTAATTATAAGATGTACCGCCGGGTCGCGGGGTTTGGTGATGATGAGGCTGGAAGTACCGATAAGGGTGGCCTCGATATTTGAAAAATAATTTTCTTTAGAGATATGGATTTGAAAATTTGGGTTCTCGTCAGCGAAATCGACAGTCCAGCGAAGATGCTTCATAAAGTCTTCTCTGGAATAATAAAGCGGAGCAGGGTAAAGTATTCCGGCGAGATCGATTGGATATAGCTTGTCCTCTGCTTCTGATTCAATGTCAGGGATAAAAATATGAATACTATGTTCTTCAGATGCCTTTTCAAATATTTTCTTCTGAAGCTTTCTATAATTTAATATAAAATCGGCATTTTCATCCGTGACTCCATTATCGTCAAGAATCCTCTTCAGCATTTTTTCGTGCATAGTAAATAAAGGCAGGGCAGTCTTGTACCTTGTCGCATCAGCTGAAAATATGTCACTTTCTCTTAAAAAATCTATAAACTCATTTCTTCTGTCAGGCAGGTATGATCTCCCGACTGCAGTAGAGGCTTTTAGGATATTTTGATAATGCTGCTCAACTTTTGAGAGCACCATTTTCTTAAGTACTATATTTCCACGGCCGGAATCCATTTCATTTTCTGAATACAGGCCATAGCCAAAAATCCTGTCCATATCAATAAAAAACGGTACCTTGTCATGATTTTTCACACCGCTATGGAAGAATACTGTAGCATCGTCTGATAGAATTATCGGCATGAAAAATGTAAGCTGTTCTATTGGGCCTATGCTGCAGTCTGTTTCAATGATGAGATCTAAATGCCCTCCCTCACGAATAAAACTATGAAGATTCAGAAGAAACTGGTCTTTAAACTTCGTGTTATCCTTTGCCAGAAGAGATAAAAGCGGATCATAAATCACTGCCCTTCCAGCTTTTTTCATTGTCTTTACGGTACGAGCCATTTCGAGATGTCCACGGAGTATACCCTCAGATTTTGAAAAAGAACGAATAATAGATGCTGGTGTCTGCTTCAGATCATCCTTGTATCTTTCACGTACAGAGCCAAAATATTCCTTCTTCGAAAATGAGTCTGCGTACTCTATGATCTCATGGGAAAAGCTTAAAATAGAAACAGCTTTACTGACATTACCTTTATTCTCATCATAGGAATAAAGCTTTTTCGTATTAGAAATAATTCTCTTCTCCCTGATCCGCTTCGAAAGCTTTCTTGCCTCACGGACTGCATCAAGTGTCTGGTCCCTGATTGCATCGTTTTTTTCAGGAACATTTTCCTTAAGCCATGACGTAATGAGATTTCCCGCTGTCTCTATGTCAAGAAGCCTTCCTGATGATTTGTGCAGGAACTGGGAAAGCCTTCTTCTTTTTTCTTCCTCAATAGGAAGCCTCTCCACATACTTGTCCATGCCCTCAACAAACTCATCTGGATATTTGATTTTTTTATTTCTAAAATTACTCATAATTTCATCAATTATTTTCTATTTGGTAATAAGCTTTAGCACTGCTTTCATCTTAATCAGCACATTTATAATTGTCAAGTTTCGTAATAAAAGAAAAACCTCCGTCTTTCGACGGAGGTAAATATGAAATCTCTTTTATAAAAAGATTATGCGTTCTTTGCCTTTTCAGCCTTGATTGCCTCTGTAAGAAGAGGAACGATCTTATTTAAGTCACCAACAATACCGTAATCAGCAACATCGAAGATCGGAGCTGACTCATCCTTGTTGATGGCGATGATCATGTCTGACTCTTCCATGCCGGCTACGTGCTGGATGGCACCTGAAATACCGATTGCGAAGTAAACCTTAGGACGTACAGTCTTGCCTGTCTGGCCAACCTGAAGATCCTTTGGCTTCCAGCCATTGTCGACAACGGCACGTGAGCAGGAAACTGTTCCGCCGATTGCATCTGCAAGGTCATCAAGAAGCTTGAAGTTCTCAGCTGAACCAACGCCACGACCACCAGATACGAGGATCTTTGCAGCCTGGATATCAACTGTCTTCTCCATGTTCTTTACAACATTGAGGACTTCTACATACTTGTTGTTCTCAACAACATACTTCTTTGCGTCAAGGTTGATAACCTCTGCCTTCCTGCCTTTCTCAGGTGTTCTCTTAACCATAACACCAGGACGAACGGTAGCCATCTGAGGACGGTTGTTCGGGCAGGCGATGGTAGCGATTGTGTTTCCACCGAATGCAGGACGTGTCATAAGAAGCTGATTGTGAAGCTGCTCCTGGCCAGGTACTGGCTGAAGAGGGAAATCACCGATATCAAGAGAAGTACAGTCAGCTGTAAGACCTGTAGCTACACGAGCTGAAACTGTAGGACCAAGATCACGGCCGATTGCTGTAGCGCCTACAAGCATGATTTCAGGCTTGTATTCATTGATAACGCCTGCAAGAACCTGAGCATATGGCTCAGTTCTATATGTCTCAAGTGCAGGATCATCAGCAACGATAACTCTGTCTGCACCATACTCTGCAAGAGTATCAACAAGACCACCTACGTTTGAACCGATGAGAACTGCTGTTACATCTGTATTAAGAGGCTGAGCAAGCTCATTTGCTTTTCCGAGAAGCTCAAGTGCTATGCTTGAAAGCTCGCCGTCAACCTGCTGAGCGAAAATATAAACGCCCTTGTAATCACTTAAAGCCATTTTAAATTATCCTTTCTGCTTCCATCATACGATGTGCTTTTCTTCAAGCTTGCTCATGATATAATCAACTGCCTGCTTGGGATCAAGATCTGTCTTCTTCTCACCAGCACCCTTACGAACCTTATCAGATGCCTTAGCGATCTTTGTAGGTGAGCCCTTGAGACCAAGGTTTGCATCATCTACATCCTTAAGATCCTTTCTGCCCCAGACTGTGATTTCCTTGTCATAGGCATCGAAGATTCCACCAGGAGTCATGTAACGTGGTTCATTGAGTTCTGAAAGAGCTGTAATAAGAACAGGCATCTTAGCCTTGATCTCATGGTAACGATCCTCATACTGTCTCTTTACGATGACTGAATCACCTTCAACCTTGACTTCCTCAGCATAAGAAATAACTGGGATGCCAAGATGCTCAGCGATCTGAGGTCCAACCTGTGCTGTATCACCATCGATAGCCTGACGGCCTGTGAAGATGATGTCATAGTCAAGGTTTCTGAGAGCACCAGCGATTGTAGTAGATGTAGCCCAGGTATCAGCACCACCGAGTACACGGTCAGTAACAAGGATACCATCATCAGCGCCCATAGCCATAGCTTCACGAAGAACATCCTCTGCCTTTGGAAGACCCATGGTAAGAACAGTAACATGTGCGCCATACTGATCCTTCAGACGAAGAGCAGCCTCAAGACCTGCCTTGTCATCAGGATTCATAATTGTAAGCATTGCAGCACGGTTTAATGTGCCATCCGGATTGAAGACTACTCCGCCTGCTGTATCCGGAACCTGCTTTATACAAACAACAATATTCATGATTTTGCCTTTCTTTATTCCGTTTACTGAAAATGATTACTTAAGCATTGAACCAGAGATAACCATTCTCTGAACTTCTGATGTACCTTCGTAGATCTCTGTGATCTTTGCATCACGCATCATACGCTCAACATCATAGTCTCTCATGTATCCGTAACCACCCATAAGCTGAACAGCCTTTGTAGTAACTGCCATAGCAGCTTCAGCTGCATAAAGCTTTGCCTGTGCTGCTTCTACAGAATATCTAGGCTTTGTAGCCTTTGCCTGTGCTGCAGCATATACAAGATACTGAGCAGCCTGCATACGAGTCTTCATATCAGCAAGCTGGAACTGTGTATTCTGGAAAGCTGAAAGTGGACGACCGAACTGCTTTCTTTCCTTAACGAAGTTTACGCAGCAGTCAATTGCGCCTTCACCAAGACCAAGTGCCTGAGAAGCGATACCGATACGGCCGCCATCAAGTGTATGCATAGCCTGGTTGAAGCCCTTTCCACGAACACCAAGAAGGTTTTCCTTTGGAATACGGCAATCCTGGAAGATCAGCTCATAAGTAGCTGAACCTCTGATACCCATCTTCTTTTCCTTAGCACCGAATGTAAATCCAGGTGTGCCTTTCTCAACGATGAACATTGAGAATCTCTTCTGCATACCGTGCTTACCTTCTACATAATCTGTAATAGCAACAACGATATAAATATCAGCATATTTGCCGTTTGTGATGAAGCACTTTGAACCATTGAGTACCCAGCTGTCGCCGTCCTCAACTGCCTTTGTCTGGCAGCCCTGAGCGTCTGTACCAGCGCCAGGCTCTGTAAGTGCGAATGCACCAAGCTTCTTGCCTGAAGCAAGGTCTGGTAAATACTTTGCCTTCTGCTCATCTGTGCCCCAGAAAACGATAGGGTCAACACCGAGTGAAGAATGACCTGAAAGAATAACGCCTGTAGTACCGCAGACCTTTGAGATTTCCTCAACAGCCATAGAATAGGTAAGAGGATCGCAGCCCTGTCCGCCATATTCCTTTGGTACAGTGATTCCCATAAGGCCGGCCTTTGCCATAGCCTCAACATTCATCATAGGGAACTGCTCTGTCTCATCAGTCTCCTGTGCATGCGGCTTAATTTCCTTCTCTGCGAATTCCTTGAAAAGCTGCCTGCAAAGCTCATGCTTTTTATCAAGTGTGAAATCCATGATTTATGTCTCCTTCTAATTAGGATTTATTAATAGTTCATCAAAGCTGATCTACAGGTGTCTGTGTATGATCTGCGTTGTATACGTAGAAACCTCTGCCAGTCTTTCTGCCGAGATGCTTTGCACGAACCATCTTACGAAGAATTGTAGCGCAACGATACTTGCTGTCATGTGTCTCATTGAAGAGAACGTCCATAACTGCAACAACGATATCAAGACCGATAAGATCGCCGAGTTCAAGCGGTCCCATAGGATGATTTGCGCCAAGCTTCATAGCTGTATCGATACCTTCGATTGAAGCAACGCCTTCCTGATAGATTGTAGCGCCTTCGTTGATCATTGGAACAAGGATACGGTTTACAACGAAACCAGGAGCTTCATTTACCTGTACAGGAGTCTTGCCGATCTTCTTTGCAATCTCAACAACCTTGTCACGAACATCATCAGGTGTATTGCCACCCTGGATAACTTCGATGAGCTTCATAACAGGAGCTGGGTTGAAGAAATGCATACCGATAACAGGCTTTGAAAGTCCTGCGCCGATTTCTGTAATAGAAAGTGATGAAGTATTTGAAGCATAGATGCAGTCAGGATTCTTTACGATGTTGTCCTGAAGATTCTTGAATGTCTCCTGCTTGATTGACATAACTTCAAGAGCGGCCTCAACTACAAGATCAGGATCTACTGCGATATCAGAAAGACCTGTAACGATCTTTGCTGTGATAGCGTCAGCAGCTGCCTGCTCCATCTTTCCCTTTGCAACTCTCTTTGAAAGAGCCTTCTCGATCTTTGCCTTTCCACCATCAGCGAATTCCTGCTTAATGTCGCAAAGATAAACCTTTTCTACTTCATCGCAAGAAGCAAATGCCTGGGCAATACCTGAGCCCATTGTACCTGCGCCAATAACGGCTACCTTCATTTTGTCCTCCTTCTGTTTAAGAACCAAAAAACACAAAACAAGTGGCCGAATGGCCACTTATGTTTAATTATCCTTCGTATCTTTCAACTGTAGCTGCAACACCCATGCCGCCGCCTACACAGAGAGTAGCGAGACCTCTGTGAAGCTGTCTCTTCTCCATCTCATACATAAGTGTAACAAGGATACGTGCACCTGAGCATCCTACTGGATGGCCAAGAGCGATTGCACCACCGTTTACGTTGAGCTTTGCAGGATCAAATCCAAGGTCATGGGCTACTGCACATGACTGAGCTGCGAAAGCTTCGTTTGCTTCATAAAGATCGAAGTCATCGATTGTGAAGCCTGTCTTCTTCATGAGCTTTCTTGTAGCGTAGATAGGTCCAACACCCATGATCTGAGGATCGCAGCCTGCGATAGCGCCGGCAATCCATGTAGCCATAGGCTTTACACCAAGCTCCTTAGCCTTCTCTTCGCTCATAAGAACCATTGCAGCTGCACCATCATTGATACCTGATGCGTTACCAGCTGTAACGACGCCGCCTTCACGGCCTGAGCAGCATCTAAGCTTTGCAAGACCTTCAGCTGTTGTACCAGGACGAGGTCCCTCATCTGTATCAACAACGATTGTCTCCTTCTTCTTCTTTACTTCTACAGGAACGATTTCGTCCTTGAACTTGCCAGCCTCGATTGCTGCGCAAGCCTTCTGCTGCGAAGAAGCTGAGAATGCATCAAGCTCTTCTCTTGTAAGACCCCACTTTGCAGCAACGTTCTCAGCTGTCTCCATCATATGAATTCCAGAGAAAGCGTCATGAAGTGCATCCTTCTGCATTGAATCCTCAAGTACGCCATCACCAAGTCTGTAACCATAACGGCCATTCTGTACAAGGTAAGGTGCTTTTGACATGTTCTCTGTACCACCTGCAACGATGATATCAGCCTCACCGTTCTGGATAAGATCAGCTGCTGTGTTTACGCTGTAAAGACCTGAACCGCAGAGTACGTTGATAGTGATTGCAGGAACCTCAACAGGGATTCCAGCGTTTACTGCTGCCTGACGAGCAACGTTCTGTCCCTGGCCAGCCTGGATAACGCAGCCCATAAGAACTTCGTCAACCTGATCTGCAGGTACGTTTGCTCTCTTTAATGCTTCCTTGATAACGATAGTACCAAGATCAGCTGCAGGAATAGTAGAAAGCTCTCCACCCATCTTGCCGATTGCTGTACGGCATGCACCAGCGATTACAACTTTTTTTGCCATGACAATCTCCTTTTCTTAAATAAAAATTTACCAATGGCCGTGAATGTTAATTTTTTAACAATGTCTGCCAAAAAAAACTACGGCTTTTTCGAACCGTCATGCCGTAGTGTATCATAAAATCTATTCTGTTACAACATAAATCTTAAGAAAAATTATTAATTTTCTGTTAATTTATGTAATTTTGCGTCAGAGCCGCTGCATTTCCTAATGAATTCATGCTTTAATGAGCTTCGCCCTAATTTGTTCCAGTATCCGAGGTTGTAGAAGTCCCAGCAGCCGGAGTTGTATCTGCTCCTGCACCAGTATCTGATGAATCTGAACCATCGCCAGTTGTACTTCCATCAGAGGAAGAAGTTTGAGTTTGATTTCCACCTGTACCAGTTGAATCCGCCGGCGTTGTAGCAGGCGTCGATGTAGTAGAACCATTATCAGTAGTCGGTGTCGTCGGCTGTGTTGTATTTCCAGCATCTGCCGCAGTAGTGCCCGTATCCGTTGTCGTGGTGGTAGTCGTCGAACCGGAATCCGTAGCTACCGTTGTCGTCTGGGTGCCATCCGCTGTCGTCGTAGTAGTGCTGACGGCAATCGGAGTATCATCTGTATTCGCTGCATAGTTCTGTCCGGTATTATTTCCCCAGACCCTGAAGAATGCATGCGCACCAATAAGCTGGTAACCTGTAATCCCAAAATAATCTGCCCAAGGCTTTGTCATAAAGAAGAGCCAGTTGCCATTCCTTGTTCCGGCAACAACCTTCTTCGCAATCTCAAGACAGGTAGGATCAACGCCTGCCTGCAGGTATTTATTTACTAGACCGCATGAATATGCAGAAAACTGTCTTGGTGCAGTAATAACACCAGTAATGGTATTTGGAAAATATTTTGATTTAACCCTGTTGGCAATAACTGAGCCTACGGCTAGCTTTCCTTCATAAGGCTGGTTCCAGGCTTCGCCCTGAATAGTCGCGGCCAGAAGCATCACTTCATCATCACCTGTACCAATAGCACCGCCAGTATATTCAGTCGTGGTAGCCTGAGCCATCTGAACAGCGACTTTCTTTGCGAGAGAACTCTGTGCCTGTGCGGCCTGGGCCTCCATGGAATTCTTCTGCTTCTGATAAATGGCAATCTGCTGGTCATAATCGGCTGCATTTGCATTTACTGCAGAAAGCTCACCATTCTTGTCGGAAAGCTCGTCTCCTGCTGCATCTTTGAGTGCATTAAGCTGTGTGACTGATGTATTTATCGACTGCTGGAAAGCGATAATATCCGCCTGCCTTGCTTCAATGTCTTTCTGCTTTGCCTTTATTTCTTCCTGCGTCTTCTGTATCTCATCAAGGCAGTTCCTGTCGTATTCCATTATCCTGCTGACGCTTAATATGGAATCCATGGCATCATGAACGGAGTCGCTCTCAATAAATATCGTAAGCGCACTCTTTCCGTACTGGTTCTCATAGAAATACTGGATACGCTTCTTCATATCCGCATAGCGCTGCTCTTCTTCAGTCTCAAGACCATCAAGCTCCATGCTGAGTGAATCCATCGTGTCATTCAGGGAATCAATATTCTTCTGGGCAGTCGCCATCTGGGTATTTACGGCATCAGCCTGAGCCTTTATTGCATTATATTTTGCCTGAAGATCTTCCTGTTCGGAAACAAGCTTTTCCCTGTTCCGCTCATTCTGCTGTTTCTGCGTCGTAAGATTGTCGATTGCCTGCTGTGTAGCAGCGACTTTATTCTGGAGTTCCTCCAGTGCTTTCTGCTCTGCTGCCACATCAGAAGCAGAACTCTTTGAAGATGTCTTTGAAGTGCTCTTTGCAGCATAAACAGGCATCCCGGTGAGCATCATGCAGAGACACAATATAGGAACTGTAATAATTCTTTGTAATCTTCTTTTCATATCAAAAATGCCTTCATTATTGAATCAAATTCAAATAATACATAGAAAAAATAGTATATAGGATGTCAAAATATCATCGGCATGAAATGCTGATGCCCTCAACTGCGACAGCACCGCCTCTGGTAACGTCTATGTGGTCAAAGCTCTTTCGAAGAAGTGCAACCAGTTCATCATTCCTTCTCTCTGTAAGCGTGCTTTCAAGAAGGACCGAATCCTTTCCAATATCAATAGGTTTGATCTCAAAGGTATCTGCTATTCTGAAAACCTCCTGCTTTTCTTCAGGACCTATCTCCTTTATCTTTGCAAAGAGGACTTCCTTCATATGTATCGGAACATTCGTGAGATCTATGACCTTTATGACTTCAACCATGGTATTCAGCTGCTTCTTTATCTGTTCGAAAGTAGCATCGGTAGCCATGACTGAAATCGTCATCCTCGAAATGTCCGGATGTTCAGTCGTACCAACCGTAAGGCTCGCAAGATTGTACGACTTTGCCGAAAAAAGCGAACTAACCTTTGCAAGAACACCTACGTCATTTTCTACGTAAAGCGCAATCCAGCGCTTTGATTTCTCTGTCTTTTCCATGACCTTATATACCAAAAATCTGTTTACAATCCTTTAAACTATATGATAATTATTACAAATTTTCAAGTGCTACATATACACTCAAATTTTCCATTATTCTACTATATATAGAAAAACAGCCATAATATAAAACCGCCCTGGAATTAACCCAGGACGGTAAATAAACAGAAAATCTACTGTTTACATTTTCTTTGCATCATGTTCATATTTCTTTTGAACGACCTTCGTGCTGACCTTGATTCTTCTTCTCTTCTTTGCCGCACGGATGTCCTCATGCATTTCCTTCCACACAGTAGGATGGAATAATACGATGAGCGGGAAGAATTCAAGCCTGCCGAATAACATGTCAAAAATAATCACGAATTTTGAAAATGTGGAAAAGGATTCGAAATTCGATGCAGGGCCGACATCGCCAAGGCCTGGTCCTATATTATTTATTGTCGCTGCAACAGCCGTAAAATTCGTCGTAAAATCCCTGCCTTCAATGGACACAAGCAGAACAGAAATTACAAAAATCAGTGTGAATGTCGACATATAGACATTTACAGAACGGACATTATTCTCATCCAGAGGCTTTCCATCCATGTTGACATTTTTCACGCTCTTCGGGTGGATGTATGAATTTGATTCACGGACGAAGGCCTTTAATGTAATAATAATTCTTGAAACCTTTATGCCGCCTCCGGTAGAGCCTGCGCACGCACCAATAAACATAAGCGTCACAAGAATCGTCTTTGAAAGCGTCGGCCACACATTAAAATCTGTTGTCGCAAAGCCAGTCGTCGTAATAATCGAACCGACCTGGAAAGCAGCGTCCTTTACCGCAAGAGATACATTGTGGTAAACCGGCAGGATGTTCAGGGTAATGATGACCGTCGAAGCAATAATGATTCCAAAGTACGCCTTTACTTCTTCCATCCGGAGTGCATCTTTAATATCACGGACAAGAAGAAGATAATAAAAATTAAAATTCACGCCGAAGATAATCATGAAAATCGTGACAATCCACTGCTGTGCGAAGGTATACTCTGCAAAGCCTGAATTTCTGATCGCAAAACCACCAGTACCGGCTGTTCCAAATGAGATATTTATTGCATCAAAAAATGGCATGCCGGAAATAATCAGCACGAGAAACTCAAAGACAGTAAGTGCCACATAAATAAGGTAAAGCACTCTTGCCGTCTGCTTCAGATGAGGGCTGAATTTACCGACGGATGGTCCGGGGGACTCGGCACGCATGAGATTGATCGTAGAGCCTCCTGAAAGCGGGATGATGGCAAGTAAGAATACGAGCACGCCCATGCCGCCGATCCAGTGGGTAAATGAACGCCACATGATTGAGCAGTGTGAAAGTGCCTCAACATTACCTAATATCGATGCTCCTGTCGTAGTGAAACCGGAGACCGTCTCGAAAAGCGCATCAGGATAATACGGAATCTCACCTGTAAGTACAAAAGGAACGGCACCTATTAATGAAAGAACGATCCAGGAAAGTGCCGTCGCAATACAGCCTTCCTTTAAGTAAAACATCGTGTTTTCAGGCTTCTTGTGCCCTAAAGCATAGCCAAGGATAAATGTAATCCCTGCCGTAAAGACATAGGCAAACCCTTCCTGCTCCTGATAAAAAAGTGCGCAGATAATCGGCACAAGCATGAGTCCTGACTCTGCCATGCAGACAATGCCAAGTGTATAAAGAATAATCTTCCGGTTCATCATTCCCTCCCGTTTGATGAATCCAGGATGTCATGAATATCCTGAAAACCGAAATTCTTTGTAACGATCATGACCGTATCTCCCACCTCAAGTGTATCAGAACCACCTGGGAATATGAGATTTCCATTTCTGCTGATGCAGGTAATGAGAACGTTCTTCTTCAGAGGAAGCTTCATGATCGGCGTGCCCGTTACCGGAGACTCATTCCTGATCAGGAATTCAATGGCCTCAACCCTGCCGTCATACATGTGGTAAAGCGATTCAATATTTGAATCAAGGGAAGCCCTTTTAGCCCTTGCGTAGGCAATGATTGCCTCGGATGTGATGACCATAGGATAAATCACTGAACCAAGATCGAGATTGTCTGTGACATCCTTGAAAGCAAAACGGTTTATCTTCGTGACGACCTTTGCATCAGACACCTTTCTGGCATGAAGGGTAAGCATGACATTTTCCTCGTCAATGCCCGTAAGCGGAATAAATGAATCCACCGACTCAAGACCTTCTTCCTTCAGAAGCTCTTCGTCAGTTCCATCTCCATTGATGATATTGGCGCCGTCTAATTCTTCAGCAAGTTCTTCACAGCGCTTTTTTTCTTTTTCAATCAGCGTGACGCTGATCTTGTTCTGAAGAAGTTCTTTCGCTAAGTAGAATGCAGATTCAGAACCACCTACAATCAGACAGTTATGTACCTGGGGAGTCGCAAGATTTAAGAGCTTCAGTCTTGCCCTGTTTCCACGCCTCGGCGCAACAAAAGAAACGACATCTCCAGCCTTAAACCTGAAAAAACCAGTAGGAATGCTGACCTCTTCTCCGCGCTCGACTGCACAGAAAAGAACGGCATTATTATTCCTTGATGAAAATTCTGCAATCGTAACGCCATCAAGAATGCTGCCAGCCTCAACCTTGAACTTGATAATCTCGGCCTGCCCATGTGCAAAGGTATTTACCTCAAGAGCCGCAGGGAGATAAAGAATCTTCGCTGTCTCTCTTGCCGCCTCAAATTCAGGGTTTATGATCATCGTAAGTCCGAGACGCTCGCGCAGGTATCCGATCTCACGGCTGATATCAGGATCCCTGACCCTCGCAATAGTAGAGCATTCTGTAATTCGGCCGGCAATGGTGCAGCAGAGCAGGTTCATCTCATCCGACTCGGTAACGGCAATAAAGAGGTCCATATCCTCTATGCCTGCCTCCGTCAGCACACCATAGCTCGCACCATTTCCATGGTAGCCAATGATATCGTAAGTATTCGTGAGTTTGTCGATAATATCATGATCCTTATCGACGATTGTAATTTCATTTCCTTCTTTGGAAAGCTGCTCAATAAGAGCAATGCCGACTTTACCGCAGCCGACGATCATTATCTTCAGAGGTTTTATCTCTGTAAGATTTTTTTGTCCAAACATCGTTTGTCCTCAAATAAAGCACATTGAATGCACCAGACCCAGCATAGTGAAATGGCACCATTGTCATTTTTTTATTATTAATAAAAATTTAATAATATGCCCAGTCCATATATTGACCATATAATAAAAATAATCTAAAATTACCAAAACTAGTTCATTTTATGCTTATTTATTAATAAAGTCAAGATAAGGTAATGTAAAATGACGCTTCAGCAGATTTATTATGCACTTAAAGTAACAGATACTGGTTCCATTTCAAAGGCAGCCGAGAGCCTTTTTGTCTCTCAGCCTTCACTTTCAAATGCCATTCTCGAGCTGGAAAGCGAGATCGGCTTTGATATTTTTGAACGAACGAACAGAGGCGTCCGCCTCACCGCAGATGGACGTGATTTCATTTCTGAAGCCAGAAAGTTATACGAAGATTATCTCTCTCTTGAGGAAAAAATCTCAAATAAGGATGTACACAGACAGCGCTTTGGCGTCTCAGCCCAGCATTATTCATTCGCGACAAAGGCATTTTCAGATACTGTTAAAGAATACGACACCGAGAATTATGAATTTGCCATGAGAGAAGAAAAGACATCAGCGGTCATCCGCGATGTCGCAGAAGGAAAGTCCGAAATCGGAGTGCTCTTCAGAAGTGACTACAATAAGGATGTCATCAAACGTCTCTTGGATGAAAAGAATCTGGAATTCCATTCGGTCAGGAAGACTTCTGCCTATGTATATCTCTGGAAGAACCATCCGCTTGCAGGCAAAGAGTCTCTCTCATACGATGACCTCAAGGACTATACCTTAATCACCTTTGAGCAGGAAGGATCCGATTCAAACTTCCTCGCTGAGGAAATACTTTCAGACATAGAATTCCCGAAGCACATCATTGTCACTGACCGTTCGACTTCAACAAACCTCATGATCGGACTTCTAGGCTATACGCTCTGTTCAGGAATCATCAGCTCAGAACTAAACGGCAGCGAATTCATCGCTATTCCCTTCAAGGAAGACGAAAATCATCCGAATCAGGTCATGGAAATCGGGTATATCATCCGCCGCGGAAGCGCACTGAACGAAATCGGGGAGGAATACGTGCGCAACCTCCGCGCATATTTCGAGGAAAATTAACATTTGCAAGTGCGCGAGAAGACACAAACTATCTAAGAAAACGCATTGATTTTACTCGTTGCTTAACGAATCCGAGGAAGGGCACTATGCTGCATAGCAGCATTCTCATGTGCCCTGACGACATGCCACGATTTTGCTTTGCAAATATCGTGGCGATACCTCAGTAAGCCGGTAGGCGATGGATGAGTTTACGCAACGCAAGCAAAAATCTATGAGCCGAGAGGCGCCGTTTTCGTGATAGTTTGTGTCTTCGGGAGCACGTAAATTATTTATTATTTTACTTAGCAGCAATTACGTCAGACATATCGTAAAGGCCAGGCTGCTGATTTTTGAGAAACTTAGCTGCCTCGATGGCACCGCGTGCGAAGACACCGCGTGAAAGTGCCTCGTGCTTGAAGGTGATGACTTCTTCTTCGCCGCAGAACATGACATCATGGATGCCGGCGATATTACCGCCACGGATAGCTGAGATGCCGATTTCATTCGGATCTCTCTTCTGGCGGCGGTCAGAGCGGTCGTACGTATAAGTGTACTGATGTCCGCTGCCTTCTTTAACTGCATCAGCGAGTGCAAGTGCTGTGCCAGAAGGTGCATCGAGCTTTCTGTTGTGATGAGCCTCGACGATTTCAACATCATAGCCACTCTCACAGAATTTCTTTGAGACCTGCTTCAGTGTTTCAATAAGAATATTGATACCAAGTGACATATTTGCAGAACGAAGCACTGCTGTTTTCTTTATTGCTTTCTTGATGTGTGAAATAGTCTCGTCTGAAAGACCTGTCGTACATAGAACTACTGGAAGAGACCTGTTCTCACATACCTTGAGAAGCTCATTTACTGCAGCAGCATTTGAAAAATCAACGACGACATCTGCATCGACATTACATTCTTCCATTGATGCAAAAAGTGGGAAATCATAATTTCCTCCACCAAAATGGTCTACTCCTGCAACTACATTTATTTCCGGATCCTTTGTTGCAATATCAAGGACGATCTGTCCCATATGCCCGTTAATCCCGTGGATGATAATATTCGTCATTATTTTCTCCAATCCATGGCAGGTCTGCCAATGTAATTCAATACCAAAAAATATTAGTCTTTACATTAAAATAGCGGCAGCATAAAAGCCGCCGCCTGAAAATACATTATAAAAGTCCGTAATCCTTAAGCGTCTGGCGCATAAGATTCGTATGTGCCTCATCCATATCGCAGAGCGGAAGACGGAGCGGTCCAACTTCCTTGCCAAGCATATTCATGGCGTTCTTTACAGGGATCGGGTTTACATCACAGAAAAGAGCATCAACCATCGGAAGAAGCTTTCTCTGAATCAGCATAGCCTTTTCAGTGTCGCCGTTCAGGTAAGACAAAACCATCTCATGAACTTCTTGAGGAAGAATATTTGAAACAACTGAGATGACGCCGATTGCGCCGATGGAAAGAAGCGGAACGACAAGTCCGTCCTCGCCTGAATAAAGCTCAAGGTCACCATCGCAGTAATACATGGTCTTTGAAGCCTGGGCAAGATTTCCTGTAGCTTCCTTTAAGCCGACAATATTTTTCTTTGCCTTTACAAGACGGGCAACTGTCTCTGGCTGAATATTTGTGCCTGTACGTCCTGGAACATTATACATGATAATAGGAAGCTTGGTCTCATCAGCAATTGCGCTGTAATGTCTGAACAGACCTTCCTGTGAAGCCTTGTTGTAATAAGGCGTAACGATGAGTGCACCATCAGCGCCATATTCTTCAGCTTCCTGCGTAAGCTGGATTGCAGCCTTTGTATCATTCGAACCGGTGCCGGCGACAACAGGAATCCTGTGATTAACATAAGGAATCATCTTCTTTAAGACTTCTGCATGCTCTTCGAGTGAAAGCGTGCTGCCTTCTCCTGTCGTACCTACGATGACAATGGCATCTGTACCGCCATCGATCTGCTCATCGATAATTTCTTCAAATTTCTCATAATTTACATCACCATTCTCCTTCATTGGAGTGATGATTGCAACGCCAGCGCCTTTGAAAATTGACATCTTACCCTTAAATCCTTTCAAATAAATATCTGATATTACGGTGTATTTTCTTACTTTTCCGCTTTAATATCAATAACTTTATCACAAAATTCTGAAATCCCCGCTGTCAGAACACCGCCTGTCAGGATGATTTCCATAGATGGTCTGCAAAGCTTTAGCACGTCCTTTAGCTCATCCTCTGAAACCATTCCTTCATTTATGGCTCCAAGCACTTCATCAAGAACAAGGAGATCATACTGTCCTGCGCCAAGAACCTTTCTTGCATAATTCAGTCCATTCTTCAGATTTGCTTTTTCTTCATCTCTTTCTTCCGAAGTCAGATCATTAAAATTTCTTTTAGATCTCTCAAATCTGAATATTTTTATCTCAGGTTCAAGCCGTTTCAAAAATTCATAATTCACTTCTGCTTTCAGAAATGTAATGATGCAGGCGGTCTTGCCATTTCCAGCTTCCCTGACTGCATAGCCTAAAGCTGCCGAACTCTTTCCCTGCCCGTTACCGTAATACGCAGTAATCATGTCACACCTCATATCTGCCAGCCACAAAAATCATTCTAGCCCGCAAATCAAACAGTCTTCGGCTGTATGATTATTTGCAGATTTTATATATTATCACATTGTTTTTCAAAAATAAAGATGATGTTAAGCCATAATCCCGGTCTCTTCCTTCATTTTCTCCACTTTCCTGTTCAGTCGTTTCAGAGGAATACTTAGAATAAGACCTATTAATAATGCGACACCAATGTAAATTGAAAGGCTCGTAAGATAAAAGGCATAATCCCGTCCGTGCATGCCACCTATACATTCACGAATAGCATTCATACTGTAATTAAACGGCATATATTCATAAAGGACCTGGAAGACCTTCGGCAGAACTTCAATAGGGAAGGTTCCACCGCTGCCAGCTACCTGTATTACCATGAGCACTACTGCTATCGCTTCGCCGACCGCACCAAATGCATATGTCAGGGCATAAAGAAGGATCGTATACACAAAGCTCGTAAATGCACAGGCAACCCAGAATAGAAATCCATGCTTACACTGAATCCCGACATAGAATAATGCACCGAATACTGTGATCAGCGTCTGAATCTGACCTATGGCAAAGAAAATAAGATAACGCCCAAAGAATTCTTCGAATGTCTTTAAACGAGGGAATTCGCTTCTGTCCTTTATCTTTGTATGAATGATTGCTACAAGAATCAGTGCCCCTACCCAGATTGAAAGTGTAATATAAAATGGAGCTGTTGCGCTGCCATTATTTTTTATTTTATATACAGCAATCGTTTTTATTTCCGTCGGTTCAGAAATAAAATCTGCTATGGTGTCCGGATCTTTTTCCAGAAGCTTAATAAGCATTTTGTACTGCTCGTTCTCATCAAGGGAATCCATTTTCGAAATAAGGTCTTCAAGCTTTCCCTGCATTTCAAGAACTTTAGCCTTTGAATCCTGAAGCTTTTCCTTTCCCATTCCCATCATGTCAGGATAGGAACCAAGAACTGCTGAGAGATTTGAAATAGAATCTGTTGAATCACCGACCAGCTTCTGCACTGTAAGAAGCGAGCTTCTCACAGAATTTATTGAATTTGTAATGGACGGCTTTACTGTATTCACATACGTCTTCATCAGTGCATCTATTTCAGAAATAAGATTGTCAATATCAGCATTAATAGAATCAGCAAGTGCCTTTGAATCAGAATTCAAGGTGTTTATACTGCCTTCAAGCTTTGACATATCACCCTTAAGGACGGCATAGGAATCAACAACCTTCTGGTTTTTATCCTTCAGGTCCTCAGAAGTATCAACATAGTCCTTGATAGAAGTTTCTGTTTCCTGAATGATACCATCTGCCACCGAAATGAGCGCATCCATCTGACTCGAAGAATACTGTACTGTATCATTTTCCGTATCCATGGCAGAGTCTATGGTAGTCTTTAAGGCTGCAAGCTTATTCTCGGTATTACTCATGGTAATGACAACCATGTCAGATGTCGTTCCAAGCGTCTGATCGGCAGCATTTACTGTAGTCTGGGCTGTTGTACTAAGCGCACCGGCCGTAGCAATCATCTCACTCATCTCATTTGACACCTTGCCTGCTGCCTTCATAAGATTCTCTGAAGTTTCAGTAAGGCTGATGTATGAATCCAGAATCGTCACACAGACTGTCATATCGCCATCTAAGGTTTTTAGTCTGTCAACAGCGCCTGCTGTAAGATCAGTTTCCCCATTATTATTCATTGCTGCATATTTGCTGACAGTAAGCACTCCCTCTGTTAGTGTTCCAACAAATGCCGCATTGACTTCATTCTGGACAGTGGTCTTTACCTTTCCGGTGATTTTTGGAGCAATCGCATTCAGCTTTTCATTCTCATAATAATGTATTTTAGGATTTATCGTGTCTCCGCCAATAAAGCTGAGCATATCTTTTGAAAAATTTTTGTCGATAACAAGGGCTGCGTAATACTTTCCGCTGGTAACACCTTCTACCGCATCAACTGACCTTTTTGAAAACTGCCAGTCTATGCTTTTATTTTCTTTTAGATTATTTATGACAATAGTTCCAATATTTAAGTCCACACCATCGATCTCAGTCCCTTCATCTTCAGAAACAACCGCGACCTTTAAATTGCTCGTTGCCTTTTCTCCATAGGGATCCCAGTTCGAAAGTATATTAAACCATGCATACAGAGAAGGAATGACTGCAAGGCCTAATATGACAACTAGTGCCACGACATTTGTCCATATTCTCCTTGCATCGGAGGCAAAGATTCGAATAATATTCATTCGTCGTTACCTCCCCGCTTCTTTATCTTATCTATGACAACATCTTTTTTCTTTAATAAATTTTTTGCCGTATCAGAAATCTCTTCTTTTCTCTTTTCAACATGAGAATCGATTGCATTTGCCCGCTCATCTACTCGTCCCATGACTTCCTCGATTTTTTCGCCAATAAGAGGATTCACTTCACGCTCGCCCATTGATGCAAGCTTTTCCTGCATCTTGAAATCCATATACTCAATGCCAATTAAATAGAATGCAATGCCAAAAAGAGACACAATCCAGAGAATCAGAAAGACAAGCTTTGACGAATGGATAAGGAAGCTTGTTATGAGGAAAATCAAAGGAATAATAATGATCATACGCATACCAATCCGAATTCTCTTCTGATTCAGGGTATGCTGTTTCTTTAAATCCTCAATATATGAATGATAAAATCCTTCATAATCTATTTTTTCCATAATATCATCCTTACATCATTTCCGTATCTTCCATTCTCTTTTCCATGAAGTGCATAACACCATGGAAAGCCTTCTGGATGACCAGACCAATGATTAGAGAAATCAGAATGAAAACGGAAAGCTCAAGAAGATAAATTGCAATATTGCCGCCATAGAGCCCTCCTATGCATTCACGCATCGCATTAATGGCATAAGGGAATGGGAAGTATTTGTATACTGCCCTGAAAAATGAGGGCAAAAGCTCAATAGGATATGTACCAGAAGATCCTGCGATCTGAAGGACTACGATTACCACGGCAATTGCTTTTCCTGCATCCCTGAATGCAAATACAAGGGAATAAATAAAAAGCGTAAATACAAAGCCGGTAAATAGACAAGTGAAAATAAATAGCCCAGGCTCTTTGCACTGAACATGAAGCAGATTCAGGTCACCAATTACAGTAACCAATGCAGAAAATTCACCTAAAATAATAAAAATAATCAGTCTTCCAAAATATCTCTGATACGGCTTTGCATCCGGATATTTCTTCATATCAGGACGGACCTTTATTATTGCAACCAGAAGAATTCCGCCAACCCAGAGTGCAAGTGCAGTATAAAACGGGGTTACTGAAGAACCGTAATTCTCCACAGGATATATTACAGTAGAATCAATTTTCACTGGTTCAGAAAAGAATTTCCCATATTTTTCCGGGTTTCCAGAAAGCGTGTTGATAAGTATCTTTACCTTTTCATCCTCTTTTGCGGCATTTACTTCAAGAATCGCATTCTCAAGCCTGCCACTGATTGTCTCAAGGGCTTTCTTTGTCTCTGTAAGAGAAGTATTTCCGGAATTAATTGTAAGGCTTAAGGCATTGAATACATCTCCCATGCCCGCAAGGGTTGAAGACATCTGATTCATCAGATCTGAAGCCTGGCTCACCGTCTGGGAAAGATTTGACAAAACGTTCTGCATCTCGGGCTTAAGCGAATTATTGAAGGTGGCCTGTGCGCCTGTAATATCGGTTAATGCAGAATCGATTGTTTTTGAAGCTTCATCCTTTGCCTTACCTGCTGCATCATCCACAGTGCTGTCCGCCTGTGATTTTGCCGTATGATAATAAGCATCTGAAACTGTAGATAGAATATTTACTGTGCTGTTGACAGAATCTTTTACGCTCTTTAAGGCAGCCTGTGCTGCAAGCATGGCTGCCTTTTTTTCAGGATCAGTTTCAGCTTTTGCTGCCTCTTCACTGACTGCAGTAGATAACGCATCAAGATTTGAAACGACAACCTTCGCGTCTTTCGTGACGACATCAACATTATTATTTATGTCATTAATATCATCAGACAGCTTTGCATCATTCAGCTTGTCCTTCATACCAGAAAGCGAGGTCTCGACAGTAGAAAGTGACGTGTTTACATTCTGACTGTATGCTTCGAGAGTAACGTCAGTATTGTCTATTTCTGTTTTTGCAGAATTCAGGCTGTCAGCAGCATTTTTACTCTCACGCTGAAGATTATTTGTGCTGTTTTCTGCTGATGCTATAGCTGAGACAAGTGTCTGATTCCCCTGCACAGCAGTGTCAATAATGTCTTCATAGTCCTTTATTTCATTGTCGAGATCATGAAGTTCAAGGACAATATTATCAATTCCGCCATCTTCATTTATCTTCTCGGAAACACCATTAAGTTCATCAAAGACTGTTGTACTCATAATCTTAATGAACTCAGTATCGATTTCAGTCTGAAGTGATTCTACGACTGTATCCGTGATTTTATTTGCAACAGGATTTTTCTTCTGATTCTGGTAAAACTCAATCGTTGGCTTTGTCACATCTTTAAGGAAGATATTGTACATATTGTAAGAAAAATCTTCCGTGACAATGATCGCACCATAATAGCTTCCATCCCTCACGCCCTCGATTGCCTTATCTTTAGAGCTCACAAACTGCCAGTCTATCTTGGTATTTTTATGAAGCTTTTCGACAAGCTCCCTGCCATTATTGTGCACGACTCCGTTATCAGCTGTAAATCCCTTATCGAGAGAGACAACGGCCATCTTCAGATTCCCAGTGTTGCCATAAGGATCCCAGTTTGAATAGATATTGCACCAGGCGTAAAGCGGTGAGATAAAGCACACGCCGATTGCGATAACAAGCGCAAAAAAATGCGTAGCGATCTGTTTTACATCATCGAAAAAAATCTGCTTAATAATCTTCATTTATTACGCTTCAGGTCTGTGATTGTGCTGGATGTTCCATCTCTTTCTCTCACGTGAATCAAGAATTCTCTTTCTGATTCGAAGAGATTCAGGCGTAACCTCGAGAAGCTCGTCTGTCTCAATAAAGTCAAGTGCCTGCTCAAGTGAAAGCCTCTTTGGAGGTGTAAGCGTAAGCGCCTCATCAGATGAAGAAGTACGTGTATTTGTAAGATGCTTCTTCTTGCAGACATTGATCTCAATGTCTTCCGGTCTTGAAGACTCGCCGACGATCATGCCTGAATAAACCTTCTCGCCAGGTCCGATGAAAAGGGTTCCTCTGTCCTGTGCGATGAAAAGTCCGTAGGTAACTGACTCGCCTGTCTCAAATGCGATGAGGGAGCCAAGGTGACGGTAGCTGATGTCGCCCTTGTATGGTTCATACCCGTCAAATATGGTGTTGATGATTCCGTTGCCCTTTGTATCTGTCATGAAGTCGCCACGGTAACCAATAAGTCCACGTGAAGGAATCCTGAATTCAAGCCTTGTATAGCCGCCTGTGATTGGCTTCATATTGAGAAGCTCGCCCTTTCTCGTGCCAAGCTTCTGGATGACAACGCCTGAGAATTCATCCGGAACATCGATGTATGCTCTTTCCATTGGCTCGAGCTTCTTGCCATTTTCATCCGTCTTGTAAAGAACCTCTGCCTTTGAAACTGCAAACTCATACCCTTCACGGCGCATTGTCTCGATGAGGACTGAAAGATGAAGTTCTCCACGGCCTGAAACCTTGAAGCAGTCTGCACTGTCAGTTTCTTCAACACGAAGAGATACATCTGTATTTAATTCCTTGAAAAGCCTGTCCCTGATGTGACGGGAGGTGACATACTTTCCTTCCTGTCCAGCGAATGGGCTGTCATTTACGATGAAGTTCATCGCAATCGTAGGCTCCTCGATCTTCTGGAAAGGAATAGCCACAGGATTCTCAGGTGAGCAGATTGTGTCGCCGATGTGGATATCTGAAATACCGGAAATAGCGACGATCTCACCAAACTCTGCCTTTTCCGTATCTACCTTCTGAAGGCCGTTAAATTCATAAAGCTTGGTAATACGAACCTTCTCAAGCTTGTCAGGATCATGATGGTTTACAACGACTGCATCCTGATTTAATTTAACGCTGCCGTTTGAAATCTTGCCGATTCCGATACGGCCGACAAATTCATTATAATCAATTGTAGAAATGAGCATCTGAAGAGGAGCATCAGGATCTCCCTTCGGTGCCGGAATATGCTCGATGATGGTATCAAAAAGCGGGCTCATGTCGACCTTTGGATCATCAAGCTCCTTGATTGCATAGCCTTCCTTTGCTGAGGCATATACGAATGGGGAATTGAGCTGGTCATCATTTGCATCAAGGTCCATGAAGAGCTCAAGCACTTCGTCAACGACCTCTGTAGGACGGGCCTCTGGACGGTCGATCTTATTGATACAGCATACGACAGGAAGGTCAAGGGCAAGTGCCTTCATGAGTACGAACTTTGTCTGAGGCATAACGCCCTCGTATGCGTCAACGACGAGTACAACGCCGTCAACCATCTTCAGTACTCGCTCAACCTCGCCGCCGAAATCAGCGTGGCCTGGGGTATCAACGATGTTGATCTTTGTGCCTTTATAATTAACAGCAGTGTTTTTAGAAAGAATTGTGATTCCTCTTTCACGCTCGATGTCGCCGGAATCCATGACTCTTTCCTGCACTTCCTGATTGTCACGGAAGGTGCCTGACTGCTTCAGAAGATTGTCAACAAGAGTAGTCTTTCCATGATCGACATGTGCAATAATAGCAATGTTTCTGATGTCGTCTCTTGTCTTTTCCATTTTCTGTGATCTCCAATCTAAAAAAATTAAGGTTGTCTCAAGACAGCCTTAATATTTTATCATAGAAAATAATTCTTACAATTATTAAATTTATATAATAATTCACGGAATAATGCGCTGTTTGTAGGAGATTTTTTGGAAATTTCCTTCGCCCATTTCCATTGCCGCTGAGAATCCGTCATATTTACTCCTCCTCACTCAGCCTGATCAGCATATCAACAGCTGTCTCTAAAATATTGTCATTGAAATCATATGCTGCGGTGTGAAGGCTGGGATAATTTTCACCATTTCCTATATAGAAGATGGCGCCGCTACATTTTTTCTGATACCAGCCAAAATCCTCCGACGCGCGCCAGAGGTCATGCATTTCTTTGGTTTTGAAATGAAGCTGTTCCGCTGAATGAAGCACCTTTGAAAGTGCATTATTATCGTTCCTTGTTTCTGGAAAAACATCTGAAATTTCTTTCGAAACTGTAAGTCCATCACGTGAAGCGAGTTCATGTGCTTTTTCGAGAAGCTGCTTTTCAAGCGCAGCCATTTCAGCTTCATTTTCAGCCCGGAGGGTAAGTGAAAGCTCACCATCACCAGCTGAGATGCCAAAATCCTTCGTGCCTGCACTGATATTTACAATCGTGCATAGCAGCATGCCCTCATGCTCCTCGTGAAGGCATTCCCTTATGAAGAAAACGAGGTCTGCAATTGCAAAGGATGGATTCCTTCCCTGCTCCGGATTGCTCGCATGGCTCTTCGCACCGGTGAATCTGATGGTAAGCCCCTCTGATGCCGGCTGCGTCAGGTCACTGCGGTATACAATGCTTCCTTCAGGGTAGCCGCTTAAATTGTGAAATGCATAGATCTCTGAAATATGAAGCTCCGGTATAAGCTCGGCACATACCTTTCCGCCCTGCCCGATTTCCTCTGCATGCTGGAAGATTAATACAACAGTCCTCTTAACACTCTTTCCAGTAAGCTCAAGTCCAAGACCGGCAAGTACAGCAGAATGTCCGTCATGCCCGCATTTGTGGCTGACGCCCGCTTGCTTTGAAGCATAAGGAAGTGAGATGGTTTCATCAATTGGCAGCGCATCAAAATCAGCCCGGAAGGCGATTGGTGAATCGCCGGAATCAGACTTTTTTATGCAGTAAAACCACGCTCCCTGATCCACCACTTCAAAATCCGTATTCTTCGTCATGAAATGCATGAGCTCTTCCTTTGTCTCATGCTCCTCATTGGAAAGCTCTGCGATCGAATGCAGCTTATGCCGTAATAAAATTATTTTTTGAAGATTGTCTTTATTCATTTTGAGTCATTTAGCTAATAGCTTTTACATTTATATAAATATTTAATTTATCAAAAAAGTAGCCACAGGGCATACCATAACCCTTTCTATCAAAAACGGCGGACATCTCACTATGCCCGCCACACTATGTCTGTTCACTTTCATCCGACTCATGCACCAACAAGCGTGCTGTCCTTCAAGGCCTTTTTGCGTGCCTCGATATAATCCTTTGATTTTCCTGAATAAGCACAGATTTTTTCAATGCTTAGATTATCCCTAAGCATATTATCAATTACCTGATTTGCCATATTCTCTTTACCCTTTTCTTCGGCGGACTCATACATTTCACTTAAAAACATATAATCATTCCTCCATTCTTCATCTTTGCGCGCTTCCTGAACAGCAGCATCGATTTCCTTCGTAAGGCGGTTCCCAGGCTTCTTCGTAACAAGATAATTAAGGAACTCCTTAAGGTCTTCGGGAACGTCGCCCTCTGTCCCCTTTGCATTGATAAATATCTTCCAAGCCCCATCGCCCATCTTTAGTGATGGCTTCTCGCTGCATGTCTCTTCAAATGTGTATCTGTAGTAAGACTCTTCATAAGGATCTTCCATGCAGATAAACACGATGTAGCTGTCTGGAAGTTCTTTGTAATCAATGCCTCTCTTCAGATTTCGGAAATCTACCATGCTCTGGTAATACGTGGTCCTGCGCGGCAGGTTCTTCTTTACCTGGTTCTGCATTTCAAAATCATATACCCTGCTGCCCTCATCTGAAAAGTATACATCAAAACGCACTCCTTTTCCATCGGATGTAGGCTTAATCGGCTTCTGCTTCTCGACAGAAACAATTTTCGTAACCTTCCTGCCGGTAATCAGTTCAGCCAGTTCTCTGCAAATTTCGGGATGGTATTCAAGCACCCTGCAAAACATGAAATCATCCGTAAAATCCAGATCCTCGAACTTCTTTAATTCGATGGATTTGCCGCTACTCTCGCTCATAAATTTTCTCCTTCCATAATAATACCGAAAGCCAAAATAAACAATATATAAATCCATCACTGAATTTTTTATTTATCCAATAAAGAGGGTACATATCACTAGGTTTGATTTGTATAGTAAAGAGAGTATATATCGCAATCTGTGGACGATTTCCTATTCCAAGAAAACATGATCATTATTTATCACTTTACTGCCATGGAAAGATTTGTCAAGAAATACTTGATTATCCTTTTTGGGATAAATATAGTAAAGAAAATTAACAACGGCAATTGTATACAATTGTGGATTTCCAGCCAAATCATAGATTAAATATGTCGCTGTGGCTGAAAATCAACAACAGCTGAATGATTGTGAAATAATATGAACTACACGAGCATATCTGAAATACTTAAAAATACAATAGAAAAGGTCGTGCTGAAGCCGCAGATCTCAGGCGGCTTTTCAGACGAAGAAAAAGAAAAGACTGCTCTCGCAGTCTCTAAAGCCGGCGCCCAGTTCTTAGGTGACCGGGTAAGCAAAGTCGTTGTAAAATTCACAGATGCCGGCTTGAAGCAGTATGCATCCCAGATTCACTTAAGGCCGCACGCCACGAAGATCTCAAAAGACGGCCACACCATGGAATTCGAATGCACGAACACCCAGGCATTGTTTTATTTCAGGCGCCTCGGCGGTAATGCAAAGATCATAAAACCAGTGGTGCTCACACAGGATATGGAGAAGTGGTTTAAAGATGCGTACGATCATTACCATACATTGTAAACAAAAAAATACCTTAGCTTTCTAATATGTAAGGAATGATCTTAGAATTAATATCATGATTTAGCGAAGCCCCTGCCTTCGTATCTCCGCAGATGTCAATCCCAAGAATATGATGCTGATTTAGTTCAGCGAAAATGTGCTTGATATCGTCCAGCGACAGTTCACCCTGATCCCAGTCTGTAACAGCGTATCCTTCAGATAGGGCGTCCTTGTCGAGGCTGACATAAATCGAACCGGTATCAATGAGTCCTTTAGAAATCTCATTTATTGAGCTTGCATAAATTATCTTAACAACAGAGCTATTTCCGCCATACTTTATCGAAAATTGTTTTTCTTTATTTGCAGGTTCATTTATAAAAAATAATTCGTTTTCACTTTCAGGATTTTCAACTAATTCTCCCTCTGAAGTAAGGCTCTCTTTCATCTCCTGAAAATACTGTGGCTTCACACCAAGCATCACGACTTTTTTCAAGTGCGGCAGGGTCTCAAGCGCCTTTCTCACCCAGTTGCCGCACGAAAGAATGTCGCCAAAGGCATTCTCATTCATGTCCGTATGATTGTCGATGAGGAGAAGCGTAAAATCCGTCGGTATCCGCTCGAGAAAAAATAGGGACATATAATGATAGTTGCCTGAATCGATGAAGTGGATGCCGGCCGGCATAGTTTCTAACTTCTCCCAGCTGCCATCTGCGTCCAGTGGAGCCTTGGGATTATTTTTTTCTATCACTAATGCCTTGTTGACTTCCTCCCGAAGCTGCTCTGCCGCCTCATCCGAACAGTATGCATTCGTCCCCGAAATCAAAGAGCAGTCGGAATAATAATCCGCCTGCTCTCTTAAATAATCATACTGGTGTGAAAAATCAAAAACTGAAATATTGTCTTTAATCATAATAACAATTCATTGCTCTCATTATATGCCGGGCACATTTAAATGTCACTCTTCAAGAATGTCATTCATGTATTCCATCTTCTCTTCGGCCTTATAAATAAGCTGGCTCGCCTCGAGAAGCTCGGATGTGAAATCAACACCGATGTCCTGGTAAAGACTCTTGTACTTGATGTCATGCTCCAATGAAGCCCACATGTCCATGGCCTCGGTTCGAATCTGAATCTCAACAGGAACCATCTGCTTCTTATTCATGAAGTAAACCGGCACACGGACTATCATATGAAGACTCCTGTAGCCATTCGGCTTCGGATTCTCAATATAATCCTTGATCTCCATGATGACGAGATCATCCTGGTCAAGAATTCTGTCACGGACAAGGTAAACGTCCTTTATGTATGAGCAGATGACACGGACGCCGGCAATATCATAGATATTGTTCGCCATAGAATTTATTGAAAGCTCAAATCCCTTCTTCTCAAGCTTGTGAAGAATAGAATCTGACGACTTCAGTCTGGTATCGATGTGGTGGATCGGATTCCTCTTGCCACGGAACTTGAACTCGTCCTTGATAATAGACATACGGGTCGCTGTCACATTCATCGCTGCATTGTAGAGACGGAGAATCGGATCCATCGCCTGGGAAAATTCTTCCTGAATGGATGCAAGGTGTCTCATATCATCTTCATCAATGAGATTCCCCGAAGGAACAAGACCGTATTTTGGTTCACCAGTCATCTCTTCAGAAACATTTTCTGCCGAATCTGTCTGAACCTGAACATCGTCTGTCTGTTCATCAACTGTTTCTGTCTGCTGCGAAGCTTCACGAACTGTCTTCCTGACATCCATTTCCTTTTCAGAAACAACCTCTTCTACCTCTACCCCTGTCTCTTTCTTCCAGGTGTCCTTCTCCTCGTGTTCGGAAATCCTGCTGTTCTGCCAGGTGCCTTCTTCACCTGTATCTCCTCTTGTCCAGCTGCCATTATTGGAAGCCGCGTCTGTCTGCCTCATAAATTCCGACCGAAGGGCTCCATCCGCCGCAGCCCTCGCATATTCAGCAGCCAGTTGATCCTTTTTGGTCTGCTTATTTCTTATCAAAAAAATCTCCCCTTTTTAAGCTACAAACTATAAAATAATAAGTTGATAGCCGTATTCTTCAGCCCAGAAAACATATCATGGGCCTATACATAATATTCATAATCAATGCGTAAAAACCATCTGCATCTTCACATACATGGGAAAATATATCCATTACGCATATACATTAATTATACACAAAAATTTGTGAAATAACTATTAATTTTTTATTAATTTTTCAGAAAATTAATGAATTAACTACAAGACAAAATCTCAAGCAAAGTGTCTTCTGACGTATCACTCATCTGCAGCAAAATAATCATCAATAGTTTTTGCTGCCGTATCTGCCAGCTTTTCATCGACCTCTTCTAAATGCAGATTCATCACCTGTCTCGGATCTGGAGACATTGCAAACTTAATCGCGCGGTCAAGCCAGCCTTCAGCAGGCGTTCTTTCTCCAAGTCCTACGCCATGCGGCACACGATAAAACCGGTCATACATCAATGGAATGGCAAATTTATTCATCGTGTTTGCCAGGATGTCCGTATGTGAGCCGCTTGGAACTAAAATATCGTCGCTCCCGGAAAACATATATGTTTTCGGATAATCCTTCGTGATCCATTTCTGCACGCATACTGAATCCCGGTTTTCTTTTATGAAATTCATGCCCGGTCCAAACAGAAACAGATTCCCTCTTTCAGATGTCCAGATGCCAAATAGTCCAACCCAGACATTCCAGTACGGATGCGTCATCCAGTGATTGATATTTGTCCAGGGGTAGCCTAAAATCAGACTTCCGGGCTTTTTCACGCCGTATTTTTTATAGCCCCATTCTTCCGTTCCGAAAATGCCGGCAAGATTTCCACCGGCAGAAAAGCCAATCAGAATATAATCTTCTATCGTGACATTGAATTCGTCCTGATGTTCTTCGATGAATTTCACTGCCTGCGCGAGGTCATGCATCGGCGCATGCTTCGTATTTCCAAAGCCGGTCCTGTATTCCAATATGAAAGCAGAATATCCCAGCTCATTCAGTCTTGCTGCGACAGGGTAGCCCTCCTGCGCCGTGCATAGGTGCGCGTAACCGCCTCCCGGAAGCACAATGATTGCCCTGTTTTTCTTTCCAGTGTCATTTGGAAAATAAGAAAGACGGACTGATTCATACCGCCTGTTTTCACGGATGTCAGCAATCGTATAGACCGGCATCTGCTTAAGACGGCCTTCACTCATAAGCTTCTTAAGCCGTTCCCGTCCCTTTTTCTTATCATTTGCATAGCTTTCAGTCGCATACATCCGAATGAATGCGACACAGGTATACACAAATGTAAAAATCAGATAGAATTCAATACTTATCTTGATAAACTCAAGCATTAACCCTTCAGACCCCTTGTCTGTCTGTCCATATCTTCAACGACGATGTCGTAGATTTCGCCCTTGGTCGCACAGTATTCAAGAACCTTCCATGGCGTATTCGTATGAAAGTGAAGCTTTACGAGATCCTCATCTCCAACACAGAGAAGTTCATTTCCAGGAATATTTTCCTCGATGTAATCATGAATCTCATCTGGGTCGAGTTCTTCCCCATCAACTGGCTCAAGCAGAAGCTGTGTATCATATCTTGGATCTATCATTATTTTCTCCTCTATTTTTGCATTTTTATGATAACAATGCAGAAATTATTTTCTATTACATATTATGTGCTGATTTGCAGAGATTCATCATCCGCGATTCTCAATATCAGAAATCATGTTGACTCGCTTCTCATGGCGGCCGCCAAGGAATTCAGCAGAAAGAAATGCATCAACGATTCCCTTTGCCTCTTCCATACCAACGATTCTCGCACCGAAGGCGATGATGTTTGCATTATTATGCTGCTTGGCAAGACGTGCCGAAACAGGTTCAGAGCAGACTGCTGCACGGATGCCCTTAACCTTGTTTGCAGCAAGGCTGATGCCAATTCCTGTACCGCATACGAGAACGCCTTCCTCACATTCGCCGCTAGCTACTGCACGGCCGACCTTTTCGCCGAACTCAGGATAATCGCAGCTCTCCGTAGAATTCGTGCCGTAATCTTTTACTTCGTAGCCCTTTTCTTCGAGGTACTTCTTTATCTCTTCCTTCATTTCATATCCGGCATGATCTGAACCAATTGCTAATTTCATAATAATGCTCCTTAAATAATTATTACTCTGTCAAATCATAATAAATTTATGACGGCTACGTAAATGCGTCATTGCACATACTGTAATAATTTACAACGGCTGGGTTCTTATGTCAAGGCTGCGATAATTTTACAGTTCACGCGCTATTTCATTCGTAATTTACGTTTGCTTCGCAAACTCTCCCACTGCTACGCAGTGAAATTACTCATGAAATGGCGCTCCCTACATAAAAAACAGGAAGGATTCATGCATGCAAGCATGCATCATCCATCCTGTTTTTTATGTGTGAACTGTAAAATCAAATCCGCTGGGCAGTCACTTCTGAAAACCCGGCGGATATAAAAATTCAATTATTAAGTTGCAACTCAAAAGTCGAAATTCTCTGCGCCTCTCATTGAAACATTGCCAGAATTTGCATTCTGGTCTGCAGGAGACTGTCCAACGAAAAGCTTGTATTCATTCTGAAGCTCTTCCTTCTGGATATCTGAAACCCTTGTCTCAAGAGCCTTCACATCAAGCTTCTGACCTTCATCTACGAATTTGGCATCCGGCTTGTACTGTGCATCGAAATCATAAATGCCAAAGGTCTGCTTTGCCTTTGCCTTTTTCAAAGCTTCAGCTGACTGCCTCTGACTGTCACGTTCGTTTAAGCTGTCAGACTGCGCCTGACCGTTTATCTTCTGAAGATCTGCATCAGAAACCCGTCTTGTAGCGCTCTGACTCGATATGCTGTTGTATGAGCTCCCTATTGAGCGAATTCCTGAAATATTCATTGCCAAACCTTTGCTTTAATTTCTTATATCATTTTTATCGGATGCTAATGAATAAAATTTAGTGGCTTCACAAAAAAATCACTTATGCCTCACTCTTATTCTTATCTTCCTGGGAAAGCATGAGCTTGAGTTCGTTCATGAATGTATTCACGTCCTTGAACTCCCTGTAGACTGATGCAAATCTGACGTAGGCTACCGGATCGACATCTTTAAGCTTATCCATGACGAGTTCACCGATCTCAGAGCTTGGAATTTCCTTTGCTTCCTTATTGAAGACCTCTGTCTCGACATCATCAACGAGCTTTGTAATCTGGGCTGCTGAAACAGGTCTCTTATGGCAGGCACGAAGCACGCCGGATTCAATCTTTGAGCGGTCAAACTGCTCACGCGTATTGTCCTTTTTTATGACAATGAGCGGTATCGTCTCGATTTTCTCGTATGTAGTGAAACGCTTCTTGCAGTCATCACAAATCCTTCTGCGGCGGATGGAATTGTCATCCTCTGCCGGCCTTGAATCTATGACATGGTTGTTGTCACTTCCACAAAAAGGGCACTTCATTTCTGCCTCCTGTCGTTAAAACTAATAATTAATCAGACGTTAAACCTGAACAATATAACGTCGCCATCTTTGACTTCGTACTCCTTGCCGTTGAGCTGTACTAAGCCTTTTTCCTTTGCCTTGCTCATTCCACCGCACTCGACAAGTGTCTCAAAAGGAACAGTCTCAGCGCAGATAAAGCCTCGCTCGAAATCGGAGTGAATCTTTCCTGCTGCCTGAGGTGCAAGCGTGCCTTTCTTTATCGTCCAGGCTCTTGACTCATCTTCGCCGCATGTCAGGAAGGAAATAAGTCCAAGCAGTGAATAACTTGCCTTAATCAGTCTGTCAAGACCGCTCTCTGAAAGTCCTTCGTCTTCAAGGAACATCTGCTTCTCATCATCATCGAGCTCAGAGATCTCGGCTTCGATCTCAGCACAAACTACATATACAGAGCTTCCGTCCGTCTCAGCATAATTCCTGACTGCCTTGACATAGTCATTCGATGCACCGTCATCCTTGATATCGTCCTCTGCAACATTTGCCGCATAGATAACAGGCTTTGCAGTGAGAAGATTGTAGCCGTCAAAGAGCTTCTGCTCTTCTTCGTCCTTGCACTCGAACTGTTTTGCCAGCTTTCCTTCTTCAAGAAAAGGTCTTAAGCGCTCAAGAAGGTCAGCCTCTTTCTTTAAAGATTTGTCCATCTTCGACTGCTTTCCAACCTTGCCCCAGCGTCTCTCAAGAATTTCCATATCTGAGAAAAGTAATTCGAGATTGATTGTCTCAATATCACGCTTTGGATCTACCGAACCTTCTACGTGTACGATATTTGCATCATCAAAACAGCGGACCACATGAATAATCGCATCGCATTCACGTATATTTGCAAGGAACTGGTTTCCAAGACCCTCGCCCTTTGATGCACCCTTTACAAGACCTGCAATATCTACGAATTCGATCGTAGCCGGAGTGACCTTCTTTGAGTGGTACATCTCTCCGAGCTTCTGGAGTCTCTCATCCGGAACCGGCACGATTCCAACATTCGGGTCTATCGTAGCAAAAGGATAATTTGCAGCAAGTGCGCCTGCCTTCGTGAGTGAATTAAAAAGCGTGGACTTTCCGACGTTGGGCAGTCCGACAATTCCAAGTTTCATAATCTAAAATAAATACCTTTCATCGAGTTTTAGTTATTATTTTATACTAATTAATGCCCGTTTTCAATGCGATTATTTCTTGAAATCAATGTGCACGTGCTCACTTAAATATTTCTTGAGTGATGAGAGCAGCGCTGCGATTTCCTTCAGGAAAAATGCAACCACAATTGAAACGATTACAAAGAATACCTTTGCGCCTCCTGGAAGAACGCTTCCGCATATAAGTGTGACAAGAATAATTTCAAAAATCAGGATAAATACATTCATTGAGAAATCTGAAACTGCTTCTTTGGATTCCCTTGCTGGAAGTACACCTGTCTCAAATTCCTTCAGCGCATCCTGAGTTCCAAAATAATCATTCAGTCCGAAGTATAATTCATTCGCATTTTCCTTTGTGGAAACAGCAGGCAATAGCATATTTTTCCTGTAGATAGAAAACAGGTTACTTATGATGGAATCTGCTTCGCTTCTCTCTGCAGTGGAGTTCACTTTTTCTTCTGGAATATTTCTAATTTCATTTGAAAGAGAAGCAAACTTCTCTATGCCCGCTGCCTTCGCCATGGAAAGCGAAAGCACGAACGCATCGAGTCCAAGAAATTCCTGAAGGGCTTGTCTTCTCTCATCTTTGCTGTCACCTGACTTTATTATCTTTTTCAGAAGCTCCTCACCAGGAACGAGCTCAGTCTCCAAGTACTCAGCATTCTCTTCAACCTTTGCTTCAGCATTCTGCAAATTCTTACCAGCTTTATTATTCTTTGCAACAGGGCTTGAAGAATCTGCAGCAGTTGAAACCGACATCGAAAACAACCTGCTGCCAGCGAGTGCCTTTACCTTGAATCCGCCGTCATCATGTTTTTTCGCCTTGCCCTTTACTTCCCATTCCTTTGCATTGAGGACGCCGGAAAGCACAATATTCTGGTAGAAAGCAGCACCATTTTGAAGTTCTCCTTCAATGTCACGAAGGTTTTTCTGATTAAACTTGTGCCCGTCAAAGTCCTTAGAAAGTGAGTTGATATTGTCGACAATGTCCTGGAAGGATGTGGCATATTTTGCCCCTGTTCTCGCATCTATGACGCCGATTTCAAGCGGAAGTATTGCCTTTGAAAAGTCATCCGGGATGCTGTCAAGGCCGACCACTGGAGCGAACGTCTCAATATCAGAAATCATCTTCAAAGCTTCCGATTCCTTCATCGTAGCAGTGAACTTTGTGACATTACCAGAAATATCAACAAGTCTAGGATCATTCTCAAGTGAAAATTTCTTCTCATCCGGAAGGATGATTTCCATCATCAGAATTCCCACGCCATAGGCAAACAGCTGGAGTGAAAGTCCTGTGATTGGAAGAAAAAATTCTGTATTCTCAGGCGTCTTAAAATAGAAAAGTGCAGGCTTCTTTATGCCGCCATCCTCAACGAAAAGCCTGGAATATTTGTATGTTTTCTGAATCGAATGCTTCGAAAAAAGCATCTCACGGGCCTGGTCACTCAAAGACTGCCTCAAAGCAAATGTGCTTTTAAATGCATCAATATCGTCATTCCGATCAGGCATCGAAAGGCCATCTGAAAGCCCTGTGTTTTCCCAGCCAGCCTTCTTTATCTTCTTTTCGAATTTCTCAAAGCCACGTTTCGTGCCATCTGTATCAAAAGAAAAAGGCCATGCAAGCACATGAACGCTTTTTGCTGAAAGTTCATTTATTGATGTAATCAAATTCATTCCCCTTTCTCAGGAATAATCCCGCTATTTCTTCGAAGGTAGTTTGTCAACATACCAATGATAAATTAACACACTATTACTTGTAAATTTCCGCTATTTCTTTGCCGGTAGTTTGTCAATATACCAATAATAATTCAAAACATTATAGCTTGTAAGCAAATCAATTTCGAGTTCACCATAATTTGTGCCATCATCACTTGATACGATGTCGTAATACAGCGTGTCGCTATCACTTTTTGGAGCGTCCGGCTGTAAAAATATACCGCCAACATTATACTGATCAGTTATCTTTTCCTGCTGAAAATTAATTAAATTTTTATATTCAATGAAGTCAAGATTCTTCTTTCCATAAAAGATATACACGTATTGCTCACCCTGCCCGTAGTCCTTTAGCATCCCGTCATCAACTGCCATACTATCCTTTACATGGAACCTGAGCGGGGTAGTCTGAAACTTTGCAACAAGGACCCGAAAAGTCATCTCCAAATCTGCGTTTTGAAATAATCAGTAATCCAAAAACAATCAAGAATCACAATCGGAATAAACCATAAGAAAAAATCGAGTAATCCCTCCATTATTCTTACCTCTTTTTCTATGTTTATCTGTACGCATCATCTTTTTTCCATAAATTTCTGGTTGTTACAATCAAAATATTATAATCTATTTAGTGCGAAAATACTATGCATCACCTCTAAATTAAATTACACAAAATTGTTGGTCAGTAGTATAATATGGTTTTGTGTCAGATTGTTTCACGAAAATATAAATATATGAAATCCTATTTTTTGACTTAACAAATAATCGTTTAACATATATTTATTAGCAACTGGGCAAATTCTAAATAATATTGGAGATAGTGATGGAATTTTCAAAAACAGTAAACCGCTTTGGCGACGAGATCTTTGCAGCATTAAATGAAAAGAAAATCGAACTTGAAAAGAGAGGTGTAAAGACCTACAACCTTTCAGTCGGAACGCCTGATTTCAAGACGCCGCAGCATATTATTGATGCGCTGAATACCGCTGCCGCAGATCCTGACAACTGGAAGTATACGCTTCGTGATTCAGACAGGCTCACAAATGCTGTTATTTCATATTATGAGAAGCGTTTCGGTGTGAAGCTGTCTCCGGATGAAATCCAAAGCTGCAACGGCACCCAGGATGGTCTCGGCCACATCGGTCTTGTCCTTGCAAATGAAGGCGATACGGTTCTTCTGCCGACCCCCTGTTACCCGCTTTTCATCACAAGCGCAAAGCTGTGCGGAGCCGAGCCTTATTACTACCCGATGACTGCAGAAAATCATTTTCTTCCAAATGTCAAAGATATTCCTGATGATGTTGCCGACCGTGCAAAATTCATGGTCGTTTCCCTTCCTTCGAACCCGATGGGCTCAGTCGGAACTCCGGAAGTTTATGAAGAAATCATCGCATTTGCGAAGAAGCATGACATTATCATCATTCATGACAATGCATACAGTGATATTATTTTTGATGGAAAGAAAGGAACAAGCTTCCTGAATTATCCTGGCGCAAAGGATGTCGGCGTGGAATTTTTCTCACTTTCAAAGAGCTTCAATATGACAGGCGCAAGGGTAAGCTTCCTTGTCGGCCGCTCGGATATTGTCGCCGCCTTCAGGAAGATTCATCAGCAGACTGACTTCGGCATGTTCATGCCAGTCCAGGAAGCAGCTGTTGCAGCGCTCACTGGCCCGCTTGATTCCGTAAAGAAGCAGTGCACGCTTTATCAGGAACGCCGTGATGCACTCTGCGGCGGGCTTCGTTCCATCGGCTGGGATGCAATCGACAGTGAAGGCACGATGTTCGTCTGGGTTCCGCTTCCAAAGAACTATACTGACTCCACCAAATTTGCTCTCGACCTCATGGAAAAGAGCGGCGTCATCGTCACCCCTGGCATCAACTTCGGACCTCTCGGTGAAGGCTATGTCCGCTTCGCATTGGTACTCCCTCCAGAAAAGATTCAGGAGGCTGTGACGGCTATCCAGAAGTCTGGGATTATTGGGTAATATGACCGGGTTTTTACCAATAAGTAAAGAAGATATGAAAGTACGCGGGTGGGAGCAGTGCGACTTTGTATATGTAATTGGCGATGCGTATGTCGACCACTCTTCTTTTGGTCCGGCGATTATTTCAAGGGTGCTTGAGAACCATGGCTTCAAGGTCGGAATCATTTCACAGCCAGACTGGAAAGATGACAAAAGCATTACTATTTTAGGTGAGCCGCGGCTTGCCTTTTTGGTATGTGGTGGAAATATGGATTCAATGGTGAATCACTATACCGTGAATAAAAAGCACCGGCATACTGACGCATATTCACCCGGTGGCGTCATGGGAAAACGGCCTGACAGGGCAACTATTGTCTATGGAAATCTCATCAGAAAAACATACAAGAAGACCCCAATCATCATCGGTGGAATCGAGGCGTCCCTTCGTAGGCTCGCGCATTATGATTACTGGTCAGACAAAATAAAACGGTCGATTCTTCTCGATTCCGGTGCAGATCTTCTCTCTTATGGAATGGGCGAGAAGAGCATGGTCGAGATTGCGGAAGCATTGGATGCCGGTATTGATGTGACAGACATAACATTTGTCCGTGGTACTGCATTTAAGACGCAGGATATTTCGATGGTTGTGAATCCTGTGATGCTGCCGGCATATGAAGAAATTTCCGAAGACAAAATAAAGTACGCCGAGAGCTTCCTCACCCAGTACAAAAATACAGATGCTGTCACCGGACATCCTTTGGTTGAGGCTTATCCGGACAAAGAATTTGTCGTAGTAAATCCTCCTGAGCCACCACTTACGACCCAGGAGATGGATGATATTTATGAGCTTCCATACATGAATGCTTACCATCCCTCATATAAATCTGCAGGCGGGGTACCGGCAATCAATGAAATCAAATTTTCACTGACTTCCTGCAGGGGCTGCTTTGGCAGCTGTTCTTTCTGCGCCCTGACATTTCATGAGGGCAGGACTGTCCAGGCAAGAAGCCACGAGTCCCTGATTCGTGAAGCGACTGCCATGACAAAGGATCCGGATTTCAAAGGATATATCCATGATGTCGGTGGGCCGACAGGAAATTTCAGATTTCCTTCCTGCGAAAAGCAGCTCACAAAAGGAGTATGCCCAAACAAGGAATGCCTCTGGCCAGAGCCCTGCAAAAATCTCAAGGTTGACCATACGGATTATGTTTCTTTATTGCGGAAACTTAGAAAAATACCAGGCGTGAAGAAGGTTTTTGTGCGTTCCGGAATCCGCTTTGATTATGTGATGGCTGATTCTTCAGATGAATTTTTGAGAGAGCTCTGCAAATACCACATCAGCGGTCAGCTTCGTGTTGCACCGGAGCATGTTTCTGATGAGGTTCTGGCATTGATGGGAAAGCCGAAGAATTCCGTATACAAGGCTTTTCTCGAGCGATACAAGAGAGTAAATTCGCTGACCGGAAAAGAGCAGTATGCCGTGCCATATCTTATGTCATCACACCCAGGCTCAACGCTTAAATCAGCCATCGAACTTGCTGAGCACATCAGGGATTTAGGCTACATGCCCGAGCAGGTGCAGGATTTTTATCCGACGCCATCGACGCTTTCGACAGTGATGTTTTATACCGGAATCGATCCACGCACCATGAAAAAAGTCTATGTACCAAAGAGCCCGCATGAGAAAGCCATGCAGCGTGCGCTGATTCAGTACAGGAAGCCGGAGTATTATGACTTGGTGAAGGAAGCTCTGCTGAAGGAGCACCGCGAAGACCTGATTGGCTTTGGACCTGAGTGTCTGATTCCACCAAGGAATATTTATAAAGATAAAAATAATACATTGAATTCCCACGGCAACGCTTCAAAGTCTGGTAAGAATAATACTTCGATTTCAAATAAGAAAATTAGTAAAAATCATTCATCTTTCAGCAAAAAAAGTAATTCGGATGCAGGTGGAAAGCTCAGACAGAATAGCAGGGGCAAGTCTGGAAATCATACTTCAGCAAATACGAATAGAAAGGGACGACGCAGGAAATAATTTTATATTATCAGATTTTTGTTTATGTAAAATTTTTTGAAAATCTGTTAATGTAATTCATAATGCACATTCCTTATGATTAAGTAATGTTTTTTACAAGCAAGAGATTTTTTAGGTAAGACAGAAATAATATATTAGGGAGCAAATAAATGTACACATTTGACAGCATGGTAAGATATTCTGAAACAGACAGCAAGTCAAATCTCACGATTACTGGAATCGTGAATTATCTTCAGGACTGCTCTACCTTTCAGTCGGATTCGCTTGGCATCGGAATAGACTACCTCGTAAGCCATCATCTCGGCTGGCTCATCACCTACTGGCATATTGACATAAAAAGGCGCCCGAGGCTCGATGAAAAAATCCGCATTGGAACGAGCCCCTATGCGATGAAAGGCTTTGCAGGGCTCAGAAATTTTTCAATCGACACGCTTGATGGTGAGAGGCTTGTGCAGGCAGATTCATACTGGGTACTGATGGACTTGGTGAATTATGTGCCAGTGAAGGTCCCGGAAATATTCAGGGAAAAATACGTGCTTTATCCAAAATTTGATATGGAATATTTTTCGAGAAAGATGCATGTGCCAGAGGGCGAGGGCATAAAGGCAGATACTGTTGCTGTCACGACCTATGACCTCGATTCTAACAATCACGTAAACAATGCCTGCTACGTAAACTGGGGCATAGATGCACTTGCATCAAAGGACAAGACCTTTGACCCGCTTCAGATAAAAAGACTTCGTGTTAATTTCACAAAGCAGGTGCTGCTTGGCGATACGATAACACCATACTGCTTCTTTGAAGATAAAACGCCACCAGCAGATCAGATGAATAATGTTTCTTCACAAGAGGACAAAACTTCAACTGATAAAAAAAGAACCGCCGTCCTTCATAAGGGCGACGGTGAAGTATGCTGTATTGTTGAAGTGTGCTGAATCTCATCACCCCAACAGTGCAAGCAGTTCATCCTTGTCGAGTGCAGTGGAGCTTACGCTTTCACCGCCCAGGATATCATCAGAAAGCTTCTTCTTTTTTTCCTGAAGCTCGAGAATTTTCTCTTCGATTGTTCCTTTCACGATGAGCCTGAATACTGTGACGGTCTTTGTCTGACCAATTCTATGGGCACGGTCAGTCGCCTGATTCTGCGCTGCGAGATTCCACCATGGATCAAAGTGAATGACGACATCTGCACCCGTAAGATTTAAGCCGGTGCCACCGGCCTTGAGTGAAATCAGAAACAGCGGAACATCTCCGGAATTAAATTCATTTACCATGTCAAGCCGCTTTTTCTTCTGCGTGTCACCATAAATTTTGAAATATGGAATCTCCTCTGCCTTCAGCTTTTCCTCTAAAATTTCGAGCATGCTCGTAAACTGAGAGAAAATCAGAGCCCTGTGCCCGCCATCGATTAGATTTCTGATGAGCTCCATGCACATCTCAGTCTTTGCAGATTCACCATCATAATTATCAAATAATAATGACGGGTCGCAGCAGATTTCACGAATCCTCGTAAGCTCTGCAAAAATCTCAATTTTACTATGCTTAAATTCATCTTCGCTCTTTCCACGAAGACTGTTCTTCATCTTCGTAACCTCTGCATCATAGAGAAGCTGCTGCTTACTTTCCATGTGGGCATAGCGCACTTCTTCCAATTTTTCAGGAAGGTCCTTCAATACATCTTTTTTCTGGCGGCGGAGAATAAACGGCGTGACCATTCTGCGAAGGCGGCTCATGGCTTCCTCATCGTCATCCTTTATTGCCGGAAGCTCTATCTCTTCACGAAATGTATTGTAGTCATAAAGGTAGCCAGGCATAACAAAATCAAATATGCTCCACAGCTCGCTCAGCCTATTCTCGATTGGCGTGCCAGTGAGAGCAAAGCGTGTTTTAGCTCTAATCACCTTAGCCGAATGCGCTGTGGCAGTCATATAGTTTTTCATATTCTGCGCTTCGTCTGCGATTGCAAACCGAAAGGAATGTCCTTCGTAAAGATTCACATCCTTCCTCAGAAAATCATAGGATGTGACAGCGACATCATACTCCTCAACATGGGAAATAATCTCTTCCCTGTCCGCTGCGGGTCCTGTGATCAGGACATAATGTAGCGATGGTGCGAACTTCTTTATTTCCTCGCCCCAATTGTAGACAAGGGAGGCTGGACAGATGATCAGTGAGGTTTCAGAAATCTTTTCTGCTGGTTGCGTTTCCACTACTGAAATTTCAGTACCTGTTTTCGATGCATCAGGTAATGCGGTACCATTTGTGGAAACACTTTGAGATTCTGATTCACCAGAAGATTGTGCTTCACTCTCCTTAATAGATAGTATCATCGTGATAACCTGCAATGTCTTACCAAGTCCCATCTCGTCTGCTAAGATGCCGCCAAAATTCCACTGGTCAAGCGTGCGAAGCCACTCGTAGCCTTCCTCCTGATATTTTCTGAGGCTGGCATTCAAAGCAGCCGGAACATCATAATCCGAATCCTCCACAGATTTGAACGCACGCACTAATGCCCTGAAATGACTGTCACGGTTTGCATAGACGTCGTCCATAGAGCTTAACATATGCTCAAGATAAAGCGCCCGGTACGCCGGAACCGACATCTTTCCCTTGACAAAATCCTTCAGCGGAATCTGAAGTTCCGTCATCATCTGCTCGAGTGAATCGACTGTCGGATTATCATCGAGCTTTAAGAAATCGCCATTCTTCAGCCGGTAGTAATGACTCTTATTTTTGTATGCATAGAGGATGTTCTCAAGCTCCTCCTGGCTCATGCCCTCAGAAGAAATCGAAAGATCCATGATGCCGGACTTGACGCTGACACCGACACGCATAGGAACAGTGTTCCTGATACGAAGCCTCTTGAAATTATCCGTGACCTGCACTTCACCAAGAGACATCAGCTCCCTCAGGCCGTGGTCAAGAAGCTCATACATCGCATCATCATCGAAGTGGCAGAAGAAAATATGATGATCAATATCATAATTCGGAAGGTAGCTTATGAATCTTTGATAGATATATTCTTCATTGCTTCTCTTCCTGAAGCCTTCTTTTACAGGAGATAGATTCTGCGTATCCCATTCACCGAGCGAAAACCTTGCCCCGCCATAGGATGCTTCTGCCTGACCATAGACAACAGAATCCTGCTCATCCAGATAGAAATGAAACTCTGGATCTGGCACGATATATTTCTCGATATAGTCCTGCTCAGTGATGACAACATTAGCCACCTTTTGAAGCTCAGGGAGCACACTGTGCCAGAAGGTATTTATGCTCGTGCGGCCAAAATTGAGATGAATCCCATTCTCGCCGCAGGAATCGCAGAGTGCATTCGTGATTTTGCTGTTCTCTCCTGACACGCGGATGATCGCATTATCCGTCATCTGGTAAAAATAATTTTTTCCCCTGAAAAGCCTCGTAGGCTCGCTTGTAACGCTGACGCCCTCAAAAATCCGCCTGCCGTTTTCTTCAGTTGTAAGCGGCTCAATTTTTAATGTCAGGTCAAGCTTTCCATCAAGAAGATCCATGTTTGTTTTTGTGTTTTGTGAAGCATCCCTCTTCGTATAATCGAGCGGCGTGCCCTGCTGCAGCTCAAAAAACCTGTCCCACCTGCTGCTGTCAAGCACCAGGGTGTTTGGAAATTTTAATTCGTCAACTGCAGAATAATACCCATATTTGAGGTCTTCCGTGCTGCGGAAACGGTTTCGCATCTCATTAAATGAATCATATTCATCACAAAGAAATTCATACCAATTTTTTGATTTTTCATCTAATAAATCTTCAGAGAGAGTGAGCTCCGTATTTTTTCCAAAGCTCTGTGTCTCTTTATTTCTGAAGCCATTGATGAGGGAAACCAGGCTCTTCACCTTATACATTTTTGAGGAGCCAATGGAAAACGAAACGAATATCCTGCTCTCATCGCGGGGTGTTTCAAGATGCGCCTCAATATGAAGCGGTTCAGCATCTGGTGCCTCATCAACCGAAAAATTTTTCTGAGATGCCTTTCCATTTAATGCATTCTGAAGAAAGACGTCAGCAGAATGGTCAGTCGTATCTGTCATATCCCTGTCATTCAGATAGGATGTGAGAAGCATGATGGCTGCAACTTCATGCACACATGGCTCATGGAAAAAACTTGAAGCCTGATCCGGTCTCGTATAGTAGCAGCTCGTGCAGTATGACCTGATAATCTGGTCCTTCATGTATGTGAGACGTACCTTCCAGCTGCCGTCATAGGCAAACACCCAGGCTTCGCCGCCTGGCTCAACAGAGTCATCTTCATCCTGCAGGTACCCAGTATCAATATCAGAAATATATGGTGCCCTGGAAGGATCTGCAAAAAATTTTGCTTCTGCCTCCCTCATCTTCTCATTTGAAATATCAGAATTCTTTAATATTGCTGCTGTGTCATAATAATGATAATTGTCGACGACAAAATCTTCGTCATCTTCATCGTCGTCACTGACATTTTCCTTTATAAGTGTCTGGAGGGCATTTTCATGAGAAGCAAGTTTTTCTTCCTGCATATTATTTTCTGTTTCAGATCTTTCTTCTGCAGCATTCTCTTCAGTCTGTTCCAGCTCAGAATTTATCTCCCTGTAATCGTCAACATCTATAACAGGGGTATCTGAAATCTTTTGCAAGACATCATTCTTATCTGTATCAGAATACTCATCAGATTCATCAATGCCTACAACTTCTTCCTCTGCCATATTGTTGATGGCATCAAGAAGCGCATCGCCCTCGAGACTGTCCAGAGACTTCTGGTATTGTTCATATTTTTTTATCTCATCAGTATCGTTATTTGCTGGCATGTTAAATTCTCTTAACCGTCTCGCTTAAGTCCTTCCTGCTGAAGTGATTCGGAAGCGGCTTTGCATTTTCAGCTGCATAGCCTAAATCCATGAGCATCAGAATCTTTTCATTTTCCGGAAGGCCTAAATCCTTTGCAAGGGCAACCGGGTCAAAGCGGTTCACCCAGCAGGAGTCAACACCTGCGTTGTATGCAGCAAGAATCATGTGCGTCGCAACGATTGTCGCATCCTCCATTCCGGAGTCCTGTGTCTCGCCAGGATACGTGTATACATCATCTTTATTGAAAGCAACTACAAGCACTGTATTTGCACCATATCTGCATGGCGTTACCTTGTCGATTTTTGCAATATTTTCAGGCGACTCAACAACATAAATTTTCTGCTCCTGAAGATTTTTCGCAGTCGGGGCTACACGACCTGCTTCAAGAATTGCCTGAAGCTTATCCTCTTCGACCTGCTTAGTGCTGTCAAAATTTTTGCATGAATAACGATTCTTTATTACTTCTGTGAATTCCATAATTTTACCCTCTTCTATTTCAATATTCTACTGCCAACCAACAAATGTATATTTCTAAATACAAAATTCAAAATAAGGCATTAATCACCTATACATTTAAATGTATAGGTGATAATAATTTCTATAGCATCAGAGAATATCAATCTTCTCTCCGGCGAGTGCTTTATTAATACTCCTCACTGCACAGAATTTTCCGCACATCGAGCAGGTGTCGCTGTGGTCATCCTCAGGTGCTCTCTCGTCACGAATCCTCTTTGCCGTTTCAGGATCCATGGCTTCCTTGAACTGGGCATCCCAGTCAAGTGCGCGTCTGGCATCTGCCATGCGGTTGTCTGCATCCATCGCACCTGGAATTCCCTTTGCAATGTCGGCGGCGTGAGCGGCAATTCTTGAAGCGATAATGCCCTCTCTTACGTCGTCGACATTTGGAAGTGCGAGATGCTCTGCAGGTGTCACATAGCAAAGGAAGGCTGCACCGTTCATTGCTGCAATAGCTCCACCGATTGCAGCAGTAATATGATCATAGCCAGGAGCAATATCTGTGACAAGGGGTCCAAGTACATAGAAAGGGGCACCATGGCAGATCTTCTGCTCAAGAACCATATTTGCAGCAATCTCATTCATCGGCACATGTCCGGGGCCTTCGACCATGACCTGTACATCCCGTGCGTGGGCTCTTTCCGTGAGCTCGCCGAGACGAAGTAATTCGCCAATCTGTGTGGAATCCGTCGCATCATGAAGGCAGCCAGGACGGCAGGCACCACCGAGAGAAATCGTGACGTCATGCTCTCGGCAGATTTCAAGAATCTCATCATAATGCGTATAGAAAGGATTGTCCTCTCCTGTCATTGACATCCATGCGAAAATAAGCGAGCCGCCTCTTGAGACAAGATTCATCTTTCTCTTTCCAGCTCTGACTTCTTCTATCGTCTTCTTCGTGATTCCGCAGTGAAGCGTAACGAAATCAACACCGTTTTCGGCATGAAGCCTTACGACATCGATGAAGTCTTCTGCGGTTAATGTATCGAGATCTCTCTGATAATGAATGACTGCATCATAAACCGGAACTGTTCCAATCATAACCGGGCACTCGCTCGTGAGCTTCTTCCTGAATGGTTCGGTATTGCCATGGCTTGAAAGATCCATGATCGCATGTGCGCCAAGATTGACGGCCTCCATGACCTTCTTCATCTCTTCGTCATAGTCCTTGACATCACGGCTGACACCAAGATTGACATTAATCTTTGTAGAAAGCTTTGAGCCGATTGCAACAGGGGCAAGCGACTTGTGCGCATGGTTTGCAGGAATGACTGCAGTGCCATCTGCAACCATCGCCCTCAGCTCCTCAGCAGAAATATGCTCCTTCTCTGAAGCCACTTTCATTTCTTCTGTAATGACGCCGTGCCTGGCGGCTTCCATCTGTGTTGTGTATTCTTCTGACATATTATTCTCCTTCATAAAATAAATCCATTGGTCCGTGTCCATGTCCAAGATGCAGTCCAGCCTGAATCGCACCTTGCAGAAATTCCCGCGCTCTTGAGACAGCTTCGTAAAGTGAAAATCCTTTGGAAAGATTAGCTGCAATCGCACTCGAGAGCACGCATCCTGTGCCGTGCGTATCTTTATTTTCTATCCGCTTTCCGTAAAAGACATGCATTTCTCCATTCTTTTCATGCAGTACATCAATCGGATCACCATCAAAATGCCCACCCTTGACGAGGATGTTCGTATGATATTTCTGCGCCAGCGTCTTTGCCGCATTTCGCATTTCTTCTTCTGAATCTATGCAAATTCTAACATCTCTTTCGCTTGAGGTTGAAGACATATTAGCATTTGAAACAATACCTGATACTTCTGCAGAAATCCTTCGCACCAGTTCTTCTGCCTCTGGAATATTCGGCGTGATGAGCTCTGCCTTCGGAAAGAGCATCTCTGTCATAGTGCCGACTGCCTCATCCTGAAGAAGCTTATGCCCCGATGTACTGATCATCAATGGGTCAAGAACGATATGCATTAAATTGTACTTCTCGATTTCCTCAGAAATGATCTTAATTTTGTCCGACGACTCAACCATCCCAATTTTCACCGCATCAGGGAAAATGTCCGAACAGACTGCATCTATCTCTTCCCGAAAGAAATCATCCGGAACTTCTAAGACATCATTTACGCCCATTGTGTTTTGTGCAGTAAGTGCCGTGATGACTGTCTGCCCGTATACTCCATTTGCTGAAAAGGTTTTTAGATCTGCCTGTATTCCAGCCCCGGCGCAGGTATCGCTTCCTGCAATTGTAAGTGCCGTCTTCATACTAATTTCTCCGCAAGCCGTCTCATTTTTTCTGCTGATTTCTTCACATCATCAGAATCGAATATTGCTGAAACCACTGCGACTCCGGCAAGCCCGAAGCCATTCAGTTTTGAAATATTATCAGAATTAATTCCTCCGATTGCGACTACTGGAATGCTAACATTCGAAGTAATCTCAAGGTAATCTTCTATATTAAAATTCGACGCATTCTTTTTCGTGCTGCTTCCGAATGCCGCTCCGACGCCAAGGTAATCTGCCCCGGCTTCTTCTGCCCTTTTTGCTTCCTCGAGATTGTGTGCCGTAGCACCAATAATCGCATCATCTCCAAGAAGCTTTCTTGCATTTTCAATCGAGCCATCGGATAATCCCAAATGCACGCCGTCAGCGCCGCATTTTTTTGCAATCTCAGGATAATCATTTATGATGAGCGGAATGCCTGCTGCCTTACAAATCGGAAGAAGTTTCTCTGCATCAGATATTATTTCATCTTCCGTAGAATTTTTGTCCCGAAGCTGCAGCATCGTGATGCCGCCTTCAATTGCTTCCTCAACTATCTCTTCAATTGTCATTCCATTCAGCCACCGAGAATCGCTGACAGCATATAATCTCAAAAAATCTTTATTCATACCGATACATTTCCAAATAATAATTTCAGAACAATATATCCTGTAATTATTAAAGAACCTTTTTTATATAATAAAAGCACATCTCCAATTGTAGAGATGTGCATAAAATCTTTTATCATCCCTACGTTGGCATTACCCAAATCAGGTTTACGGTCGTGCGGGTTTCCAAAATATACTCACACCTCTCAGCAATTGCTCCCGTTGTATTATTCTATTTTGCTGTCTTATTATGAAACAGTGATATCACTGTAACATCATTAAGAACATATCGCAAGGATTTTTCCTGCAGCTGAAAATCAATCAGTAATTTACAGTGCTCCCTCAATAGCTTTCCTCAGATCATCATAGGTCTCAAAAGCAGGAATGCCAGGATAATCCTTCTTAATCTGGTCAGTCGTTCTGAAAAGGAAACCAGCCTTTGAAGCCTGAATCATGCCAAGGTCATTGAATGAATCACCTGAAGCAATCGTCTCAAAACCGATACTCTGAAGCGCCTTTACGGTTGCAAGCTTTGACTTCTCGACACGCATCTTGAAGCCTGTGATTGTTCCATCATCAGCGACCTCAAGCGTGTTACAGAAAATCGTCGGATAGCCGAGCTTCTTCATCAGAGGTCCGGCAAACTGTGTGAATGTATCAGAAATAATGATGACCTGTGTCTCAGCACGAAGCGCATCAAGAAATTCCTTTGCGCCATCAAGCGGATCTATCGTAGCAATCGTATCCTGGATTTCCTTGAGTCCGAGCTTGTGCTCGTGAAGGATGTCAATCCTGTACTTCATCAGCTTGTCATAATCGGGTTCATCCCTTGTGGTCTTCTTTAATTCAGGAATTCCTGTAGCTTCTGAAAATGCAATCCAAATCTCCGGCACTAATACGCCTTCAAGATCCAAACAAACTATGTCCATAACTTCTCCTTAAAATCGTGCCCTAAACAACGCACGCTAAATATAAACAAAACTTATCACATTTTACGTGCGACAGTGCTTTAAGTCAATGTTTTTCTTTATTACGCATAAATAAATATTAAGAATAAGCTGCCTATCCATGTAATGAAACTAAGTGCCACTAAATATCATTTCCGATAACAGCCTACATACATAAGTATCAAAAATAAATTGTAATAACCAATATATCCGGCCGCTCGTTATATTTGATTTTTTTGATTCCCGGAATATAATTTGCAATTCCAAAATCAGTCAGAAAATACTGCTTTGTATAATTATAAATGTCAGCCGTTGCGCATTTCACGGATGCAGAATTCATCCCCTGATCCTTCGCATTCTTAAATACATTTCCCATCGCATTTTTATCAAATGATGTGAAATACAGCCCTTCCGCCACATAATAATTGTCAGCGGTTGCTGTGCATTCCGGAATATCCACCATCATGTCAACCACATGCGTCGATGCCATCTCCTCCGATGTTGTATTGAGATAGGCATAATTAATATAGCGGACACCGTTTCCAAGCTCGGGATCCAGGTACTCACTGTTTCCCCACGTCGCATCAAAGAAATACCACTGTCCATCAAGCATCACAATGTTCCATGCATGCGACTGTCCATTTGCAGTTCCGCGGATGATTGCTGATGGAATATTCATCTCTGTGAAAAGATAATTCGCAGCATCCGCAATTCCCTGACAGACAGAAGCCCCATTCAGAAAAACAGAAATAATATTCTGATTGTCTGTAGAATTCAGGTCATAGCTCACATTAGTAATAAGGTATTCATACACCATTTTTGATTTCACAAAATCAGAAGCATCGGCTGGAACCGTCGCCAGGAATGCATTTACCACATCATCAATCTGCTTCTGGTAAACATCCTCTTCACTCTTTGAATAAACATATGTAGGAAAGAGAATAATATTTGAATTCTCCTTCTCATACCTTCTGTACGAGTAGCCATTCACCCAGAAAATTCCACCGTAGTCAGCAAGCACAGCATAAAAGACATTCTCCAGGTCATCATCAGAAATATTCTCGATCGTGGCTTTCTCATCGTGATTCATGAAGGCCTTCAGCATTTCATCGTAGACTGCCTTCTCAGTGTCATCAAGCTTGCTGTAGAAATATTTTTCAGTGGAAACCGACTCGATTTTCTCGGGCGTGCCAAAATTTGCAGAAATATAATCACCTGTATCCGTGATGAGATCCCCACATCCGGATGTGAGTGAAAGAGAAAATAATAATATAATTGAAAATAAAAATTTATTAATTCTTTTCATAATTATTGCCATAATAGCATAGATGTAAAGTTTTTTAAAATAAAAAACGATGTACATTAAGTACACCGCCATGGACTAAGTAAAGATTGTTGAAAATCACTCTTCAACTGTCACATTTACTGCCTGAGGTCCGCGATCTCCATCCTTTACATCAAAAGTAACCTTTGCTCCGTCTTTAAGGGTTCTGAAGCCTTCCATATTGAGACCAGTAAAATGTACGAAAATATCCTTTCCTGTCTCATCAGTAATGAATCCGTAACCCTTCTGGCTTGAAAACCACTTAACTGTACCTGTCATTTAAATGCATCTCCTAACATCTATCCCCCAAACAAAAATAGGGCTTTTACTGTATAAGAGTAGCACATGAGCCTTTGATTTACAAGTAAAGTTTGTGTAAATATCAGAAAACGTTTTCTTAATAACAGAAATGAATTTATTATCTATTGCAACACTTCATGCACTTCCTTCACCATCGCAGTCACCCCGCAGAACAGCAAAGGCTTCTTTGTTTCATGTACATAATTAGAAATTTCATCTTCATTGATCATATTACATTTTGCAGACGCGTCTGCAAAATTCGTTTGCAATATTTCTTTTTCAGCTTCAGCATCAATTCTGTAATGTGGATTTTTAAGCGGCATCAGATAAATTTCATCTACAATGTCTTTAAAAACCTCTGCAATGCCGACAAAATCTTTATCATTTGGTATGGAAAGGACAAGTGAATATTTTTCATCTGGCTGATTTATGGAATCTCCCTTTGACTGCGTCTGCCGAAGCAGTTCAATCAAAATTTGTCGAATATTTTCTGCACTTGCACGATTAATCGTATTATCAATCACGACAAGCGGCGATTTTCTAAATACCTCAAGCCTGCCAGGGTATGTCACCGATGCAAATGCAGAATTCATTTTGTCTGCTCTGAAAAACACACCAAACGGCAGATCATTTAATAGATGCAATTGCTGTGCTGCAAGTACAGTCTCAATCGCGGTCGCTGCATTTTCAGCCTGAAAATCCCCTAAAAGTGGAATTTCTATACCATCTAATCTAATCTGAACCGGTGCATACGATTCAAAATTAAAAACTGTTTTCCCACCAACGATTCTAATATTTTCTGCAGAAAAATCCCTGCCATAAAGATAGAATTCTGCCTGCTTTTCCCTGCATCTTTTCTCTAATATTTCTGCAACGGATTCTTCCTGTTTTCCGGAAACACAGGCCTTTACATCATCTGTGACAATACAGGTTTTATCCTCAGCTATCTCTTCTATTGTGTCACCAAGTTCCCTCTTATGTTCAAGAAAAATCGGAGTAACTACTGAAACCTCATGCTTGATTCTATTCGTGTCATCATATTTTGCGCCCTTGCCGCACTCGAAGACCTTGTATGTTATGCTGTTTTTAAATGCTTTATTATCAGGTTTTTCATCACAAAAAAGATGTTCATTTAATTGATCAGAATCATTTTTTTGATTTTCTTTTGAAAAATATCTTTGCGCAGCCAGTGCCACGATTCCAATAGGACTTACATATTTATTCTTTGGAAGCGCCGCACCAATCTCTTTTATTTTAGGAGCAATTTCAGAAATTTCTCTTACAAAATCTTCATCAGAAATTCTTGAAAATGTAGTTTTTGTCTTTCCATCTGCATCAGAAACTGTCTCTACTGTCTGAATCCTGTCACAGAAATCCAGAACCTCCGGACTTGTCACTAGGCCGACGGTATTGTTACATCTCACTCCACTATTCTCTATATTTTTATTTTGGAAAACCTGATGGATATTATCGTAATTGATATTTTCCGTCGCATGATCTGTAGCAATAAGACCTGATAGAAGTGCCGCAATGAATCTCGCAGTCGATCCCTTTCCCTTGCTTCCTGTCACTAGGACATTTGTGCTTCCACCAAAAGCCTCATCATTTAATTCACCTGCGAGCAGATCCGGACTCCGTCTCAATGCATCCTTTTCTTCATAAGGAATATATTTCTCCGCCTTCAGATATGACGAATATATAAAATCAATCGCTTCCTGCTTTTTTGAAATTATTACTTCTGACATTTTATTGCAAAATCTATTATCTCCCCGGCAATATTTTTCCCGCTGGCTTCTTCGATTCCCTGAAGACCGGGCATGACATTGAGCTCGCAGAAAAGAAGTCCGTCTTTTCCATGAAGAAGGTCAAGACCGATGACATCGAGACCTGTTCTTTTGTAAACTATATTAGCAATTGAGCGCATTTCATCAGTTACTTCAACTTTGCGGACTGAGGAACCAAGTGCGACATTCGACCTGAAATCATTTCGGTTTTCACGCTCCATGGCAGCGATGATTTCACCGTTCAAGATGAAAAGACGAACATCACGATTGCCGCCTTCTACAAATTCTTCATAGAGAAAAGGCTTATTGAGTGGAAACTTTTCTATTATACATTTAAATGCATCAAAATCCTTGATGAGAAATATTTCTTTTCCCATCGAGCTCTTGAGTCCCTTCATCACGAACGGACTTCCGAGCCTGCCCTTTACAAAAGAGTAGATTTCCTCAATCATGTCATCAATGAAGTACGATTCTCCCTCATTAAAGCAGCCAGGGAAATTTCCTAATTCTTTTTTATATTCTGTGATTTTATCTTCAATGGAGAATGGCATGATCAGTTCCGGCATTGGAACACTCGAATCCTGAAGTGCCTTTATTTCTTCACCCTTGTCAAGAAATCTGATATATTTATCGAGGGGATTTATGAAACGCTCTGCAAGGCCGGCTATCTGCTTTAATATTATTTCTTCTTTTGAGCGTAGAAGGCAGAAATCGGCCTTTTGAAGCTGACCCCAGTATAGTATTTGAAGAGCAGGGTTTCCACCAACCATGTAAAAAGCTCCGTCATGAATTTCAATATCTCTTTCTCCTACAATTTCAAAATCAATACCACGTTTCTCTGCTTCTTTCTTCAGGCGATTAGCAGTATAGGCATTCTTCATGTCGGAATATTTTTCTAGTAAATATGCTTTCATGATGCTCCATATTCACTCATCATATCTTCAATATAGGCGTCAAACGCCTTCTCCAAAGTCTTGTCCATCACAAATGTCTTGAACGAAGTTCCGGTAGTAACAGAAAGTGCCTCTCCATTAAACAGCACATTAATTGACAGGCTCGAAACTGAATCAATATCTACATCAAGCCCGCCGGTCGTAATAAGCTCTGAAATTTTTTCGGGTGACAGTGCAAGGACAAATTTCATCGACTTCGGCATCGTCTTTCCTTTCACCATGTCAAAGCACAGATTCTTCACCTTAGAATAATCCGTCTTCAGTCCTTCTTCTTTTGTATATTCTCCCTCAATAACGAATGAAGGACCATTCTTTATGACAATCTCCTGCACGAGGAAATCATCAAAAGAATCGCCCTTCAAAAGTGCATTCATAAAGTGGGAGATATTTGAAAGATTAAATAATTTCATAAATTCTCAAATCACCCTGCTGTTATTTTCTTTCTTTCGTCTGTTCTCATCAGAACTCTTGGACCACCTTTGTGCTCGACATAGTCCTTCGTCACGATGACCGTTCCAATATTGTCATCCTTCGGAATCTCATACATGATGTCAAGCATCAAATCTTCAAGGATAGAACGGAGTGCTCTTGCACCAAGCTCTTTCTTCTTTGCCTCTTCTGCGATTGCAGTAAGCGCGTCATCTTCAAACTGAAGATCGACCTCATCGTATCTGAACAGCTTCTGGTACTGCTTGATGATGGCATTCTTTGGTTCCTTCAAAATCTTTACCATCATCTCAGTCGAAAGCGGCTGGAGCGTACAGATAACAGGAAGTCGTCCTAAGAATTCTGGAATCATACCGAACTTTCGAAGGTCTTCTACTGAAACCTTATCGAGAATATTTTCGTCATCGTCGTACTTATCCTTAAGCTCTGAAACGAAGCCCATGGCTGATGACTTATTCAGTCTTTCTTTGATGATGTCTTCAAGATCCGGGAAAGCACCGCCGCAGATGAAGAGAATGTTTGTGGTATCGACCATCGTCATCGGAACCATTGCATTCTTTGATGAAGCGCCAACCGGAACTTCAATCTCTGAACCTTCGAGAAGCTTCAGCATTCCCTGCTGTACTGCCTCACCGGAGACATCGCGCTGATTTGCATTTCTCTTCTTGGCAAGCTTGTCGATTTCGTCGATGAAGATAATGCCCTTTTCAGCCTTCTCAACATCATTGCCTGCTGCGGCAAGAAGCTTTGAAACGACGGACTCGATATCATCACCAATGTAGCCTGCCTCTGTAAGAGATGTGGCATCGGTAATTGCAAGCGGAACATCAAGAAGCTTTGCTAATGTCTTTACAAGATAGGTCTTTCCTGAACCTGTCGGACCTATCATCAGGACATTTGACTTCTCGATTTCGACGCCATCGCTGTTGTCATTCAAGAGGTTTTCATTTGCCTTGACCTGCTTGTAATGGTTGTAGACCGCAACGGAAATGACCTTCTTCGCATGCTCCTGACCGATGACATATTCATCGAGCTTTGCCTTGATCGCATGAGGTGGAAGCATATGGTCAATGTCAATCTCCGGCTTCACTGCCTTTTCACCTTCTGCCTTCGGCTTCTTCTTTTTCAGCCTCTGTGACTCAGGCGGCATCATGCCGCTCATCAGGTCCTGCAGATTCATAAATGAAAACTGTGGGAGATTCCCAAGGTCGATATTCGCACCGGAATTGTCACCGCCAAAAGGAATTCGTGACATCGAATCAAAAGTCTTCTGCATGCAGTCAGGACAAACCGAAAGCCCGCCAGGGATGTCAATCATCTTTCCTGTCACAGACTCCGGCCGCCTGCAAATATAGCAGACCTTCTCATACTCATCCGGCTTCTTCTCATCGCTCTTATCCTCTGCGCTCTTATCAGCCGCATCGGTCTCAGATGGAACATTCGCATTTGTTCCATCCACCGGCGTCCCATCCGGATTCACTTCCATGAATTCTGTATCTATAATGTTATCGTTATTCTCTGCCATTCATAGCCTTTCTTAAAATACTAGCTATTAACAGTCGCTCCCGCACGGACAATGCTGTCTCTCGCACGTCGTATTCAGCGGTATTGTCACGATATTTGCAAGCAAAATCGTGACAATACTTCTTATATAATTTTGCCTACGACACGGACCGCACCACGCAGAAACGTTTTGTCACCAGAGGCGTATATCGTTTTGTTCTTCGGGAGCACGTAAATTAGTTTAGTTCATCTGTAATTTATCCAGATGCCAGATGTCATCCACATACTCCTGGATCGTCCTGTCAGACGAGAACTTTCCAACGGATGCAACATTCATAATCGCCATCTTTGCCCAGCGTGCCTGATCCTTGTAAGCCTCATCAATTCTGCGCTGTGCTTCATCATAGGATCTAAAGTCTGCAAGATTGAAGTATGTATCAGCATACTGTGTGCACTGTGTATTCAGAAGTGAATTGTAAATGTCCCTGAAGAGCTCTGGATTCTCCGGGCTGTAGAAACCATTTACAAGCTGCATGAGAACCTTTCTTACGTCCTGATCCTCATTGAAAATTCTCATAGGATCGTAGTCGTGATTCTTCTCGTGCTCGATGACTTCTTCTGCGCTCATGCCGAAGATGAAGGCATTCTCTTCGCCCATCTCTTCAACCATCTCGACATTCGCACCATCCATGGTACCGATGGTAACAGCGCCGTTCAGCATGAACTTCATATTACCTGTACCAGATGCTTCCTTTGATGCAGTAGAAATCTGCTCAGAAACATCAGCTGCTGCAATGATGATCTCATTATTTGAAACCTTGTAATCCTCAATGAAGACTACCTTGAGCTTTCCATTGATGGACTGGTCATTGTTGATGACCTTTGCAACATTATTGATCAGCTTGATGGTAAGCTTTGCAATCTTGTAGCCTGCTGCAGCCTTCGCACCGAAGATAAATGTACGAGGTGTGATGTCAAGATCCGGATGCTCCTTGATCTGATTATAAAGGTACATGACATGAAGGATGTTAAGGAGCTGCCTCTTGTATTCATGAAGTCTCTTTACCTGAACATCAAAAATCGAGCGTGGATTTACTGTAATGCCATTGTGCTCATAAATGTACTTTGCAAGGCGGACCTTGTTCTGGTACTTGATGTTCATAAACTCAGCCTGAGCCTTCTCATCATCAGCATAGATCTTGAGTCCCTGCATCTTTGAAAGATCAGTAATCCAGTCATCGCCGATATGCTGTGTTACCCATGCTGAAAGAAGCGGATTTGCATGAAGGAGGAATCTTCTCTGCGTAATACCGTTTGTCTTGTTATTAAACTTCTCAGGATACATATCGTAGAAATCCTTGAGAGACTGCTTCTTAAGAATCTCTGTATGAAGCCTTGCAACACCATTTACAGAGAAGCCTGCGCAGATCGCGAGGTTTGCCATCTTTACCTGGCCGTCATAGATAATTGCCATACGTGCGATCTTGCCCTGGTCGTTCGGGAACTTTCTTTCGATGTCAAGACAGAAACGCCTGTTAATCTCTTCAACGATATTGTAAATACGAGGAAGAAGTCTTGAGAAAATCTCGATTGGCCATTTCTCAAGCGCCTCAGCCATGATCGTGTGGTTTGTATAGGCAACGCAGTGAGTTGTGATTTCCCATGCATCATCCCAGCCTAAGCCTTCCTCATCGAGAAGAAGCCTCATAAGCTCTGCAACAGCAAGAGTAGGATGAGTATCATTCATCTGGAATACGACCTTCTTCGGGAGGTCCATGATATTTGAATGATGCTTCTTGAAACGTTCAAGAGCTCTCTGAAGAGATGCACTTACGAAGAAGTACTGCTGCTTTAATCTCAGTTCCTTACCAGAAATATGAGAGTCATTTGGGTAAAGGACCTCGCAGAGCGTACGCGCAAGGTTTTCATCCTCAACGGCTTTCTGATAATCACCCTTGTCGAAAGAATCAAGTGAAAATACCTGCTTTGGCTCAGCATCCCAAACCATGAGTGAATTTACGACATGGTTCTTGTAGCCTGTGATTGGCATATCATAAGGAACAGCAAGAACTGAGCTGTAGCCTTCCTGTGTGAAATATGTCCTGCCATCAGCATGCTGCTCGGCCTTTACATAGCCGCCGAACTTTACCTCGTAGGAATATTCAGAACGCTTCAGCTCGAATGGATAGCCATTCTTAAGCCAGTCATCCGGAACTTCCTTCTGATAACCGTCTTCAATCTTCTGCTTGAACATACCATAACGGTATCTGATACCACAGCCGTATGCTGCATAGCCAAGTGTTGAAAGTGAATCAAGGAAGCATGCTGCAAGTCTTCCAAGACCGCCATTACCAAGTGCCGGATCCGGCTCCTGATCTTCAATGACATTGATATCAACGCCAAGCTCATCAAGAGCTTCCTTCACTGTGTCATAAGCAGAGATGTTGATCAAATTATTTCCAAGTGCACGTCCAATAAGGAACTCCATTGACATATAGTAAACAATCTTTGGATCCTCTTCGTCCATTGCTTTCTGAGTCTTGAGCCAGTCCTCAATGACTACATCCTTTACAGCGAGAGAAACGGCCTGGAATATTTCCTCATTCGTTGCCTCACTGAATTCCTTCCTGTAAAGTCTGACTACATTTTCCTGTACTTCTTTTTTGAACTCTTCCTTGTCAATAGACTTTGCATTCTCCATGCTTTCCTCCATTCTCTAAGTAAAAACTTAGTTTTTCTCGACGCCGAGAGTTACGGCCTCACCATTTATCTTCCAGTCTTTTGTATAAGAACCGCCGACTTCAGAAAGGAGCTCTGTTGCAAGAACCTCCTTTGAAATCTCGGAACTAAACTTATTAAATATTTCAGAAATCTTGTCATTTCCAGAATAATAAACCTTGATTCTGTCTGCGACCTCGAAGCCTGCTTCCTTCCTCATGGTCTGAACCTTCGAAACAATTTCTCTTACGAAGCCCTCATCAATGAGCTCAGGAGTGAGATTGATGTCAAGGACTACGGTAACCCCGCTGTCGCCTGCTGCTGCATAGCCTTCTGTTCCGGAAAGAGAAATGAGAAGGTCTTCCTTTGTAAGAACAACCGAAGGATCGATTTCAGGGAATGCGATTTCTCCTTCAGCATCAAGCTTCGCAATTGCAGAATTTCCATCGAGATTCTTTAATGCACCCTGAATCTTTCCAAGGAGCTTGCCGTACTTAGGACCTACGGTCTTAAGCTGCGGCTTGATCTCATATGTCGTATAGGATGAAAGGTCATCCTTGAACTCAGCAGACTTTACATTAAGCTCGTCTTCAATGACTGCAATATAGAAATCAGAAAGCTTCTCATCACTTCTAATATACATCTTTGAAAGCGGCTGTCTGTTCTTGATATTTGATGCATTTCTTGCAGCACGGCCTGTTGTAACGATCTTCAGAAGTAATCCCATCTTGTCTTCAAGATCCTTATCGATGAAGCTCTCATCGACTACAGGGTAATCGCAGAGATGAATTGACTCCGGCGCATCCTTGTCAACAGAAAGAACGATGTTCTGGTAGATTTCCTCTGTCATGAAAGGAATCATAGGAGCGGCTGCCTTTGAAATCGTAACAAGGCAGGTATAAAGCGTCTCGTATGCATTGATCTTGTCCTGCTCCATTCCCTTTGCCCAGAAACGGTCACGTGAACGGCGGACATACCAGTTTGAAAGCTCGTCTACAAAGTCCTCAAGGCATCTTGCAGCTTCAGTAATCCTGTAATTAAACAGGTCATCATCTACTTCGCCGACGACAGAATTAAGTCTTGATAATATCCATCTATCCATTACAGTCATGGAATCTCTGTCAAGTGAATACTTCGTAGGATCGAAGGAATCGATGTCAGCATAAAGCACATAGAAAGCGTAGGTATTCCAGAGTGTTCCCATGAACTTCCTCTGGCCTTCCTCAACGGCCTTGCCATAGAACTTATTCGGAAGCCAGGGCATTGAATTCTCATAGAAATACCAGCGGATTGCATCAGCGCCATACTTGTCAAGCGCTGTGAAAGGATCGACTGCATTGCCCTTCGACTTCGACATCTTCTGTCCCTTTTCATCGAGGACATGACCGAGTACAAGGCAGTTCTCATATGGGGACTTATTAAAGAGGATTGTCGATTCTGCCATAAGCGAATAGAACCAGCCTCTTGTCTGATCGACAGCTTCTGAAATAAATGCTGCAGGGAACTGTCTCTCAAATACCTCTTTATTCTCAAAAGGATAATGATGCTGTGCGAATGGCATTGCGCCTGAATCGAACCAGCAGTCAATAACCTCTGGTACACGATGCATGGTCTTTCCGCAGTGAGGGCATTTAAATGTAACTTCATCAATGTATGGACGATGGAGTTCTCTATGCTCGTCTTCAGGATTTCCGCTTCTCTCGGCGAGCTCTTTCCTAGAGCCGATTGACTCAGTATAGCCGCATTCCTCGCATTCCCAGATATTAAGAGGGGTGCCCCAGTATCTGTTTCTTGAGATGCCCCAGTCCTGGACATTCTCAAGCCATGAACCAAAACGGCCTTCGCCGATTCCCTTTGGAATCCAGTTTACGGTTTTATTATTATTTACAAGATCGTCACGAACCTCTGTCATCTTAATAAACCATGACTGTCTTGCATAGTAAATGAGCGGGGTGTCGCATCTCCAGCAGTGCGGATATTCATGCTCGAACTTTGGAGCAGCAAATAATAATTTCTTCTGTGAGAGATCCTTTAATACTTCTGGATCTGCTGAAATAGCGCCGTTCTTTAATTCCTTTTCATTTGGCTTGCAGCGCATGCCACCAAATGGCGTCTCAGGCTTCATGCAACCCTTCTCATCGACCATCTGAACGAGTGGAAGATCATAATTTCTTCCGATTCTCGCATCATCTTCACCGAAGGCAGGTGCAATATGAACGATGCCGGTACCATCATCCATGCTGACATAATCATCGCATGTGACGTAGTGCGCCTTCTTATGCTGCTTTTCTGCTTCCTTTGCAGCGCATTCATAAAGAGGCTCGTATTCCTTATGCTCTAAATCTTTTCCGATGTACGACTCAAGTACTGTGTACGCCTTGCCATCTGCTGTTGGCTCGCAGGCATTTTCTCCCTCAAGAAGTGCACCTAAGACCTTGTCAGCAAGTGCTTCAGCAATATAATAGGTATAGCCGTCAACAGCCTTTACCTTGATGTACTTATCTTCCGGGTTTACGCAGAGCGCAACATTTGAAGGGAGTGTCCAAGGTGTCGTTGTCCATGCAAGGAAGTATGCATCCTCGCCCTTTGACTTGAAGCGGACGATTGCAGACTTTTCCTTTACTGTCTTGTAGCCCTGAGCAACCTCCTGTGCTGAAAGAGGGGTGCCGCAGCGAGGGCAGTAGGGAACGACTTTAAAGCCCTTGTATAATAATTTCTTATTCCAGATTTCCTTCAGTGCCCACCACTCTGACTCGATGAAGTCATTGTCGTATGTGACATAAGGGTGCTCCATATCAGCCCAGAAACCAACCTGTGAAGAGAATTTCTCCCACATCCCCTTGTATTTCCAGACAGATTCCTTGCACTGCTTTACGAATGGCTCGATGCCGTATTCTTCAATCTGTTCCTTGCCGTCAAGACCAAGAGACTTTTCAACTTCGATTTCGACAGGAAGTCCGTGGGTATCCCAGCCGGCCTTTCTCGGAACATAGTAGCCCTTCATTGTCCTGTATCTCGGAATCATATCCTTGATGACACGGGTAAGAACGTGTCCAATATGAGGCTTGCCATTTGCTGTTGGCGGGCCGTCATAAAATGTATAGGTCTCCCCCTTCTTTCTGGAATCCATTGACTTCTGGAAGATGTCATTTTCCTTCCAGAATTCTTCTACTTCCTTTTCCCTGCCTACAAAATCTAGGCTGTTGTCTACCTTTTTGTACATTTTCTAAAAAACTCCTATATCATCGGCTTGTGCCGGTATTAACATAACAAATCAATCTCCAGCTGAATCTGAATCAGTGGTTGAATTCTTGCTGTTCGAACTGCCATTCATCAGATTCTGTAGAAGCTGCTGATAGGTAATTTCACCATTCTCGTAATCTTCAACCTGCTCATAAATCGTACTCATCGAATTCGGATTCTTCTCTGCTTCGCTCATCATGCCTTTCATGACCGGGCTTGAAACGAAAGTCCCCCAGGCGACAAAGCACAATATAATAGAAACAACAGCCATCACAATTCCGGAAACAGCCTGCTTTTTATGTTTCGCAACATATCCGGTTAGATATATGATGCCAAAGACAAGTGCCATAATCGCAGTGAAGAAATTGATGAAGCTTGCAAAGAGGCATATCGAAATAATTCCAAATATCATGGCTGCAAGTGCAATGCCATCCCCGCCTTCTTTTCTGACCTTCGGCTGAGGTGTATATGTGCCATTTCCTGCAGGTCCGCCGAAGCCGTCATACCTTCCATACTGGTTCATCACTCCCCGCCCCATCTGACTGTAGGGATCGCCGTAACCATTTGGATTGTTCTGCCAATTCTGCCCATAATTTCCGCCTGGATTCTGTTGTCCAAAATTCCCATTTGGATTCTGCTGGTTTCGATTTACTTTGCCGAAATAACCTTCCGGTGGCTTGCCATTATCTGGAATCTGCTGATTCGGCTGACCTGTCTGGTCGTTAGGCTGCTGACCATCGGCTGCTTCGTTCTCGTTTGTATTTTCAGGATTATCGTTAAATCCGTTGTCCATTACCGCTCCAAAAAGTTAATATAAGACTGCCTGCACATTACCATTTAACCCAAGCAATCTTTTTTGCCTTATCATATCCCAAGCATTGATTTATAAATTCCATAAATAATAAGGCATAATAATATTGTAATCACATAAAGAAATGCAAGAATGAGCGCTGCCTTTACGATGCGGTTGTTTTTGAAATAATAAATATGCATAATGCCGCATACAATGGCAAGAACAGATAATGAAATTCCAAGCCAGATAATCACAGAAAGTGGGTATGCCAATATTGATGCGATCAGAGAAACGAGACTTAAAACCTTGCTTTTTTTGCTTCCAGGCTGACTTTCTTTACTTACATCATTCTCTTTATTTCTTTTCATTTGTCGTAGAATAACACAAGAGTGGGGGTTTTTCAATTATTTCTTAGACTTCCCAAGTTCTTCTTCAAGTTCAGTCTTGTACTGAGCGAACTCTTGAAGCCTTTCCTTGGTAACGACCGGATACTGCGGATCCATATCCTTTAATGTAGCAAGAACGATTTCTGAAACCACATACCTGAGATACCACTTGTGGTCGGCAGGAACTACATACCACGGTGCATATTCAGTTGAAGTTTTATTTATTGCATCCTCAAAGGCTTCCTGATAAGCATCCCAGTACTGCCTTTCTGAATAATCACTGGCAGAGAATTTCCAGTTCTTTTCAGGCTCCTCAATTCTCGCAAGAAATCTCTTTGCCTGCTCTTCTCTTGAAACATTTAAGAAAATCTTTACTGTGCGAATGTTGTTGTGCCAGAGATATTTCTCATAATTCTTCAGGTCTTCGTAACGGTAATCCATGATCTTGTCTACGTCGATTCGCTTTGCATTTGCCTGTGTCTCCCAGAGCTTCTTTACCCTGTAGACCAGGACTTCCTCATACTGTGAACGGTTAAAGATCGCAATTTCGCCCTTCATCGGAACCTGTTTTTCAATTCTCCAGAGAAAGTCGTGGGCCTGCTCAACTGAAGACGGAGCCTTAAAAGCTGATTCATGGAGTCCGTGAGGCGAAAGGCAGGTCAGAACTGCTGCAATTGTTCCATCCTTTCCTGCGGCATCCATTGCCTGAAACAGAAAGATGACGCCTTCTTTCTTGTCGGCGTAAAGTTTTGCCTGAAGCTCATTGATTTTCTTGAAATTTTTGTCCATCTTCTCGAGTGCTTCTTCCTTTGACTTCACAAGAGAAGTCTCATCGGTCGGCACCTTCTTGATATCAAATTTCTTGTCCCCGTCATACCTGTACTTTTTTAACATTTTGTTTCCCCCTCAATGTATTAATGTAGTTACTTGTAATAAACTAGTGCGCGAGAAGACCAAAACTATCTAAGAAAAAGTCTTGATTTTACTCGTTGCTTAGCGAATCCGAGCTGTAAGCGATGGATGAGCTTACGCAACGCAAGCAAAAATCACGAAGCCGCGAGAGGAAGAGCGCTTTGATGCGCAGCATCATTCTCATGCGCTCTGACGACCTGCCACGATTTTGCTTCGCAAATATCGTGGCGATACCGCTGAAGGCGCCTTTTTCGTGATAGTTTTGTGTCTTCGGGAGCACGCAAATTATGATTCATAAAAAGTAAAGATATCTTCAATGTATTCCTCCCGTATTTCCTGCGTGGCATTGTATAGCTCGTGCTTAGCACCAGGATAGACTTTGTGTTTTGCAATTGCTTGGCAGTGGGAAATGAATTCATCCTGACCGGAATTGTCTACCATGTTGTCACTGCCAGCTGTTGCAAGGAATATCGGAGTCGTGATTTTCTTCGCATTTTTCTGAGCTGATTTCATGCCCTTGAGCGAGGCATCTGCCCAGCGGTATGTGCCACCGTAAGTCTGATTTCCATTGTAGGCTTTCCTGTCTGACATGATTTTGTCATAGCGGGCGCGGCTCATGCAGCTTGACGTCTCGAATTCTTCCTTGCCGTCAAAGTCATGCGCGCCGGGAACATAGTCATCCATCTGACGACGCCTTTTTTTATACCAGATCAGCATTTTTACGACAGGCATCGGAAGCCCGTTCCAGCTAATTCTAAGCATAGGAGAACTCAAAACTGCCTTCTTAAAATACTCTGAATATTCTTCCAAGAATAATGCCGAAATACATCCGCCCATCGAATGTGAATAAAGATACAGATTTTCCTTACCAACCTTCGGAAGAACGATTCTGTCAAGAAGCTCCTTTAAATCATCACGTAAATCAAAAAATGATGCAGTAGAAACCTTGCTGAAATTTTCCGGAACATCATGATCAGAATGGCCGTGGCCGCGAAGCTCCATAAAATAAAATGAGAAGCCTTCCTGATAAAAATAATAAGCAAGCTCATGGAATTTCGCAAAGTACTCGCAGAATCCATGAACCATGACAATAGTTCCTTTGCTCTCAGGATGAATGGCATAGTAATATGCAATATTCTTGCCATCACGGGTCTTTAATTTTGCTGTCTTTACCTTTGAATCTATGAAGCTCTTGACCTCATGGTTCATCCTGTCTTTATAATCGTCTTCGCCTATAAAAAATACTTTTTCCATAAGAAAAATAATAATGAATTCTGTAACTTTCTTCCAGATACAAATGCCTTGGAATGCCTGTGCTTAAATATAGTCCTTCAGGAAATCCGAATGTATGACATAAGAAGTGTGCGTCTGCTCTTTCAGAATTTCCAATGTTGAATTTGGAAATGCGGCAGCAATTCTTTTTGTCTCAGCTTCCTTGATCATATCATTCTCTCCAGCAAGCACAGTGACCGGCATAGTAAAATCCGAAAGCTGCTCAGGAGTAATATCAGGCTCCTTCAGCATCAATTCATCGAGCGGATTCTTTGTCTTTGAAAAATCCTTCTTTATCTTTGATTTATCAGAAAATCGAAGCCCTGCCGGTGTCAGGTTCCCACCGCACAGAATCAGCTTCTTTGCTTTCAGAATCCCACCATTTTCACCACTCTGCTTCTTCTCCAGAAGAGCACACATTACTGTAATCGCACCATCTGAAAAACCAACAATAGTAGGATTTTCTATATGAAAATCACGGATAAAATTATTTAAATCCGTGCCGAAATCTCTGTAATGGAATTCCTTAGGCGTAGCAGATTCGCCGTGGCCCCTCGTGTCAATAACATACACAGTAAACCTGTTCTGCACAGCACGCACAAGCTCATCAAAAATATGATGGTCCTCGCCATTGCCGTGTAGCAGAATTAACGGCTCACCTGAGCCGGTCTTCTCATAATATAAAATTTGTCCGTCAAGTTGAATGTACATTACTAACTCCAGCACAGGAAAAATCAGTAACACAAGCCGATGGTGAAAAACTTTTCTGCGTGTGCATAAAGTGAGCAAGTGCAAAATAGCAAAGTGCATGTCAACAAGCGCAGATTTGCCATGGATGGCAAATCTAGCCGAACGCGCCTGGACGGCGCATAAAGGCGGCGCGTAAATTAAAGGTTGATGGTGGCACTTTGCGTAATTTTGCCTGCGCAACGGACCGCACCACGCAGAAACGTTTTATCTCCAGAGGCGTAATTGATTACTGTTCAATTACTTTCCGTGCCATATCCGGATAATTCGTGATGACTGCATCAACACCTGCATCAACACACATCTTCACATATTCTTCGGTATTGATGGTCCAGACATTTACCATGATACCTGCAGCCTTTGCGTCTTCCATAAAGTGTGGGTACTGGATATTGTAAAGCGCAGGGTGGAGAGCATCAAAACCGTAGCGGCGGCAGTATGCGACGGCATCGACTGGTCCGTCTGCATATAGCATCCCGACTTTATTTGAAGAATTGATCTGCTTCATTTTTACCATGGAAGCATGATTAAACGATGAGTAGATGACGCGGTCTTCCATGCCGTAGCGTCTCGTCATCTCATCGATTTTTTCTTCGATTGGGTAAAAGACGATGCCGGTCTTCAGCTCAATATCGATGGTCATATTCGTAGGCTTCACGAGTTCAAAAACCTCTTCCATCGTTGGGATTTTCATCTCTCCCTGGTCTGGAAACTGCTGATTGAAATTGAGCTTACGAAGCTCATCGAAGGTATAGTCCCTAAGCCATCCTTTTCCATTGGAAACCCGCTCAAGCTCTTCATCGTGGCAGACAACGATGACTCCGTCCTTTGTCATTTGAAGATCAAGTTCGATTCCGTCTGCATGCATTTCATTTGCTTTTTCAAATGCTGTTAAAGTATTTTCCGGAGCATAGCCGCTTGCCCCTCTGTGTGCCCAAATCAATGGTTTACTCATTTTATACCCCTTTATATATTTAAGCCGCCCTGATAAATCCGGGTAATATACATTTATTTGCACATAAAAACAAGACAGCAGCAACCGCCGCTGTCTTTGTATTATCATTTCTTTTCTTTAGCTAGTTTTTCTTTTTCCTTCTCGATGGAATTGTACTGAGGGATTAATTTCTCAGTACCACCCATGTATGGACGAAGAGGCGCAGGAATATTTACTGTTCCATCCTCGTTGATATTGTTCTCAAGGAAAGCAATAAGCATTCTAGGTGGAGCAACAACTGTATTATTCAGCGTATGTGCTAAATACTTGCTGCCATCCTTGCCCTTGATCTTGATATTAAGACGTCTTGCCTGAGCATCGCCAAGATTTGAGCATGAACCAACCTCGAAATACTTCTTCTGTCTCGGGCTCCATGCCTCGACATCGCATGACTTGACTTTTAAGTCTGCGAGATCGCCTGAGCAGCACTCAAGTGTACGAACAGGGATGTCCATTGAACGGAAAAGCTCGACTGTGAACTTCCAGAGCTTTTCGTACCAGTCCATGGATTCTTCAGGCTTGCAGACAACGATCATCTCCTGCTTTTCGAACTGGTGAATCCTGTAAACGCCACGCTCTTCAATGCCGTGCGCACCCTTCTCTTTTCTGAAGCATGGCGAGTAGCTTGTAAGCGTATATGGTAATTTTTCCTCGTCATTCATTGAGTCGATGAAACGGCCGATCATTGAATGCTCAGAAGTACCGATGAGATAAAGATCCTCGCCCTCGATCTTGTACATCATCGCATCCATTTCTTCAAAGCTCATGACACCGTCAACAACACGTGAACGAATCATAAACGGAGGAACGACATAGGTAAAGCCCTTGCCAATCATGAAGTCTCTTGCATATGCAAGAACTGAAGAATGAAGGCGGGCAATGTCGCCAATCAGATAATAAAATCCGTTTCCGGCAACCTTGCCTGCAGCATCAAGGTCGATGCCGCCGAAGCTCTCCATGATGTCTGTATGATAAGGAATCGGAAACTCTGGAACTACTGGCTCGCCGAAACGCTCATTTTCAACATTGTGCGTATCATCAGGTCCGATTGGAACCGAAGGATCGATGATGTTCGGAATGACAAGCATCCTCTTTCGAAGCTCATCGCGGTCTGTCTTTTCCTCTTCCTCAAGTTCAGTGATGCGGTCACCGATTTTACGAACTTCTTCCTTTACGTTGTCAGCCTCATCCTTTTTGCCTTCCTTCATGAGTCCGCCAATCTGCTTTGAAAGCTCGTTTCTCTTCTTACGAAGATCGTCGCCTTCCTGCTGTGCAGCCCTGGCTTTTTCATCTAATTCAATAACCTCATCAACAAGAGGCAGCTTCTTATCCTGGAATTTCTTTTTAATATTTTCCTTTACAAGGTCCGGATTCTCACGGACGAATTTAATGTCTAGCAACTCAACTTTCCTCCAAATAATAAATATAGGCTGTGTTTTCACACAGCCATAATAATACCACATTTACCTAATCTAGCAAGAAAAAATATTTATTCCCTCCTCAGTGCTTCAATTGGATTCAGCTTTGCCGCGCGGTTTGCAGGACCAACACCGAAAATCACGCCGATTACGAGTGAAAATACGACAGAAATAATGATCCATGGGATTGAAATCGCAAATTCCATTGAAAGAACGACTGAAATTATTTTGGCAAGGATCAGACCGATGACAACGCCAAGTATACCGCCAACGCCGGTAAGCACCGCTGACTCTGTAAGGAACTGTGCAAGAATATTTCTTCTTTTTGCGCCAAGTGCTTTTTTAAGACCAATTTCTCTTGTCCGTTCAGTCACTGATACGAGCATGATGTTCATGACACCGATACCGCCAACAAGAAGAGAAAGGCTTGCAATCGAAACGAGAAGTACAGTAATCGCATTCGTAATGGTCTTTAGTTCATTTGAACTATCTGCAGAATTTAATGACTTATATTGGAGCGTGCTGTTTGACAAATATCCATTCAGAATTCCTGCTGCATCATTTCCAGTAGAAACCATTTTTTCAGTATCCTGAACCTTTATGGCAACGCTTTCCGGCTCATCAAATTCGTATACGATTGGCCAGGTTTCCTTCGGAATGAAAACTATCGCATTTGAACTGCCGCCGGAATACTGCTGATTATAATAATCATTGATATCCTCATAGTCTGTGACAGGCGGATTGTTAATGTCTGTTGCCACGCCAATGATTCTGAATGGCTCTCCTGAAATCTCTATAATTTTGCCAAGCGGATTCTCGCTGTCAAAAAGTGAATCGACCACCTGCTGTGTTACAATGCAGACTTTATCAAAGCTCCTGTATTCTTCATCAGTAAAATCCCGTCCGCTCGTAACCTTGTACTGAAGCGAAGTAAAATAAGAAGAATCTATTCCATTGATCACCACATTATTGCAGACGATGTTCTTATAATAGATGCCATTCCAGTCCTGTCTCATACGGAAGGCTGTCACACCTTCTACTCCATCCAGATTTTCTATCTGACTGATCGCATCAGATGAAACCTTTGGCACGCCTGCAGGAATTCCCTGTGAATAATCATAGGCGCCCCAGTCATCAGAAAGCGATACTGTTACGACATTATTCCCAGCACCAACAAGACTCTTTTCAAGTTTTTTTGAAGTTCCCTCGACAATGGACACGATCGCCATAATAGCGGCTATTCCTATGATGACGCCCAGCATCGTAAGGAAGGATCGCATCTTATGAGAAAATATTCCTCTTATTGCCTGTTCAATGTTTTCTATCATAAATTCTCTTCTTCAAAAATTTCTGACTGATAATTGTTTTTTAACATCATAGTCCTAACAGATTCGTCTGGTACTCGGTTGTGGTAAGCGTTCCTGCCTTCGCCCTTTCTCCATAAGGAAATGCCACAAGGTCGTCTTCCGTGAGCCCGCTTGTAATCTCTACAGATTCCGAATCAGATGTCTTCTTTGTCGTAACTGCCTGCCTCTTCAGCCGGCCTTTTCCATCATCAATCATCACGTAGGAGCCTTTAGAATCCTTTCTGACATAGACCTTCTGTAAAACAATCGGCGTAGTTCCAGTATCCTCACTTGCCTGCATTACAGATACCGAATCATCAACGTTGAACCCATCTCCATTATCGAGATATGCTGTAGCCTTATAATAAGACATCTGTACGCCACCGCCATAGCCCTGATAGTCTTCTGCAGGATAATCCGAGATGTATGTGACAACAGCGTCTGCTGACTGACCATTCATATAATTGGTGACTGTGAATTTATCACCAGTATGAATATCCGGGTAGCTGTATTCATCAATATAAAAACTTACGGAAACTCCATTTTCAGAACCAATCGAAAGGAACGGTGAACCGTCATTTGGCGGAGCAGCAGGATCTGAAACTGTCTTTACTACGCCATCGACCAGCGATGTTACGGTGAGGTCATTAATTGCCTGCTTATCAGAATTAATCGCTGCCTCTGTGCTCTTGATATCCTGATTTATGCTCTTGATCTCGGAATTTATGTCTTTTATTTTTGCTTCTTTTTCAGAAACTGTTAATATCTCGCCCTTGCTTTCTCCAGATACCGTAACAAGACATGTCGCCTGCTTGTCATTTACGGTAAGGGTAATCGTCGCTATTCCTTCTTTCAGGCCCGTAATATATCCATCCTCAACAGTTGCAATCTTGTCGTCAGATGATTTCCATTCAATCTTGTCAATCTTTGCATTTTCCGGCGCGACCTTTGCACCGATATGCTTCGACATTTTCCTGTCATCAGTCAGATCAAGGTTTAATACATTCTCACTCAGCGTCACTGACTGAACATCCGGATATACTACATTATTCTGCACTTCAACAATCGCTGATGATGAAGCCGTCATACCTGAAAATGACGCTGTGACTGTAATCACAGCCTCTCCTTCTGCGATTCCGGTAACCGTACCATCAGATGAAACTGACGCAATGGTATCATCAGATGATGAGAATGCATAGGTGACTCCTCCGGTTATCGCCTTGCCAAGACCTGACGGGGCTGCTTCATTTCCGCTTCCATTGTTTTGAGAAACAGGAGTATCAGAACCTGCATATGCTGTCGGGATTATTTTTTCTGAACCGCTGCATGGCATGTCAAGCCTGTATTTATTTAATTTTACTGCACATAATTCAGGTACATCTGATACTACGTTTACAAAAACCGGATCGCTCATTCCTTCGGCAGAAATAGTGACCTGCCCAGTCTTTCCTTTTACTGCAGTGATGGTTCCATCTTCTACCGTAGCAATCGATTTTTCATCGGTATACCAGTTTGATGCTGAAGAATCCTCGACTGAATTTTCAGACTGAGCCGCCTTGACATTTACCTTATAGCTTTTTCCGGCCTGAAGATGAATGGACAACGTATCCAGCGTATTTGTATATATGGTATTGTCCGGAACATCTGTAATCTGAAGTTCAGGATAATTTTTCTCCAGATCCTTCTCGTACTGCTCGTCAGCCTTTTTATCGAGCTCGTCCTGTTTTTTCTGCTGTTCTTTTGTAAGCGGATCTGCAATTGGCGTGAGACCATTATAATAATCCAAAAGTTTCTGCTCCATTTCGAGCTTTGCCTTCAAATCTGCTAGGCTTTCCTGATCAGACTGAAGCTGGAGATTTGCCTCATTTTCATCATAAGAAAGAAGCGGTGTGCCTTTCTTCACCTCATCTCCTGCCTGCACATAGACCTTCGAAACCGTCTTTGTACTGTCGACAGGAATGGTCTGGGCATCCTCATCCGTGATGGTTCCATCAAAGGTCTTTGCCGTATCATCGTAAGCCCCCATATTCAGGTCGCTGACGCTTTCTACATAAGCCTTCGAATGCTGTGCACGGACCTGAATCAGGACGTAAACTATTCCAAAAACGATAACGCCAATGATGGCACAAATCATACCAATCTTCACAGGCTTTGGAAGTTTTTTCCTCTGCTTCTTTTTCTTTGTTTTTAATTCAGCTTTATTTGCTGAATCAGATGCTATATTAGAAATATTAGATGTATTTTCTTTTGATGTTGCATTATTCTCAGGCATACGCTCAGTTGTTTTCATATATGCCCTCCCCTAATTTTCCATCAATAATGTGATAAATACTTCTGGCATGCTTTGCAATATTGGGATCATGCGTAATCATCAGAATTGCCGTGCCTTCAGAATTGAGCTTTGAAAACAGCTCCATTATTTCAGCACCGGATTTCTGGTCAAGCGCACCTGTGGGCTCATCAGCAAGTAATATACGGGGCTTATTTATCATCGCCCTTGCAATAGCGACTCTCTGCTTCTGTCCTCCTGAAAGCTGTGATGGTTTGTGATTCAGCCTGTCGCCAAGTCCTACGCTTTCAAGAGCAGCTACTGCCCTTTCCTCTCTTTCTCCTCTTGGAACACCAGCAAAAGACATTGGCAGAATAACATTTGAAAGTGCGCTTTCTTCCGGAAGCAGTTCAAATGACTGGAACACAAAGCCGATTTTCTCAGCACGAAGCTCAGCAAGTGCATTGTCACTCATTTTAGAAATATCATTTCCATCAAAAAGATAAGTGCCTTCGCTTGGCACATCAAGACATCCGATAATATTCATAAGCGTTGACTTCCCTGAGCCTGAAGGCCCCATGATCGCAGCATAATCTCCTTCATGAACGGAGAGCGAAATATCAAAAAGGACCGGTGTTGGCTCTTCTGTATCTTCTCCATATGTTTTATAAATATGCGATAGCTCTATCATCAATTGCCCTCTACCGTCATTGAATCAGTATCATCTGAAGAATCTTCATTAGAATCTATAGCGCCTGAACCATCTGTCATAATTTCATCTTCAAATGCGCCTGAAGGATTTTCATCATATGATCCTGAACCATCTTCGGGGTATGCATTGTCATAGTCGATTTCTACATAGACATGCTGTCCCAGAAGCAGATCCTCTGTCGTATCAAGTGAAGCATAAAATGTATATTTGCTGGCACCCTGGGATGATACGTCATTTGATGTAGCCCCATTGCCATAAGACATATCGCTCTGAGAATCACCGTTTGTAGAATCTGTCTCAATTTTCGTGATTGTTCCTTTCCAGGTTTTTGAATCATCAACCCTGGAATGTACAATCACTGGAAGCCCCTGCGAAAGAGAGCCGACATTTAATTCATCAACAGTTCCCTTCACCCTGTATGCACCACTTGAAAGAATGGTAATGAAATGTCCACTGCCACCTGTGGCCGTAGTCGTGCTGACATTTGAGATGGTTCCATCTATTGGAGATGTGACGATTGTATTTGCAACCCTTTTATTAAGGTCATCAATCTGCGCCTGTGTCTTTTTCTTAGAAAGCTCAGCCTGTTTGATAGCTGTATTTAATGACTGTATCTGACTGTCATACTGATACTCTATTGATGCGGTCGGTTCCTTATTTGCCGTGGCTTCCTGAACTGCCTTTGCCTTCTGTGCTGTAAGGTCGGAAATCTGCTGGTTGCTGTCTGCAATTGTGGTATCATAGCCCTCCAGCTCAAGCTTTGCCTCTTCTATCTGAAGTGAGACATCCTTGGACTTGTATGAAAACAGTTTGTCTCCTGTGTGGACAGTATCGCCCTGGGATACGAAGACTTCGTCAATCTCCCTGTCAGAATCTGCATCGACATATTTTGATTCTTCCGGCTCGATCACTCCGGCAAAATAATTTGAAGATGAATCGATTGTCACGCCCGATGAATCATAGACAGGATAATCATCGTAGCTTACTGTATCGGATTTCTTTTTCTTAATAATGAAATATGTGATAATGGCTGCTGCAATTGCAAGAATAATGAGTATAATAACAAGCTTCTTTTTACTTTTTTTAGATTTGTTCTGCATAGAAACTATTCCTTATAAAACAACGTCTTTGCTGTTAGTATTTATTATAGCAGACTATTGTAAGAAATCTACTTTTTTACAATTCTTCATAAAAAATTTACTATTAATATATTAGACGAAGCATTTCTACTAAAAGTTTCATTTTATATTAATATTTGTTTATAACTCAGAACGCAGCGCTGAGCGGGTATTTCTTCGTGAGCTCGTCGACAATGGCGCGGGCTTTCGGAATGCCTGCCTCTTTTTCATTTACAACGGAGGCGATTGCTTCTGCAACCTTGTCGAAGTCATCTTCCTTGAGACCACGTGTTGTAGCTGCAGGCGTGCCAAGACGGATGCCGCTTGTGACGAATGGCTTCTGCGGATCGTTTGGAACCGTGTTCTTGTTTGCTGTGATGTGTGCTTCGTCAAGCCATGCCTCGACTTCCTTTCCAGTGAGTCCCTGAGGAACGAGGTTAAGAAGCATCAGGTGATTGTCTGTGCCGCCTGAAACGATGGAAAGTCCCCTGCTCATGAGGCCATCGCAGAGTGCCTTTGCATTGTCAACGATCTGCTGCTGGTATACCTTAAATTCAGGCTGGAGTGCTTCCTTGAAGCAGACTGCCTTTGCAGCAATGACATGCATGAGAGGGCCGCCCTGGATGCCAGGGAAGACTGCCTTATTGAGATGATATTCCTTGCTGACTGCCTCTGAAGACATAATCATACCGCCACGGGGTCCACGAAGTGTCTTATGCGTAGTAGTCGTTGTGATGTCAGCATAAGGAATTGGTGATGGGTGAAGTCCTGCTGCAACAAGGCCTGCGATATGAGCCATATCAACCATCAGAACTGCGCCGACTTCATCAGCAATATGTCTAAAGGCTTCGAAATCGATTGTCCTGCCATAAGCTGATGCACCAGCAATGATCATTCTAGGCTGGCATTCAAGAGCGATCTTTTCAACCTCATCATAATCGATGAAGCCTTCCTTATTTACGCCGTAAGGAACAATGTTGAAATATGTTCCTGAGAAGTTTACCGGGCTTCCATGTGTGAGGTGACCGCCCTGATCAAGAGCCATGCCCATGATGGTATCGCCAGGCTTGCAGACTGCAAACTGGACTGCCATATTTGCCTGAGCTCCAGAATGTGGCTGGACATTAACATACTCGCAACCGAAAAGCTCCTTTGCCCTGTTCCTTGCAAGTTCCTCAACAACGTCAACGCACTCGCAGCCGCCATAATATCTGTGTCCAGGATAGCCCTCAGCATATTTGTTTGTAAGGACGGATCCCATTGCAGACATTACTGCAGGGCTTACCCAGTTCTCAGATGCGATGAGCTCAATATGGTCAGACTGTCTGTCATATTCAGCCTTTATTGCGTCTGCGATTTCCGGATCTTCATTTCTGATGTCGTCAAGTGTGTACATAGGCACGCTCCTTTCGAAAATAATTAGAAAAACAAAATTGGCCGGATATCATTGAACATCCGGCCTTGAATGCATAACAATTAAACGACAGCTCCGTCAGGTCCTTTGACTGCGGCCTTCGGTGCCGGCTTCTTCTTAGAAGATGAGCTCTTCTTTGAAGAGTTTTTGCTCTTTATCTTTATCTTCATGATATACCAGAGCTCTGTTGCGATACAGATGGATGAATAAGTACCGCAGACAACGCCGACGAGAAGTGGAAGTGCGAATGCCCGAACTGTCGAAACACCAAGAATCAAAAGCATAAGTACGGTAACTGCCGTCGTGAAGGATGTGGAAAGCGATCTTGAAAGTGTCTCCATAATACTGTTGTTTGACAAACTTTTAAGCGTTTCCGGTGTCTCTTTCTTGACTTCCTTCGCATTCTCTCTGATACGGTCAAAGATGACGATTGTATCATTAATAGAGTAACCAATAACGGTAAGGATGCAGGCGATGAATGCCGAACCAACGGAAAGCCTGATCACCGCATACATGGTCAATGTAACAAGAACATCGTGGCCGAGGGCGATAATTGCGCTCGATGCAAAACGGATATCCTTGAATCTGATCCAGATGTAAATCAGCATGAAGAATACGGCGACAAGCACTGCGATGATTGCATTTTTCCTTGTCTCGCCTGAAATAGTAGAAGAAATATTCTCAGAAGAAATATCCTTTTCATCTATTCCGAAGTTGTCCTTTAATGCTGTATTTAATTTTTCTCTTTCATCAAGGTCAAGCGTCCTTGTCTTTATCTTGATCGCATTTGAACCTGTAACCTTTTGCGTCTGGACATCCGTGTCGCCTGTGACCTTCTGGATAACAGGAACGATATCTGAATCGATCTCAGCAATCGTGTAGTCCTTGTCAAACGTAGCTGTCGTCTCTGTACCACCCTTAAACTCAAGTGAATAATTCAAAGGTCCTTTGCCTGCAATAGCATATCCAATCATTGAAACGATACCGCATAAAATAACAATAATAGAAATTGCAAAGAATAATCTTGTGTGGCCAATGAAATCAAATGACTTCATCTTCAGTACACGACCATAATACTTATCATTCTCACAGCCAAGTGAAATGAAGCATCTCATGATGAGCTTCGTAACGAAAAGTGCTGTGAATAGGGAAAGAATAACACCAAGTGCAAGCGTGATGGCGAAGCCCTTTACTGTGCCGGAGCCCATGATGCCAAGAACTGCTGCTGCAATAAGCGTTGTGACATTTCCATCGATGATGGCTGAAAGCGCCTTTGAGAAGCCCTCGCCTGCCGCATGGATGACTGTCTTTCCTGCTGTCAGTTCTTCCTTTATTCTTGTGAAGATAATGACATTCGCATCAACCGCCATACCTATGGAAAGGATAATACCGGCAATGCCCGGAAGCGTGAGCGTGATGTCAAATAAGTAAATAATCGAAAATGTAAGCTCAGTATAAAGAACAAGTGCAAGGTCAGCGATCAGACCAAGTATTCTGTATATGATAATCATGAATACAAATACGATCAGAATACCGATGATACCTGCAATGAGTGAAGACTTCAGTGCGTTTGAACCAAGCTGTGCACCTACAACTTCTGACTGTAATTCTTCGAGCTGGATATCAAGTCCACCGATTCTGATATAGGAAGCAAGGTTTGAAGCTGCATCAAAATCTTCCATTCCTTCGATGACGCAGTTTCCATCAGAAATCTCCGCAGTTACCTTAGGAACCGAAACGAACTTTCCATCATAGTAGATACCAATTGATTCGCCTGCTGCATAGGCCTTCTTTGTTGCCTCCGCAAATGCTGCTGTTCCTGCTTTATTCAGTGTAATCTGAACAACAGGATCCTGTGCATTTGTCGTCTGGTTTGTCTCATATGCTGCAGTTGCTGACTTTACGTCTGAACCTGTAAGCACAATAGAACCATTTGACTTTAAGGTATCAATATCAGAAGTGAGCTGGTACTGCCCTGTAGCCTGATCATAGGAATAATTCTCATTTCCATCAGAATCAGTCTCAGCAATAAAGTAAAGATCACCGGGCGTACCTAATTCTTCAAGGATCTTGTTGGCATCAGATACACCTGGAATCTCGACTGCGATTCGGTCTGAACCTACCTGGTATACATTTGCCTCCGTAGTCTTTGTGTCAGAACCGAGGTCGTTTTCAATACGCTGCTGAAGCTTGTAGATGGTATCCTTCATCTCTGTATCAGTAGGGGTCTTTCCCTTTGCCTGATAGGTAATGCTGACACCGCCTGCAAGATCGAGGCCAAGCTTTATGTTTCTGTCTTTGCCGATGCCCGTGGACTTAATGATTGTAAATGTATAATAGCCAAGAGCAACGATAATTGCGAGGAAAATCACAAGAACTGTGACTGCCGCGCCTTTTTTCATCTTTTTCATTGTTAATATATAATAAATTCAATTTACGAATTTTGCTGACATTTTTTCTTCAATACTCGCTTCACAAAAAAATGATGCTCAGCAAAATTCTCGTTACCAATAATATGCACTCACTCTGCTGCCTGAAGTGCAATTGCGCATTCAACACGCTTTCGCTGGAGCTCGCAGCCGATGCCATAATTCCCTAGGATATCGCCTGTTGCGTGGAAGGCATTTGCTGCACATCCGCCGCTGCAGTAGTATCTCGAGAAGCAGTCATTGCATTCCTTCTTGTCGTAGACATTTGAATGCGAGAATTTCTCACGGAGCGCTGTATTTGTAATGCCGTCATTGACATTGCCCATGAGGAACTGCTTTTCACCAACGAACTGGTGGCATGGATAAAAATCTCCCTCAGGCGTAACTGCAAGGTATTCCGTTCCACTTCCGCAGCCCGTGAGACGCTTGTATACGCAGGGGCCACCGGATAGGTCGATCATGAAATGATAGAAGTTGAAATCTTTGTCAGTGCCCTTTCGCTTCAGCATTTCATCCTCGAGGATATCGTACTGCTCGATCAGAGTCGGAATGTCCTCTTCCTTGATCGCGTATGGCATCTCAGGTGGTGCCACTACTGGCTCTACGGAAATTTCCTTGAAGCCTAAGTCTGCAAGATAAAGAACATCCTTTGCAAAGTCAAGATTGAAGTGCGTATAGGTGCCTCTGACATAGTATTCTTTGCCAAGTGCTTCACGGGAATCCGCGAATTTCTTAATCTTCGGAAGCAGTGTATCAAAAGATGGCTGGCCTCCTCTGAGAGGTCGCATATTGTCATGCACTTCTTTTCTGCCGTCAAGAGAAAGAACAATATTGTCCATCTCTTTGTTGCAGAAATCTATGACCTCGTCTGTGATGAGCATTCCATTTGTCGTAAGCGTAAAGCGGAAATGTTTATTCTTTTCCTTCTCAATTGAGCGGCCGTAACGAACTAATTCCTTTACGACTTCCCAGTTCATCAGCGGCTCGCCGCCAAAGAAATCGACTTCAAGGTTCGTCCTGTGTCCGGAATTCTCACAGAGAAAATCAAGGGCTTTCTTTCCTACCTCAAGACTCATGAGACCTCTCGGACCATGGTACTCGCCCTGTCCTGCAAAGCAGTACTTGCAGGCGAGATTGCAGTCATGAGCTACATGAAGGCAGAGTGCCTTTACGACTGTAGGATGTCCTGAGTAGGCTTCAATCCTGTCCTTGTAAATATCTTTTGCGAAAAGCTCGTGGCTTTCGCAGAGGGCTTCGATTTCACTTAACGCACCATCTGCATCCTTGCCATGGTGGCTTGAATTCATCTTTGAAACAAAAGCTTCCCTTGCTTCGTCATCGACAAAAATCCTGCCATCATCAAAGTTCTCCAGGACCGAAGGGTCATGATTTTTTGACAGCTCTGAAATCTCCTCAAGCATATCATAGACTAAATCATCTACAATATGCACTGCGCCGCTATGTACATCGAGGACAATATTCTGTCCATTTTGTCTGTACTGATGAAGCATGAGATTATCTTAAAGCGTTCTTGTGCTCACAGGACTGATTGCCAACTGTGCAGGAAGTCTTGCATGCTGACTGGCATGATGTACGGCACTCACCGCATCCGCCGTCCTTAAGTGACTCTGTAAGCTTTCTTGTGTTTAATGTCTTGATGTGTTCCATTTTCTTTGCCTTTCTTTATATTAATATTACGCTCGAAAACACTTAATCTTCGAGTCTTTTGCAAATCGCATAAATGCGATTATAACAAAACAAACAAAATAATACAATAAATTTCTAAAGCTTATGGTTAATCAGCCTTCGCATTCTTTACGCAGAAGTCAATTGCAGAATTAATCCTGTAGTAATCCTGCACCATATCTTCAGGCATGTATTTTTTGAAAAGTTCATCCTTTGAAGAATAATTATTATTAAGGACCAGATTGCTCAGGTAGTCATCGTAATCACTGCCTTTGGCTTCAATGCCCTCTTTTTCAGCAATCGCCATAAAGATAAGCTCTTTCTCTATGTTCTCAGACTGGCTCTGCTTTACAGAGGATTCAAAATCAGAAAGCGACATATTATAATTTGAAGAAAGATAGCTCTCAAGATCCGAATCACTATCCAAAGAATTCGCTGCCTTAAAAGCTTTTATATATCTTTCCGTTTCAGACTCGATCAGTGAATCCGGCACATCGCCGACCTCGGCATTATTTACTACTGCATTTGTAACTGCAGTCCGAAGCTCGCTGTCATAATCATCGGATGCGTCATTCTTGTACTGTTCCTTCGCATAGTCAAGAAAATCTGCAACCGTATCTTTGCTAAAATTTGTCTTCACATAATCATCTGTGAGATTCTCATGGTTTGCAGCCATTCCGATGAAATTAATCGTAAAACGGAAAACGACATCCTTGCCAGCAAGGTCAGTCGCCTGATAATTCTCAGGGAAGGTCACAGGACAGTCCACGGTCTCTCCTACAGAATGACCAACGAGTCCAGAAGTAAATCCATCGATGTAGCCAGACTGCGAAACCGGATCGCAGTTGTTCTTGATGTCGAGATTTACATTTGATGCCGTGCCGCCGTCAAAGGGATCTCCATCGAGAAGGCCCATATAATCAACATTTACGATGTCATCCTCGCCAATCACTGTCTTTGAAGGATCTGCCATATATGGCGCGGTGTTCTTGATCAGCGTATCATCAATATAGGTATTTAATTCATCATCAGTAGGATCTGCATCAGCCTTTTTGTCTACAGTCACTTCTATACCCTTATAGTCACCAAGCTTTACATATTTTTTAGCTGCGGAAGAAAGAGAAGTTGAAGAGCTGCCGCAGGCTGTCAAAAATAATGATGCTGAGAGCAGCATGCCAGCTGCAGTCTTTATCTTTGATGAAAAATCCAAATCAACAATTTTTGTTTTCATTTAATACCTCATTTAACATTGCATTCAAAATATCAAAATGTTAGAATACTTTTTCGTATTGATTATCCTATCTTTATTTCGGATTGGCACTCCGAATGGCAGGACAAACATTACACAGTATAAATGAGAAGAAACAAAAATACAATATTTCTTCCAGCCATAATTTATTAGAAAGCAGAGTTTATCAAAATGCCAACATTTGCAATAGTTTTAATCGTACTTGCCGCTATTACAGTCGGATTCTTCATTCTCGTTTATTTCCTCGGAAAACGTACAGAGAAAAAGCAGGCCGAACAGGACGAGCTTATCGAACAGAATGCCCAGTATTTTCCAATGCTTATTATTGATAAGAAAATGATGCACCTGAAAGAATCCGGGCTCCCTGAAGAAGCAATTTCGCAGGTCCCATGGTATGGCAAGGCTTCAAAAATCCCGATTGTAAAGGCAAAGGTTGGTCCAAAGATCATGACCTTGATTGCTGACCCAAAGGTCTATGACATCATTCCTATAAAGAAGGAAGTAAAGGCAAAGGTTGCTGGTCTCTATATTGTAGGTGTCAAAGGGCTCCACGGCAAAATTGAAGCACCCGAGAAAAAGAAGAAGGGCATCCGTGCCTGGGCAATGCGCACCCTTGAAAAGAACAAGGATGTGCTGAAAGAAAATAAAGAGAGTAGAGATAAGAAGAAAAAATAATCTTTGCGAACCTGCTTGTATAAATGAATAAAAACACAAGGCCTCCGGGAGAGAAATCTTCCGGGGGCCTTTTGTACATAAGGCATTAATAAATATTCGAAAATATATTCATGTTATCATTGACAAAATCGAATATCCGTGCTATATTCTAATAGTCGAACGAAAGTTTCGAGTTTTTCTCTTAGAGAGGTGCATATGCGTAGCTGCTTCTGTATTGATTTGAAATCCTTCTATGCCTCTGTAGAGTGCGTAGAAAGGCACCTGGATCCGATGACGGCAGACCTTGTCGTTGCAGATCCGGACAGAGGGCAGGGCACCATATGTTTAGCCGTATCTGTTCACATGAAAGCGCAAGGGGTGAAGAACAGATGCCGTGTGTTCGAGATTCCGAAGAATCTCCACTACATTATGGCGAAACCACGTATGCATCTTTACATTGAATATGCTGCCAGGATTTATGGCATTTATCTGAAATACATAGCAAAAGAGGACATACATGTATATTCTGTCGATGAGGCGTTTTTCGAGGCCGGCTCCTATATACATATGTACGGAAACGATGTCCGCATTCTTTCAAAGATGCTGCAGGATGAGATTCTTTCAGAGCTTGGTCTCTACACGACCTGCGGCATGGGGACGAATCTCTACCTGGCAAAGATTGCTATGGACATTCTTGCAAAGCATTCTCCTGACAGGCGAGCATACCTCTCAGAAGAAGAGTATTGCACAAAGCTTGGCTCGCACAAGCCGCTTTCAGATTTCTGGATGATTGGACACGGTACAGAGAGACGGCTCAATTCCATAGGAATTTTCACCATGGAGGATATTCGGAATACTGATTCAAAGGCGCTTGAAGCACTGATCGGACGGAATTCATCTTTTCTAATTGACCACGCCTATGGACGGGATGATGTGACGATTGCTGACATCAAGGATTATGAAAGTCCGATGCACTCGCTTTCTTCGAACCAGGTGCTGCTTCGGGATTATTCTTTCGACGAGGGAAAGCTTGTGCTTAAAGAGATGGTGGATCTTCTTTCACTTGACCTCGTCGATGAAGGACTCGTGACAGACGGAGTGACGCTTTATGTAGCATACAGTAAGGATTATCCGCCTGCACTTTCGATTGAGAAAAAATTACCATCCGCCACATCTTCTGTCCGGATACTTACAAATGATCTACTTGCATTATACATGCCTTATGTGAATCGAGATTATGCCATCCGAAGAATCGGCATCTCATTTTTGCATGTCATTCCAGATTCGCTCAGGCAATACAATCTATTCCGAGACAGTGCCATTGAGGACAAGGACCTTCCTGCCATGCGGAGCGCAAATCTCATCCGCCATACCTATGGGAACAATGCCATCCTGAAGGGCATGAACCTTCTCCCCGCCGGCACCACGATTGCCAGAAACAGCCAGATTGGCGGACATCATGCATAAAATTATTTTATCTCAAGCTGTTTGCTTGCCAGTCCGATTTCGTTTTCATCTGCTTTCCGAACAGACTTTATTTTTACCGGATAATTCGTAAATACAGCCTTCTCAACAAGCGCGCCGTCCTGCATGACAAAATTCTTATCGACTTCTGTATCTTCGATTTCGAATACATAGGTCTCACCTTCCTGAAGCTCGCTGACAATATCTTCACCTACATCAATAATATATGGTGTATCCTGAAATTCTGTTACAACTGCACACTGCATAGTAGTTTCGTCCAGAACATAGTCTGGCAGAAGCTTTCTCACAGTTAACGTTGCGCTGCCAGTAACCGTAATCTTGTCACTGCTTTCATCCTGTGCCGTAGCATCAGAGCTATCAGCCTGTACCGAAGTGCTATCATCTGAAGCAGGATCACTATCTGATACTGTACTATCTGCTGCTGCCGTTTCACTTGCAGTTGCTGAATCTATACTTCCACAAGCCGTCAGCAGCGAAATCCCCATTACTGCTGCAATAAGTAAACAACCAGTCTTTCCCTTCATATTCTCCTCCTTTTCACGAAACTAAAAAAATAAATTTTACAATTTTTCAGGTGCCCACATCTTTTGCGGATAAAAATATCATGTATTTCAAAAAAACAATACATCCAAATAAAATATTACATATTATGAACAAAAAAGCCTCCAGAAGAAAATTCTTCCAGAGGCTTTGTATTTTACTAAGCACCTTAAGCCCGCAAACGTTGTTTGCCCACACCTAAAAACAAGAAAACCCACCGCCAAAAGGCAGTGGGTATATCTTGTTGATTTGATAGATTATCTCTTTGAGAACTGTGGAGCCTTACGTGCCTTCTTGAGACCGTACTTCTTTCTTTCCTTCATACGAGGATCTCTTGTAAGGAAACCTTCCTTCTTAAGAGCTGGACGATATTCTTCGTCAACTGTAAGAAGTGCTCTTGAGATGCCGTGTCTGATGGCACCAGCCTGGCCTGTGAAGCCACCGCCCTTTACGATGATTTCTGCATCGTATTTGCCCTCTGTATTTGTGAGGACAAGTGGCTGGCGAACGATAACCTTAAGAGTTTCAAGGCCGAAATATTCGTCAATGTCTTTTTTATTGATTGTGATTTTGCCGGTTCCGGGTACGAGATAAACTCTTGCAACAGAAGACTTTCTTCTGCCCGTTCCGTAATATCTTTCCTTTGTCTTTGCCATTTTTTCCTCCTATGTCAATTAAAAGGTAAGTGTCTCGGGCTTCTGAGCTTCATGACCATGATTCTCGTCAGCATATACGAAAAGCTTCTTGTACATCTTGTCGCCAAGAGGTCCCTTTGGAAGCATTCCCTTTACAGCATGCTCGATTGCACGCTCAGGATGAGTATTAAGAAGATCACGAAGTGATGTAGCCTTGAGACCGCCAACATAGTCAGAATGACGATAATAAATCTTCTGATCAAGCTTCTTGCCGGTTACCTTAACCTTTGCTGCGTTGATAACGATAACATAATCTCCAACATCTTCATGAGGAGTATATTCTGGCTTGTTCTTTCCGCGAAGAATCTTTGCGATTTCTGCTGAAAGGCGGCCAAGTGTCTGTCCATCTGCATCGACGAGATACCACTTTCTCTCGACTTTAGAAGGATTCGGCATATATGTATTCATTTAATGTCCTCCTTCGACCAATGAATAAATCTATTGTAACGTGCTCTCATTCTTTCAAAATGGAAATGTCCGGTAACCATCTCTCAAGGCGATAGCTTTTCAAATATACTCTCTTGATGCTTTAAAGTCAAGGGGAAATTTTAAGTTGTCAGGGGGACGGTTCTTGGTGACAACTTCCTTGACAACTTCAAGCTCTTTTTTTCTTCAAGTAAATGACTATGAAAAACACCAGCATTACTATCGACCAAACAAACATCAAGATTTTTCCTGGTTCCGTTTCGAATCTATATAACAGGTCAAGTAGAAAGAGATATGGTACGTTAGGTCCGTTAGATATATATCGTAAGGAGTTAGATATCAATTGTACGGAAAAAGAAACTCTTTCAATTACTGTGCAGAAATTAAGGACAACCTCCAAAAACGTACAAATTCCAATAACGGTCTTAACTACTTTAGATTCTTTAAAGATTGAAATTAATGAAAAGATCATCAATATTGCCGCAGTTGCAAATGCAAATAACAAAAATATCCCTTCTTTCGCAAAAAAGGTATGTGGCCCTTCTAATAATCGTCCACGTCCAATAGAAGTAAATAACCACCAAAATCCTTCTTTCACAAAAAAATACCCCGTAATTCCTCCCTGGGGTTGTCACGGGGACGGTTCTTGCTGACAACCCCATAGACAAACCAAAATTAGATATCAAGACCTGCTAAGACTTCCTTAAGCGTCTTGGCTGAATCCTGAAGTGCTTTTGTCTCCTTCTCGTCGAGCTCGATTGGAATCTGCTTCTCTACGCCGTGTGCACCAACAATGGTAGGCATTGAAAGTGCCACATCATCGATTCCGAATGCGCCGTGCTGGATGACTGAAACAGGAAGAATGGACTTCTCATCACGGATGATGGCTTCGCAGATACGGCGGACGCTCATCGCAATGCCATAATACGTAGCCTTTTTCTTTTCAATAATGGTATATGCGCTCGTGCGGACATCATTTTCGATTCTCTCCATTGACTCGTCGTGATCATGAAAGCCTCTCATCTCGCAGATCTTTGAAAGCGGAACGCCAGCAACATTGGCTGAAGACCATGTCGCAATCTCGCTGTCGCCATGCTCGCCGATGATCCATGCATGGATTGATCTCGGGTCTACTGTAAGATGCTCGCCAAGTAAGTACTTAAGTCTTGCAGAATCAAGAACCGTACCGGAACCAAATACCCTGTTCTCAGGGAAACCTGACATCTTCTTTGCGACATATGTGAGAATGTCTACAGGATTTGCGACAATCAGAAGAATTCCTTCGCAGTCACGCTTTGCAATCTCAGGAATGATTGAGCCAAAGATTGCGACATTTTTCTTCACAAGATCAAGCCTTGTCTCGCCAGGCTTCTGTGCAGCGCCGGCTGACACAATAATGATGGCAGCATCCTTGATGTCATCGTAGTCGCCAGCCGTAATCTTCATCGGCTTTGTAAATGGAAGGCCGTGACTGATGTCGAGTGCCTCGCCTTCTGCCTTGTCTTTATTTGCATCAATAAGCACCATCTCGGAGAAAAGCCCGCTCTGCATGATTGCAAATGCTGAAGCACTTCCGACAAAACCGCAGCCAATCATAGCAACTTTTCTTGAATTTACTGGAACACCCATGGTCTTACCTCCTTCATAAACGCCATTGTTTATAGAATTCGCAAGGCATCCCACTTACCTTATGTGGTGAGATAGCTTGCTTTGCAGCAGTTCTTTCTGCTGCCCTCGATATCAGACTTTTGAATTATTTTCTTTCTCTTCCTGACATCGATGTGCATAATACCACAAATCTATGAAAATTCCGTGGCATTTACAACATTTTTACATTACAGTTCATACGTACTTAAAAAAGAACAATGTGTGCGCTCGCGTAAATTACGAATGAAAAGGCGCACGAACTGTAATAATAAAATTACAATGTCGCATCTGCATGTACGTCGGCAGGTTTTCCATAATATGATGCTATTCTTTCTTTATTTAATTCTTCTCCGATGACGATTACTACTCGTTGCCCAGCAGGTATTGTTTCAACTGTCACGTCATTCTTTGTTGCATTTATTTCATGCCATGATGAGTCCTCAGACTCAACAAAGCCTTTTATCCTAATAACTTTCCCGCAATCAGCATCTGAAAGAATCAATCTGGCTTTATCTTTTACCTCATCAATTGAAAAATTCTTATTCATAAAATAAAGTGATTTGTAGCCATTTGAATCCATAATCTGGCGCTTTACAAAATCAAATGTCTGAAAACCAGCATTTGAAATTGCCTCAAAATCCTGATCTGTAAGTGTCGACCAGTCCTTTGAAATAATATCATTCCCATCGACTGAAAATCTTCTCTTGCAATCCACTTTCGAAAGCGCATCATTTATTCTCTCAATAGATTTTTCTACAGCACTTTCAGATGCATTCTGAACCTTGCTGAATAATAAAATCCCAGCATCAGCTGCCTCAGTAGCAAGAACATATTCTGAATCTTCAGATAATGGCGTATCACTTCCGAGCATCACAGCATCTGCAATGCATATTACACTCCCGCATTCATACCATCTGTCGATTGGTTCCTCATGCAGCGTGTCAAAAAATTCATCCACATCAAAAATCCCGGATGGCTCAATCACTACCCTGTCGTAGCCGAGCATCCCCATAGAAATAAGCTTGCTCTTAAAGCGTCTCTTGTGGCAGTCATAGTCACACCCACCGGCAACCATCTCAATATCACATTTATCATCCACAAGATCAGAAAGCAGCATCATGTCGACATTCACGGCACCATAATCATTTTCCAGAATGCAGGCATTAAGACCCTGCGCTTTTAAATGCTCAATATATTTTCTTAAGAAAGTCGTCTTACCAGAACCTAGGAAACCAGTTATCAAATCTATCTTTATTGCCATGTATAATATCTCCAAACAAACAGAAATTGCAAAACGCCCGTCAACTAGAAAAACACGAATGCATTTTTTGCGTTGACGGGACTAATTTTGCAATTTCTGTGTATTTAATAAAATATTAATGTGTAGAAATAATATTCTTCAGTTCCTCGAATTCTTCATCGGTAAGCGTAATCCCCTTACCCATGTGCTCGTGCTCCGGATCCCATTCCCTGAGGTCATATTTAGGATCCCGTCCATTCCATGAAACCTTATTCAGTTCCTTTGTCCAGCCCTTTGCATTTTCAGAAAGAACGCCAAGGCTCTCTGTAATCTCAAATTTAAAATCACTCATTTTTGTCTCCTTATCACCCATTTATAAAATAATATTTTCCAAAATTAATCCCAAAGGAAATTCTTTGCAAACTGAACATCTATATATTTTAGGACAATTTCAGATTATAGCATTAAAGTACTGCTTATGCATCAAAAAAATTGACCACCGCAGGATTGGTGGTCAAAATAAATGCAAAGAGAAATAATTAATTTTTGGCTTCACTTAATTAGTCATTGAGCCGGATGAATACATTACAGTGTCTACCAATTTTCCTACTACAAGTAGTCTTCTGTCATCCTGTCCACCTATGCAAGTGGAAAGTACCACTATCTTATCTCCATCAGAAGGCTCATTTTCTGTATCAAAATAGTCCGGAGTTTTTTTTGTGCCCTCCTCCTTCATTGAAGTTATAAAAGAAGAAACACTGTCATATGATTTCACATTATAATACTGTGGAATATAATCATCATTGTAGTTCACTGCCGCAAAAATCTGATACTTATATAATGCATCTCTTGTCTCAATTTCAAAAGTATTATTTTCCTTGAAGAACGCCTCGTCGTCATAACTGTGAAGGGAACCAAACATCGTCTTATTCTTCATGTTGTGCCCATAAATCACAGTAATATAATCTGAATAATCCTTTGCATTTTCAGGATTAGTGTACAGACAGGCTGGATATCCCTGGGAAAGATCTAGGTTCCTGTTTAGATAATAATCCCTCTCTTTATTTTGAAGTACGGGATAATCTACCTGAGTACCGGGCACCGTTATATAAGAATATATATCAGGGTTCTCAGCAGCTAGCTCATCAAAATCATGGATTGGACTTGCCACAGTTCCAGAAGACGACGAAGGTGCTTCAATACGAAGATTATCATATATATTTTCCTGTAGCTTAAGCTGGTTCTGATAAATAATTCTCCTTACAATGGCTATCACTGCAAGCGCAGCTAATACAGCGAATAATATTATCAGAACAATCTTCATTATTCTTATCTTTTTTGATTTATTTGTTGTTTTCATAATTTCCTCATTAATATTTTAGTATTTGCTAACATTCAAATACGCTGCTTATACTGCATTGAACCTATAATACATGATTATATCATTAGTGTCATCTGTAATTCTTCAGCTTTTTCATATGTTTCCTGTTTGATTTTCAAAATTCTTTTATCTACCCACGTAAGTTCCTCTTCGCAGAACGAAATCATATTCTGATCGTTCATGTTTTGAGAGACTTCTATTTCATAATTTAACACACTTTTATACCTTAGATATACCTGGCTGTCATACTTGTTTGAGAGAATCGCTTTTCGGTAATATTCAGATGCCGTCATAAAGTCATTCTTCGAAAAATAATATTGGGCAAGAAAGGTATAGGCGGCGTCTGAATTATCATTTAGTTTAATTACATTCAATGCAACAGACAGATTTTCTTCACTAAAATCTGCATCTGTTATCGAATATTCAAGATACTCATAATTATATGGATAAATTCTGGCAGCCAGTTTATCATAATAAAAATATGATAACATGTCGGCTGTTCCTAACCATCCTGAAAGTGCAATCGCAACTATGGATATTGATATACCAGCAATCTGATTCCATCTAACCAGATGAATTTCTTTTCGCTTTCCATCTTTCCATTCCATTGCCCCTATCATGATATAAACAATCGCCATAAAATCTATAGCAGTATCAAAAAGTAAATGTAATGAAATAATAATAAGGATAAGTCGCTTCATTCCTCTACAGGAAATAATATTTTTTATAAGCAGAATAATAAATGCAATAGCACAAATAACACCAAAACTAAATGCCAGAGAAAAATATCCATTATGAATATACCTGATAAAATACATTGCCCTCTGGAAAGATGGAAGAGTCTCGTAGTATCTTCCAAAGCCCTGTCCAAATGGATGTTTTAATATCAAAGGAATCGCATCTTCATATTGAAACAGCCTTGTCTGAAATGATTTATCATCTGAAAGATAATTAAAAGCATTAAATGAAATATTCTGGCCTTCCCCCTTTCGATAAAGTAATACAAATACTAATCCAGAAAATCCTCCAGCACATAACAATACCAAAATTAATCTTCTTAAATTTTTCTTTTCTATAAAAATGTAGATAAAAGCTACAATTGTAAGAAGATATACATATCTGCTTCCTGTAAAAAATATGCCTGCTAAAAATATCAGTGTAAAAATTGTGGGAATTACTTTCTCTAAAATAGAAATCTCGTCTTGCCTCTCATAATAATCTGAAATTTCATAAAGAAAAACCACAAGGCAGACTAGAAAGTACAGCGCAGATACATTTGGATACTGAATAAATGCTGAAAATCGCTTCGTACCATATACATTGCTGTATACAAAAGATCTAAGGCCAGGATTCATTACAAAGAGAAATGAGACAAAGAGCATCAATATCCCTGAAACTGAAAGTAATCCAAGAGCACTTTGGTTCTTTTCACTTTGCATTATGATCAGAATCAACTCCAGGCATCCAATCAGCCTGAATATTCCATATATAGCAGTACCTTTATCTGAAGCAATGATGAATGATATTATTACCGATATTATGATAAGCAAATCTATTATTCTCCACCTGGAAAAATAAAAGACAACCTTATCTTTTTTTATTAGAATGAGAATTACTCCAACTGAAAGGATGATAACAGATAGCATCACTCCCCATTCAAAATAAAGACCTAAAATCCAGGGAAAGACAGCAAGAAATATTGAGATAAAATTTTTCTTTCCAGATAAAAAATCAAGCATAATACAAAAAAATGCTGTCCGAAAAAATCCGGACAGCCAAAATATCAAATACTAAATATCATCTCAAAAAATTGAGTAAACTTCACCTGTCTTAGGAGACTTTGTTGTATCTGTAGCTTCGTTTGCCTTTGCAGCTGTGCTCTCGCCAAGTGCCTTGTCAGCAATTACGATTACATAGTCTGAAGCATGTGTGAACTGAAGGTTTGCATAACCGTTTGCATCAATCTTGCTGTTTGAAATAGCTTCGAATGTGCCATCATTCTTATACCAGAAAAGGTTTGCATACTTTCCATTATACTGTGCACCAACATTGTATGTAAGTGTTGCAGTAAATCCGAAGTCACCATTTTCAGAAAGTGCAATCTGAACTGTAGGATTTGAACCAGCAAGCTTTGTGACCTTATCAGCTGGAACATTTGATGCAGCAGCTACGTTGAAGTTGATGTCTCTTGCATTTGTAACAGTCTTGCCGTTTACAGTCCAAGCATATGCGCCAAAGTCAAGACGAAGATTTACATCCTTCTGAGCAAGTTCAAGAATAACGCCTGCAGGTACTGTGCTCTTTGCAGGGCTCATACCAATAGTAACTGTAGAGCCAGGTGCTGCTGCCTCAATCTGTGCAACTGCTGTTGCTGCTGCTTCGCTGCTGATTACAGATGATGAATCTGTTGTAGAGGTAGTAGTTGTTGTAGTTGTACTGGTTGATGTGCTTGTAGATGTGCTTGTAGATGTGCTTGTAGATGTGCTTGATGCATCTACTGATTTTGTCGTGCTTGATGCATCTACTGATTTTGTCGTGCTTGATGCATCTACTGCCTTAGCATAGTTTCCGCTTGTTGCAGGAACAGCCATGATACCTGCTGCAAGTGCTGCTGCAACTGCTATTGCAGCAAATTTTCCAAAATTCTTTTTCATTTTAGTCCTCCTTAGTACAATGAAAAAAAAGCCTAGTATTTCGTTTCCAAAATACTAGGCTATAATATATCTTTGCCCCCTCCTTGTCAATAAAATTACAAAAAATTTTCACATTTAATTGCACTTAAACAAACAAAAGGGTGTTTATCCAAAATCTTTTGTGCAAAAATAATATTGTTTTTTACGAATTCGAAACCTCGATAAAATTATCAAGCACCTTCTTTGCCGAACCGTCGTCAATAAGCTTCCCGGCAAGCTCAACACCATCCTTTAATGATGAAGCCTTGCCGCCTACATAAAGACCTGCACCGGCATTCATGAGGACTGCTGTACGCCTTGTACCCCTTTCCTTTCCATCAAGGATGTCAAGGGTGATGTCAGCATTCTGCTCTGGCGTTCCACCGACTATTTCTGCCTTTGCGCCACGTGTGAGCCCGAAGTCTTCAGGCTTTATTTCGTAGGTATTGTAGAAGCCATCCTTGAGCTCGCATACCTTTGTAGGTGCAGAAGGAGAAATCTCATCAAGAACATCCTCACCGAAGACTACCATAGCACGCTTTACGCCCATATTATTAAGAACCTTTGCAATAGGCTCTACAAGGTATTCATCATAAACGCCGAGAACATAATACTCAGGCTTTGCAGGATTCGTAAGAGGTCCTAGAATATTGAACACTGTCCTGATGCCAAGCTCTTTTCTGATAGCTCCGACATACTTCATGGAAGTATGATATTTCTGTGCGAACATGAAGCATACGCCTGCCTCATTCAAAAGCTTTAAGCAAAGCTCCGGATCTTCCTGAATATTAATGCCGAGTGCCTCGAGCACATCTGCTGCGCCTGAAGCAGAAGATGCTGCACGGTTTCCATGCTTTGCAACCTTCACTCCGCCTGCTGCGATTACCATTGCTGAGGTAGAAGAAATATTAAATGATTTTGCCTTGTCTCCGCCTGTACCTACAATCTCAAGCACTTCCATGCCAGGATGTGGAACAGGAGTTGCGTGCTCACGCATGGCATTTGCACATCCTGAAATCTCGTCTATAGTCTCTGCCTTCGTGCTCTTTGTAGAAAGTGCAGCAAGGAATGCAGCATTCTGCGTCTGAGAAGTAGCGCCGTCCATAATCTCATTCATAACGGCATACGCTTCATCGTATGTCAAGTCCTCTTTGTTTACTATTTTCTCAATAGCCTCTTTAATCATGTCTTTACCTCCAAAAATCAAAGCTTATAATAATCAAGAGTCTTTAACAGATTGTCTGATACTTCTTTAAGTGCAATGGAAAGTTCATTTACTTCCAGAACGTTCTCATTAATATTTGCAACGGCATCGCTCGCTTCCTGCGTGGATGCTGCATTCTCCTCTGAAATAGCTGACAGGTTTGAAATCGAATCATTAAGTGACCTGCAGGATTTTGCAGTCTTCTGAATCGATTCCATCAGACTTTCAAGTTTCTTAATATTTCTTGCTACCCTTGGAGACATTCCATTTTCTGCAGGTTTTTCCGTCTTAGCCTCTGCGGACTTATGCTCAGCTGCCTTAGAATCTCCCTTGCCAGATTTCTTTGATTTTGAATGAGATTTCTTTTCTTGTGAATCAGCTTTTTCATCATATTTGTTATGGTACTCTTCGTATTCACTCGTAATCTCCTTGATCGCATCTGTCAGGGAATCCATCTGCTCAAGAATACTTGAAACATCATTTGCCGCACTCTGGACTTCATTTGCCTGTTCTACCGCACCACTTGAAATCTCTGAAACATTGTCTGTGACGCTTTCTGACATTCCGGCAACAGAGCTTGTAAGTTCTGAAAGCCTCCCGGATGCAGTAAGCACCTTTTCTGCCTGACCTTTAATTGACTCAACAGTCTCCCTAAGTTTCTTCGTAACCGCTTCGGTATTTCTAACAAGATCTCCAAATTCATCCTGACGTTCCGCCGCTTCATCAAAAGAAGCCTGCTGCTCTTTTGTCCTGGTTGTACTAAGATTTCCTTCAGACAGAGACTTCGATGCAATGCCGATCTGGTCTATGACCTTTATGAGATTTCGACTGAATCTAAGGGAAACATATATAAGGGCAGCAACGATGATTGCAACTATGACTACACATAAGAATATGGCGCGGTTCGCCTGTTTGGTAACTACGCCTGCAGGAATCGCAGCAAGCACGGCTCCTACTGCCTCTGAGTTCTGCATGATTGGAGCATAAGCCGCTACGTAATTCTTATCACCTATTGTGAGATTGTATTTGAGATAACTCGTAGAACCATTTATGACTACACTGTTTGCATTCTCATCCATTGTGAGTTCGGAAAGATTTTTGGTAATATTAGAATAATATGCCTCATTTCCATAGTAAAGGGCAAACTGTGTACCAGCTTCATCTTCGACTTCGTTAAACACCTTCTGAATATAGGAAGAATTCCCACCATTGATGATGAGCCTGTCACCATCCATAATCATCGGGTCACCGGTTGGATCATTTGAAATATCAGAGGCAATACCCTTTGCGGTAGACAGAAGCTGTTTTTCATAAGAATTCCTAATGCTGGTAAAAGAACTCTCATAGAAGAAAATCACCATGAGAACAGCAACAACAAGCATAGGAATAGTCGCAAAGAATGTAAGACTCGTCGCGACTTTCATATTCTTAAAACTATTAAAAAACCCCTTCCCCTTTGATGCCATATTGGTATACCCCAAAATAATAAATCAAGTTTATCAGGAAGCAGAAGAAACTATATTCTTTGTAGCTTCTTCAAGTGCAGTAAAAAATGGAATAATCTTCAGCATGATGAGATTCTTCATCATCTCGTCATCACTCTTTTTGTAAGCATCTGAGAATGCTACAAAAGCATCATTTGCCTTGTCCTTGTCAAGTGCTTCAATACCAGTAAAGAGCTCCTTTGTGCCATTATAAATCTGAATCTCCCAATTCATCCCATTGATAATGGCCTTTAAGTATTCACCAGTGTCCGGAAGTCTCTCACCGGAAAGCTCGCCTGTCACTGCCTTCAATGCCTTGATGAGCTTTGGGCTGTATTCGGTCAGTGCCTGTAATGCTTCAACTTCTTCTGCATTTGCTGTCGCTCCCATATGTCCTCCTGTATGATAAAAATAAATCCCACTATGTCATAAATATCATCTGACACATTCATATTTATAGTAAAACGTATCGGCATAATTGTTTATATTTTAACACAATATTGATTTATTACAACGATGCAAAAGAAAAAATTTCCATACAATATGCATTTAAAAGGATTTTTTTCTATTCTTTATATGTAATTTCACGGAGAACAAGCCCTTGTGCAGGTGCTGTCGGACCAGCTGCAGAACGGTCTTTTTTCTCAAGAACCTCCTTCATTTCAGACGGTTTTCTCTTGCCGTTTCCCACTTCCACTAAAGTGCCAACGATAATACGAACCATGTTGTATAGGAAGCCCGCGCCTGTGATATAAAAAACAATGAGGTCGCCATCACGCCTAACCCCTGCATCAAAAATCTCACGCACAAACGTATTTGTCTGACTTCCGATTGCAGCGAAGCTGGTGAAATCGTGTTCACCAATCAGAAATTTTGCAGCCTCATTCATTTTCTTGTCATCCAGAAATTTTCTGTAGTGATATGTATAATTTCGAAGAAGTGGATTTGGAAAATCCGAATTTAATATGAAATATTCATAGGTTTTTGAAGTCTTTTGAAACCTGGGATGAAAATCTGAAGAGACCTCCTTTGAATGGATCACAACAATGTCATCTGGAAGCGAAACATTGAGTGCATAGGAGATTTTTTCTGCAGGCATCTTTGTCTCTACATCGAAAACAAAAACTGCGCCAATTGCATGAACGCCCGAGTCCGTACGGCTTGCACCAGATACCTTAATATTCTGGTCAAAAAATCTGGAGAGTTCACGGTTCAAGACCTCTTCAATAGTGATTCCATTTTCCTGCACCTGTGAGCCGCAGTAGTTTGTTCCATCATATGAAACTGTAAGCATTACACGCATGGCTGTCACCTTATGTTCCGAATATCTAAATAATTATCTTCCCATCAAAAATTATCGGATTATTTTGCTCTTACATGCCAAGAATCATATATTTAAAGAAATGCTTCAGGACAAAAACGCCCACTAAAAATGCAAATAATATGATGTATGCGATAAAATCCCTTGTTTGATATTTTAGCGGATGCATTTTTGTTCTGCCCACACCGCCTGCATAGCAGCGCGCTTCCATGGCAAGAGCAAGATCATTTGCACGGCGGAATGCATTTACGAAAAGAGGGACAAGAATCGGCACCATGGCCTTTGCCCGCTGAAAAACATTTCCTGTTTCAAAATCCGCACCACGGGATTTCTGGGCATTCATGATTTTATTTGTTTCTTCTGTAAGAATGGGAATAAATCTGAGTGCAATCGACATCATCATGGCAACATCATGCACCGGAACATTTATTTTTTCAAGCGGAGCAAACTGCTTTTCCATGCCATCTGTGAGCTGGTTTGGCGTTGTGGTCAGTGTCATGATGGATGTACCGACAATAAGGTAAAACATCCTGATTGTCATTAAGACTGCATTACGAAGACCTGTATCGGTTATCTTTATAGCTTTCCACTGCCAGATAACGTCACCTGGTGTAAAGAAGATATTGAATACTGCGGCAATGATAATGAGAATCATGATGCCGCGGATGCCCTTTACCATGAAGGAAAACGGAACTTTGCAGAGTACGATAATAAGGACCAGAAAGGCAGTCACTAAGATGAATCCTGGCAGGCCCTTGAAAGAAAACAGCATGATAATGTACACGAGGCAGCCCAGAAGCTTTACGCGCGGGTCGAGCCTGTGCAGGATGCTGTCGGCGGGATAAAATTGTCCTAATGTTGCGTCCTTGAACATCGTATCAACTAATACGCCTCTGGTGATAAAACATTTCTGCGTGATGCGGTCCGTGTCGTAGGCAAAATTACGAAAAGTGCCACCACCGACCTTTAATTTACGCGCCGCCTTTATGCGCCGTCCAGGCGCGTTCGGCTAGATTTGCCATCCATGGCAAATCTGCGCTTGTGAACATGCACTTTTCTATTTTGCACTACTCACTCTATGCACACGCAGAAAAGTTTTTCACCATCGGCTTAGTTACTTTTACCTTCTATGAATTGTGTCAATTATCATCCTCTCAGCTTCCTCAACAGTCGTGGCAAATTGCCCCTTAGCAAGATAACCTCGAGAGGACAGGCGCATCGTGAAGTCAGTGACAGCGGGGACAGAGAGGTGAATTTTCTCCAGTTCGTCCCGGTGGGAAAAGACTTCGTGCGGCGTACCGTCGAATTTTAATTCACTGTCATCCATGACGAGAATGCGGTTTACATATTCTGCGACATCTTCCATGCTGTGGGAGACCATGATGACTGTGATGCCCTTCTTGTCGTGAAGTTCCTTGACAAGATCAAGAAGATTGTTCCTGGATTCCGGATCGAGGCCGGCAGTCGGCTCATCGAGAATCAGTGTCGCAGGCTTCATCGCAAGAACACCTGCGATTGCTGCCTTTCTCTTCTCACCACCTGAAAGAGAAAACGGGGACTGATCAAAGGAATCGTCTGGAAAATGCACTTCCTTCAGCGCCTCAAACGCCCTAAGCGTACACTCCTTTTCATCAAAGCCCTGGTTCTTCGGACCGAACATGACATCCTTCATGACCGTCTCTTCAAAGAGCTGATTCTCCGGATACTGAAATACGACGCCGACCTGCGTTCTCAAATCCTTCAGGTCATAATCCTTATCATAAATATCCTCACCATTATAATAAATGGTTCCACTCGTCGCTTTGAGAAGACCATTTAAATGCTGCACCAGAGTCGATTTGCCAGAACCCGTATGCCCGATCAGCCCGATAAAATCACCGTCGTCAATCTTCAGATTAATGTCATTTAATGCGGTCTTCGCATAGACCGTCCCTGGCTGATATGTATATGTAATATGATCTAAGATAAATGACATAGTGCCTCTTCAAGTTCATCTTCACTGAGTATCCCAAGCGGAATATCGAGTCCGTCTTCGTGCAGGCGGTAAGCCAGTTCTGTAATCTGCGGCAGCGCAAGATGGCATTCATGCACGGTCTCAACATCTGAGAAGATTTCCCTGGGCGTTCCTGTAGCTGCAACCTTACCTTCATTCATGACATAAATGAAGTCAGCGTTTACAAGCTCTTCCATGTAGTGCGTGATCCATAGAATCGTAACACCCTTTTCTTTATTGAGCCAGTGCGCCACAGATAGAACATCTGCCCTTCCTTCCGGATCGAGCATCGCAGTCGATTCATCAAAAATAATACATTTCGGATTCATCGCAATCACGCCTGCAATGGCAACTCTCTGCTTCTGACCGCCGGAAAGCCTGTTGGGAGATGCGTCTTTATATTTCCACATATCGACAGCCTTAAGCGCCCGCTCGACACGTTCTATTATTTCTTCTGAAGGAACGCCTAAATTTTCCGGACCAAAGCCTACATCTTCTTCTACAATAGAAGAAATAATCTGATTATCCGGATTCTGAAAAATCATTCCGGCATTCCGCCTGATTTCAAGCTGATTCTCTTCATCCTTTGTATCCATGCCGCAGACTTCGACAGTGCCCTCTTCTGGAACGATGAGTGCATTGATATGCTTTGCCAGCGTAGACTTTCCAGATCCATTATGCCCGGCAATGCCTACAAACTGCCCTTCATTCACTGAGAAATCGATGTGGTCAAGTGCAGTATTTATGCTCTCGACATTGCCCTCTTCATCCCGTCTGAAGTATTCATATAAAATTTTTTCTGCTTTTATAATATTCTTCATATTCTGCATACAGCACGAGTGACAAACTTACTTCGTCAAATCACGAGTGGAGAAAAAGCAATGTGACATCTACAGAAATCAGAACTTTGCTACAAATTTCCTGATACGATCGAGGGCGATTTTGAGGTCATCAAGCGAGTAAGCATAGGAAATCCTGATGAAGCCTTCGCCCGAATCTCCGAATGCAGTTCCAGGAACGACGGCCACCTTTTCTTCCTGAAGAAGTCGATTTACGAATTCTTCTGAAGACATGCCAAATTTCTTGATGCACGGAAAAATATAAAATGCCCCGAATGGCTCAAAGCATGGAAGTCCCATGTCCTTAAATTCGTGTACGAGAAAGCGGCGGCGTTCATTATATTCTTCCTTCATTGCTGCAACTTCGTCATCACAGTTCTTCAGTGCCTCGATGGCTGCATACTGTGAAGTCGTAGGTGCGCACATGATTGCAAACTGGTGAATCTTCAGCATCTGCTTTAAGATGACCTTCGGTGCGCAGGCATAGCCAAGCCGCCAGCCTGTCATCGCAAAAGCCTTAGAAAATCCGTTGATGTAGACAGTTCTTTCCTTCATTCCAGGAAGAGAAGCGATTGTCACATGCTTTTCCTTGTAAGTGAGTTCTGAATATATCTCATCTGTAAGGACAAATAAATCATGCTTTTTAATGACTTCTGCTATTTCCTCAAGGTCCTTTTTCTCCATGATGGCACCAGTAGGGTTATTAGGATATGGCAGAACCAAAATTTTTGTTTTGTCTGTAATCTTCTCTTCCAGATCCTTTGCCTTGAGGCGGAATTCATCCTCTTCCTTTAGATTGATAATCACAGGAACACCGCCTGCTAAGATGGTACATGGCACATAGGAAACGTATGATGGCTGCGGAATCAATACCTCGTCTCCAGGATCAAGCATTGCTCGGAGAGCCACATCAATTGCTTCTGAACCGCCAATCGTCACCATGATCTCATCATCTGCATCATAGTGAATGTCATATTTCCTGGCTAAATATTTTGAAATCTCCTGACGGAGCTCGATAAGACCAGTGTTTGAAGTATAGAAGGTCCTGCCATTTTCAAGAGAATAAATACCCTCTGAACGAATCCGCCATGGTGTATCGAAATCAGGCTCGCCGACGCCGAGAGAAACTGCGCCTTCCATCGTGCGGGCAACATCAAAAAACTTCCTGATTCCAGAAGGCTTGATGTCCTTTATTGTTTTTGAAAGGGGATCTCTCATGTCATCATCTCCCTGTTATCCTTTTTCTCTTCAGCCATGACGATGCCATGATCCTTGTATTTCTTCAGGATGAAATTTGTCTGGGTACTGATGACTGATTCAAGCGTAGAAAGCTTTTCAGTAACAAAAGATGAGACCTCACGAAGCGTCTTTCCTTCAATCGTGACCATGAGATCGCAGCTTCCTGAAATGAGATAAACGGAACTTACCTCCGGATAGCTGTATATTAATTTTGCGATTCTATCAAAGCCCATGCCATGCTGAGGTGTAACCCTGACTTCAATCATGGCAGTGACCTTTTCAACGCCAAGCTTTTCCCAGTTAATAAGAGTAGTATAACCGGAAATAATGTTTTCAGCTTCCATGGCTTTTACTTCAGCCTTTACGGATTCCTCATCCTCGCCTATTAATACTGCAAGCTCATCTAAGCTCACGCTTGCATGATTCTCTAAATAATTTAAGATTTTCTCTCTCAAAGTCTTTTTCCTTCCCAAGTAAATTAATACTGTTCTATTAAACTATTATGGATAATACTAACAAGTCATTCATCCGTCAACTAGTTTTGACTTCACTCTGTAAAGCTCATCTGTGGATGGTGGCGTAAGAAAACGTCTTCTCTCACCGTTTATGATAAGCCTGTCATTATTTTCAGTCGTCCGTCCTATGACGGAAGCTTCCACTCCATTTTTCATAAGCTCTTGAACAAGGCCATAGCCGTCATTTGCAGCAATAAGCATGCTGCCCGAGCTAATCAACCGGTAAGGATCAATATCAAAATACTCTGATATCTCAACAGTCTCCTGCTTGATCGGAATATCTTTAAGATAAACTTCACAGCCCACCTTAGACGACTCGCACATCTCCCAGATTGCGCCATAAATGCCGCCTTCCGTAACATCGTGCATCGCCGCCGCACCAAATTTTGCCGCGACAAGACCGTCCTTTACAACGGAGATAAATTTATCAAAATGAATGGCTGTATCAACGAGCTCAAAAGGAAATTTCTGCTGTAATTCGTCTTCATATTCACGAGCGATAATGGAGGTTCCTTCGAGCCCAATCCACTTTGTAGCAATCAGGTCCATCCCAGGCTTTGCTCCACCGGTCTTTATGAAATGGCCTTTTCTGACTTTGCCAAAGCCTGTAACAGAAAGAAGAGGCTTTGAAACGGCATCAGTAACTTCAGTATGCCCACCAGCAATAGTAATATTGAGGCTTTCCGCTTCTTCGGAAGCTTCCTTCATTATGCCCTTTAATAGAGCTTCATCCGAATCCGGAGGAAGCAGCACGGTAAAAAGCATTGCAACAGGCTCTGCCCCAGAACTGGCCAGATCATTTGCTGTAATATGGACAGCAAGTCTTCCCTCCTCTTCTGAAGCCCCTGTAATAGGGTCCGTAGATGTTACAACCTGAAAATCCTCTCCAAAGTCAAGAAGAGCGCAGTCTTCACCTACGCTCGAACCTGACAATACTTCTTTTCTATTTTTATGAATCTGTCCCATGACAGAACGTTTCAGAACATTCTCGGGAACCTTGCCGATTTCCATTTTAATAATTCAATTCCTGGAAGAAACTGTGGTAATGTAGAAACTTAACATTACTGCGCTGCAGCTGCTGTATCTGTTGTTGCAGCGTTAGGATCCGTTGTGGCTGCTGCGTTAGGATCTGTTGCTGCCGCATTTGGATCCGTTGTTGCTGCCGCATTTGGATCAGTTGAAACTGCTGCATTCGGGTCTGCTGCCGCTGCTGCATTCGGATCTACCGCAGTGCCTGCATAGGCACCAGCAGCTGCTTCTATCGTTGCCTTGTCCTGTGTAGCGACAGCTGCGCTTATTGCACCTGCTGCATTCGGATCGCTTGATGCTGTACCAACCTCGTAGGTATTATTCGTAGCTCTGTATTTACTGCTATTAAATACTTCCCTGGACTGCTCTACGCCATCAACAGTAACGATCTTCCAAAGTCTTGCAGTATAGCCTGTGTGCGCTGCGCCGGAAGTTCTCACAATTGTACCTGCAGGAAGTGAACCATTTACTGAATATATGCTAACAGGATCAGTCTGTGACAGCACTTCGCTTTCGAAAGAAACTGTCCTGTTTGCCGGTCTTGTTTCTTTACCATATACATTGAAAGTAATAGTGCTTCCGTTCGTAATGCCTTCGATATATACAGGATAATCCTGATTATTTTTGAATTTGAAATCCTTGACACTTCCTGCAATAGCAGCATCCATTGAAGGCTGAACATAATGTACGACCATAGAATGCGCACTTCTTTCGACCACTTCAAGCTCTGCACGAATGACAGCATTATAAAGTGTCGTAGAAACCTGGCAGATTCCGCCACCATAGGTCTCGACTGTAGTACCATTCTCATATGATGGTGCAGGTTCATAGCCATTCTCTGCAGTCATAGGATTTAAGGTTGCAGCAACTGAAAATGTCTCACCTGGGTAAATAACTGAACCATTTATTTTTGAAGCGCCATTGGCAACATTTGTCTTTCTTGCCGAAGACGAAGTACTATAATCTGTAGTAAATGAACCAAGCTTGTCCTTTACCTGTGAAAGTGCCTCTTCAGAGCCCTCCGGCTCCTCTTCTTCTGTCTGCGCCTCTATTGTGATGTCAGAGCCGTCCTGATCTTCAGCAAGCGCTTCATCTATTATCTTTATGGTATCATCGACAACCAGCCTGACGCCCTTTTTGCCAGGAACAATTGTAAACGTACCATTTGTAAGTGTAAGGCCATTATTTACAGGCTCTGTAACAATCGAGGCCTCATTTGCCTTCAGAAAATCAGACGCTTTTGAATATGTGGTCTTGTAGGTAATAGGAAAATCCTTTGTCTTTCCGCTCTTCAGTGCTTTTGAATCCAGAAATCTTTCGATTGGGTTCCCGGTAGCGCCGTATTTCAGGGCCTTTTCCACCGCATCCTCAGAATTTACCGTAATACCTAAATCGTCGCCCGTAGCGGTAATAGACTTTCCTTCTGATGAGGCAATAGTAAATACAGTGTCCTTGAAGCTGTCCGCAAAGGAGCTCAATGCATTGTCAGCTTCTTTTTTCGTCATGCCGGAAACATCTACACCACCTATGGTGATACCGGCCTGAATCTTAGCTGCGGATTTTTTGTCCTTTGCACTGGCTGGAACTACAGCGATAATACAGGTGAGCACCATTGCAATTAAAAGAATTATCACTATAATAGCAGTTATGACCCTTTGTTTTTTAGACCTTTTTCTCATTAATAATAAACGCTTTCTATAAAAGTAACATTATGAATTATATAATATGTGTCAATATGTACCCTTTTCCGTTTTTCCTTGCATTCATCATCTGCGCAATCGTCATTTTCACACTGATGAAAAGCGGAAGCAAAAAACATGAAAACGAAATGGATGAATACTTCAAACGGGAAAGAGAGGCCGATGCCACTCCCGCCAAAGATATTTCCAATCTTTCATATATTACCATTCCTATTGACACGTTTCCAATAGGAAAATTTACCGAAGATGATGACGAAGAAACGCTTTCTATTATTGAAGATAAAATATTAAGTCTTAATGAAAAACCACTTCTCAATCTTTCGGGCAAGACCAACACAGATCTGAAGCTCGAATATGGCGCTCCGAACCTGAAAAAAATGCAAGAGATTTCCGATGACTTTGACGAAATGGAAATCACCCTTTTAGACTATTCAAAGGCTCTCATGGAAAAAGGACACTACAGCGAATGCATCCCGGTACTCGAATTCCTGGTAAATAAAGGCAGCGGGATGAAGACTGCAAAAGAACTGCTGGAGGAGTGTAAATCCAAAGCAGCTCAATAATCTAATCTGGAAAAATCATTCTGGTGCAATAGTTTTTCTTAACAGCATCATATAATTATTCTCATAAATAAAACCGCCGTACTATTTAAGTAGCACGACGGTTTTACTTTCATGCAGGGAAATTTCTCTGCTATATTAAATTGTGCTTGAAAACTTTTTCAGGCTTCAGCGCCGGCCTTACCTGCATTAACCTTTTCAGGCTTTTCAACCTCTGTAATAAACAGGGTCTTTATACATGTAATAGATACAAGTACGCCGAGAACGATCAGGAAGGCGGCTACGATGAGCTGCATGCCGTTTACAAGGAAGGTAGCATTGCCAGCCATGAATGCCTTTACGTTTCCGATGACGTTTAAGATGATGGCTGTGAATGTAACAGCGAGCATCATGAGCATTGGGAAGTAAAGCATCTTGTGGGCACGGCCTGTAGCCTTCAGGAATACGGCAACACCGATCAGTACTAATGCTGCGAGCATCTGGTTTGCTGAACCGAAGAGTGCCCATACCTTCAGATAACCACCTAATGCAAGGACATAGCCAAGAGCGATTGTGATGATTGTGCCGAAGTAATCATTTGTAATGAACTTTCTCCATGCAGGCTGCTGTTCCTTCGGTGTCTCATTATCAGCAAATAATTCCTGCCATGAGAGACGGCCGATTCTTGCAACAGAATCAAGTGTTGTAAGAGCAAGAGCTGAAACTGACATTGTCATGAATACAGTTGCTACTGAGTTTGGAAGGCCGAACTTCTCAAGGAAGCCTGCAACACCCTGTGCAAAAATCTGGAAAGGTGTAAGGTCTGCCGGCTTCTGGCCGTTTACAGCAACAGCGCCGCAGATGATGAGTGAAATAACACCAAGAAGTGTCTCAAGAAGCATTGCACCGTAACCTACGAACTGCATATCCTTCTCGTTTCTGATTGTCTTAGAGCTTGTTCCTGAAGAAACAAGGCTGTGGAAACCTGAAACGGCGCCGCAGGCAATCGTTACGAAAAGTGTAGGGAAGAGATAACTCATGGAGCCATCTGCATTTGCAACTGCAAAACCATTGAATGCATTGAGCTTCATCTGTGGATGTCCAACAAGAACACCAACGAATCCGCCGAGCATCATGAAGAGCATCATGAATGTCGTCATGTAATCCCTAGGCTGCATAAGAAGCCACATAGGAAGTACGGCTGCAAGGAAGATGTATACCATGATGACATAGTTCCAGTTTGATGCGCTTAAGTACATTGGGAAATGCATACCAAGAGCAAATAAGCCAATAATGAGGGCAATACCGAGAACTGCTTTCACTGCTTCATTCATCCTCTTGCCGTTCTTTTCAACTGCTCTCTGAATAAGTCCTAAAACTATTGCTCCAAAAATAAACAGAATTGAAACCGAAGCTGCAGCTGCACCATTATAGTTCTGTGTAACCTTACCTGTAGCGGCATCTGTTAAAGTGCCCTGCCAGGTTGAGGAAACCATAGACATGAAAGCTGCAATGACAAGAAGGCAGAAAAGCCAGCAGAATAGTGAGAAGAGCTGACGCCCTTTTCTTCCTATATACTTCTCAATGACAAGACCGATTGACTGGCCCTTGTTCTTTACAGAAGCATAAAGAGCTCCGAAATCCTGAACGGCTCCGAAGAAAATGCCGCCGAAGAGAAGCCAGAGGAGTACTGGAACCCAGCCGAACATAGCGGCCATAATTGGTCCCTGTACAGGTCCTGCGCCTGCGATGGATGAGAACTGATTTGCAAAGACTGTAAGCTTTGAAGATGGTACATAATCTTTTCCGTCTTCAAATTCTACTGCAGGCGTCTTTGCCTCAGGATCGATTCCCCACTTTTTTGCAAGGAATCTGCCGTAGCCGAAGTACCCAGCGAGGAGTGCTACTACAGCGATAAGTAGAATAAACAAGCTGTTCATTTCAATCCTTCTTTCTACTAACAACGGGTTACTATATATGATGCCTTTTCCAAATCGCCAATTATGTGGTAATCCGCGGCATCTTCATAAGGCCGGAACTAAAATTTCTGTGATTCTTGTACTGCCCACATTTCCCATTAGGCAATTCACAGGAATTTCATATTTTTATGGCCTTTAAGAAAAGCAATATAGCGATTTTTCGGGATTTGTCAACCAAAAAATGTACAAAACACCCCGATTTGTATGCCTTTTTATGCAATTTCGTGAAATTTATCTATTTTTTGTGAATTATATACAACTAATTTGTTAATTTTTACAAGTTGATTTGTTAGTTATTACTAACTTACGTGATAAAAAACAATTAATTGACGATACAAATATTATATTGTAGAATGGAAAAAGCACTGCGAATACAGGCAGGCGGTAAAAAGACCGCCACTCTGGCAAGTGACGGTTGCTATAATGTAACTATAAACCTTGTCTGAGAACAACCGCCTGTCGCAGTGCTCTTTTATTGCTTATTATAATTTGGAAAGCAGAGATTGTCAAGAAATGAAAGAAGTATTCAAAAATCTGAGCGAATTCAAGGTTCAGAGCATCCTAGCCCCGCTGTTCAAGCTTCTCGAGGCATTTTTCGATTTATTAGTTCCGCTCGTCGTTGCAAAAATTATCGATGTCGGCATCGCAAATAATGACCACAGCTATATTATCCAGCATGTGCTGATTATGCTCCTCCTTGCAGCTGCCGGGCTCACAGTAAGTATTCTCGCCCAGTATTTTGCTGCAGTCGCAAGTGTCGGCTGCGTCTCGAAAATGCGCCAGAAGCTCTTCGACCACATCCAGTCTCTTTCAGAGAAAATATATGACCAGATTGGTTCATCTACGCTGATTACCAGAATGACATCCGACATGCAGCAGATCCAGAACGGCGTAAATATGTCGCTGCGCCTGCTGCTCCGGAGCCCGATGATTGTCATCGGCTCCATGATCATGGCATTTACGATTGATGTAAAATGCGCCCTCGTATTTGCCGTTGCAATCCCTGTTCTTTCAGTCGTCGTTTACGGCATCATGGTAATCAGCATCCCGCTGTTTAGAAAGGTTCAGTCCGCACTTGACAGCCTGCTTGATTCTACCAGAGAGAACCTGACAGGCGTCAGAGTAATCCGTGCCTTCTCCCGAGAGAAATCCGAAGTCTCAGAATTCGACCAGAAAAATAAAGACTTAACCCACTTAAATGAATTCGTCGGACGGCTTTCCGCACTCTTAAATCCTGCAACATTCGTACTTATTAATATCGCAACTATCGTGCTCATCAATGTCGGCGCTATCCAGGTAAACTTAGGCATCATCAAGCAGGGTGAAATCGTTGCGCTATATAACTACATGGCGCAGATGATAGTAGAACTCGTAAAGCTTGCATCGCTTATTATTCTTATTAATAAGTCAATCGCTTCAGCAGAAAGAGTTCAGTCCGTACTTGAGATGGAGCCTGGTATGGATTTCCCGAAGGAATATGTGGAAAAGACTGGTGCTAAGGCTGATGAGTCAAGCCTTGATGCAAATGAATCTGCTACTAATGCTGATATTGTAAATTCCGAATCCAGTTCAGTTCCTGTCGTCGAATTTAAAAATGTCTCACTCACTTATGAAGAGGGTGCTGCGCCTGCAATCGAAAATATTTCCTTTACAGCAATGCCTGGTGACACGATTGGCATCATCGGTGGTACAGGTTCTGGTAAATCTTCCCTTGTGAATCTGATTCCACGATTCTATGATTGCGACGCTGCGACGAAGACTGATGACGCAACTGGAATAGGCACTGCCTCCAATATTGACAATACACCACAGACTGGCTCTGGATCAGAAGCTGACAAAGCATCACAGGCAGACGTAGCCTCTAATACAGTTGCGTCATCATCCAATTCCGGTGTCTTTGTTTTTGGCAAAAATGTAAAAGATTATCCAAAGGGACAACTCATTTCCCATATCGGCGTTGTTCCGCAGAAGGCGATGCTCTTTGTCGGCACAATCCGTGACAACCTGAAGTGGGGAAATGAAGATGCGACTGACGAAGACCTCTGGTCTGCAATAAAGACTGCCCAGGCCTATGATGTTGTTTCAAATAAAGACGGCCAGCTCGACTGCAAAGTGGAGCAGAACGGAAAGAATTTCTCCGGCGGCCAGAAGCAGAGGCTTACGATTGCACGTGCGCTTGCGAAGAATCCTGAAATCCTCATCATGGATGATTCAGCCTCTGCGCTTGATTTCGCAACTGACGCAGCACTCAGGAAAGCCATCAATGCACTTCCTGGAAACATGACAGTCTTCATCGTTTCCCAGCGTGCATCTTCTATTAGAAATGCAGACAAGATCTTGGTTCTTGACGACGGAAAACTTGCTGGAATCGGAAAACATGACGAACTTCTGAAGGAAAATGAAGTTTATCAGGAGATTTATTATTCACAGTTCCCTGAAGAAAAACCAAAGGACTTGTCTTTGAAACAGCCGGGCAGTTCTGTCCAGTCAAATGATGCTATGTCTTCTTCAAATATCAATCTCGCAGGAGGTGATGCAGTATGAGTAATACAAAGTCAAATGCAATACCAGCCGGCACAGAAAATACAAATGTAAAAGAAGATAAAAAAATGAAAAAATCATCCGGAAAGAAAATGTCACGCGACGACAGCATGAAGACCTTAAAGAAGGTCATGACCTTCATCGGAAGATATAAAGCATTACTTGTACTTTCAATAGTTCTCGCTGCACTTTCAGTCGTATTGCAGCTTTATATTCCAATTCTCTTTGGTAATGCAATCGATGGCATTATCGCAAAGGGCAAAGTTGATTTCGGGATCATCGGATATTATCTCATCCGTATTCTCATCATGGTTCTGATTGCGGGAATCGCAACCTTTGTGATGAACCTCATCAACAACCGCCTTACTTACAGAGTCGTTCAGGATATCCGCTCAAAAGCCATCCGAAAGATTCAGGTGCTGCCGCTCTCCTATCTTGATACTAAGGAAACAGGAGATATCGTGAGCTGTGTCATCGCTGATGTTGACCAGGTCTCTGACGGATTACTTTTAGGCCTGACGCAGCTCTTCTCTGGCGTCGTTACGATTATCATGACGCTTGTCTTCATGTTCATGAAGAGCCTGCCGATTACCCTTCTCGTCATCGTCCTGACACCGCTTTCATTCTTCGTGGCAAAGTTCATCGCAAGCCATTCCTACAATATGTTCCACAAGATGTCTGACACGAGAGGCGAGCTCACTGCCCTCACAGAGGAAATGGTAAACGGACAGAAGATTGTAAAGGCATTCGGCTATGAAGACAAGGCTTCAAAGCGTTTTTCAAAGATTAATGATGACCTCAGAAAATATTCTGAAAAAGGCGTCTTCTATTCAAGCCTGACAAACCCTTCGACAAGATTCATTAACAGCATAATCTATGCATTGGTTGCCCTTGTAGGCGCCTTCATGGTGCCAGGCGGCTCGCTTACCGTCGGTGGACTTTCCGTAATGCTTTCCTACGCAAACCAGTACATGAAGCCTTTCAATGATATTTCTTCTGTCGTTACCGAGCTTCAGAATGCGCTTGCCTGCGCCGACAGGGTATTCTCTCTGATAGAAGAAGAACCAGAAAAGGATGCAGTGGATGTTGAGGAATATGATGCGGCTGTTGCAGATGCAAAGCCTACAATCGCAAACAATGCTGAAGCCACTAATACAACCGCAGGTAAAAATTCTTCAAGCGCAAATAATGATATACAATTAAATGCATATTCTACAAATGCAGACAATACGCAATTAAATGCAGGTCCTTCAAAAGCAGCTTCATCTGAAATCGTTACTGATCATCAAGATGTTTCATTAGAAAATACATCAGGTTCTGTTAAGGGCGAAGTTGAAATCAAGGATGTCGCCTTCTCCTACGACAAGTCAAAGCACCTGATTGAAGGCTTCAATCTTAACGTAAAGCCGGGCATGAATGTCGCAATCGTAGGTCCTACAGGCTGCGGCAAAACTACCTTTATCAATCTCCTGATGAGATTCTATGATGTCGACAACGGAACTATTTCTATTGATGGAAAAAATATTTATGATATGAGCCGCCATGAACTGAGACAGCACTATGGTATGGTCTTACAGGAGACCTGGCTTAAAAATGCAACGGTAAGGGAAAATATTGCTTTCGGAAAGCCGGAAGCAACGGATGAAGAAATCATTGCCGCTGCAAAGGCTGCACACTCCTATGAATTCATCCGCCGTATGCCGAAAGGACTTGATACCGTCATCACGGATGATGACTTAAGCCAGGGCCAGAAGCAGCTCCTCTGCATCACAAGAGTCATGCTGGCGCTTCCTCCAATGCTGATTCTCGACGAGGCAACATCTTCTATTGATACAAGGACCGAGCTCATGATTCAGGAAGCCTTCAACAAGATGATGGAAGGCAGGACTTCATTCATCGTTGCCCACCGTCTGTCCACAATCAGAAATGCAGATGTAATTCTCGTCATGAAAGATGGGAAGATCATCGAGCAGGGCAATCACGAATCACTGCTTGCTGCCAACGGATTCTATACGAAGCTCTACAATTCACAGTGGGCAACGAACGATTGACGGGCGTTTTGCAATTTCTGTTTTTGTCTGTTTTAGTCTGCTTTCAATTTCTTCTTCTGGTGATTTGCCAAAAATGCTGAAATCAGTCCTGCCGGTGCGAAGCGGGAGAAGAAAATTCCCATGCGTACAGAGAAGCCGGGCACGATGACAGTCTTTCGTTTGAACATGCCGTCGATTGCAATTTTTGCACATTTATATGGCGGGATGCCGCCATTATGCTTGGCACCGGCAACTCTTGAAAATTCGGTTGCGACTGGACCAGGCGCCAGGATGCCTGCATATACATCACTGTTTTCTGCCCTAAGCTCAGCCGCAATGCTTCTGGTCAGAACTGCCACATAGGATTTCGTGGCATAGTATTCACTCATATATGGGCCTGCCGGCATGAGGCCTGCAGATGATGCGACATTCAGAAGATAGCCCCTATCTTTCTCCTGAAAACGACTGATCATTTCCTTTGTGAGAATGTGGACAGCCCTTACATTTAAGGCCAGCATTCTTTCATCAAGATGCACATCTGTATCAAGGAATCCACCGATATGTCCAAAGCCTGCATTATTTATAAAAACTTCTACATCGACACTGTCTACAAGTGATAGCAATCTGGAAATATCTGACTTTTCAACCAGGTCACATCGAATTATTTTGATGTGGCTTGAATCTTTATTTCCCGCAGACATCATGAGCTCTTTCGAAAGTCCCGCGAGCCTGTCCTCACGCCTTGCAGCTAAGATCAGCCCATAACCCTTTTTGTAGAGAATCTTTGCCATCTCACGGCCAATGCCGCTTGACGCACCAGTGATGACTGCATATTTTTTATATTTACTATTTTCCTCCATACATCATTCTCCTGAAATGCACCGGCACTCCCTGCATCTATGTCCCATATTACCTTCTCATGCTACGCCTCTCGAATCCGCATGGTGCTTCTTCTTATCCTCATACATGAGCGAATCAATTTCATTTAGAAATTCTTCTCCGCTCTTTCCTGACTCCCCATTATACACCTTATAGCCAATCGATAATGACAGACGGCACGGAATGCTTTTCCTGTCATTGTAATATTCCATTTTTTCCCTGATCGTATTTACTGAATTAATCAGTGCAATTTCTGTCTTATCATAAGTAAGCACGATGAATTCATCACCGCCATAACGGTATATGGTGACATCGTTTCTCGTAACCGTAAGCGCACGTCTAAGCATATGGGCAACAAGCTGAAGTGCCTCATCCCCAACACTATGACCATATGTGTCATTAATACTTTTAAAGAAATCAATGTCAATCATGATGCCGGAAAAGGTCTCATGATCCGAAGTCCTTCTTGTGATGCAGCTGTCAAAGGCACGGCGGTTTAATGCATTCGTGAGATAATCCACGCTCGAGTCCTTGCTCTGCAGGAAAAGATAATTAAAAATACTTCCAAGGGAAATGCCCGCATATTCAAGCTGGACATTTGGAAAAACAACCTGAAAAAGGCCGCCTACCAAAATAAAAAATGGTGTCCATAAGAAATTCCATTCTGCCAAGACTGTCGCCTGTAAGCAGAATAACACATAAAATAAGGACTCGTTTATATTTCCTGCTGCGGCTTGAAACGACATTGTTCATTTCAGACACAACCAGCAAAATTATTAATACAGCATAGGTGTAACCATTTACTGCTGCCCACGCAGATAGCTCCATAATCCTTTTCCTCTATACTTAACACCAGCACGCTTCAAATAATGTCAGATGCTAATGAAAATTAATATGGCAACTGTTCCATATGATTACTTTGCAAAACTCATGTCACATTCACGGGCCTTTATAATTTTTTGATAATAGCATTTATCCTATTTAATGTCAAAATTCACTTTACAATATTCTTACACATCAATCCAAATTTGTTTAATAAATTTAGGAATTATTTAGATTATTTTACTTGCGTATTGAGGCTTGGATATTTATACTAACTTTGTTTTGACACACGACGATATTGTTTAGTTTCAAAATATTAGAGGCTGATTTTTTACAAAATTTTAGGAGAAAAAGATTAATGAAAAAATTAAAGGAAATCCTCATCGATGCCTTTCAGGGCTTCTGTATGGCGCTTGCAGATTCAGTACCCGGCGTGTCCGGCGGCTCAATCGCATTCCTCATGGGATTTTATGATGAATTCATCTCATCTCTTGCAAGCTTCACCTCAAGAAGCAAGACGGAGCTAAAAAAAGGAATTTCTTTTCTGATCAAACTTGGCATCGGCTGGGTCATCGGCATGGCTTTGTCCTCAAGACTGCTTTCAAGCGTATTTGAAACGCATATCTATGAAGTAAGCTCGCTTTTCCTTGGCTTCATCGTTGTCGCAACGCTGCTTCTTTTCAAGGAGCCTGAACTTAAGAAAGGCTGGAATTTCCAGAGAATAATCGCGGTCATCATCGGTGCTGCTATCGTTATTCTCACCGTTGTTCTTCGTAATGTCGGTGGTGGCATGAGCTATGACATCACACATCTGAATGTCGGGCTCTGCTTTTATATTTTCATTGCCGCCATGTGCGCAATTTCTGCCATGGTACTTCCTGGAATTTCAGGCTCGACAATTCTTCTTGTATTCGGGCTTTACCTTCCAGTCATCAAAGGAATCAGTGCTGCAACCTCCGGTGATTTTTCATCTGTCCCTGGACTTCTGATTTTCATCTGCGGTGTTATCTTTGGAATCCTCTTCATCGTGCGCTGGATCAAGATTGGCCTCGATAAGCATCCTGCAGTCATGAAATCCGCCATCGTCGGCATGATGATTGGTTCCTTCTATGCAATCGTCATGGGACCTACCACCCTTGAGACGCCAAAGCAAATGATGACCATCCACACCTTTTCGATTCCATTCTTCATCATCGGAATTGTGCTTGTCGTGCTGCTTGAATTCTACAGGAGCCGCAAGGAGAAGAAGCAGGGTGAAAATTTGTGAAAATTTCCATCTTGACAAATTTAAAAATCCCTTGTATGTTAATGGGGTCGCATGACTGACGGAAAAATAGGATTACCTATGGGAAATGCGATTTCTATTTTCTAGAATGATTTTTGCCGACCGTCTGGGCACTTGTAACTTATTGTTTTGGTGTTCAGGCGGTCGGTTTTTTAGTTCACCTGCATGCCCACTTGAAAGCTGGGCAGACTAAACATTACCTCCCCTGAAAATTGTTGTCAATGCAACATAAAGTACAGCGAAAATATGTTAATGTTCCAATAAATACAGATAATCTGTACTCTGCTTGCAGACAGCATACTGTAATTGCATTAGAAATGCAGACGAAAGGAGCACAAATGGTAAAGACAGATTTTGAAGAATGGAATGGCTTCAAGGGCGCAAAGTGGAAGGAAGTCATCGACGTACGTGACTTCATCCAGCACAACTACACCCCATACGATGGTGATGAGAGCTTCCTTGAGGGTCCTACAGATGCCACGAATACACTCTGGGGAAAGCTTCAGGAACTTCAAAAGGAAGAACGTGCAAAAGGCGGTGTTCTCGACATGGAGACAAAGGTTGTCTCATCTATTACTTCTTATGGCGCTGCCTATATCGACGACAGCACAAAGGACCTTGAAAAGGTCGTCGGCCTTCAGACAGACAAGCCTCTGAAGCGTGCCTTCATGCCTTACGGTGGCATCAGAATGGCTGAGGAAGCCTGCGAGATGTATGGCTATAAGGTTGATCCTCAGCTTCATGAGATTTTTACAAAATACCACAAGACACACAACGACGCAGTTTTTGATGTATATACACCAGAAATGATGAAGATGCGTCACAATAAGATTCTTACAGGTCTTCCAGATACTTATGGCAGAGGAAGAATCGTTGGCGATTACAGACGTGTCGCTCTCTATGGCATTGACCACCTCATCGAAAAGAAGATGGAAGATTTCCACGGCATCGAGCGAAGCGGCATGAGGAGCGAGCAGTTCCGTCTCCGCGAGGAAGTCGCTGAGCAGGTGAAGTGCCTTAAACAGATGAAGGAAATGGCTTTAGACTACGGCTTTGACATTTCCCGTCCTGCAAAGGATGCAAAGGAAGCCTTCCAGTGGCTTTACTTTGGCTATCTTGCCGCAGTAAAGACACAGAACGGCGCAGCCATGTCCGTCGGCCGTGTTTCAACCTTCCTTGATATTTATATTGAAAGAGATTTGGCTAGCGGAAAGATTACCGAGAAGGAAGCCCAGGAATTAGTTGACCATATGGTCATGAAATTCAGGATGATCAAGTTCGCAAGAATTAAGTCCTACAACGAATTATTCTCTGGCGATCCTGTATGGGCAACGCTTGATGTCGCAGGCCTCGGCGATGACGGCAGAAGCATGGTCACAAAGAGCGATTTCAGATTCCTTCATACGCTTGAAAACATGGGACCTTCACCTGAGCCGAACCTCACGGTTCTCTACTCAAAGAGACTCCCGCTTGCATTCAGAAGATATGCTGCACACATCTCTATTACCACTTCTTCCATCCAGTACGAGAACGATGACATCATGCGTCCAATCTGGACGGATGATTATTCTGTTGCCTGCTGCGTCAGCGCAACCCAGACCGGCAAGGAGATCCAGTTCTTCGGCGCAAGGGCAAATCTTGCAAAGTGCCTTTTATATGCTATTAACGGCGGCGTTGATGAAAAGACACATCAGCAGGTCGGTCCGAATTATGAGCCAATTACTTCTGAGTATCTCGACTACGATGAAGTCATGGCAAAGTACGACAAGATGATGGACTGGCTTGTAAACCGCTATGTAGAGACGCTCAACATGATTCACTACATGCACGACAAGTATTATTATGAAGCTGCTGAGATGTCCTTAATCGATACAGATCTCCGCCGTACCTTTGCAACTGGAATCGCCGGCTTTTCACATGTCGTTGATTCCCTTTCTGCAATCAAGTATGCTCGCGTCAAAGTAATAAGAGATGAGCAGGGAATTTCAAAGGACTTCGAAATCGAAGGCGACTTCCCAAGATACGGAAATGATGATGACAGGGCTGATGAGATTGCTGTATGGCTTCTCCGCACATTCATGAGCAAACTTCGTTCATGTCACACCTACAGGGATTCTGAAGCTACGACTTCAATCCTTACGATTACTTCAAATGTCGTATACGGTAAAGCAACCGGTTCCCTTCCTGACGGAAGAAAGGCTGGCGAGCCACTTTCACCTGGCGCAAACCCTGCATACGGTGCTGAAAAGAGCGGTCTTCTTGCATCACTCAATTCCGTTGCAAAGCTTCCTTATGAAGATGCACTCGATGGAATTTCAAATACACAGACTATGAGCCCGGATGCACTTGGTCATGACGAGAATGAGCGTGTCACAAATCTTGTAAATGTCCTCGACGGATATTTCGAGCAGGGTGCACACCACCTCAATGTCAACGTCTTCAACACAGACAAGCTCATCGATGCAATGGAGCACCCGGAAAAGCCCGAATATGCAAACTTCACGATTCGTGTATCTGGCTATGCTGTCAAGTTCATCGACCTCACCAAGGAACAGCAAAGAGACGTAATCTCAAGGACATGCCATAAGAACCTTTGATGAGTAACTAATTTCAGTTATATGATATATGTGGTAACCACCTGTTAATTTGATGTGGTTACCACATTTTTGTTTAGTGCATTAATTGAAATTGCTTTATGAAAATAATAGAATAAATTTATATTGATAATAAATTTATGGAGAATAATTATGTCTGATACTTTAGGATATATTCACTCAATTGAAACATTCGGAAGCGTAGACGGACCTGGCGTGAGGTTTGTCGTTTTCATGCAGGGATGTAAGTTCCGCTGCGCATTCTGCCACAACCCGGATACATGGAAACTAATGCATAAAGAGAATGGAACTTCTCAAAAAGAAACTTCAGAGCCGATTGCTGACAGCAATAATGTCGAGGTGTATTCCCCGGAAGGTCTTCTGAAAAAAGCCCTGCGTTATAAGACCTACTGGGGCGACGAAGGCGGAATTACGGTAAGCGGCGGCGAGCCACTTCTACAAATTGATTTCTTAATTGAATTTTTTGAGCTCTGCAAAAAGAATAATGTCCACACATGTCTGGATACAGCTGGTGGACCATATATCAATGAAGAACTAGTTGAAAAATGCAATGATGAAAAAGAGCTAAAGGCATATGCTATGAATCTTGGTGCCAAGGATAAGACTGAAATAAAAGAAAAAGCAAGTGAATGGCATGAAAAATTACTTCGCCTTATGAAGTCCACGGATATTGTTCTTCTTGACATAAAGCAAATCAATAATGAAAAGCACAAAGCACTTGTCGGCTTTTCAAATGAGAATGTTCTTGCAATGGCAAAGGAACTGGATCAATTAAATGTACCTGTCTATATCAGGCATGTCCTGCTGCCAGAATATAAAGACGAGGCAAATGACAGCACCCTCAAAAAGATTTCCGATGATGAAAAAGACCTGCATGATTTAAGAGCATTCATTGATACTCTACATAATGTCAAAAAAGTCGAAGTCCTGCCTTATCACACGCTTGGCGTATTCAAGTACGAATCGCTTGGCATTGATTACAGGCTGAAGGATATTGACCCTCCAACAGACGAACGCATTGATCATGCAAAGCAGATTTTGTGTCAGTAAGAACCGTCCCCCTGACATCCTAAGTGTCACCCTTCCCCTCTCACAATCCCGGCAAATTTATCATAAAAAGCCTGAAGCCTCTTGATGAGGCGCTCCTTTTTTTCAGCTCTTCCACTGTGATTGAACCTGCTGATTGGCGGCATAATGTCATCTATTTCCGTGCCGCTGGTCTTGATGCCGCCCTCGTCAAATGAATTCCGGACAAATTCACGCGTCTCCGCATCTTTCAGCTTTTCGGTTTCGATCAGGTCTGAAAGCTCCTTTTCCTCTTCCGCTTTGATATATTCATTCCAGGCATCAAGCACGTCATCCACTTCATTCAGACCTTCAATAAAGGAATTAATGAGCGCCTTCTTGCTTCGAAGCTCAGGGCTTGAATCAACAGCCTTATTTATCTTGATCAGAACTTCCTTATCGGTGCAGTTTGAATCATGATATTTCTGAACAAGCATCAGGATGTAGTCAATATTGATATCGACCTGGCGGATGAGCTCGACTTCAAAGACCACATCATCATTGATGTCTTTGAGCGCATGCTTCTGGCGCTTTGCTCTCCACTCATCCATGAGGTCAAGATAACGGCCTCGGTAGTCCTGCATTTCAAAATCATTCAGAAGTTTATTTTCTTCAAATTCATCAAAGGAATTTAAGAGATTCGTCATGCGAAGGACTGCACCGAAAAGCGAAATGAAATCCTTCTGATTTTTCTCGCCTATGATCTGCGGCTCAGAAAGCGGGAATTTTTCCTTCAGGGATTCGATCATGTCCTTGTATCCCGGCATCCTCTTGCCGCTAGCTGACTCGTAGCCATTGTAGTACTCTTTGAAACTCTTGATTAAGACAACGCCGCCGTTTTCCTTGTCACCATAGGTCGAGAGCGCAGAGTCCACGCGCTTCGAAAGATTCCTGAAGCAGATAATATTTCCAAAAGTCTTTATGGAATTTAATATTCTGTTCGTCCGGGAAAATGCCTGAATGAGCCCGTGCATCTTGAGATTCTTATCCACCCACAGCGTGTTCAGCGTCGTCGCATCAAAACCGGTAAGGAACATGCCGACTACAATGAGAAGGTCTAATTCCTTGTTCTTCATTCGAAGCGAAACGTCCTTGTAATAATTTGCGAATTTGTCCGCTGAAGTGTCGTAGCTCGTGTGGAACATCTCATTATAATCCGCTATTGCACTATCCAGAAATTCGCGGCTCGTCTCATCAAGCTCACCCGGATCGTCAGAATTTTCTTCTTCGATAATGCCGTCATTCTCGCCCTCATTCGGAGCGTAGCTGAATATAATCGCAACCTTGAGCTTTTTCGAAGGCTCCTCTGCCATCTGCTTTTTGAATTCAGTATAATACGCTTTCGCCATCGGAATCGACTGGACTGCAAAAATTGAATTGAAACCGGAGAGCCTCTGCTTTTCCTTGATTTCTTCTGCTTCTTTTTTAGCCGATGTGACTTCCTTTATATTCGTGAGCTTATTAAAATAATACGACTGCTGACCCCGGTATGTCTTCCTGTCGAAATTGTCAAGGATGTACTTCGTGACAAGGCTGATTCTCTTCGGCGACATGTACGCCCGCTCCCTGTCAATGTCCCAGACCTCCTCGTCAGAAATATTGTCGTCCGTTTCCATTGTCGAATAATACTCGACATGGAATGGCAGAACATTTCCGTCATTGATTGCATCAACGATCGTATACTTGTGAAGGCAGTCACCGAAAATATCTTCCGTGGTTTTGGCAATTCCGCCGCTTAACGATGCATTCTTTGAAAAGATCGGCGTGCCAGTGAAACCAAACATGTGATAATACTTAAACTTCTTCTCTATCGCACTATGCATGTCGCCGAACTGCCCTCTGTGGCACTCATCAAAAATAATGACGATGTGCTTCGAGTAAATTTCATGCACCGGATTTTTCTTTATGAAAATGGATAATTTCTGAATCGTCGTAATGATAATTTTTGCATTATCGTCCGAAAGCTGCCGAGTCAGAACCGCCGTTGACTTGTTGGAATTTGCCGCACCCTTTTCAAAGCGGTCGTATTCCTTCATCGTCTGATAGTCTAAGTCTTTCCTGTCGACTACGAAAAGCACCTTGTCAATATAGGGAAGTCTTGAAGCAAGCCTCGCAGTCTTGAATGAGGTAAGCGTTTTTCCTGAACCTGTCGTATGCCAGATATATCCGCCGCCGTCACGGGTGCCATATTTCTTATAATTATTTGCGATTTCAATCCGATTGATAATCCGCTCGGTCGCCGTAATCTGGTATGGCCGCATGACCATCAGCATGTTTTCCGATGTGAAAATGCAGTACTTCGAGAGAATATTCAGGATTGTGTGCTTTGCGAAAAATGTCCTCGTGAAATCGATAATGTCCGGGATGATCGTGTTCTTTGCATCAGCCCAGAAAGACGTAAATTCAAAGCTGTTTGAAGTCTTGTTCTTTTTTCCTGCCGAAACCTCTTTATCGTGAATCGCATTGAGCCTCGTCGTATTAGAATAATACTTCGTATGCGTGCCGTTTGAAATCACAAAAATCTGCACGTACTCAAATAACCCGTGTCCTGCAGAAAAAGAATCACGGGAATAGCGGTCTATCTGATTGAACGCTTCTTTAAGCGGCACGCCACGCCTTTTTAATTCGACATGAACAAGAGGCAGTCCATTTACCAGAATCGTGACGTCATATCTATTGTCATATTTTGCGCCGCTTTCCTTCGGCACGATGTACTGATGGATGACCTGAAGGGAATTGTTGTGGATATTTTCTTTGTCGATTAGTTTGATATTGAAGGAACTGTCGTCGTCACGCTTCAAGACCTGGATGTAGTCCTCCTGGATTTTCCTCGTCTTCTCGACGAAACTCTCGGTCTTATTCGCTATGACAGAATTAAAGAAAGACTCCCATTCGGAGTCTGAAAATTTGATAGCATTTAAATGCTCTATCTTCGTGCGCAGATTTTCTATAAGAGATTTCTCATCATGAATATCAAGATATTCATAGCCCTGCTCCGTGAGCATCTTTATAAATTCATTTTCAAGGTCGGCTTCAGACTGGTAGCTTTCAGATTTGTTCGGCAGCGGTGTGTACTCTGCGACCACCGTATCTTCATCTGTCTCCGCAACGACATTGTAATTTGACATTTATTCTCCCTCTACTTCTGCAAGCTTTTTATGTAAAGTCTCTTCCAATTCTATAAACGCTGGCAAAAAGCTATCCCGAATCTGTAATACGATCTCATCAGCTTCAAGCTTTTTCATATATTGTCACTCCGTATTTGTCAATTTCAGATTGTAATTCATCAGAAATTCCATCATCTAAATCGACGATGTCAAACATCAATAATGAATGGACATTTTCGTTGATATCATTATAGAACTCTTCAGAGTCTCCATTTTCTCCAGAAGAAAATGCAATATCAATATCGCTTCTCTCTCTGTTTGTCTGCTTCGCCCTAGACCCAAAGAGAATGACTTTCTCTATTCCATCTTTTTTTGCAAACTTTTGAATATCATGCTCTACACGCGGAGAAAGATTATAATTCATAGTTAGTCTCCCTAAAAAATCAATAAGCTATGCCAATACAGCATAGCTATATGAAGAATCACCATAAGCGATTCTAACGCTTTTACAACTTCCACTTTCGGTAGGACTCACCACAAAATAAATATATCAAAAATATCTGGTTTGTCAAATAAAGCGCGTTCAGGCTTTTGCCTTGAAGGTCAGCAGCTTGTCACGGTAATATTCGTACTGCTTCTTCCGGGCTTCAATCTCAGCAGGGAGCCCGGTGGAGATGGAGTGTGCGAGCATATCAAACCTAGACACTAATGATACTAATCGCTCTTGTTCTGATATTGTAGGAAGAGGTATTAGTAGCATTTTCATATCCTTCATAGGAATACTTTTTACAGTTCCACCAGCAATCTTTTTTGAATATTGCATTTTTATACTACTGGTCATTAATATGTATCTTAAATAATCAGGAATTATCAAATCTTGATTTGGTTTAAGTGTGTAAACACCTTCCTTAATATTCCAATTAACAGGAGTCTCTTTGATAACAGCAGTTTCTCCAATAGTACCTGTTCCTGAAAAAAGGACATCCCCTTTTTCTAGATGAGACCTATTATTACATAATTGTAAGGCTTCATCATCTATTCTATCTGTAGCATCTGAAGGCACTATATTTCCATCTTGAATTTCTCTAATTGTAATATAATAATTTTTTGCTCCATCAGTATTTAATCTAAAAAATTTTCTGGGATTAAGCCCTGTATTTAGAGATACAATAACTTCATTAAGAGAAACAATTGCATATCCATACTTTTCCTGTAAATATTTAATCTCAGATAATCTGTCTGATTGGTTTGTAGTAGTTAATGTGGCATCGTCTATTTTAGGATAGGTCAATAGCAAATCCCGATAATATTCATACTGTTTTTTACGGGCGGTGAGCTCGGCGGTGAGCTCGGCGGTGAGCAAAGTGAAATGATCCAGAATGCGGACGATTTCACTTTGCACCGCAAGCGGAGGGGTGGGAATTAATAATTGTTTAAAATTTGTTTTATTGTATTTAGTTTGACCTGTAGTTGAAATAATTTTCGAAAGTTGAAACTGAAAATCCCTACTTGAAAAAACATGATACAAATATCTATTATTTACAGAAGAACTTTTTACTAATATTGCATTTGGACCTAATACATTTTTCTTATGCACAAGTATTTCAGGAGTAACATAATATACTTCGCCACAGTTACCAACGTTTGGAAGCACTAAACATTCTTCATCCAAATTTACACGCCACAGGTAATTAAAAGCATGTTCATTCACGAAAACAAAAGTATCTACGTTAGAAAAGTTAGATTTTAAATCTGTTGTCCTTATTAATTGTGCATATTCATTTTCATCATGGGAATATTTGACATTTTTTGCTACATCTGCAAATGAACCAGCTGCTGTATAATCTGTAATTTTTTCGCACACTTCTCCAACAGTCCTGTATTCCACCCCATCCGGGCAATATTCATTTATCAATTCCTGCAGTTTACTCATCCTCCGCCTCGATTTCTTCGACGATCTTGTCGATTTCCTTGCGGAGCACATCTTCCTTTGCAACGATTTCTGAAATCTCCTGATTAAGTAACTTGATGTCGATTTTCTCCCTTGTATCTTCCTGCTCTACATAGGTTGAAACCGAGAGATTGTAGTCATTGGCTTTCACTTCATCGTACGCAGCAAGATGAGAAAAATACTGTTCATCCGTGTGCGCGGCAAATACAGAAACAATATGTGAAATATTTTCCTCAGTGAGGCGGTTATTGTTCGTAACCTTTACGAATTCGCGGCTGGCATCGATAAACAGCACATTATTTTCGGATTTCCCTTTCTTCAGCACCATGATGCAGGTCGCAATGGATGTGCCAAAGAAAAGGTTTGACGGAAGCTGGATGACAGCGTCGATAAAATTATTATCTACTAAATATTTCCTGATTTTCTGCTCGGCGCCGCCTCTGTACATGATGCCTGGGAAGCAGACAATGGCGGCCGTTCCGTTTGAAGCAAGCCACGAAAGCGAGTGCATGATGAAGGCCATGTCGGCTTTGCTCTTCGGAGCGAGAACGCCGGCTGGCGAATAGCGGGGATCATTTATGAGCTTCACATCATCATCGCCGACCCACTTGATTGAATACGGCGGATTCGAGACGATGAGCTCGAAGGGCTCGTCATCCCAGTGCTTCGGATCCGTGAGCGTGTCGCCGTTCGCAATCGAAAACTTCGTGTAGTTTATGTTGTGAAGGAACATATTAATGCGGCAGAGATTGTAGGTCGTAATGTTGATTTCCTGACCGTAGTACCCCTTCTGTACACCCTTGTCGCCGAGAACAGACTTCGCTTTTAGAAGGAGCGATCCCGAACCGCAGGCCGGATCATATACCTTATTTACAGATTTCTTTCCGACTGTTCCAAGACGGGTAAGAAGCTCGGAAACATCGGACGGCGTGAAGAACTCGCCACCGGATTTACCTGCATTTGAAGCGTACATGGTCATCAGGTATTCGTATGCATCACCGAAGGTGTCATTATTCATGTCATCGGCATTGCCAAGCTTCATATTGTTCACGCCGAGAAGAAGCTTGCGAAGACGCTCATTTCTGTTAGCGACAGAATTCCCGAGCTTGTTTGAATTCACATCGAAATCCGAGAAGAGTCCTGAAAAGCTCTTCTCCGAAGCCGTTCCGTTTGCCGATGAGGCGATGTCCTTGAATACTTTTTCAAGCGTCATATTGAGGTTCTCGTCATCCTTTGAATGCGCTAGAACATTCCTAAACAGTTCGCTCGGGCTTATGAAGTAGCCGTATTCATTTACGAGATCTGCCTTTACTTCTGCTGCCTCATCATCAGAAATATCCGCATAGTCGAAAGCGCTGTCTCCAGCCTCATGCTCATTCCGGTTTATCTCTTCCGTCAGATGCTCGGAAATATAGCGGTAGAACATCGTGACAAGCACGTAGTTCTTAAAATCCCAGCCATCGACCGCGCCCCTCAAATCATCTGCAATCGACCATATTGCCTTATGAAGTTCTTCTCTTTCCTTCTGTTTTTCCTGTGCTGACATACCCATTATTCCTCATACCGTGACATACTGATGACAAATTCATTAAAACGGGGCAATGTGAATCGGACCTTTCCTCGCTCTGTTATATCAATAATTCCGCTCTCTGCGAGTCTTTCTCTATAAGGGGCAAACTCATTAGGTTTTAATCCGATTGCTTCTCTGATTTCCCTTGTACCAGAAGTTGGCGATTTTGCGATAGCAAGAGATATCTTCCTTTCTTTTTCAGATAGACCCTCCCATATAAGAGAGTAAGCTCCATCACTCAGAAGTCCATCAAGTTCATTTAAAATATCATCGGAAATTTTTGTACTGCCACTTTCCCATAACAAATCGCCCAGTAGCTGGTATGCATATGAATAACCGCATGTTACCTTGGACAGTTCACTGGCTTCATCCCTGGATATCTTAAATATTTTACTATAAGAAGTTTCTATCTGTATCATATCAAGGCTTCCAAGCTTTATTTTAGGAAGTCTGCGTAAAAATGAACTTTGCGGGGATTTTGATAATTTCGCAAAATTTTCAGGCAGAGCAGTCATGATTAAGAAAGCGGGAAGTCCCTCACCAATGAAAGTCTGATAGGAATGTGCAAATGTACGAATTTTCTCAGTATTCGTAACTTCGTCAATTACAATCAGAACTCTTTTTCCTTTATCTTTTGCCTTTTTCAAACATGTTTTTAATTCCAGCTCACTGTCATTATTTTCTTGTAATGAAATTCCACCACCAAATCCGGCTATCGAAACATTGAATTCTGTAATATCTTTGCTATTACTAAGCTGCTGCCTTAATTGATTCACTGCTGAAATATAAAGGTCAAGATCCGGATTTAGCCTTATGACAAGCCAGTTTTTCTGCTTTGAAAAGTATTTCTGCACAGAAGTCATTAACACGGTTTTGCCACAGCCACGCACACCTGTAATGACATAAGCATAGGTTTTTGGTGTTTCGCTTGAAAATACCCCTGTAATAGTATTGTACTCATTAAGCCTTGGTATTAAAGAAGGTGGCTCAATACCGAAAATTATTGTAAATGGATTTGTGCTCTTCATATATTTTCCTTTATATTTTGTTATATTTGATATTTTCATTTATATTTTGTTATATTTCATAATTCATTTTATATTTTGTTATATTTTTTGTCAAGCCTGTGCCTTCTGTTTTTCCTGTGCTGACATTATTGCCTTTCCTAAATTCTCACAGTTACAGTTCACGCACCATTTTATTCGGAATTTACGCTCACATTCTCCCCAGTACCGTATTCTTCACCATCGACAGACTTTCATAGAGCATATTGTTTAATAGATAAAGCTTAGGCGTGTACGCTGAAAGGCCTGAAATATTTGTATAGCCATTCTTCTTTGCGATTCGAAGTGCTCTGTACATATGCGTATTGTTCGTGACAAGAACGACTGATGCATTGTTTTTTGGAAGAAGTTTCTTACTGAATTTCAGATTCTGGGAAGAATTTCTTGACTTATCCTCCATGATGACCCTGTCCTCTGCGATGCCCTGCTGGACTAAATATTCCTTCATTCCCTTCGCTTCGGAAAACGGCTCAGTCTTTCCCCGATATCCAGAAACGATGCATATCGTGCCTGGATTCTCATTGAGATAATCTATCGCAGCATCAAGCCGGTATTTTAGAATCGTGCTGGGACCTGATTTTTTCACCTGTGCACCAAGAACTATGACTGCATCTGCATTATTCTCTCCCTGATCCGAAAAATGCGGGATGATCAGGCTCCAGGTGATGGCAATTAACAGCCCAAAGCAGATAAAAAATAATCCAATCAAAAGCTTTATTATTTTCTTGACTTTGCCCCATCGTCCCCGAATCGTTATGATTCCAAGCACAAGAAAAATAATGCCAAGCGCAAACCAGACAAAATACATATAGGATCCGGAATGCACAGAAAAAATAACAATACCATACCAGATTGTGAAAGCCGCAAGAATAAATAATATCAATGCGGGAATGATATTTTTTGCAGATAATTTTGTCTTTATATCAGTACTCATTCTTGCCACCTAATGTACTGTCAGCAGTTTAATTTCTTCTTGTGTAAGTTCCCTGTATTCCCCCGGCTTCAGATTTTCATCAAGCACGAGTCCGCTCATCCGAATTCGTTTCAGGGCAGTGACTTCATTCCCGACAGCCTTCAGCATTCTCTTCACCTGATGAAATCTGCCCTCGTGAAGAATCAGGTGGATTTTCTTTTCACCAGTACGAACTGCCTTTGCTGGAAGCGTCGGCTTGTCATCTCCTATGTCAAGTCCATTTTCAAGTCGATGCAGGTCTTCATCTGAAATCTCATCTCGAAGCGTGACTACATATTCTTTTTCGACATGTTTTTTCGGTGATAAGAGATTATGAATCAGTGCGCCATCATCTGTAAGAATCAGCAGACCCGTCGTATCTTTATCAAGACGACCTACTGGCGAGAGATTCTTTACATTTTCCTCTGCCAGCAAATCAATGACTGTTACCGAAGCACCCTCTCTCGTCGAAGAAACGACACCAGCTGGCTTATAGAGCATAAAATAATGATTCGCCTTGAAGGAAATTTTCTCACCATCAAAACAGACTGCATCATTATTTTCATCAATGCCCTGTTCTGGGCGGTCGGCGATTTCTCCATTCACAGAAATTCGCCCTCGCTTTATTATTTTTTTCACATCAGTCCTGCTGCCAAGCCCAGCTGCAGCAAGCAATTTGTCAAGACGCATCAAGAATCCATTTCTATAATATTTAACATAGGAATTATCAATGTCAGAGGGACGGTTCTTGCTGACACATTTTTATCCAGAATGTGACAATAAGAACCGCCCTGTGACTAATGTTACTTTGCCGTCAGGTATATGACCTTCCTGAAATATTTATTTATGATCATCGTCGCTACAATGCTGAAGAACAATGTCGTAATCGTCTCTGAAAACCACACGCCATAATCATCGGCCATTATGTCCTTCATCACATGCATGATCATGAGGTGGACTGAGAAAATCACTAGTGAATTCCTGCCAATATATTCGAGTGCTACTGCTAATGGCGTTTCCATAAAGTCCTGCAGTCCGCAGAAGAAAAATAAAAACCCTATAAGCAATAGAAATGTTGAAATCAAAAATAATACAGGATTGCCATATCTTAAATATAGCATGCTCACATGCTTTCCATTTAAGGCGTTTTGATTGTAAAGTCCTACGACAGAGCCTGCCACCATCAAAACGAATCCAAGTAAGAATTCCCACTTGCTTCCTTTCAGTTTCAAGATGTCCTTTACTGCAAAACCCATACTGTAAAATACCAGTGCAGTCAATGCAACATCTGCAAAGAATGGCGGCTTGAAAGTAAATAGCGAATCATATTCAAGTCCAAGAATTCCAAGTGCAAGGGTTACGATGACTTGGAGTGCCCTGTTCTTTATATATTTATGAATAACGAAAAATAAAAATTCGGTTACGAAAAGACACGTCAAGAACCAGATGACGCCAGTATAATTGTGATCATAAATATAATTTGAATAGGCTATTGCCGTAATTTTCTTTAAAAGATGATTGCCAGTGAGCGTCCCATCTATTCCCTGTGTGACAATATAAAAAAGAACTTCTACTATGCCAAAAACAAAATATGGCCAGAGAAGATTTTTTACGTGTTTCTTCAGCCACTCGCCCATTGGCGCATCCGATTTCTTTGTGACGAGACCGGAAAGCATGAAAAATAGCGGCATATGAAAGCCGTAAATCCAGCCCATCAGGCTTTCAGGCGTATCTGCGTGTCCCGTCACAACTAAAATTATGCCAAAACCCTTGAGGGCATCAACCCAGTCAATTCGCTTTTTCATTATTCTATTTCTTCTAAAATTCTCGCAAAAATATCACGCGTTTTTACCACAAAAAACACTTTTGCAACAAAGCTATTCCAAAAATCCCAAAATTCTAATTAAAAAAGCAAGCGCTAAACTGTCGTGATTCTGACATCAAAAAACTATGTTCAGAATATTATGCCTTACATCGAAAAATATGATATCAAAATATTATGTCTGGCACAAATAAATTGTATACAAAAATCATCTGTAGATTTCAGCTTCTTTTTATAATTTTGTCCATACTGAGATTATTTTTTCTTATGTAAATTGACTTGCAAAGCGTTTTGTATTATCCTTGCACATATGTGTTTTTCAGTGCAAAGCTACATATTAATACACTGCTTATCGAAAAGGCGTGAACGCCACAAAAATTGCAGCACAGGATATTCGCTAAAGCACTGACATATGAAGAAGGAGAAAAGTTATGAAGAAGAATATTGTTTCATTTGTCCTTGCGTTCGCATGCGCATTTTCACTCGCTGGCTGCGGCTCATCAGCAGGCAGCACCACATCAAGTTCTGAGACATCAGAAGAGAAATCATACACAATTGGTATATCACAGTTCGCCGAGCACGGCTCACTTGATGACTGCCGCAATGGTTTCCTTGAAGGTCTGAAGTCCGAAGGAATCGAAGAAGGCAAGAACTTGACCGTCGACACCCAGAACGCAAACGCCGACACAGGCACTGCTGCTACAATTGCACAGAGCTTTGTTTCAAATAAGGTTGATTTGATCTGTGCAATTGCAACACCATCTGCAATGAGCGCATACAACGCAGCAAAGGATGCCGACATTCCTGTTATCTTCACAGCAGTTTCAGATCCTGTCGCAGCTGAGCTTGCAAATGACGATGGAACGCCAGTCGGAGAAATCACAGGCACATCTGATGCGCTTCCTATTGAGGAGCAGCTCAAGATGATCCGTGCATTCCTTCCTGATGCAAAGACAATCGGCATCCTCCACACATCATCAGAGACAAATTCAGATTCTCAGCTCAAGGAATATCAGGATCTTGCTTCAAAGTACAATTTCGAAATCGTTGACAAGGCAATCTCACAACTTTCAGATGTCCCGATCGCTGCAAACGATCTCGCAGGTCAGGTTGACTGCATCACAAATCTTACAGATAATACAGTTGTTCAGGCACTTTCAGCTGAGCTTGACGCAGCAAATAAGGCAGGCATTCCTGTCTTCGGTTCAGAAATCGACCAGGTAAAGGCAGGCTGCATCGGCTGCGAAGGTCTTGATTATGAAGACCTCGGAAAGCAGACAGGTATCATGGCTGCAAAGGTTCTGAAGGGCGAAGCCAAGGCTTCAGAGCAGAACTTCCAGACCATCAAGGAACCTTCGATCTACTTAAATACTGCAGTCGCAAAGAACCTCAACATCGCCGTACCAGCTGAGTACCTCAATGCCGACGGCGCGCAGGTCTTTGATTCAATCTCCGAGAGTACACAGGAGTAAACATGGCACTTCTTATCAGTGTCCTCGAGCAAGGCTTCATTTATGCAGTCATGGCTCTTGGCATTTACATTACATACAAAATACTGGATTTCCCAGATCTGACGGTCGACGGGAGTTTCCCGCTTGGTGCTGCGATTGCGGCAGTCATGATTTCAAATGGCGTGCCTGCAATTGTGACGCTGCCGGTGACTTTCTTAGCAGGTGCTGCTGCCGGTGCACTGACTGGTCTCATTCATGTAAAGCTTCATGTGAGAGACCTGCTTTCAGGCATCATCATGATGACTGCACTTTATACGGTGAACCTCCGAATCATGGGCAAGGCGAACATCCCGCTTTACACTTCAAAGACGATATTCGACAATGATTTTTCGAATTCAGTCTTTGGTGTTTTCGGTGATTTTGAGACGACAATCATTCTTCTCATTATTCTCATCGTCGTAAAGCTGATTCTCGACTGGTATTTAAAGACCAAGAACGGCTTTATCCTTCGTGCAGTCGGTTCAAATGACAAGCTCGTGACTTCCCTCGGAATTGACAAGGGCACTGTAAAGATTCTTGGCCTTTCAATTGCAAACGGCTTATGTACAATGGCAGGCTGTTTGTATGCACAGGAGCAGAGATATTCAGATGTCTCGATGGGCACTGGCACCATGGTCATCGGTCTTGCATCCGTGATCATCGGCACGAGCCTTTTCAAAAAATCAAAATTTGTAAATGTCACGACCGCCGTCATCATTGGCTCTGTCATCTACAAGGCCTGCGTCGCAATCGCCGTACATTTCCTTAAGAATGCGGACGATATGAAGCTCATCACATCCGTCCTCTTCCTCATTATCCTTGTCATCTCAATGGACAAGAAGAGAAAGGTGGCGAGTGAAGATGCTTGAACTTAAACACATAGAAAAAACCTTCAATCCCGGCACGGTAAACGAGCTCCACTTCTTCAGGGACTTCAACCTCACGATTGATGACGGCGCATTCGTCTCAGTCGTAGGCTCGAACGGCTCAGGAAAGACTTCGATTCTCAATATCATCTGCGGCTCGATCGACATCGATTCAGGTTCCGTTATCATGAACGGTGAAGACATCACAAAGAAAAAGGACTTTGTCCGCTCGAGAAAAATCGGACGTGTCTTTCAGAATCCTGCCTTCGGAACCTGCCCTGACATGACGATCCTTGAAAACATGTCAATCGCAGACAATAAGGGAAAGAAATATAATCTCACGCGAGGAACGAATTCCAAGAAGGAAAAGGAATATAAGGAGCTTTTGGCACCGCTTGGTCTCGGCCTTGAGAATAAGCTCGATACAAAGGTCGGCGCACTGTCAGGCGGACAGAGGCAGGCGTTAGCGCTTCTCATGTCCACGATGACGCCAATCGACTTTCTAATTCTCGATGAGCACACAGCGGCCCTCGATCCAAAGACTGCCGAAATCATCATGCAACTTACTGGGAAGCTCGTTACCGAAAAGCACCTCACTACGATTATGGTCACGCACAATCTCCGCTATGCGCTCGAGTACGGCGACAGGCTCATCATGATGCACCAGGGACATGCGATCATGGATGTCCGCGGCGAAGAAAAGCAGAAGCTCGAGCTTCGTCAGGTACTCGACAAGTTCGATGAGATTTCAATTGAATCCGGAAACTAATTTATCTTATGCCTGCCTTGTGCTATCGTAAAACTATAGGTAGCATGTGAGCAGGCATTTTTCTTTAATTAACATACTATGGAAACAACAAGCATAACAGATAATAATACGTCTAAAACAAATCACCTTTACAGCCTTGATGGTCTGAAGGGACTTGCTATATGTGTCATCGCATTCTGCTGGCATTACAGCCATTTTGGTGCAAGCGGCGTAAAGCCTGTGAGCGATGTTCTCCGCCTCTCATTTGGAAATGGCTTCATCATGGTCGAGCTTTTTTATATGCTTTCAGGCTTTGGCATGATGATGGGCTATGGACAGAGGATCATCGACCATGCGATCAGTTTCCCGGAATACTTCAAAAAAAGATTCAAAAAAATCTTCCCTGTTTTTTTATTTGGAACACTGTATACGGCAATAGTCGAATATATCTACCTTCACAAGATGGGCGAGACATTCGTCTATCCGAATTTTGATTATTATCATTTCCTGCTGAATCTCTTTCTAATGCAGGACGGATATTTCGGCGTGGAAGCCTCCTTTGATTCACCATCATGGTGCCTTTCGATCTGTTTCTTTTTGTATATTATTTTTTATTTCATCGCCTATAGGTGCAGGGAAAAGAAAATACTGTATTATATCTCAGCCGCATGTGCAGTTGCCGGTCTTGTGCTTTCTAATTTTGGCGTGAACTATCCATTTATTAATACACAGATTGGAAATGGCGTTGCCTGCTTCTTCATCGGCGTCCTGCTCACAAAGCTTTATGAAAGCCGCGATTCATTCAGACATCAGAGACTCGGTTATCTCTGCCTCATCGGACTACTTATCTTTTATCTATTAAACTGGAAGAGACCACAGTATATCGGAAACTTTTTATTTTTATTCATCATGGGGCTGGCACCGATGATCATACTTTCCATCCTGTTCATCCCGTGGCTTGACAAGGTTTTTTCCTTCAAACCATTCGTATTCCTAGGGAATATTTCTATTGCCATCTACCTTCTTCATTTCCCGATTCAGTGCACGATCATGGACTTTGTCGTTTATTTAGGACTGGATATCGATTTTTCGAAGGTAATCTGCTGGCTTATTTACATTGCAATAGTCATCTCATTTTCTACGATCTATCATTTCTTCATAGAAAAACATTTCGATCATTTCATCTTTTCCTTCTTCAAAAAACGTTCATAAGTTGCTTTTTTCATATATTTTTTAAGTAAATCGATATTGTAAAATATCAGTGATACTTATAGATTTCTCCCGAAAGGGACAATGATCTTGAAATTGCTGAGAATGGTTCTTATGAGGCAAATGTCTTCACCTGTCCAAACTGCGGTGGTAAACTTATGCCTACCACAGCAGTTACTCTGGCGGCGGTTTTTCCGGCAGACACGCTGGAGGTCATTCTGGCGGTGGAGGCGGACACAGCTTCTGATCTTCGGCCTATTGATAATTTTCATTTTGGCTACCACAGGTGCTATTATACGCATTTGTGGTAGCTAAATTTTTTTATTTACAGCATTGATCCAACAGATTCCTTGTCAAGTACGTACTTGATAGCTTCATCAATTGCGCTGTCAAGTGCTGCACCGAGCTCTTCATCAGAAAGCTGGAGTGCAAGTGCATCTTCATCGGAGATGATCTCATTGACTGAGCCGAACTTCTCGCCATACTTCTTCTTGCAGACGAAATAGAATATTACGCCAAGTCCTGTCCAGCCTAGGAGAAATGCCCATTCCTGTGGAGCGAGGGTTGAACCAGAACCAGGGATTACATACATTAAGAGCATGCCTGCTGAAAGAATGACAGCGATGACACCGACAAGTGTTGCATGCTTTACCTTGTAAGGTCTCTTCATTTCAGGATTTTTCTTCCTAAGGATGAGGAATGAAAGAGAAACCATGCAGTATGCAAGTACGCATCCGAAGTTGCCGGCATCAGAAATCCAGACCAGCATCTTTCTTCCTGCGAATGGCGCAAGCATTGAAAATGCACCAAGGATAATAAGAGAAGTAACAGGTGTCTTGTACTTTGGATGAAGCTTTCCAAGGAATGGAGGAACCATGTAGGATTCAGCCATTGAGTATAGTGCACGGCTGCCGCCTACAAGGAAGGAGTTCCAGCTTGTGAGGATACCGCACATACCACCGATGATGAGGACATCTGCCATTGCCTTTGTGTTGAAGGCTTTTGCGATTGCATCAGCAGAAACAAGACCGGTACCTGTTTCCATTGCCTTTGTTATTTCATCAGAATTTAATTCGTAGCCTACTGCAAGAATTACCAGTGCGTAGAAACAAACTGCCATAATAATGGAAAGAAGCATAATTCTTCCAATTTTCTTTGCCTCGATATTGATTTCCTCAGCAGCCTGAGGGATTACATCGAAACCAATGTAGAAGAAAGGCGTTGTAACCGCAACTGCGATGACATTCTTAAAGGATGTTCCGCCTACGCCGACAAATGCCTGCTCTTCGAGATTGTCAAGATTTCCTGTAACAACGCTTGATGCAATAAGAATAATTCCGGCAATACCAATAATGACAGTAAGTACTGACTGAAGCTTTGCTGCTGTCTTGACGCCTCGGATATTGACATAGGTCATAAGGAAGGCCATGACTACCGCGACAATGAGCCACGAAGCATAAATATCAAAGCCTGCTACAGAATATAGATAGCCCTGCATAAATCCTGGCCAGATGTAACCGATGATTGTAGGAAATGCACAGGCCTCGAAACATACAACGCCTGCATATCCGAAGATAATAGCCCATGTACAGATAAATGAACCAGTGGGTCCCATGGCACGGTAGCTGAATACATGCTCGCCGCCGCACTGTGGCATTGCAGGCGTAAGCTCTGCATAGGTAAGTCCTACAAAGAAAATCATGACACCGCCAAGTGCAAAACCAAGTGCTGCACCAACGGCACCGCCCTTCTTGATCCAGTCACCGGTCGAGATGACCCAGCCCCAGCCAATCATTGCGCCGAAAGCCATGACCAGGATGTCCCAGCCGCCAAGGATCTTATTAAATTTTGATGCCTGTTTTTGTTCTGCCATATGCTACTCCTTATCGAACAAAAATAATATTTTTATTTTTCTATGCCAGCCCGAATGCGTGCCATCCGGCATATTACATTTGAAATATTTTTGCATTACCCTTCAGGATAAACCTTCGCATAGAATTTCTTGATAAATTCAACGAGGTAATCTGCAGTTCCCTCAACTCCTAATACGCTAGAGTCAATCAGAATTTGACGATTATGTCTTTCACCCCAGTCAGTTCCTGTAATCTGAAGATATCTGGCATGAAGATTGTTATCATTCTCCTCAATCGTTTCCTTCGCTTTCTTCTCATCGAGCTTTAATTCGTCCTCGACATTCTTGAGGCGGATATCCATAGGAGCGTATACATAAATATTAACGCAGTCCTTTCTGTCCCTCAGAATATAATCACTGCATCGACCTACGATGAGGCAGGATGATTTGGCAGCAAGCTTCTTGATGATTTCCTTCTGAAGATAAACCATTCTGTCCGTCAGGTTCGTGTACTTCGTTGGTGCATTTGCATAACCCTCTTCTGCTCGAAGACCGCTTATGTCGATGCCTTTTTCAGCAAGATTCATGAGGCTCGGTGTCACACCGACCTCCTCCATGATCTTGTCGACAATCTGCCTGTCATAGTAGGCAATGTCAAGTTTTTCGGCAATTTTCTTTCCGATTGCTGATCCGCCGCAGCCATATTCGCAGCCCAGCGAAATTACCAGATGTTCTTTTAATTGTCCCATAAAAACTCCTCTAAAATAACAAAAAAGTCCCAATCCAAGCAGGATCGGAACATCTTTGTTCTCTAATTAATATAATTAAATTAGATGAAATATAACATACGCATTTTTTTGCGTCAATAAGGCAAAGCGTTTTCTTTTCACAATTTTCACTATGCAATTTGCACAATCACTGTTCGTGCATACATGGCAGGAAGAATGATGCATGAACTGTAATATTGATAATACTTACTTGAATTTACAGTATTATTTTGCTATAAGTATGGAGGGAGCATTTGTAATTTTGTTGCTCGACAAATTTTACAATAGCAAGAATAATGTAAAAAATGCAGTTAGTGTAGCAGGAATGATAATTTATCATTCATTTAGAAAGAGGAAACATAATGGATCTAGAAAAGTATTTGAAGCCAAATAAATCGGTGACCGGCGATATTGTTATCATGTTTGTTGGCATTATTATGGCAATAATTGATTTCGTCGTGTTTATTATTAATGCAGTGGCAGGGCATCCATTCAAAGCGATTTTCTTTATTATAGCTGCAATTCTTTTCGTTATCATTGCAATTATCAGTGCACGCCATGCGCAGCTGATGACCGACTACCAGCAGTTCAGGTTTAGGGTTTTGAAGATCGGAAAGAATGAAGTTTCAGTAAGAGAGCTCGGTACCTCATGGCAGAAATCCGATGACTATGTCACGACTGCAGTAGCTAAATTCATCAACAAAGGTCTGCTTCCTCAGGGAAAGCTCACAGACGACGGCGACACAATAGTTATCGCAAAGCCGCTTGAAGGAAAAACAGCCAGCGGCAAAGGAAAAGGAAAAGGCAGCGACGATATTCCGGATTTCAACGAAATCATGGCAGGCTTTGGAAAAGATGTTGAGAATATTTCGATTTATTCCGAGTCAATCACGCACGAAGATATCAAGCAGAACTTAAATGATTATGCAGATTCTTCAAAGAAGATAAAGGAATACTTACTCGAGCATCAGGACAATGTGAAGAAAGCTCGTAAGTTCATCTCAATCTATACACCTTCAGCTGTAAAGCTTGCTGAGTCCGTAAAGAAGGCTGAAGATACTGGTGCAGATGAAGGCTTCTTCACAAAGGCTTCAGAGACTTCAAAGAATCTTGCAGCACTTGCAAAGGACGTATTCTCAAAGCTTCAGGACAACAACCTTCTTGATGAAACGATCGAGATGCAGACACTTGACCAGATGATTAATGAAGATATGAAATAAAGCAATAATCATTGGGCTACCGCAACATATCATTTTTGTTATTGTGGTAGCTATTTTTATGTTTGCTCACAACATCTCAACTACCACATTTGGGAATTTAACCATTTGTGGTAGCTGATTTTATAGTTGTTCAAAAATTTTTGGCTACCACAAAGGAATAATAAGCTCTGGGAGCTTCTTATTTACCTTCTCAGTTATCATGGCGACTTCGCTGCCGCAAAATGGACAGAAGGAAACAATGGACTCCGCAAAGCCAATTAATTCTCCACCACAGTTCGGGCAGGTAAATACATCGGCCTCGAAGGCACCATCTTCCGAAGTCTCGAGCTCTTTGTCTCTTTCAGGTGTAATCCGAAAGTGCGTATTACAGCTCTGGCATACTAATGATTGTGTGTCTGGATCAAATATGAGATTCCCGCCGCAGTTATCGCATTTCAAGGATATCTTTACAGTAATTTTACAATTCTATTGATTATGACAGATTCAAAAAACATATGACATTTTATGAAAATAATGTTATACTACTCGGGAGTTAGTAACTCGTGAGTTACTAACTCCCGAGTAAATAAATACGGTACGGCATGAGGATTACAATATGTTTTATGGCAGGGAAAAAGAGTTAAAAGAACTGGAACTAAGGTATTCTGGTAACAAAAAAGAGTTTGGCGTACTATATGGCAGAAGAAGAATTGGTAAGTCAGCTCTGGTAAGGCATTTTTTCAATGGAAAAAAGGGGATTTTCTTTCAGGCGAAGCAGGATACCTCTTATGGCAACCTGAGATCTTTTTCCTATGAGCTTGATAAACTGCTAAATCTCCCACAATCCTTTGTTTTTTCAAGCTGGCAGGAAGCATTGGATTCACTTTTACAAGCTGCAGGAGACGAACGATTTTTATTTGTAATCGATGAGTATCCATATATTGTATCACAGGATTCCGCGTTCCCATCAATTTTGCAGGAATTTGTGGACAATGCACCTGAGAACCTTTTTATTATTATTCTTGGCAGTGATGTCTCATTTCTTGAAAAGGAATTGAATGATAAGAAATCACCGTTGTACAAGAGGAGGACATTTGAAATAAGGCTTCAAAAATTTCCTTTTGATGAAGCGGTGCTTTTTCTTGATGGTGATTCCGTTGAAGATAAGTGCTCATATCTCGCCTTGCTGTCTTCCTATCCATATTATCTTTCAGCTATAGATAAAAAGTTATCATTTGATGAAAATGTTGAGCGATTGCTATTTAATGAGTTTGGCACATTTTTTAATCTGCCAGATCAGGTCCTGTCAAATTCTACGAAAGTTCAGGACGTATATAATGCGATTTTGCAGTCAGTAGCACATAGGCATTATACATTAAAGACAATAAGTGAAGATATTCATGAAGACAGCAGCAAGGTAGCAAAATATATTACTACATTATTGAAAAGTGAAGTTCTTGAGAAACGCACCACCTTCATGGGAAAGAAAAATGACCATTACTATGTGATAGCTGATCCTCTCCTTAGATTCTGGTATCTTTTTATATATGACAGGCAGGAACTAATTCGTATTAATGGTGCTCAGGTTATGTCCGGACTATCAAAAGAAATAAAAAAATTCTTATTCCACGGTTTTGAAGATGTGGCAATTCTTTTCCTTGAGCAGGAGAATATCAAGGGAAATCTACCAGGAGTCTTTCCAGAGATTCAGAATTTCCGTGCAGATCATACTTCGTTAGGCCGCTCAGTAGAAATTGATGGACTTTCTCGTTCTGGAGATACACTTCTAGTTGTAGAATGCAAATATGAAAACAAAGCCTTTTCAGAGGCCAGCTTCAAACATCTTGAAGAAAGTGCATCAATATTTGCCGACAAATTATCACGTGAATATTATATATTTTCTAAATCAGGGTTTTCCTCAGATATAGAAAAAAGGGATAATGTTCATTTGTTTACCGCGGAGGATATGTTTAAGTAATATTGCCTTAGAGAAGTGTTTTTATTCCAAATTTAGAAGCTATGTCCGCCGCCACCGCCGGAATGGCCGCCACCGCCTCCACCTCCGCCGCCAGAGGAACTTCCACCGCCGACGCTTGTTGATGAAACATGCTCATGCGTGTGTTTGTATACGTTTGAGAATAGTACGCGTGACATTATCTTGTCATTTGAAATCTGGGTTTGCTTTATGCTTGTTCCAGATGCAGCAATCTTTATGATAATAAATGAAATAATAAAGGCTGTGCAGATTGCCATGAAAAAGCTTGTGATGGCGCGCATCGGCTGGGCGACTTTCTGCCCTGACATGAGATTTGTTGCCATATCAAATATGCCAATTACTGTCGCATCATAATCACCATTCGATGCCTTTTTGTAGACATTATCTGTTATTGTACTTGCATAGGCCTCATTGATGACAGAATGAACATTTCCATCCGTGTAAACCAGAAGCTGCCTGGAATTCATGTCTATGAGGAACAGTATGCCATCTTCGCCGTGGCCAATATAGTCATCATAAACTGACTCAATTGATGCGGCATCCTTGTATCCTTCACTGGTTGAAATAAATACAGCCTTGCCATAAGTCGTGAAAGCCTGCATGCTCTCCTTTACAGCATCGGTATCTGTAAGAAGATGCTCAGCATCTATAATCGTCACATCGCCATCGACGATTTTCTCTGCCTGTGAAAAATCGGTTGCACCAAATATGTAATCATAAGTATCCGAATCATAGTCTGACGAATATGTGCTGTCATCCGTGTCAGTACTGTAGTCATAATTATCCGTGGTACTGTCATATGAATCAGTACCATAGTCATACGAATCTGTGTTGAAGCCATCTGAATCCGCATCAGAATAAGCATATAGAATGCCAGTGTTTGATTTATCTGACCTGTCTGCCGCATTTGCAGAAATAGGAGTACAAATTGCAGATAATGCCACTGCAGAAAACATGACTGCAAAGCGATATTTCTTGAAAATATTTTTCTTACGCATTATCCTTCAGCCCCTTTCTTCTGTCGAAATACTTCAGGGGCCTGGTCACGGAAATATTATATTCCCGGATGAGGTCAATCAGAATAATGAACGAAACTGCCATCGTATAGATGATAATCGCATAATAATATTCATCTACGATCAGGTCTACGAAAGTGACTATTTCTGAAAGAATAATGCCAATTGTCCCGGATATCGCGCAAAATTTAAGAATCCCGGACAGTTTCTTAAACCAACCATTCGGATATCCTAAGGCATACTGATGCGCATCAGAAGCATATTTGAATAACCGATAAATATTCAGTACGCTAAGTGCGATTACGACAATCCTGATAACAAAATCCCAGTCTGAAAATGCCGCAATCAGCTGAATCGCACCAATTGTAATAGGAAAGAAGAAAATCATACATATGAAAATGGTAAGACAAACATTTACAACGGTTTTGTAATTATTGGGATTTTCTAGGAACTTTCTTTCTTTTTTATCCAGCTCGCAGCCGAAAAAAATCTTTTCCTTTACAAATGCATGCTTTCCTGCACTCTGAGCAAGCGCCATGGCAATCAAAAGCATGATACCCGAGCAGACTGCTGTTGTGCTTGGCCAGAAGGTAATATTTGCAAAGAAAAATAAACAGAACAGCGGCACCGCCATAAGGAGAGAAATCAGAAAATATTTTTTGAGGTCAACCGGCAGCTTTGCTGAAAGATTGCCGCTCTGCCCATTTATAAGAGAATAGGAAACCTTGTCCTTATCTCTCCATGTCAGAAAATACAAAGGCATCGCAGACCTTTTGGCTTCTACATTCTGATGCAGATTCTTCTCATCAACGCCAATAATGGTTGTATTTGGCTGATGCTTATCAAGCACCTTGTCCATCACGACATCCATGGCTTCTGTTGTCGCCTGCTGCTCATAATAGTCGGCATTGACATCCGGAAGATCTGCATAAAACCCGGCAAGATACTGCGGCTTGAAATACATGATGGAATCGTCATTGAAGCCGCCGGCACCAATGGAGAGCTCATCATCAAGTTCTCTGGATGCATCCTTCGAAACGATTGTGAAACCATCGACCTGTTTTCCCAGATTCACATAATCATTGTCTATGTAGTCTCCTGAGGTAGTCGAGTAAACTACATTCGCATTAATCTGGCCTTCAAATTTGCAGACATAGGACCAGTATGGCACATAGACGCCCTGCACCCTGTCAATAAATGCATCGGATTTCAGTTCCCTGGGTGCAAAAATAAATTTCTTTGCGCCTTTTTTGTATATGTCCTTGCACTGCTCCCTGCCTATTCTGAAGGGAACAATGAGTTCCGGAAGATCTTTCTTGATTTTTTCAGTCGGCATCTGAACCTCGCTGCCGCAGTATGGGCAGAAGTCGACAATCGATTCAGTCATACCCATAAGCTGGCCACCACAGTTCGGGCATGTGAATACCTGCGTCTCATACGTGCCATCTTCAGCCATCTCCAAATCCTTGTCCCTTTCCGGAGACAAAGGGAAATGGCTGCCACAAGACTTGCACATCAGCTGTTGGGTGTATGGATCAAAAACCAAATCCCCGCCGCAGTTATCGCATTTGTACATGTTTCCCCTTTCAATCAAAAGTCGGCTAACACAAACATGAATCTTGATATTTGTGTTAGCTGATTACAATAAAATGTCACTTCAATTGCCAAGGCCAATATACTGGTCGTAAACAGACGAAATATCCGATGCATTCTCATAGCCATAGGATGAAGAAACAAAAACTGCCTTTCCATAAGTCGTAAATTTCTGCATTTCTTCATCAAGCTTATCCTTATCAACACCAAGATATGCTTCATCGTCAATAATGACATCGCCATCCTGGAATATCGTGCTTGAAAGAGCGGAATCCTCATCAGAAGCATCATCCAAATCTGATGCAATTACATACTCCTTCTGGCTCTGTCCATCTGCATCTGTAGAAATCACTGCAGTGTAAGGGCGAGAAGAATCTTCTGCAAGGAAGACAAATCCGGCATATTTGGATTATTCCCCTGATCCTTTGTCTTTTCTGCCTCAAACATCGCCTTCTCGGAATTGTATGCCTGCTTTCCAGTAATGACTGCTGCGAGCATTGCAAATAGCATGATGAAGCCTGAGAATACAGCTAATGCCTCCGGCTGAATCGTATTCGGCATCAGGAAAAATAATAAGAAAAGAGGTATCGCAAATAGAATCGATGTGATCACGAATTTCTTAGTCTCAATCGGAAGCTTTCCAGAAAATTTTCCGCTCTGGCCATTAATAAGAGAATAGGAAACTTTATTCTGATCTCTCCATGTCAGAAAATACAATGGCATAGCCGTACGTCTTGGCGTGACATTTACTGTAAGGCCATTGGTATCTGTACGGATGACCTTCATGTTCTCATCTGCCATGACCTTATTGGCAGAAGCCGCCCTTATACTCTGGTTTGCATCATTGACATGAACTTCTGCCGGGACATCCGGAAGGTCTGCATAATATCCGGAAAGATACTGCGGTGTAAATTTCTTGATGGTCTCATCCTTGAATCCGCCTGCACCCTGGGAAAGGTCATCGTCAAGTTCCTTTGATGCATCGTAGGAAACGATAGCCTGACCTTTTACATCTGCAGAAACATCATAATATTTCGTGATGATGTAGTCGCCGGAACGATGCTCATCGACACATTCATTTGAAACATGACCATTGACATCACAGAAATATGACCAGTATGGAACATAAACGCCCTGTACCTTGTCAAGGTACTTGTCTGACTTCATCTCTGAAGGCGCAAAAATAAATTTCTTCGTGCTCTTCCTGTAGATGTCCTTGACCTGATCCCTTGTAACAGAAAATGGAACAATAGCTTCCGGCATCTTCTTCTGGATTTTCTCGGTCTTTGTCTTTACCTGTGTACCACAGTAAGGACAGAAATCAACAATGGATTCCTGTGCGCCAATGAGCTGGCCGCCGCAGTTTGGACATACGAATACATCTGCTTCAATAGCACCGTCTTCCTGTACTTCGATGTCCTTATCACGGCTCGCATCGATTGGAAAAAGCGTGCTGCAGCTAACGCACTTCATCTGCTGCGACTTCGGATCAAATATAAGATCGCCGCCGCAGTTCTCACACTTATACATTTGTCCTCCTCATATTCATTACTGGAGTTTAAAGCCGCACTCAGGGCAGAACTTTGATGAGCCATTAAGCGGCTTGCCGCAGTTCGGGCAGAACTTTGCACCTGAGAAATTACCACCACCCTGTGCCGGTGCTGCCTGCTGAACTGGCTGCTGCTGTGGGGCTTGCGGCTGTGCTACCATGTTCTGTGCCATCTGACGTCCCATTGCCCAGCCAGCTGACATATTTGCAAACTGACCGCCCATGCCGGTACCGTTTTTTGACATATTGTCTGTGAAGGCAACCTGCTGGTAAGTAGCCATATTGCCGCCGATCATGGACTGTGCAGCAACCTTTGTGATCATGTCCTGGATTTCCTTCGGATATGTAAGAGAAGCGATGGAAAGATCAGAAACCTTGATCCCAAGAGGTTCCATCTTCTCATCGAGATCCTTTTCAATAGCCTTTCCGATTACTCCAGAATTTGCCATCATGTTGAAGAATCCGCCGCCCTCCTGCGTGATGTGCTGAAGCAGAAGCTGGTCCATAAATGGATCAAGACGCTGCTTTGCATCCTCAACACGGAAGGTTTCCTCACCAGAAATCTCATTCATGATCTTGACAGGATCTGCTACATGAATGATGTATGTTCCATTTGCCCTTACTGGAACACCTCCTGGAAGACCCTGTGCCATGATGTTTACAGGCTGCTTTGTTCCCCAGTTTACAATGACTCCCTTTGTATTGATGAAGAGAACCTCTGCACGATAACCTGAATTGAAGCCAAACTTCAGTCCCTTAAGAGATGAAAGAAAAGGAATAATTTCTGACTCGACATCAAATCTTCCCTGCTTATCGAATTCACCATCGATCACACCGTTGTTGAAGAAAACTGCCTTCTGTCCCATTCTGACAATAAGAACAGAGCCCTTCTTCAGCTCGTCCTGACGCCATTTGTAAAATAATGCGTCCTTGTCTGTTGTGTTCCATTCAACTACACTTGATAACTGATTTTTAAACATTAATGTCTCCTCTCTTGGAAAATGTGGGTAACCCCTTATTATTTATTAATTTCGGATTTCCGGACTAATGCACTTATTTACAGGCAGTAATACTCTGCTCAAACATAAAGATAAGGCTTTCACGCATTCAATATTTCTGCAGCCTCAAGCCCTGTCATCCCATCTTTGACACCAAGCTCTGCAGCCTTAGAAGTAAACGCCTTTATCGGGTTCTTCAATACTTCATCAAAGGATGCGCCGCCAACCTGAACCGTGACATCGCCAAACTTCTCACATGCTGCCATATTTACATAGCCGCACATCAAAAAGCCTTTATTACATTCAATAATAATGAGATTCGGATGATTCTCTCCACCCGGAGAAGTAAGAATAGTGCCTGTGGCCTCATTGCCGCCAATAGATAAAGTCTTAATTTCAGCCATTTTTTCTCCTAAAATTTGTCACAAAATAATCTTTCAAAGATTTGCTAACAAAATAAGCATTTTATAAAAATCTCCGGGGAACATAAGCCTCTGCTCCCTAAAAATAGTCGGATTAATTATAACATAAGCACATTTTTTAACAAGACAATTTACTTGTTTAAACTAATGAAACTTTCTTTCTTAATATAGTTTCTTGACGAAAAATCCACAGCGCTCTGATTATTATCAGATTACTGTGGATCGTAATTTGTTATTCTGGGTAAAAAATATTTTCCGCATTTTCCCCATCATAGAAATACCCCCAGTCGAGACGGATGCCAGTCATCAGGCGCATGACATCTGTCGTGTCAGTAAGGCGCATGATTTCTTTGTCTCCGGAAACCGCTTTTTCCATATCTATTATTTCGTATGACAGTGCATCGGAAGTATTTCCTTCGCTTATTTCCTCTGTCTCGCCAGTCTCTGTCCAGACGATTTTTGCCTTGTCTGCCCTTGGATATTCCATGATTTCGACATAGCATTTGTCACAGGAAATTACAGCTCGTTTTGGCTGCTTTGAATGCATCGAAAGCATCATCGTGACCATCTGTCCGTCAGGATTCATAAGCACAGTAGCTGAATTCTCATCGCTCCCAGACGGTGCTTTCTTCATAATAGATTTGAATTCTTCAGGTGATGATTTGAGAAAAATCCTTGCGAGAGAAAGCGCATACACGCCGATGTCAAGCATTGCTCCGCCGGCCAGATCCTTATTGAAAAATCTGTTTTTCATGTCATAGACCTTGTAGGAACCAAAATTCAAAGTAATGAGATTCACCGGACCAAAATCCCCGTGATAAAGCCTCTTCAGAAGCTTCTTATAAAGTGGCATATGGAAAATCGTCATTGCTTCAGCAAGCACGAGATCCTGCGACTTTGCAATTGATTCTGCCTCCATGAGCTCAGCATAGTTTAAGAAAATTGATTTCTCACAGAGCACATGCTTTCCTGCCTTCAGAGCAGCGACCGCATATTCTATATGCGTATTGTGCGGCGTGGTAATATAGACAATGTCAATGTCTGGATCTGAGAGCAGCTCTTCAGGTGTGTCATAGACCTTTTCAAGCCCGTATTCTTCCTGAAATTTAAGTGCCTTCTCCTTTGTCCTGTTCCAGATCGCATACGGATGTCTGCCTGTCTTTTTCATGGCCTCAGCCATCTCATGTGCAATCACACCGCAGCCAAACAATGCCCAATTTTTCTCGTTTGACAATTTTGTTCTCCTATTCAATAATCAGTTCCTCGGCCGTCGAATTCTCCCCATCGAAATGGAAAGACTTCAGCACTGGTTCATCCGGATTCATCAGTGAAATAATGAGATAGCTTGCATTGTGATCATACGAGAGCCTCTTATCTTCTTCCGACTGCCTCGACGGAGATGCCGGATGTGAATGCCAGTTGCCGAGCGCCTTCAGCCCATTTGCACGCATATCCTTGATCGCTGTAAGCTGTTCCTTCGGGTCGATTGTGAAATGCTCATTTGAATGGTCAATATTTGTAAGGATATAGACCTTTTCAACCCGCCTTACTTTCTCGCCATTTTCTTCTGTTTCGCTTCCTGCGATCAGCCCGCATGCCTCATCCGGCTTCCTTAAATTCGCTTCAGCAAGTATCTTTTCAAAATCCAATTTTTTTACTATTACTTTCATTCTGTCCTCTTATTCTTTATCATGATAAATCACTTTTTCTACTTGAAAATATCTCTATGCCCTGCATTTCATCGCCTTCCGGCATATCATATTATTCTAGTAGGTTTTCTCTGATTTATTATATTTAATAATATGAATAAGTCAATAGAAAGTAATAAATTATCCTCAGATTCCTCACTCAATGCTCATTATTTTCTTTTCAATAGCAAGATAGCAATTCTTTATTCCTAAATAGATCTTTTCCGCCAGGAAATTCGCTGGTCGCTTTGCTATTAATTTATATACCATGCTTACTACCATGGCAAACACGAAAACACCTGCCGCAAAAAGCAGTATCGCAGGAATAAGATTCGTATAGGGCACTGTATTTATTAATTTTGCAGCAGCCTTATTCCTGATATTCCCTGCAAGATAGGTGTTTTCATGAATAATATAAATAAAAAGCGTAAGGCTTGAAATATAGTTGATTACTGGTATTATTTTCTTCATTCTCCGGAAAAGATTAAATAATGAAACGGCTATCATCACGATAAAAAAATTCTCGTTATTATTGAAACGGAGAAGCTCAGCAGAAATCGCTTCAGACTGAAGTCCCAGAAAATTCATTATTGAAAATTCACCAAGAAATCCAATCAGTCCGACTACAAGCAGGACAACATTTGCCTTCAAATTCTCAGAAAATCCCCTCATATATTTTTTCATATATGCAATCAGAAAATAGATGATCATAAACATCACGAGGTTCGTCACATAAAATAAAGGGCTGTTAAAGATCACGCTTACGAGGTAATACAAAAATATGCTAAGCGCCACGATCAGAAGATGCGTCCTCTTACTGATATTTCTGATGATGAGATTTAACAGCGGATGAATCAGATAGAATAATAAATAACAGGTAATGTACCAATTCACAGCCAGCGTATTCGGAAATAGTGCATTAATAACGGTATCCTTTGTTGCGACTCTTTGGTCTCTTACGAAAAATATGAAAAATACCAGCACCGAAACCGTCCACACATCAGACAGCATATCAACTACTTTTTTTGATTTCACCCGGGTGCTTTCCACCAGAAACCATGCCGAACATACAAAGAAAATCGTGCAGCCCAGATGCCCGAAATAACCAAAAATATTAAGCATAAAGACATTCGGGTCTGTCGAGGCTCCACTCACTATCTGATAAACCTGAAGCCCGCCATTCATGAATGTCACAGACATCGATGAATGATAAAGAACAATCAGAAACATTGCTATTATTTTAAGAAGTTCAATGCCGGATTCGCGGCTGCTTTTCATTCGCATTATTTTACAAAAAATATGTTATGTTAAAAAAAATGGATTTACGATTTTCACAATATAGTTTATCATATAAGGATGTAATTAAAAAGAAAAATCATTTTCTTATGGAGGAACTATGGATTTTTCTAAAACAGCAATTTTTTCTGATCTTGACGGAACCCTTTTCACAGATGACAAGACCATTTCTGAAGGGAATATTTCCGCAATAAATAGATACATTGTTGAAGGCGGAACCTTTGCAATCAGCACAGGACGCATACCTTCGAATCTCCGCGGCATGATTAATGGCCTGCCAATAAATGGCGTCTCAATCGTTTCAAATGGCTCTGGGCTTTATGACATCAGCAAGGCCAAATATCTCTGGAAAAAGCAGTTGGACCAGGATATTATCAGGCTTTATATGGGATACGTGATGGATGGCTTTTCAAATGCCGGCATCATCATTTACGCCGGAAACAGCGCTGTTTTTGTCACGCCAAAAGAAAGCGCTGATCCTTTCTTCGTAGAGACGCATATGCCTTGTTTTTTCCAGAAGCTTGAGGATATTGACGGTTTCTGGCTCAAGGCTTTGATTGACGATACGCACGAGAATCTTGAGAAAATCCAGCAGATTGCAAACATCGTTTCAAAGCGTTTCTATGATGGCAAACCAATTGCCGATCTTGTATTCTCGAATCCAAACTACCTGGAGATTCTCCCACATGGTGCCAATAAGGGCACTGCTCTCAATTCTGCACGAAAGCTTTCCCAGTATGCCGGCAAGACAATTTTCGCAATCGGGGATTATTACAACGACATCGAGCTCATCGAAGCCGCCAACGTTGCCTGCGCACCAGCCAACGCCCTCTACGAAGTCAAGGAACGTGCGAACATCATCACAAACGACAATAATCACGACGCCCTCGCCGACCTGATCCAATTCATAAAGAAATTCTGATTTTGTAAGCTTCAAAACATGAAAATGTCCTCAGATGCGAATTGAGTGAGCAAGTGCAAAATCGCAAAGTGCATGGTAACAAGCGCAGATTTGCCACGGATGGCAAATCTAGCCGAACGCGCCTGGACGGCGCATAAAGGCGGCGCGTAAATTAAAGATTGGTGGTGGCACTTTGCGTAATTTTGCCTGCGCAACGGATGCTGAGTCATCTGAGGACATTTGAATGTTGACGAAGCGTAAATAACAACATAAAAAAGAAGCCCTCCAGAGTCTGGAGGACTTCTTTTCATTTTGTAAATTAATTCGAATTACTCGACATCAGCGAGTGCCTTCTCGTTTTCTTCACCAGTACGTACCTTTACGACACGTGTGACGTTGTAAACGAAGATCTTGCCATCACCGATATGTCCTGTGTAAAGTGCTTTCTTTGCTGCATCGATAACAGCATCAACAGGAATTGAGGAAACGATAACCTCAGCCTTTACCTTAGGAAGAAGTGTTGAGTCAACCGGAACACCTCTGTACTTCTCTGTAGTACCCTTCTGGATGCCGCAGCCCATAACCTGGGTCATTGTCATACCAGTAACACCGAGTTCGTTAAGCGCTTTCTTTAATGCATCAAACTTAGCTAATTTACAGATGATAACGACCTTGTGCATGCCAGTATCATATTCTGTACCAGTTGCTGCATCATTTCTTGCAACCTTGACTGCTGCATTGACCTGAGCCTCAGTAGCCTTCTTAACATCGTCTTCACCAAGATCTGTGTTCTCATTAACATCCATGAATGTCTCTGTGTTATCAGAAATAGCGAAGCCTGCATAAGCTGTTGGAAGACCATGCTCATGAATATCAAGACCTTCAAGCTCAACATTCTGAGGAACACGAAGTCCAACTGCCTTGTCGATGATCTTGAATGCGATGAACATGATGATGAGCTCATAAGCTGCTACAGAAACAATGCCGAGTGCCTGAAGACCAAGCTGCTTTGCACCGCCACCATAGAAGAGGCCAAGACCTACACCATCATCACCTGTAGAGAAGAGACCTACTGCAAGTGTACCCCACATGCCGTTTACCATATGTACGGAAACTGCACCAACAGGGTCATCAATCTTTGCAATCTTATCAAAGAATTCAACCGAGAATACTACGAGGATACCTGCTACAAGACCAATGAAGAAAGCACCTACAGGAGATACGCAGTCGCAAGGAGCTGTGATTGCAACAAGACCTGCAAGAGAAGCATTGAATGTCATTGAAACATCTGGCTTACCATATCTGCACCAGGTGAAGATCATTGTGGTAAGTGTAGCTACTGCTGTAGCAAGGTTTGTGTTAAAGCAAACAAGTGAAGCTTCATACTGAGCATCGTATGTTGACATAGCGATTGTAGAACCGCCGTTGAAACCGAACCAGCAGAACCAGAGGATGAATACGCCGAGTGCCATTGAAGTCAGGTTATGACCAAGTATAGCATGTGGCTTTCCTTCTTTATCGTACTTACCAATACGAGGTCCAAGAAGAGCTGCACCAAGGCAAGCGATAACACCACCAACCATGTGAACGCAGGTAGAACCAGCGAAATCATGGAAGCCCATGCTTGCAAGCCAGCCGCCGCCCCAGATCCAGTGTCCTGAAACAGGGTAAACGAAAAGTGAGATGACTGCTGAGTAAATGCAGTATGCCTTGAAGTTTGTACGCTCTGCCATAGCACCTGAAACGATTGTAGCTGCTGTAGCACAGAATACTGTCTGGAAGAATACGTATGCCCAGAGAGGCATATCAAGTCCGAGGTGTGAATAATCACCACGGATCAGAGGATCGAAACCTCCGATGATTGGGCCTGTACCACCAAACATGATACCGAAACCAATCAACCAATAACACGGAGTACCTATGGCAAAATCCATAAGGTTTTTCATTAGAATGTTTCCTGTATTCTTTGCTCTTGTGAGACCTGATTCGCAAAGAGCGAAACCGGCCTGCATGAAGAATACGAGGAAGCCGCCAATGAGGGTCCAGCTCGTGTCAAGACCGTTAATTAAATCTGTAACTTGTGCTTCCATAATTCTCCTCCATTTCTTAAACTTCTGAATAACACATAAGAAATGAAAATAATGTGCTATTCATTTAAAACTAAAAAAACGCCTCTTCGAGAGTATTTCTCAAAAAAGCGTCTTTGCTTTAACGCTGTAAAGAATAAAGCAAATCGTGCTCGTTGTCAAGACGTTAGCACAAAATTTGTATACAAATTTTTCACCATCTCTACACAAATTTCTCACATATTGTAGAAATTATTTTTTATTGTCGTGCTCCCGAAGACACAAAACTATCACAATCTGACCAATACCGCAAAGGCGCAGTCATATCCCATGATGATAATGAGCGGGATCATGCCGAGGATGAAGCTTAGGGATGGGCTGACCGCATAATACAGGATATAGCAGATCAGTCCGATGACGAAGGCGATAGCTGCAACAACAAATAATATTATCGCTGTCTTGTGCAGGATCAGGTCATAGCCGTAGGCTGCATTTACCATGCAGAATGTCAACGTGAGCCAGCCTGTGAGAAGAAAGAGCTCGGTCGTAATCGAACGCTTCATAACAAACCAGGTAAATGCCAACAGACCAAAATATAATACGATGCCAACAATGCAGATGAGCAGTGTGGAAATAATCTCGGGATTTACCTTTTTGCTCTGCAGACCAACTATTGAAACGATAATGCCAAGAATTCCGAAAATGGTCGATGGTATCAGCCAGAGATTGACATTTGTCCTCTGAAGCCATCCTTCTTCACCCGGTGAAAACGCTGCAATCCACCAGACCAAATAGAAAACTGTACACAAAACGATAAATACTGCGCCGTAAAATAATGCCTTCATAATGAACCCAAAAACTCATTCATCAAAAATCATGTCGAGAAGCATTGATGCATTATCCCCGTCATGCTCCACTTCCCTGGAAAAAAGTGCTGCTGTCCTGTAAAAGTCCATTCCTGTCGCAAATGATACTAATACTGAAACTAATATACATTTTATCACAAATTCAGACCATTTTACTATATTGCAGTCATTGACAGCTTTGAGAAAATATCTATAGGCAAAATATGCAAATACTCTTGAAATATCCTGCGTCTTCGTTCTACAAAATTCTGCAAAAGAAGAAACGGAGAATTGTCCATCCTGCAGAAAAGAAAGCGTTGTATTTAGTGCATTCTCCCACCTCTTTGTGAGAAAATCCTGATTCTCAATCATATATTTTATGAGTCCTGCTGCCCCGTCGCAAAATACAGCATCGGTCTCATCTAAAGTATCTCCAGTCCTGAAAAATGAATCAAGAAGCATGTTATTTTTTGAAGGCAGCGCCTCAGCAAAAGCCTCGTCCATTTGAAAAAGCTTCGGCTGCAGGGAAAATGCCGCATCTCTCAAATGAATAATGTGGGTTCCCAGAAGCTCGTCTTCGTCAAAATTAAAAAATAATTTATTTCTCGCACGTGCCAGTGCATTCAGCACGGCATCTGAAGACTGACATGGTGCAGAAGGATATACAAGAGGCGTCAGAAGGATCTCATCATCCTCATCAATGTCCTTTTTGAGCGGAGTCTCTGAAATAAGCCTTGCAATTTCAGGACACGAAATAGAAAAAGACCGCTCTGTGAAGTCCTCATATTCCTCATTGAATTCTGGATGCTCTCTACAGGTTTCTGAAGTATGCTCGTAGCCGTATGTAAGCCTAATTTCACAAAGACCATCATCCCGCTGGAACGGACAGTTCATGTCGAAAGTGCTGTCACAGGTCTCACTGCCGGCCTGTGCTGCAGCATCATTATTCATTGATGACGAAATTTCATCAGCTGATTCTCCGCTCAACTTAAGTTTGGATTTTCCCTGATCATCCTTCTCAATTCCCCACTCCCTGACATGGTTCATGCCCTTTGTAAGACTAAAAACCGTCTCATCATCCTCGTCCTCATGTACCATGTGAGAGCGGATTTTCTCACCAACTGCACCCTCAGCAGTCTCATAGAATTTCTTTGAATTCTCATCAATATCAACGATCCACTCTACACAGCAGTTTTCTGGGCAGTCTCCTGCTATGCATTCAAAATGCCGTCCATACGACGGCATAAATAATTTTTCTTCTGACATTATAAATCCTCTCCTGCAGGCGTATATTCATTCTTGTCCATCACATGAATAAGCGCCCTTACGACCTTTGGATCATACTGCTTTCCAGCGCAGCGCTGAAACTCGTTCTTTACATGCTCTTTTGTGAACACTTCCCTGTATGGACGCTTTTCCGTCATGGCATCATACGAATCTGCAACGCAGATGATTCGTGCAAAAATTGGAATTTCATCGCCCTTCAGATGATCCGGATATCCTTTTCCATCATATCTTTCATGATGGCTTCTCGCTGCAACTGCAAGCTCCGGCATCTCCGTAATTGGCTTCAGAATCTGCTCGCCAATAAGCGGATGCCGCTGCATCTCTTTTCTTTCTTCAGGCGTATATATGCCAGTCTTCAGGGCTTCTATCATCTCGTCTGCCATTTCAGAATCCCGCTTCTGCTTTGCACGAGACTCGGCAGTACGTTCAATGACCTGCTGCTCCAGTTCTGACTTTGCCTTCTCCAGTTCATTTTTCTTTGTCGTAAGCTCCTGATAATTTGGAGATACCACAGTAAAAAGGCAGATAAATAAAGCCAGCCCCGGCGTTACATTTGCAAGAAGTATATCCGGGAAAAGATAAAGCTGAAATGCTGCACCCAGTCCGGAAAAAATGAGGAGCAGTATAATTGAAATATTCTGAACGCGTCCCATCGTGTGACTCATTATTATAAAAATAATAAGACACTCTATTATCAGAATTCCCGGATAAACATATACAATATTGTGGATCGGGCCAAATAAAAATGCCCCATTATTATCTATACTGAATACCCACCCGGTCCAAATGCCAATAACATTTATTGCAACATAAATTGCATAAAATATCATGTTAATCCGATTGAACCGCGTGTAATCCTTATCCTCCGGACTAAAGCTTTCTATGAAAAGCAGAACGCAGAAGGTTGACAGGCCTATGCAGGAATAATACAGGACATTAATAATATAATTTATCGCTATTGGAATGACATCGGCATAAGTCACCGTAATCGTGGCCAGAATATCAAAGAAAATCAGCAAAGCTTCTACATGTGCCGCTCTCCTAAGTGCAATATTATTTTTTGAATTCCGTAGCTTCTGTACGAGGTCATCGCATCGTACGCGTCTGCCACACAGATGATCTTTGCGAAATATGGTATCTCCTCCCCTGACAAGTGATCAGGATAGCCTTTTCCGTCTATCCTCTCATGATGCCATCTGGCTCCATCCGCGAGATTTGGCAGGGTCTTTACCTTGCTTAAAATATCGTATCCCTTGGCAGGATGGGATTTCATAATCGCAAATTCTTCATCTGTGAGCTTTCCCGGCTTATTTATGATGGCGTTAGGAACTGCGACCTTTCCTAAATCGTGGAGAATGCCCATGGTATAAATCTGCTCCTGGTCCTCCTTAGAAAGGCCAAGTTTCTCAGCAAGCATGCGTGAGTATTTTGCCACTCTGATAGAATGTCCGCTGGTATATTTATCCTTTGCATCGATTGTCTTCGACATCACGAACATCAGCTGATGGGAAAGCTTATATTCCTTTTCATCAAGAGCTTGCAGCCTGTCATTTTCTTCCTCGACCTTCTTTTCGAGGCCTTCCTTAATGGAATTCAGATTCATAACTACACTCTTCAAAGCCTGCTCATCTGGTGTCTCAATATATAGAAGAATAATAAATACAGTGATTACATAATATAATCCCGTGATCCGAAATCTCGGAAAATTGTTTGACTGAATAACAGGAAGCGCTATGCCATACAAAAATAATATGGAATACAACAGCATCTGTGGCTTTGTAAATTTCTCCCTGTGCAGAAAAATCAGAACAACTGCCTCTGACATAAAGATTACCATCACAACAAGGGCAAAAATACCAATATATATGAAGCAATATAAAGGTCGATATTGTATACGTAAATAAATAAAAACAGAAAATATACTGAATGAAATATCGTCTTTAATACAAGCGGTGCGCTATTATTCACAGATACTGCCCAGAAAATCTCAGTTGCTATTGCAAGCGTAAGTGAATGAGACACCCCTACAAACCTGACATTCTGGACTGTCTCCCTCGAGTACTTTGTCAGGGCATAAACATCAAAAAAGATTGCGATTGCTAAAGCGACGATCTCAAAATCAATAGTATAATAATTCATTGACACGCCTCCTTTCAATCTACATCATAAATCTTCTCTATGACCTGATTCACCCTTTCCCTGAGATAATTGGGCTTTACAGGCTTTAATATAAAATCAGAAGCTCCCGCTTTGAGCGCAAGCATTACCATATTTCTTGACATCGAAGATGACATGATCATAAACGGCGGAAAATCAAGCACGATTTTGCGAAGTCCCATGACAAGATCCATCCCCTTCATCTCTGGAAGATCAATATCAATAATAAGAAGATTCAGCGGCTCGCCATCACGAAGATATGCGGCCAGTGCATCTGCGCCGTTTATCACTACCGTCTTATAAAAAGCGTTTAATGCATCATTTACATGAGAGGCAGATACCATATCGCCAACAATGCCGACAGTCTTCTTCATCGACTTTCTCTGCCTGTCTTCATTTAATTCCTCAACCTCACCAGTATAATCAGCCTGAAGAATACCTGAAGATGTGATGCTTAAGTCCTGGTTCGCCGGATCATTCAAATCGACAAACGTGCCATCAGAATACAGCTTTACGACTGGCCGCATAATATTGTCCGTATGACGGGCGACTATTCCAGGCTGCCCGTTTGAAAGAATAACATTTATGCCTGTAGGATAAGCAGGAATAACTGTCTCCATGGCATCGAGGACTTTTCTATCGAAAAGATTGCCTGCACCGCCAACCAGATATTCATAGGCATTTGCAGGCGGATATGGATCCTTGTACGGACGTCGGCTCGTAAGTGCATCATACACATCAACTACATGGATGATCTTTGCAAGCAGCGGAATGTCCTTTCCTTCTTTGTGAAGAGGATAGCCGGAGCCATTCTCATTTTCATGGTGCATCAGAACAGCCTGCTTTACATAGGCAGAAATCATCGGAGACTGGTTCAGAATCTCAACAGATTTCTCCGGATGAGCCTGCATTATTTTATATTCTTCATCGGTCAGCTTGCCGTGTTTATTTAATATTTCCTTTGGTATCTTGCTCTTTCCAAGATCATGTGCTATTGCCGCTTCAGATAAATACTTGATATTTTCCTTATCAAGGTTCATCGCCCTGCCGACGGCAACTGCATATACAGCAACATTTACAGAATGATGGTAGGTATAGTCATCGAATGAACGAAGATCAAAAAGATCCACTGAAAGATCTTTTTTCTCAAAAACATCCTGCACGATGGTTACTGAAGTATTTACAAGGGCGCCGACATTATTTTCCTCGACAGCCTTGATACCTTCCTGAAAGACTTCAGGACGGACAGTATCCTCAATCTCTATGTCTTTTGAAAATTCATCAAGGACATAGATTCCCATGTATCCATTTTCTTTGAAATATTTTATGTATTCATCTGTAAGGACGATGCCTTTTTTCAGCATCGAGAGTTTGGAGTCTCTGATGATATCTCTGCCGAGTACCATTCCTGGCTTCAAATCTGCTGTCGCAATAAATCTCATAAAGTACCTCTTAGGAAAAACGGGTAAAGAAAAAACGTATCACCCTTTTAGTTTCCAAATTGATAATTCATTATAATACATTTTCTTAAGAAAAACACCATTTTTTCACATTCTTGATACGGTCCACAAGTAATTCCGAAAAAAAACATGGAGCCACTGCAACTTCTAAAGCAGCGACTCCATTACGAGGGTTTCCTGCAAAATGCATATAGTCTGAAAGGTAACCATATACAAAATCACAGCTATAAAATATTTAGTGACGTAATGTCACATTGGAAAATAATCAATACGTGTAAACAGCGATACCATATGCTGGAAGCGAAACTTTTCCATCTTTTTCCGTGACTTCATCAGTGCCTGTAAGAAGGACTGCTGAGAGCTTTGGATCCTTAGCATCGGTGAGCTTCGATAAATCTACGTCCTGTACTTCAGCTGAATTGTTGATCAGAATATATACAGGCGAATACTTACCACTTTCATCAGTCTTCTGCAGGATTCCGACATTGTCATTTCCGCTTTCGACATTTGTATTCTTACCCCTTGAAATAACGGGGAATGCATTACGAAGCTTAATTGCCTCTCTACAGTACTCATAGATTGACGATGCGTCCTTTTCCTGAACGTCAAGCCCCGGGTAAATCTGCTTGAAGGTCTCCATATCTTTGGGCCCCTTGCACATGCCGGTCTTGTCAGCATCGGAATCGTCTTCAGCTGCACCACTCTTTGAGTCGTCAAGCGGCTCATAATTGTACGAAGTCCACATCATCGGTCCACGCTTGTTTTCATCCTTGCCTGAGCCCTTCATCCCGAGCTCTTCACCGTAGTATAGGTAAGCGTTTCCACTCATCAGAAGATTCAGACCTTCTGCCATTTTTGTCTGGGCCTCAATATTGTCTCCGGAATAATATCCCGCTGATCTGTCACTATCGTGATTCGTATAGAATGGTGCGTCAAGGAATCCGACATTGTCGTCTGTGGCTTCTGCCGTGGCATTTTCTTTGTAGAGTTTTTCGCCGCCAGCAACTGTCTTTGCAAAATACGAAGCAGGCTTCGAGCCTCTGGCAACCTTTGCAATGACACCCTTTTGTGCCGCAAATGCAAAATCAAAGATTGAATTGATTCCGCTTGCATAGTATTTTGCGTAAGTATTCTGGTCTGTCCAGACCTCTGCAACGACATAAGCAGTAGGATTATTCGCTTTTACTGCTTCATCAAACCACTTGAGCGTGTCAATGTTCTTTGAATCCTGGCCAGTGTAGTAATATAATGCAGCATCCATACGGAAGCCGTCTACGCCGATGTCCTGCCAGAACTTGGCAATATTCTTAAACTCTTCCTGTACATCAGGATTGTCAAGATTCAAATCCGGCATACCGCTCCAGAACCTGGCTTCATAATAATATTTCGTGCCAGGAACCTTCGAGTATCCACTGTCTTCTTCTGTCGTGAAATTGTAGTAGCCATAGTACTTGCAGTCATCAGCGGACGGCTCTTTACCATCCGGAAGATTCTTAAGGTAATCAACAGCTTCCTTAAACCAGGGATGCTCAGATGAGGTATGGTTCATGACCATATCAAAGATTACCTTTATACCTCTCTTATGGCATTCCTCTACAAATTCCTTGTAGTCATCCAGCGTACCGAATGAGGAATCAATATCCTCATAATCTGTGATGTCATATTTGTGGTAAGAGGGTGACGGACATACCGGTGTAAGCCAGATCGCATTGCAGCCAAGGTCGTCAGTTGTCTTTGGATCTCCATCGTTTATGTAGTCAAGCTTTTCCGTGACGCCCTTCAGGTCTCCTATGCCGTCTCCATCGCTGTCATAAAAAGAAGACAGGAAAATCTCATAGGTGGTGTTGTAATCCGGAATATCATCAGAAACTTCGAACTTGCTGTTTAGCTTCTGCATCTGGGTCACATTCGACATTTTCGAATTGCCGCCCGTGGCTCCGCAGCCTGAAATGAGAAGCGCTGCGGAAAGCACTGCGGCTAAAACACGTCTTTGATTTTTTCCTGTCTTTTCAAGCATAATTTTGAAAAACTTTAGCCCTTTACAGCGCCTGTCATACCATCGACATAGTTCCTCTGCATTACCATGAAGAGAATTGCGATAGGAATTGAAACGACAACTGCGGCAGCTGCCCAAGGGGTGTACCACTTGTAGATGTATTCCTTCTCAAGCATGTTGTACATACCGAGTGAAACGGTCCAGTAATCAGCATTGGCACCAACGATAACCTTTACGAAAATGAAGTCGAGCCATGGAGCCAGGAAGGATGTAAGTATTGTGTATACTACGATAGGCTTCGAAAGAGGAAGGACGATCTTGTTGAATACCTGGAGCATTGAGCAGCCATCAAGAAGTGCAGCTTCTGTAAGTGACTTCGGTACTGTATCGAAAAAGCCCTTTACTATGTAGAATCCGGTTCCGGACCCCGCCGAGTATATCAGCACCAGCGCCACATAAAGCATGTTGCCCTGTGTAAGGCCGAGAGCCTTCAGGATGAAGTAAACGGCAACCATTGACATGAATGCTGGGAAGAGTCCGAGGATCATTGCCAGGTTCATGAAAGGCTTCCTGAGTCTGAAACGAAGCTGTGACATACAATATCCAACGCAGAGGATGAATAATGTCGTGATGATACATGAGAATATTGATACTAATAAAGTATTAAGGAACATTCTCGGAAAGTTCAGCTGAGTCGTCTCAGTAAAGAGCTTCTTGTAATTATCAAATGTGTATCCCTTCGGCCAGAAGTAAGCTGTATAGGAGCCCTTCTCTTTTCTGAAGGATGTGAGCACTACCCAGAAGATTGGGAAGAGCCAGATGATTGAGAGGATTGTCAGGATAACATAGACAACAGCATTCTTTGCTACCCTGGCGCCGCTCATTTTGTTCTTTTCGAATTTGTATTCCTGCCCACCGGCATATGTTGTAACTTGTTTACTCATCAGTTGAACGCCTCCTCGTCTTTATAAGAAGCTGTATTTCTGTATGTAGCAAGGGCTACGATAGAAAGTACGATGAATGTTATGATACCGATAACTGCACCGAGGTTGTAATACTGATAATCAATAGTCAGCTTGTACAGCCATGTTACAAGAAGATCGGTCTTACCAGCGGTAGAACCAACCGGTGTTGGGTTACCACGTGAAAGAAGGTAGATAACGTTGAAGTTGTTGATGTTTCCAGTGAACTGTGTGATGATGTACGGTCCCATGATGAACATGATGTATGGAAGCGTAATCTTGAAGAATGTCTGTACACTGTTCGCACCATCAATTCTTGCAGCTTCTGTAAGCTCTGAAGGGATATTCTGAAGGATACCTGTAACCTGAAGCATTGAGTAAGGAATACCAATCCAGCAGTTGATTACAATAACCATGAATCTTGCCCAGCCTGCATTTGTCCAGAAAGGAACTGCCTTTGAAACAATACCTGCATTGATCAGCATGTTGTTAATAGGTCCATTCTGGCTGAACATTGTCCTCATGAGGAGGAGTGAAACGAACTGCGGAACTGCGATGGAGAGTACAAAAATGAATCTCCATACAGACTTGCCCTTTGTATCTTTTCTGTTGATGACCATGGCAAGAAGCATGCCAAGGAAGAAGTTTAAGAATGTTGCGAAGAATGCCCAGACGAGTGTCCATCCAAGTACTGGCCAGAATGTACTTCCGAGCTTTCCACCCATTCCAAGGACTGTCTTGAAGTTCTCAAGGCCTACCCAGTCAAAGAGTACCAGATGCTTTCCGATCTTTGAGTAGTTCGTGAATGCCATAGGGATCATGAACAGAAGCGGAAGTATGGTAAAGAAAATGATTCCAAGCATTGGGAAGAACATAAGGAATTTGTGAATGTTTTCATTCGCAAGAGACTTTATATCCTCGATGAAATTGTTGACATGCTTTCCAGCTCTTGTAAGGTATAATGCCTTGTAACCGCTCTTCATCTGGTCAATCCAGATACAGGCAAAAAGGAAAGTAATAAGTAATGTAGCGATACCGGCTAAAAGGATAAGTACTGAATTATCACCTGCGGTGTATACGAAAATTCCCTGGTCTTCATCCCAGACCTTGTTCTGCTCTACTGTACCAAGTGAAGGGAGCATTGCAAGATTGTGTACGCCCTTTTGAACCATGAACCAAATGTAAGCTACTTCAATAAGAAAATAGAGAAGCCCCTTAATCACCTGTTTCCTTACCATGTTCCCAAGGCCCATGATAACGCAGGATAATCTTACGAAGATATCTCCCTTAGCAAAGGCATTCTTCAATGTATATGGCGTATCAAACATTGAAGCTTTTTTCTTTTTTATTTCAGCCATTTGAAACCCTCTCTAAAAAATCAAGGCACCGCAATGGGCAGTGCCTTGGTTAAATTTTATTTAGAAGTTTATAAGTAAATATTACTCAGCAGCTGACTTTGCATTTACAGAAGTATTGAAGTCTGCTGTCTTGTCCTCAGCATTGTCTGCTGTAACTTCGCCGTTGTGGATAGCCTTGCCGAAGTTTGCTGCTGCATCCCAGTAGCTGTCCATACCGAACAGAGGCTGAGCGATTGAGTAACCATCCTGTGCTGTAGCTGCAAGAGCTGCGCAAGCTGGGTTAGCTGCAACATCTGAGTTTGTAGCAAGGTTTGTATTAACAGGAGCCTGACCTCTCATATCGAAGTGAGCCTTCTGAGCATCCTCTGAACCAAGGAATACTGCAAGCTGAACTGCTGCCTTCTGATACTTTGAGTTAGGGTTAACACCAAGTGCCTTAGAACCGATGAATGGCTTCATCTGAACTTCTGTGCCGTCAAGTGTGTATGTAGGAGCTACTGCGCATCCAACGTTCTCTTCACCAAGAGCGCCAACTACGTTGTCGTAATCCCAGTTACCATCGAAGATAGCGTTTACATCACCATTGCCAAGACCTGTGATATCAGGAGAATCACCCTGAACCTTGAAGTTCTTGTTTGACATAAGGCCTACAAGATACTTTGTAACGGCTGTAGCCTTGTCACCTGTAAGATCGATTGTACCAGACTCATCTGTACCATCTTCACCGTAGAATGTGCATCCGTTGCCTGCATAGAATGCTGCAAGATACCATGCGTTCTCAAGAGGGAACTCAACCTTGCCTTTTTCAAGCATTGTGTCGAGGTTCTTTACATCGTCCTCTGAGAAGACTCTCTTATCATAGTACATGAACCATGAATTTGATGTATAAGGAACACCGTAGATTGAACCGTTGTAAGTAACTGTGCCAGCGATTGTCTTTGAGTTGTTGTCTGTAACAGCGCTAGCAGCATCACCGCCGAGTTCTGCAAGAGCATTTGCATCAACTAATGCAGAAATCTGGTCGTTAGCGAACATGTAAACATCGCCTGCTGTGCCTTCTGTATCTGTAGGATCCTTTGTAACAACATCCTTTGCATCGCCTTCTGAAGTCTGAAGGTAATTGAATGTGATGTTGTACTCAGGATGTGCAGCTGCGAAAGCTTCGCATTCTGTCTTAGCCCAGTTGCCGTTTGCGTCATCCTGGTCTTCTGCAGGAGTCATAACTGTAAGTGTGATGTCCTGCACTTCTGTTGAGCTAGAATCATCAGAGCTTGCGCTGTCATCTGTCTTTGTTGTGTCAGATGAAGTTGTGTCTGTGCTAGCTGTGCTGCCGCAGCCTGCAAGAAGGGTAATTCCCATTGCACCTGCGAGAACAGCTGACATAATCTTCTTGTTTTTCATTGTTCTCTCTCCTTTATAAAAAAAGAAATTAATTTTTCGAAAACTTCTCGAAAAATCCCTCTACTGATTTTTCGGTTGTTTTCGCTTTACGTGTGTAGTTATAACATTTTTACGGAAACGTTGTCAATATATAATGTATTTTTCGGCGTTTTACATAGATTTGTCTTAAACTTTTTGTGAAAGTTGAATAGGAATTTTCGTATTGTTTCGTAAATGCTTGTTTTTTTGATTGTTTTTAACTATAATACAGTCGTTATTAAGTAGAATTAATATTTACCATATAATATAGTTTTTCATACGTATATCTTTTATTGAAAGAAAACTATTTTATTGATTTTAGTTTATTTTTCCAGTTGCAAAACGCTATGTTTTGTAATTCGTACATTTTCGCGGCAACTGGCGTATCAAAAAGGAATGCGGCATGCCTACCATTAAGGATATTGCAAACGAATTAAATGTATCAGTCGGAACTGTTTCGAAAGGATTAAACGGCGGGGCTGATATCAGTGACGATCTGAGAAAGAAAATACTCGATACCGCTGTCAGAATGGGCTATGAGAAGAAGAAGACCCAGAATTCCCCATCGCTTAAATTCGCTGTTTTTATTGAAAATATTGCATATATCTATCCTGAAGATTTTGGCTACAATATCATATTAGGCTTCAAGCAGGCTTCCTATTATCAGAACTGGCAGATTGATATTATTACGCTGACTCCTGATTTTCAGAATCTGCATGATTATGATACGCTGATGCTCGAGCGCGGATATACGGGTGCTTTTATTTTAGGTCTTTCCCTTGCTGACACCTGGATGAATGATTTCGCAAAGACGAATTTTCCTACAGTACTTCTTGATAATTTCGTGCCAGGAAACCCTTCTGTCGGATATATTGCGACAGACAGTTTCGAGGGAATAGATATGGCTGTAAAGCATCTTGCAAAGCTCGGTCATGAAAAGATTGCTTTTCTGGACGGCTCAAGCGGGTCATTCGTCTCTGATCAGAGAATGCTTGCTTACCTGAATGCTATGAGAAGGGCAGGCCTTCCTATCAATCCATCGCTCGCTGTGTATGGATATTTTGTAAAGGAAGCCGCAAAATACCATGTTCCCGGCTTTATCGACGCTGGTGCAACTGCCATCATCTGTGGGAATGACCTCATAGCAGAAGGTGTCTTAGACTGTATCAAAGATCAGGGTTTACGCATACCTGATGATATTTCTGTCGTAGGCTTTGATGACCTTCTTACTTCCGAAAAATTAGATCCGACTCTTACTACTGTGAAACAGGATACGATTATGATTGGAAAGAGCGCATATTATATTCTTCATGCGATGATGAACAAGATTGCGCTTTCAAAAAATCTTCTAAGGCCTTCGCTCATAGTAAGGAAATCTACTGCGATTGCAAAGCCAAGGCTTTCAAAACCACATGCAGAGGATCCGGACTCAGTCGATAAGGCGAATCCAAAGCTCTATGATGAATTCATCAAGAGCGCGATGAACTAGTTTCTAATAGCTGCCTCCTTTCTAAATACAGAAAACGCACCTGCCACGAGACAGGTGCGTTTCTATTACTTAAATTTTTCAGAAATTAAATACCACAAACGACTGTGGCTTGATGTCGAGTACGCTATCTGCAATCAAGGCGCTGCCGATCGAGTAGATTGCATTGCTTTCCGTTACATCGTCAAGAGAAATTTTCTCTTCGTTAAGTGACGGGTTTACTGCAATGACAAGTTTGCCACGGCGGTAGACAAAAGTCCTGTCATTCGTCGATGCGTGGATAACTGAAAATGAGCCGTCTGCCTGAAGGTCTTCATGCTCATGGCGGAGAGAGATTACAGCCTTGACAGTATTGAGAAGTGAATTTTTATCTGCTTCCTGGTCTTCGACTGTCGGCGAATCTGCGCTCTTGTCCTGCTGCAGATAGATGTCCTTTTCGTCTGCTGTCGAGAAGCCGAAATTCTTCTCATGATTCCACTGCATCGGCGTACGGGAGCCGGTCCTGTGATAGCCGCCTTCCTTCGTAGGAATATTCAAATATTTCATACCGATTTCATCACCATAGTACAGGAACGGAACGCCCGGCATTGTGAAAATAAATGCATAGGCAAGCTTGAGCTCATCATCTGTAAGCGTCCTCTTTGCACGCGGCGTATCGTGGTTGCAGGTGAGAAGCGACATGTAACCGGACTCCTTCGAGCCATAGTAATAATTCATGTAGTTCCTGAGGAATGCAGAAATATGCCCGTCAGAAGAAGCCTTGAAGTAGCTGTGGTCTATCTTCGTGCGACGTTCTTCCTCATTCTCGCCTTCCTTCAGCGGCTGATTATTTTCATCCTCCGCTTCATATTCACGGAGGAGCTCATTGTAGCAGTCACCGGTGTGGTCGAGAAGGAAGTCCATATGAAATCCGGCAGGAAGCGCATGTGGCGGATCACACCATTCAGAAACGAGTGCCGCATCCGGATATTCCTGATCCAGCATCTCACGAATGTTCTTCCAGATCAGTGAGGTGTATGGCTTTCCATCTTCATCATCCTTTACAAGCGAATCAGCCATATCGACACGGAAACCATCGCAGCCCATGTCAAGCCAGAAACGCATGGTGTCTTTTAAGGCTTCCCTTGTGGCAATTGCCTCAGGCGAATCATAGGACTTCTGCCAGGGATACTGCACCTTGCCAAAACCATAGTTTAATGCCGGCTGGCACTTGAAAAAATTCAGCATGTAGCAGCCGCCTCGCTCGGACTCGCCGCCAATGTATGGGTGATCCGGAATTCCAGCAAATGCAAAATCAGTCCAGACATAGCGGTCAGAAAATTCATTTCTTTCTGCCTTTTTGCTCTCGACAAACCACTGATGCTCCTCTGAAGTATGGCCCGGAACAAGATCAAGAAGCACCTTTATTCCCTTCTCATGCGCAGTCGTAAGTAAATGCGCCATGTCTTCATTTGTTCCATATCGAGGAGCAATCTTCTTATAATCCCTGACATCATAGCCGGCATCCTTGAATGGAGAATCAAAGCACGGATTAATCCATAAGGCATTACAGCCGAGGCTCTTCACATAGTCTAATTTTTCCTCTATTCCCTTTAAGTCTCCTATTCCGTCGCCGTTTGTATCATAAAATGACTGGGGATAGATCTCATAAAAAACTGCGTCTTTTAACCAAGATGACATAATATTTCCTTTCAGCTCTGCTGATTCTGCAGCAGAGTCTTCTTAAGGTCGCCTTCGATCTGTACGAGCTTCTGCTCTGCAGCCATTCTCTGCTCATGACCCTTCTTGTGAATCTCTATGGTCTCGTTGATCGTATCGATGAGGTCTGTATTCACCTTCTCAAGAGTCTCGATATCAACAATGCCTCTCTCTGATTCCTTTGCAACATCAACAGACTGCTGCTTTAAGAGCTCTGCGTTCTTCTTCAGGAGTTCATTCGTAGTATCTGTAACGGCACGCTGCATCTCGAGCGCTTCCTTCTGACGTGCAAGACCGATGGCAAGTACAATCTGGTTCTTCCAGATCGGGATGGTATTTAAGATAGATGTCTGGATCTTCTCAGCAAGCTCACGGTCATTTGACTGGATGAGACGGATCTGTGGAGCCATCTGAAGTGAAATCGTTCTTGAAAGCTCAAGGTCATAAAGCTTCTTCTCGAAACGGTTTGCAGAGTCCTCATAATCCTTTACCACCTGTGGTGCCATAGGATCTGTTGACTGGGCTACCTGCTCACGAAGCTTTGGAATGACTTCTGTCTGAACATGCTGAAGCTCTTCCTTGCCGGCTCTGATGTAGAGATCAAGCTCCTTGAAATAATCAAGGTTCTTCTGATACATCGTATCGTACATATTAATGTCATTAAGAAGTGTAACTCTCTGCTTGTCAAGATTGTTTGCGATTTCATCAATCTGACCTTCCATCTTCTGGTAACGTGCTGAAAATATCTTAAGCTTGCTTCTGACTGAACCAAAAACAGAATTCTTGGTAAGGTCTGAAACGCCGACATCATTTACCTTTACGAGAAGGTTTCTCATGAGCTCGCCGGCTTCACCGGTGTCCTTGCTTCTGACTTTTGAGAGAATGTCATCTGAGAATGATGAAATATCCTTCTGTGCGCCGGTACCATACTGTACCATTGCAGAAGTATCTGTAAAATCGATTGACTGACGGATCTGCTCTACCTTTGCCTGCTCCTCTGGTGTGAGCGGTCTTTCCTGCTGTGCGGCCAGCTCGGCGTTATCTGTCGTAGAAAGTGAATTCTGTGTGGACATGGTCTCTGGAATGATGACCGTAGATGCTGCAGCATCAGCTAATCCAGCCGGTGCCGGTGTTTCTTCAGGAGCTGCTTTCTTCTGAAGTAATGACTCGGGTGATACATCTTCTGACATAATGTTTCTCCTTTTTATAACCTTTGACAAAATGTATCTTCATATAAATACACTTTGTTTATTGTATCTTAATGCACAGTTATATACAATATATGATTTTAACAACCACCACTTATTTATACAGTAATATTGACATTTCTAAAGTATCGATTACTAATAAATTGCCTTAAAAGTTCTGCGATAAAAGTATATTGCATGAATCGTATTTAAATTAATATCACATGCGAACGATAATCACAGGTCCTGCAGCAATATGTTTTTTGAAATATTATTTATTGCATTATCTCTCTGAAATTTTGCGGCCATCTTTATTTTTTCTGAATCCTGTATTATTTCTCCTAAATAGACATCTTCCACATTTCTACTGAAAGACACGAGTTCATAATCATTTTGTTCACAGAACTTAGTAATATTTTCCCATACCTTGACATCATCATAATTGATATCATACTGATCAGTATCCAGAAAATATATTACTTTGTGCCAATTTGAATTTCTAATAAGTTTATCTATTTCTCGTAAAGTTTTCTTGTTATTATAATGTCCCTTTGAATCTAAATACACATATCTAATAGTATTTTTTGTGCCAGCATTAAAAAATCTCTTAAGCGTCTGATTGATATAGACATTATCTGTCTGCGCCTGTCTTGTAGTCTCAACGCAGAAAACGAAAATATTATTCATCCACGCCTCCGATAATACCAAGAAAATCAGAAGCCTCTACATTGAATGGAGAATCATCGATGAACCCATTTCGATATGCATTTTCAGGAGAAAGATTCCCATCGCTGGTCCACAGATGAACAGTATTTGTGCTTGAAATAAAACAGATAGATTTTTTCCTATCCTTTAAGATATTCATCGGCGAAAGATTATGCGCTGTGAAGCACAACTGCCCCTTGCCATAATTCATGAAATATTCGATTAACTTTTCTAGATAAATATCATTGATGTTTGAATCCAACGCATCAATAAAAACTATTGCACCATTAACAGCATTTTCCAAATACTTGAATAACTGCATTATTTTCCTGATACCTCGGCTTTCAAATTCTGAATCCAACAAATAATCAGGATAAACCATAACGAGATTGCAAATATAGTTTTCACCATCTATTTTTTTATCAATATCGATATTTATCAAATCGGGTTTAAAAATTTGGACGAATCTAAATAATCTATCCACCTGCTTTTTAAAAGCCCCAAAATTCTGCTTCTAAGAATCCGGACTTTGTCTTTTTATTTACTAATTCAATTAATTCATTTTGCTTATCGAAATTTAATAGATAATTGCGATTTATTATTAATTCACGCAATATTTTTACGGCTGTGACTATCGCCGTTTTTCCTGACCCATTTTCGCCATAGATTGCCTGGATTTTATAATTCTCCGGTAAAAAGTCATTTTGAATAGTTTTCTTATAAAAACTCAGATACAGAGGCTGCTCAATATTTTTTATTCCCTGAAAAGAAAAATTTTAAATAAATCATTTTTTCACCTGATTTCACAAATTTTTGCTTTTATTGGAATAAAATAGCACATATTTGCGCAAAAATAAATACAAAATGTATATTTTTTACATTTATTGTGTCACCGCCCCGGCATCCTGAGTCGTGGTATCTGCTGGCTGGGTCGTATCGGGAGTTGTTGCAGCAGGTGCAGTCGTATCCGTAGTCTGTGTTGACGTATCAGGCTGCGTGGTAGAAGTATTCGAATTCTGCGATGCATTAGAATTCTGGGAATCTGCATTTCCATTATCTGTCGTGAGATTCGATGTATTCTCATCGTCATTCGTGCCGCCGCTTGCAAGCGTCTCAGAGCGCTTCTTCGCACGCCTGCCGAGCTTCTTTTTATTATTCTCAGCGACCTTATTATAATAATTTATGGCGTTTTCATTGTCGCCGGATTTCTCATAAGCATAAGCAAGATCATACATCGCCTGATATTCTGCATAGGTCTCGTCCGTCTGTACCACGGAAAGAAGGCTTGTGATTGCTGAAGCATAATCCTTTGAATTAAGTGCCTTCACGCCATCACTATATGCTTTCTCGTTTTCTGCAGCATTCACTGAGGCAGAAAGCGTATCGAAAATCGACTGGCCATTTGCTTCAAGCAGATCCCGGTTCACCTGTGATAGCGAAGCCTTTGCGCTGTCCATGTCACCAGCAGTGACGAAATTCTGCGCCTCAATCAGCTTCTCATATGAGGTCTTAATATCGCCCTTTCCTTCATAATTTTCAAGTTTTGCATTCAGATCATCTACCTGCTTCTGAAGAGTGGAAATATTTGTCTCGCTGTTCTTCGCGTCCTGATTCGCACTGACAAGAGCATTCGCATTTGTATTATTTTCATTCTGTCTGACAGTCGGAACAATCAGGAAAATTGCGATAAGAAGGCCGATGACGGCACCAATGATGACATTTAATATGCCGCCCTTTGAACTGTCCAGCACAGAAATAAAGCTCTGCCTGGGCATCAGAACAGTGTCATTGCCATCCTGGATATAAAGCGTCTCACTTTTTTTATTGCTCTTTTTATCTTTATTCTTCTCTGCGACTTTTTCACGGACTTCGCGCAGATATTTTATTGTAACAGGATTGCTCGCATCGATTTTGATGGCAGCATTCAGTTCCTTTAATGCGCCCTCAAAATTCCCGTCCTGGATATAAAGAAGAGAAAGCAGCTGCCTTGAACGGATCATCTTCGGATTCGAACCGATGACACGGCGGAGCTGAATCTCAGCGAGATCGAGCTTTCCCTCTTTTGCATAGGATAATGCAAGGTTGTATTTTTTATTTATGCGGTCGAGCTGCTCGACCATGCCCTGACCGTACTCAATGCTGTGCAGATAACGGTCAGAATCATTGTCATCCGGAGAAAGATTCTTACTGATGACCCACTCGTCAATAGCCATGACGGTCTCACCGGTCTCAAAATACACGAGACCTAAGAGATTTCTCGCTTTGGTATTGTACTTATTAAGGCGCAGACTTCTAACAAGCCTGTCCGTTGCGCCCGAAAGATCACGGATCTGCGCAAGTGAAAGACCTTCATTATATAACCTGTTTGATTCACGGAGAATCATGATATATGGCGTATTATCTGTACCGCATTTCGGGCAGAGCACGCCTTTTTCTATCTCAGCACCGCATCTGTAACACTTCATCGCTGAGATCACCTTTTCTGATTCATAGCCGTTTCGGTCATTTCCTTCAGAATGTCGACCATGTCGGTAAGGTCTTTGCTGCGGATCGCATCTTCGGCCTCGCTGACTTCCATGATCGGCTTATAATTTTTCAGTTCTTCTTCGAAATCGATCATACCTAATATCCTATATTTTACGCCTCTGGTGCAAAACATTTCTGCGTGCTCACTTTATGCACACGCAGAAACGTTTTCACCATCGGCTTAGCAATCACATCTTAGAAAGCCGTTCTTCGACGTCGGCCATCATATCCTGATACTGCTTCTGCTTGTCTTTTTCTGCCTGAACCTTGGCGGCCGGGGCTTTGGACAGGAACTTCTCATTTGAAAGCATGGATGCTGAACGCCTGAGTTCGCATTCAAGACGAGCCTTCTCCTTGAGAAGACGCTCCTTCTCCTTCTCCATATCAACGAGCTCTGAAAGCGGGATATAGACAGTTGCGCCTGGAATCACTGCTGTGACAGAATCCTTTGGCAACGTGCTGTCATCAGCACAAACGGTGATCTCTGATGCAGATGCAAGACCTTCGTAGAGCTTCGTATTATTTGAAAATACATCACGGACTGCAGCGTCAGAAGAAACGATGAACATCTCTGCCTTCCTTGATGGCGGAACGTTCATATCTGTGCGGAGTGTACGAACTGCCTTAATTAAATCCTTTGCCCTGCCAACAACATCCTCTGCCTCAGTATCAGTAAGTGTCTCATCAAATACCGGCCATGCAGAGGTCATGATTGTGTCTTCTTCAGGATGAAGTGAGCAGTAGATTTCCTCTGTGATAAATGGCATGAATGGATGTAATAGCTTCAGAGCATCGGTAAGAACGTAGCTCAATGTGTAGAGCGCAGCATTCTTTGACTCCTCACCTTCATGTCCCCAGATACGCGGCTTTACGAACTCAATGTACCAGTCACAGAATTCATCCCAGATAAAGTCATAGACCTTCTGGACTGCGATGCCGAGCTCGTATTTCTCCATATTTTCAGTAACGTCTTTGACTAATGTATTGACAGCAGAAATAATCCACTTGTCTTCAACTGATAATGCGGCCTTCGATGGCTCTGCTATAGGCTCATCCGGAAGGTTCATGAGGATAAATCTCGATGCATTCCAAAGCTTGTTTGCAAAATTCCTGGATGACTCGACACGTGACCAGTAGAACCTCATATCATTTCCAGGTGCGTTTCCTGTGATGAGCGTGAGTCTCAGCGCATCAGCGCCGTATTTGTCAATGACCTCAAGCGGATCGATGCCGTTTCCAAGAGACTTCGACATCTTCCTGCCCTTGTCATCACGAACGAGACCATGGATTAATACGGTATTAAACGGTGCCTTTCCTGTCTGCTCGTATGCAGAGAATACCATTCTGACTACCCAGAAGAAAATAATGTCATAGCCTGTGACAAGCACGTCTGTAGGGTAGAAATATTCAAGTTCAGGCGTCTTCTCCGGCCAGCCGAGTGTCGAGAATGGCCAGAGTGCGGATGAGAACCAGGTATCAAGCGAATCCGGATCCTGTACCATTGGTGCGCCGCAGTCCGGGCAGACCTTTGGTGCATCTTCTTTTCTTGCGACAATCATCCTGCCGCACTTTTCATTCGTGCAGTAATAGGCAGGAATCCTGTGGCCCCACCAGAGCTGTCTTGATATGCACCAGTCCTGGATGTTTTCAAGCCAGTGGAGATAAATCTTATTAAATCTTTCTGGGACGAATCGAAGTTCGCCCTTTTTGATAGCATCAATTGCTGGCTTTGCAAGCTCGTCCATCTTTACGAACCACTGCGGCTTTACCATAGGCTCTACTGTAGTGCCGCATCTGTCATGCGTACCGACATTATGCGTAAGCGGCTCAACATTTACGAGATAGCCCTGCTCTTCAAGCTCCTGAACAATCAGCTTTCTTGCTTCGTAGCGGTCCATGCCGGCATACTTCCCGCCGTTTTCATTAATCTTGCCGTCGTCTGTAAGAATATTGATGACTTCAAGATTGTGGCGCTTGCCTACCTGGAAATCATTAGGATCATGTGCAGGCGTAATCTTTACGACGCCTGTTCCAAATTCCATATCAACATAATCATCTGCGATGATTGGAATTTCTTTATTAACGAGAGGAAGAATAACTTTCTTTCCGACAAGATCTTTGTATCTTTCATCCTTCGGATTTACAGCAAGTGCCGTATCACCGAGCATTGTCTCAGGACGGGTCGTAGCGATTTCAACTGACTTTCCCTCTTCGCCGACAATCGGATAATTAATGTGCCAGAAATGACCTTCCTGCTCCTGATAAAGAACCTCGGCATCTGAAATCGTGGTCTGGCAGGTCGGGCACCAGTTGATAATTCTCTTGCCTTTGTAGATATATCCTTTTTCATAGAGGCGGACGAATACCTCTTCAACTGCCTTCGAGCAGCCTTTGTCCATCGTGAACCGCTCACGCTCCCAGTCAGCAGATGAGCCAAGCTTCTTTAACTGCTTGATAATACGTGAGCCGTACTCATCCTTCCACTGCCATGCTCGCTCAAGGAATTTATCACGGCCGAGTTCTTCCTTTGAAGTGCCCTCTTCTTTTAATTTCTTAATAATCTTTACTTCTGTAGCGATGGCTGCATGATCAGTTCCCGGCTGCCAGAGCGCCTCATAGCCCTGCATCCTCTTCATACGGATAAGGATGTCCTGCATCGTATTATCCAGCGCGTGGCCCATATGAAGCTGGCCGGTAATATTTGGAGGCGGCATGACGATCGTGAACGGCTTCTTGTCGGGATTCACCTCCGCGTGGAAATATCCATTATCTTCCCATTTCTTGTAAAGTCTATCTTCAATGTCTTTCGGATCGTATGTCTTATTAAGCTCTTTCAAAATCTTGGTCCTCTCTTATACAAAATAATTTCAAATAATACCACATCTCGAGCGGAAATTCATTATATTTTATCTCCTGTCCCCGTAGTACGTCGCCGTAATCTTCTTGTAGTGCACATTCGTAAAGAATAGCACTGGATGCCGAAGAGAAAGAAGTCCCTTTTTCATAAGCTTTCCTTTGCGGAATGCTGCCTTGTATTTCAGCATTTTCTCAAGTGTGTCGAGGTCCCGTGATGAGACGTCCGAACACCCACGCAGGATCTTTATGAATTCGTATGAAGACACATCTGTCTTTTCAGTATCTGTGGAAAGATTCGTCTCGTTCGCCTGATGGACATAAAGCGGGGCATCTAAGTATTTCGCCCCAATGCCCATGGACAGCATCAGAATCCAGAGATAATAATCGTCTGCGCCATTTTTTGAAATAAGATGTTCCTTCCAGAAGGAGGGAATCAGATTCTTCGGAATCAGGCACTGGCCGGGGGAAATGATCTGTATGCCGACGGTGAGATAGGTCTTTTTGTCCCAGACCAGTTCCTTCGCTTTTTCAGTCTTGTACACAGGCTCATTACTGCCCTTCGTCTCAAAAAGCGCATTGGAGATGATGACCCTTCCAGGATTCTTCTCTGCCTCCCTCATGAAAAGGTAGACTGCATCTTTCCTAAGAAAATCATCCTGGTCAAGAAAAATAATATAATCACCAGTCGCCTCAGAAAGCCCCCTGACACGTGAGTACTGTATGCCCCTGTTCCTGTCATTCGTAAGGAATCGGACATTTTTGAATGGCGTTTCGCCAAAGGAATTCACAGAATCTTCGGGACTGTCATTTATGATGATAACCTCAAGGGAATCATCCCGGCCTTCTTTTTTATTCTTTTCAGCAAGAAAGGCAGCATTCCGGGATATAGTATCCCTGTAGCTGCCAAGATATTTTCTTCCTTTGTAAAACGGTGTGATAATGGAGACCTTCATCAGAAACTCCCTGTATATTTCTGCCCAAAGAATTTCGCATTGACGAAGCTCGTGCCCTTTTCTATCCAGTTCGTCTTCTCAGTCTCTAACATAGGAAGCTCAGTAAAGGTCGGTGCCTCTTTTAAGAACCATACATTGAATAATATTTCAGAAACCCTGCCATACATCCTGTTCTTGAAATCCGCTTCCTTCTTTGCATCATGCGTATCGTCTTCTGGCATGAAGTATACGAGCCCGTCTTTCGTAAGCCTGTCTTCGAGTTCAAACAAAACCGGAAACATAAAATCAAAATAGCTGTCCATCAGATCCTTTTTCATGATGAACATATTAAACATAAAGCCTTCCCTGGAATTGAAAGCAGGCGAAACATAAGGATAATATGCAGGCTTCATCTCCTGTATGATCCTTGCTGCAAATAACAGGTGCTCTTTTTCGTGGGTATGGGCATAATGTGTATAGAGTGACTCAATATAATAATTCCGTCTCTTTGGCACAATAATATCGTGCGCCTGCAGAAGGTCATCTGCCTCTTCTCCGGTCAGGATATTCTTGAAAACATCACGTTCCATCGCAGAAGCATTCGGAGATTTGAAGTAGCGCCTGTAGTGAACGAGGCCTAATGCATCATATTTCCAATTTTTGTATGCATAATAAAGCCCTGTCAGCTCGCAGTAATAAGGGTTTTTCTCTGAAATATTGTCTCCAACGTCATCCTCGGCAATTGGATAAAAGACATCACTTCCAGCATCCTCGTCAGAAGTCCTGTACATTTCGTCTTCGGAGACCACGCTGTCCCCTGTCCGGAAGAACATGGGCTTTTCCTTTGCACCTACATGAAGCGGAATATACATGTCGTCTGAAGGCACTCTATATGGCTTGTGAAGTGCTATTAAAACTTTTTTGTCCATATATTTTTCCCCAAAATATTTTTCACAAAAACTACATTCATTATACAATAATTTTGGTATAATAAAAAGAAAGTTTTGTGAATTAGAGGGAAGAAAATGAAGATACTATATTATTACTGGACAGAGAATATGAAGGACGACATCGTCGAAGTCCTTGAGAATATGGGACATCTTGTCATGGTCGTCGACAAAAAGATGAAGAGTTACGACAAGGACAGCGAATTCGACGAATACATCGACTCCGTACTGAAGGATGGCTACGACCTCATTTTCTCGATGGATTATTTTCCGCTTCTTTCCACTGCTGCAGAAAGGAACGGCGTTCCTTATGCTGCGTGGATTTCAGACTGCCCTCAGCTCACGCTTTATTCCAAAACTGTAAAGAACAAAAATACCTTCATCTTCTCCTTCGATATGAACCAGATGAATTCCCTTCTGAAGAGGGGCGTAAAGGCCTACCACCTTCCTCTCGGCGTCAATACCGCCCGTCTTTCAAAGACGAAGGCAGACCCAAATATGAAGTATGATGTCACATTTTTGGGCTCGCTATACAACAATGGCTATTATGAGCTTGGTCAGATCAAGCATATGCCTGATGAGCTCAAGGGATATATCGAGGGAATTGTCGCTTCCCAGCTCGAGATCTATGGCTTCAATCTCATTGACAAAACCTTTTCCGAAGAAAAGGTTCAGGAAATGGCAAAGATTGCCCGTCTTGATTTCGGACCGAATTATGAAGTGAATATTGGTGACATCTATAAGCAGTGGATTCTGAAGAAGGTTACGATCGATGAGCGTGAAAAACTCCTTTCTTCCATCGGAACTCTTTTCAACCTCACACTTTATTCTGAATCAGACCCAGGCGATATCAAATGCGACTACAAGGGCTATGCGAGCTACCGCTATGAGATGCCGTCCGTCTTTATGTCAAGCAAGATAAATCTGAATTTCACCTTGCGTACCATTACGTCAGGCCTCCCGCTTCGTGTGTCAGATGTATTAGCCTGCGGCGGATTCCTGATTACGAATTTCCAGCCGGAGCTTCCGTATTATTTTGAAAATAATAAATCCATTGTCTGGTTTGAAAACAGGGAAAACCTTCTCGAGCTCACAGACTACTACCTGAAGCATGATGCAGAGAGACAGCACATCCAGGCTGAAGGCACAGCCATTGCAAGAGAGGTATTCTCATACGAAAGGCTTCTGAAAATCATGTTCGGGAAGATTTTCAAGAAATAAGCCTTGATTAAAATTCATAAAAAATAAAGACGGCACCGGCCGTCTTTTTTCATCTCTCCTGTTTTAACCTGTTAAATAATCCAGGCATATGCCTTCTCACGAAGGAAACATTCTTTGCCCTCTTGTATGCCTTCTCCATATCGCCTTCAGCGATTGGAGCGAGCAGATATTTCATGCCCCTGCCCTTTGGCTCAAAGGATGCAGAGAGCGCTTTAAAAAGAAAGCTGTTCTTTTCTTCCTCTGCCTTTGAAATAATCTCTATTTTAGGACGCTTGTCAAATATGCTTCTCTCCATTGATGAAGCAAACGAGCGCATATATTCGTCCGAGAGCACACGGAGCGCATTGTTGTCAAGCGTCTTGAAATCCTCCTGCTGCTGGTAGAGTGCCCTTACCCTCTTCATCTGAAGCTCAAAATAATCATCCATATGCCGCTCAGTGAGCCTCGTATCCCGCCTGTCACGCATGACATTTCTGTAGTGTGCCAGTCTGTCCTCAAGGGTAAACAGAGTATTGACATGATAGAAAACGTCAATATTAAAAAGAATATCCTCAATATGGAAAATCTTCTGGAATTTTACTTTTATCTCCCGAAGGAAAGGCAGGGAATACGCCTTATTCCAAGGATATCCATAGAGCGTCTCCTCTTCAAAAATCATCAGATCCTTGCGGACCTCATTTGCAGAAGAATAATATCTCGATGGAACAAAATGCGAAATGGAATATACCTTTTCACCATTTGGCTTGTAATAGTCCTCGGTAAGTGAATAGAGCACGACCTCAGGATGATTCGAATCAATGGCTGCAGCCACCTTCTCAAGCAGGTCCGGCTCAAATCTGTCATCAGGATCAAGGAAGAGAATATAATCCCCCTTTGCCTCTTCAAGCCCTTTATTCCTGGCCATGCTGACTCCGGAATTGATTGGAAGACGGATCAGCCTCACCCTGTTGTCATTTTCGGTGTATTCGGACGCAATTGCAGCTGACCCATCAGGCGACTTATCATCTACGATGATCAACTCGAAATTCCTGTAAGTCTGTGAAAGAATGTCCTCTATGGCATCCCTGATATATTTCTCAACACCATAGGTCGGGAAAACAATGGAAAATAATATTGGTTTCATTATTTACCAATCATGGTTCCTTCCTGACCAAGCTCCACATTTTTGTCCGGGAGCAGTTTTGTAATAAGGACTTTTCTGACGGCTGAATCACCGATGAAATCAATGGCAGCCTCAATCTTCGGCTTCATTGTGCCCTCTTCAAACTGGTCATCAGCTAAATATCCCTTAAGGTCGGATACCTTGATAAATGAAAGCGGCTCTTCATCCGGCGTGCCATAGTTCAGGCATACCTTGTCTGTTCCGGTAAGGAACACGAGCATATCTGCATCAATAAGGTCTGCAAGCCGGCCTGCAATCGTATCCTTTTCAATGACTGCAGATGCGCCCTTGAGATGATGGCTCTGCTCAATCACAGGGATTCCGCCACCGCCGCAGGCAATGACGACCTGTCCGGCAGAAAGAAGTGTCTTTATCGCATCAAGCTCTACTATATCTATAGGCTTCGGAGTCGCAACGATTCTCTTGAATCCGCCCTCGACCTCAACTACGTGATTTCCTTTCTTCTCTTCCGCCTCAGCCTCTTCCTTTGAAAGCGTGCGGCCGATAATCTTTGAAGGCTTGTAAAATGCCTCATCGTATGGGTCCACTGTGACCTGAGTAAGAATCGTAGAAACGGTCTTATAAATGCCGCGGCTCACGAGCTCTGAACGAATCGCATTCTGAAGGTCGTAGCCGATGTAACCCTGGCTCATTGCTGATGCAACGCTCATAGGTGTAGCTGTGAATTCAGGGTATTTCTTGGAGAATTCGTTCATGGCCGCATGAATCATGGAAACCTGCGGGCCGTTTGAATGGGTAATGACAACTTCATATCCCTGCGCAACGAAATCTGCAACCGACTTCGCACTTTCCTTTGCTGCCATCTGCTGCTCCGGGAGCGTCGTTCCAAGTGCCTTGTGACCTAATGCAATTACTATTCTCTTGCTCATTTATTATCCTCTTAAATATTAACATAAAGTCCATACTGTCTTTGCCATAAAAAGACATCAGACTATGAATAATGCGAATTAACAAACACTACACAGTTTGTACGCAAAATCAACAAATATGGCGTCATAATAGCACAATTGCTGTAAACATTCAAATTAATTAAGTAATAACCTGTCACAGCTTCACTTCGTATGGCGTCTCCTCGCCCTTGTCAAATGCGATGGCAGCGTCAAATGCCGACTTCACCATGTTTTCAACTGCATTTCTCGTATAAAATGCCGTATGCGGGGTAATGACAACATTCGGGAATGAACGAAGCAGTGCGAGCTGGGTATTATCTATGACATCCGAAACCTTATTATTGTAATAAAGATCGTTCTCTTCCTCGATCACATCGATGCCTGCTGCACCGACCTTCTTTGATACTATCGCTGCGATAAGCGCATCCGTATCGATCAATGATCCACGCGCAGTATTGATAATGATGACACCGTTCTTCATCTTTGAGAATGCCTCTGCATTAATCAGATGATAATTCTCAGGCGTTGCATTCATGTGAAGCGAAATCACGTCAGATTCTTTGTAGAGCGTGTCGAGGTCTACATACTCGGCATATTTTTTTGCTTCTTCATTCTGGTATGGATCGTAGCAGAGAATCCTGCATCCAAAACCCGAAAGATGCTTGATGACAGTCGTTCCGATTTTGCCCGTGCCGATGATTCCGATTGTAACGAAACTAATATCCGTTCCGATTTTCCCTGGAAGAGAATAATCCTGAACAAGCGCGCGTCCCATGATTTCATTCATCTTCCGAAGACTCATCATCATGAGCATGATGGCATAATTTCCGACAATCGATGGCGGGTAGCTGGCATGGGAAACCTTGAGGCCGAGCTCCTTTGCAACCTTCAGGTCAATGTGGTCATAACCAATCGACCTACAGACTAAATACTTCGCACCGACAGCTGCAAGGCCTCTCACCATAGGCTCTGACATGTCGCATGGATCCGTGGAAATCGCTTCATACCCACGTGCAAGCTCGATCGTTTCAGCTGAAGGAGCCTTGTCCGTATAGCCATACTCGATACCGTATTCCTTACTGTATTTATCAGCGAATTCCTTTTCATCAAAAGTCCTGAAAGTGTAAAAGAATAATTTCATGATATGCCTCTCTTCTTACTGCTTATACAGATTTTGCCATTATGATCACGCCGACTAAAATAATGCCGATGCCAAGTACCTTTCTGAAAGTAATCTTTTCTTTTAAAAGCACCCTTGAAACAAACAGTGTCCAGACATAGGTAAGCGCCCCAAGCGGAACTGCGACGGAATAATCAATTTTCTTCAGTATATATATTCCAATGCATGCAGAAATAAGGTAGAGAATGCCACCGACATAAAGGGTCCAGGTCTTCAGCATTTCCGGAATCGTAGATGCCCTGCCTGTCGTTTTCTTCAAAAAGAAACTGGCAATTGATGCAATCAGTGAGCTGAAAACCGCAAGAAGAATCATTCCAATAGTCACGATGCCCGCCCTCCATCTTTATTTTCATCAGATGAAGTTTTATCCTTCGATGATGCAGCACCTGCACTTGCAAGCACGACTACACCAATGATAATGATGATGATTCCGACAAGCCTCATGCGGGAAATATTCTCATTCAGAACAAAATAGGCGAGAATCGTTGAGATGACATAGCTCATGGAATTCATCGGCTGAAGCACCGAAAGTTCCCCGTATTTGAATGCCATGATCATGACAAGCGCACCAACTCCATAAATCACAAAGCCGAGAAGCAGCGGCAGAATCTGAATGCCATCCATCTTCTTCCAGATGAGCTGTCCAATACAAAGAGCTGTCGCTGAGACAAACATCAGCAGTATGCCTTTGCCGTTTTTCTTTATTGCATCTAGCATATTTATTTCCTTTACATCAGAAAAAATAGTAACCTGTTTATACTAACACAAAATCAGAAAATCAACAACGTGACAAATGGTTTGTTATCGTTTATTACTGCAACAGGATTGCCAGAATATGCTGGAACCTGTGACAAGTCAAATGCTGATGATTGAAAATTTTTATTATTATAACATTACTTTCTTTATATTTATTTTGCTATGACTTCGTCACTTTGCAGAATAACAAAGAAAGCCGCAGGACTTTCATCCTGCAGCTTTCCATCAATCTTTCCGCAAAAAATAATTTTTGGGTTTTATTTATCATAGTAGTCCGCAAATATCATATCACTACAACACCTTCCAGTAGCCACCTCTTTTGCCGATTCTTTCCAGATATTTATTCTTTTTGAGAAATGAAATATTATTATCGATTGCTGTCACACTTATACCAAGTTTTGATGCTAGTTCAGGCTCTGTAATCATCGGATTTTGTGTCATCTCAAGCAATATCGCCTTACGTCTTGGATTTAATGGTGGTCTGTCTTCTGTAGATTCACCAACTTTTTCATCAACCTTTTTACCAACCTTTTTATCAACCTTCTGGATTCTTGTAAACGGAATTGTAACTAATATTGAATTTTCTCTAAATGTAATGGCGTCCTTGCCATATGTCGATACAATAATAGGTACTCCCCTGCCAGATTTTTCACTGATATGCAATTGCAAAAAAATCTCGGATAGCTTTTCATTTACTGGAATGGACTCTCCCAAATAAAATCCCTCCACTGTTTGACCCGGAGCTAATGTTCCCCTAGATAATATCTCTATCCTATCAGAAAATACAGAAAACATCGGTTCATTACCTGCTACCCAGAAATTATGAAGCACGGCATTAATTACAGCCTCCCTGAATGCCGAACTATCAAATAAAGGAACTTCCTTGCGCTCAACAACACGATTCTCTTCATCTGCCTGAATAATATTAAGTACATCGCCATATTGCAAAAGACTATCTAGTGAATAAAGAAGGCAGTTATTGCCAAATTCCACCAACCTTTTCACCAACTTTATAACCAACTTTCTAACCAACCAAATTCATTATATCACATTGGGTAATAAATACCATAGGTTCATTCAAAGCACCAGTGTTTTGGTGCTTTACCTGCCGCCTGTTCATGCCGGTGCTCTCCCTAATTCCCTTGATCGTCTCTGCAATGCTCATATTGTCCTCTTTTCTACGCCATAAGCCGTCAGCAAAATAATATAAAACGATACCAAGCTGTCGCATTTATTAATATAAGATTTATTGCATTCAGCCTTTAACATGCCAGGTTCCCATTTTTTCGATCCCACTCTTTCAATTACTCCCTCATTGATAAGTTCTTTCATTAACATCTGCACGCTTCTTCTTGATTTATTCATTATTCTAGCTATTTCCATGACTCTTTCCTCTCGGTAATTTGGCTCTCGTTCTGGGACATGATTTTATCTATATCTCGCATAACTTGTACCCCTTATATTCTATTATTTATTCCTCATCTCATTCATGCATCTTCACATAATATTCCAGAAGCCTGATGACATAATCCGGCGCATGGCGGTGGCCAAGCTCCCATTCCGTCATTGTCCTGTATGGGATGCCATATTTGTCGCAAAACTGCCTTCTGTTCAAGCCCGTCGACTCCCGCAGATGAATAACTTCTTCCTGACATTTCTCCATAATAATGCACTCCCTTCAGACTATTTCTGCCATCTAACTGCGATAATGTTTCACAAAAAATATTGTTTTCTGTTAATACACATTGAGTATATCATGTAAAATAATATTAGGCAATGAGTAAATACAATAATGCCAAAATAATACAAAAAAGCCGCAGGACTTTCATCCTGCAGCTTTCCATATGTCTATGCGAGCCTTCCCATACCCGCTACTGCCCTGGTGGATCGGGCCGCTCCCTGCTTGTCATTTCTGACTTGCGGAGATTCGCAGTACAATGTATGGAAGGGGTTAGTGGAGTCCGTCTAGGTTCCTGATTCACGTCAGGCGGCTGGAAGACAGCCAGCCCCTGCCTACTTTAACGTCCTGCAGGTCATTTACAGCGACTCGCAGACTTCCACTTCTTTCAGTGCGGACGGGTTTTAACGGCTTGTTCCTTGCCGGAAAATTTTTCTATCCATATAGCTTCCCGAACAGCCATATCATCAAGGCTATCGCCTTGACATATCGGTCGCGGCATTAAATTCCTGCTTCGCAGAAAGGCCGCTCCCTCAGCCTCAACTGGATAGGTCCCTTACAATTATATTATATGGTCCGGCGTGACAAAATCTTTCAAAAATTTTGAATAATTTTTGTTGACAGGTAACGCGATTGTGGCTGTTATGAAACCATCCAACAATACAAGTCTCCCTCTTTTCACTATATGGATATCTGGCACAATAAATAACAAGAACATCATCCACAGAATCGATGTCTGCCACTCCCTGACAGCCATCGATTTTTTCTATGGCAAGCTGGTTTGATTTTTCATTCGTATGCTTTGTTTAATTTTCGTTGACAGGCACTTTTTACCTAACCGACTTTACGGCTTTTTTTAAGACAAACATAATAATCCCATTCTTTCTGCTTTCTATTACAAAAATAATATTTTATCTGGTTCGAACCTTTCTTAATGTTGATGAAATAGTATCATGAATATGTACCACATTGGTCGGCTCGCAGCCGACAACCAAGAATTTTTTCAAAAAAATTCATTTTGTTTTATCTTCTCAACCATTATTTTCTTCGAAAGCCTCACTTTCGATAATCTTCTTTACTGCGCTAATTGCTTCTTCATAGCTAATTTTATCTTTAAGCAGATAATATGTAAGATTGTCATATCCATATTTATATATTTTATTGTCTACGATTTCCTGCAGCAGCTTTGGGACATTCACTCCTGGCTGTACCGAAAGGCAGATTTTTGCTTTTAATCTTTCTTCTCTTACATCTTTTATAAGTTTCCTATAATCGTCATTATCAGGAACCAATGGAAGCAGCTTATAGATATCATAAATATGTCTTGAATGCTTATCAATTTCTTTTTTGCCAAGGTAGTAATCGCATATTGCGAAGACCTTGTCTATCATTGTACGGTCTATAGACTGTACCTTCATTTCAAATGGCTCTAGTGAATATTGCTTAAGCAGATCGGGTGCTTCTGTAGCAAGCATGTCGCCTATAAAGCTATGCACTTCCATACTGACAACTGGAAATGAAATCTCGGTGAATGATGTCTCAAGCTGTACATCTGGGTTAATAGCAGAATTAGGATCTAAAAAGACTGGGGCGTAGTGTATAAAGTATTTGTTGAAGTCTCTTCTGCTTCTAGTATCTTCTATGTTTGGAATCTCAAGTCCCATCCGCATAGTGATATTTTTCAGAGCTTCTTTCAGCTTTCTTTTCTGTCCCTGAGAAAGTGCTGTATCAATGGAGATGTCTATATCTTCTGAATAACGGTCAATGACTTTATAGCACTTGGAAAGTGAGCTTCCACCCTTGAACACAACAAACGGAAGCTCATCAGCCAGTTCTCTCAGGATGATTGTTACATAATAATCTTTTTCGACGATTGCCGGATTAAAGCCTGTAAGTGCTACGGCCTGATTTATCGCATCTGTAAACATTTCTCTGTCATTGTGTAGATACTGCATTTAATACCCCTGCCTCATACATATTTTTATAAATTTTTTCCGGATAATAATCGAGAAATGGCATTAGTGCATTAAAAGTAATGCCATTCTTCTGCATATAGCTGATGACCGCTTCTTTTAATTCGTCTCCTCCTATTTCCGAATACAGGTTGATATCCTTGAGAAGATCGAGAAACTGTAGCAGCAAGGCATTATCATCCGTGACTTCTGTCTTCGGCATCCTGATTACCACCCTATTCTTTCCTAGAGTAGTCTCTTTATAATTCTTTGTCGCCCTGTTCGTTGCCACCTCTGTAACATTTGGTACCTGAGTAGTCACACCGGCCATATTAGCAAAACCGAGTCCTGTAATATAACCAATCTTTCCACTCTTGTCACGCAGGTATTTTCTTTCGACGACATCGCTGAAGGCAGGAAAAGAACCAGACTTGAAGACGCTCTTCTTTGGAATATAGTATATGCCGGTATCGTACCTTTTCAATTTTCCTGAATCCGTCAGCCTCATAATCTGCTGCCTGATATTGTTCTCCGTCATTCCATCTATCTGTATATCAGCAACAAGGATTGGCTCATTTTCCTTATAATTTTTTATTATATAATCATAAAACATTAGGCTGCTCCTTGTAATAAATATACCTAGTTAATGTTCTTTTATATTATACCAACAGGGATTTCTTTTTTCAATATGAATATTTTTTTGCGCTTTAATTACGCTTTATTTTGCGCTTTATCAATCTTTCTCTACTAGTTCCTCATACTTCAGCTGATAAGCAATCAGCCTCGGAATAATACAAAAAGAAGCCGCAGGACTCATCATCCTGCAGCTTTCCCATGTCTACGCGAGCCTTCCACGCCCCAATAAAGAATCCTGGTCGTCATCAGAAATCCTCGTCATCCCATCCGTCGTCATCATCATCGATTTCATACCCAGATACGCCAAGTTCTTTGGCGAGGCCATTAAAGAGATCATCTTCATCACCATCTTCTTCTAATGCCTTGTTCTGTTCAGTGTGCTTATCACTGTGCGGCTGCCTTCTAACTGATTTATTTGATTTTTTTGAGCCAAACATAATAATCCCATCCTTTCCAATCCTCACTCGCTAGTTTTTTCGATTTTTCAGAGTAGTTCAAGAGGAAATATTCTTTATGAACCTGCACTTCGGGAAATTCGAGCAGCCATAAAACTGTCTGCCTTTATTCTCGCCTTTCTGTGCAGTCCGTAATGTCAGCTTTGCGCCGCACTTCGGGCAAATCAGTGCATCGGCTGCAGCCTTTTGCTCAGCATCAGTTTTGATAACCGGAGCATTCTGATTTACCTCAGTATTGATATCTTCAGGAGCCTTTTGATCTACATTGTTAAACTGCTTCACATCCCCTGCTGCATCATCTTTTATCTCCGGAGCAACGTTAATATCAGCAGCTTCCTTCCTGCCTTCATCAGCATTTGCCTTTTCATATTTATTCTTATGGAATTTCTCATTAATCTGGTCAACATGCGCCTGCTTCTCGGCCTCGGTCACATTTGTCAAGGGCTTTAGCGCGAGTCCTGTTCTGCTTGATTGGATTATAAAATTTGTTCTTCTGACGGTTTGGCAGGCTGTCCGTCCAGTATTGAGACCTCTCATCGCCGAATATCCATCCGGAATAATTCTTGCTTTCAAAGACAAAAATCCCCTTCTGGGTAATAAATAATACGTCAATTTCGGAAGTTTCACCATTATCCTTAGGGACATATACATTTCTGAGGATCTTCCCGTCACGGCCAAAGAGCTTTGCAGTTTTTAATGTCCTAGCTGTAAGCATTTCTCCATATCTGCCAATGTATTCAGGCGTAACAATCGCATCGGCAATATCATCTATCAGCATGTCTAGAAGACTTTTTGACATAATAATTCTCTTTCATAATAAATTAATCTTATTATTGTTCGTCTTTGATATTGCTTGCAATATCAAAAAGCTTATCACACCGAATCACACTTTCTTTATTGTCAAAGTAATTACAGGCCATACGTTTCCTCTAGTAAGGTTCACCCATAATATCCTTCTTCGCGATGACAGCCTGCAAAAAAATATTCAATTGATCATCATGAAATTCAAATAAATATAAATTGTTCATAACTTTGCGCGATGTATAATCAGTAATCAATTCAAAATATTAAGAATAATGATTTTTAGCTAATTTCAGGAAACTTGTTCACAATTCCTACGTAGTGCCTGACCCTTTTTCCTGAAGAGCTTTACAATGATAAAGGCATAAGGATATATGAAGCGATGCTGACGAAGTATTCAGAAAAATATTCAGACGAGTCTGACAGGAAACTCGTAGCCTTTATTTATAATGATACAGATGATGATGCCACAGTTTCATGTCAGGACTTTATAATTAATAATCATAAAAGTGATAATTTAGACAGCATCCTCTATAATGAAATAATTCCTGCCCATACCATGTACATTACTACCGAGTTTGACGATGCATATCTTACGAAGTATTATGACGAGAAATATACATCTCTTCAGGCAAGCCTCACTTTCTCATTTTCAGGCCATCAGGAAAATGATTTTTCAACAGGCTACATCACATTTTCTAAGGAGTGATTTCATCAAAATACATTAATAAAAAGCCGCAGGACTTTCATCCTACAGCTTTCGTATGTCTATGCATCAAGGCTGTCAGAATCAAGCAAAAATTCCTTAACACCCATACTTACATAACCCTTGTCGTCACGCCTCGGCTTCATGCTTTTTTCCACCAGTATGATCTTTTTAAATGAATCGTCCACCTTGTCAAAAGATGCTGTTTCCTGCTTATATTTATCCTGATCCGGTATCGCATAGGCAGACTGTATATAATATTTCTTGCTTCCTAAGGTTGCAATAAAATCTATTTCAAGCTGCTTGCGGATTTCCCGGCCATCTTTATCTTTCTCCCTTGACTCCACTACGCCGACATCCACATTATATCCCCTGAACCTCAATTCATTGTAGATAATATTTTCCATGATGTGCGTACCCTCGATCTGTCTGAAATTTAATCTAGAATTCCTAAGGCCAATATCTTCAAAATATATCTTGTATGGAGTACCTATATATTTTCTGCCCTTTACATCAAAACGCCTCACCCTGCTTATCAAGAAAGCCTCTTCCATATGTGAAATATACTTATCAATGGTGTATTCACTTATTTTTATCTTTTTCACCGTTTCAAATGTAGCCGATAGCTTTCTTGGATTTGTAAGAGTGGAAATACCCGAGGCAATCACATCCAGAAGTTCTCCTATTGCAGTATCAGACTGCAGATGATAACGATTAATGATATCCTTAAGGTAAACATTGCTGATCTGAGTGTTTAGATAATTTATCTTCTGTTCCTCTGTGTTCATCAGTGCAACGGCAGGAAGCCCTCCGTAAACTGAATACTCATCAAAAGCTTCCTCCCCGCTTCCGTTGTAGGCGCTGAAAAATTCTGAAAAGGATAATGGAAGAACATGAATCTCATCTCCACGCCCCTCAAATTCGGTAAGAATATCTTTTGATAAAAATTTCGAATTGCTTCCTGTAACATAGACATCAAGGTTGTCTTTTCTTAAAAAACCATTAAGCACTGCCTCGAATGAGCCAAGGTTCTGAACCTCATCAAGCAGGATATAATACATATCCTCATCATGAATCTGTGATGAAATATATTCAATAAACTTCTTCGGATCGACCTTTCTGTCTTCCCTGCTATTATCCAGAAGTGATAATTCCTCTCCGATCTTCATCAGGTCGTCTGCAGAATCAAATGCGAACATGATAATATGGTTTTTATTCACTCCGCTTTGTATTAGGTAATTATAGAATATGGTGTTCAGCAGATAGGATTTCCCGCATCTTCTGATACCTGTAATAATTTTTATGAAGCCATTATGCTTTCGCTGAATCAGCCTATTTAAATATACGTCTCGCTTAATTTCCATATCCGCCTCATTTAATATTTTTGCCGAAAATGTCATTTATATTAAGTGAATAATACCAGAAATATGCCGGCTTTTCAACTTATAATTTAATATTTTTGCCGTTATTGGCAAAAATATTAAATTATTCGTGCCTTCCTTCCGTAACCCTGTTCCCCTGGTAGATCTGCCGCTCAATCAATATATATTATTCATTCTTGCAATGTAATATATAGTTAATATATAAGTAATATCCGCCGTTTGTTAAGCCTCAAATTACAAGAAATGCTGATTCCATGCGCCTCTCAGGAAACCCGTTCACAGAAAATTTTCGTTGACAGGCACGTCGATTATGGGTTGCACCTCTTGCAAGGATCATAACCCTGGTCAATAAGTGTCTGGCGATTGCCTGTGAAAATTTCCTTATTCTTTGGTTTTATTGTGTCTGCACTCGGGCATTCAGGATAATGGAATTTCTTTGTATTGTTGTTTAATACATAGGTCTTTTCTGTTGCGTCTGTCTGCTGCGCTGCATCGGCTCCGTCTGCTGCAATTACGCCAGCCGATGTATCAGAATTATCCGTACCAGCTTCTTCTGTCTGTGAAGTATCTGAGGCTACCTGGGCGTTTTCATCAATTTCCGAATCACCATTAGCATAGTTTATGTTGATTCCAGGCTGCACATTATAGCAGTATACGCAGAAATAAAAATTATTATCTTCGACGGAATGCGCCTCCATCAGCACGCCGCTTGCAACGAGGTTGTCGCCTTCGAAAATTGGTGTCACACGGTATAATACGTGATGGCCTGTCCTTTCAACATAGCTCTTCGTATCATCCTCATAAGGCTCCATGCCCTGCACATTCATGTACCTGGTGCCAGTAATCAGGTTCTTTACGTTTGCATTCTCACCGGCAAGCTCGAACGCAATCAGATGGCACCTGTTGTAAAGATAATTCCCATCTACTATGCCATTGTACTTTACTGTATGCCAGCCGGATGGACGAATCATGCCAATTTTTCCTCTCGGCTCAGTCGGCATCAGTTCCTTGCATACATTTGCATAGGCAACACCACAGCGTCCAAGAGAATCGAGATCAGAATATTTTTCAAAGACATCTGTAGTAAGTTCGTCTGCAGTGAAGAAAGGTATATTATTATTTACTACAGCGACCGGGCTCCCGGAATATGGCGGAACCTGTGACAAATCAAACGCAGACTGCTGTTCACTCTGTCCTGCATTCTTAGTCGCATCGGATGACTCAACTGCTTGGCCTTCCTGTGATGATTCTGCTGAAGAAGATGCATCTAGGACAGCACCAGAATTTTCGTTGGCTGCACCTGAAGACTCATTGAGGACTCCAGATTCTCCAATAGCATCATCTGCTTCAGAACTACCTGATTCAGCAACACCCGAAGTTCTAGAGCTTCCCGAACTATTTTCATCAGCTTCGCCCGAGATTCCCGAGCTTTCAGACAGGCTGTCGTCATCGCCAGCATCTTCCTGCTCAGTCGAATCTGGCTCCACACCCTGGGCCGTCTCAGATACGCAGCTCCCCATTGCTCCGATGAGAACCAGAATAATAATTATTACTAAGAAGGTCTTGATTTTATTCAAAACCAAACATCCCCTTTGATGCGCAAAATTATGTAATATTATAACATAAATTTTCTTATGTTTTTATTGCAATGAGTAATTCTAAGGTGGCTCATTTTCAAGTCAGCATTTTGATACGAAATGGCTCACTTTTAGTTTAGCGTTTATACAAAAAAAGCCGCAGGACTTTCATACTGCAGCTATAGTGCCTTTCGCATTATCATGCGCCAACTAAAGTACCATCCTTCAATGCCTTTCTACGCATTTCAATATAATCTTTGGATTTACCTGAAATAGTCTCTATTTGCTCAATGGAGAGGCCTGTTTTTAGCATATTGTCAATCATGGTATTAGTTGTTACATCTTTTCCTTTATTGAACCCATTCTCTTCTGCTGATTCATACATTTCACTTAAAAACATATAATCATTCCTCCATTCTTCATCTTTGCGCGCTTCCTGAACAGCAGTCTCTATCTCATTCGTAAGCCGGTTCCCAGGCTTCTTTGTAACAAGATAATTAAGGAACTCTTTCAAATCTTCAGGAACATCTCCCTCTGTCCCCGTTGCATTGATAAATATCTTCCAAGCACCATCGCCCATCTTTAGTGATGGCTTCTCGCTGCATGTCTCTTCAAATGTGTATCTGTAGTAAGACTCTTCATAAGGATCTTCCATGCAGATAAACACGATGTAGCTGTCTGGAAGCTCTTTATAATCAATGCCTCTCTTCAGATTCCGGAAGTCCACCATGCTCTGGTAATACCTGGTTCTGCGCGGCAGGTTCTTCTTTACCTGGTTCTGCATCTCGAAATCGTATACCCTGCTGCCCTCGTCAGAAAAGTATACATCAAAACGTACTCCTTTTCCATCGGAAGTGGGCTTGATCGGCTTCTGCTTCTCGACAGAGACGATTTTTGTAACCTTCCTGCCAGTAATCAATTCTGCCAGTTCCCTGCAGATTTCGGGATGGTATTCAAGCACCCTGCAAAACATGAAATCATCCGTAAAATCCAGATCCTCGAACGTCTTTAATTCGATGGATGTGCCACTGCTCTCACTCATAAATTTTCTCCTTCCATAATAATACCGAAAGCCAAAATAAACAACATATAAATCCATCGAAGAAGGGAAATGCCAGACGAACATCCGGCTCGTAATAATAAACCAAGGTAACTGAATCAAATAATATATCATTGATTGATTTATGAGATGATTATAGTATAATTGTTCTTATATGTCAATGTCATGTTTTCGAACATATAGTGCATTATTTGTAAATAACGAAAGCACCATAACCCTCTATATTTCGCTATATCTCTACATTTTCAGAAGTTCACTGCTCATCTAGGAATGGCTGTATAAGAAATATATGTGCGATATTATTGTATCTAATACTCTTATACAAATAAAAATAACAAAAAGCCGCAGGACTTTCATCCTGCAGCTTTCCCATGTCTATGCAAGCCTTCCACAGCCCCAAATAAAGAATCCTGGTCGTCATCAGAAATCCTCGTCATCCCACCCGTCGTCGTCATCGTCGATTTCATACCCAGATACACCGAGTTCTTTTGCAAGACCATTAAAGATGTCGTCTTCATCGTCCTCCTCTGGAGTCTCGTTCTGTACGGAATTCTGATTGTAATCGTGCGGCTGCCTTCCTGCTGACTTAGCCGCTTTCTTTGAGCCAAACATAATGACCACCTTCCAGCTATTAATATAAAGCATGGGCTTGCCACTTTAGAATTTAACAGGTATCTAGATTGAACAATCCATAATAAATTCGAATGCACTTATGGCATTCATTATCTGAATACATTCATATCTTTCCACGTTACGCCTCATTTTACCATGCATTAACCAGTTGCGATTTAAATATGGAGGTTCTATTCCATTTTCAAATTTATATGCTTCTGGTTCTACAAATGCTCTTTTTGTAAATGCAATAAGTGACGGGTACATTTCAACTATAATAATTCTACGAGAAAAAAAGCCTTTATCACCTTTATATACTGCTTCCATTTTATTGAAATAGCCCTTCTCTGAATATTTCACAGAGTTTCTTTTGAATTCCGGATCCAATATCAGTGATGTCCTTTCTTCCAAAAGCGCAAACAGACTCATGGCTGCTGATAAATAATCCCCCTGGTTAAAAGCTTCTAAAGCACTATGAAAATATTGATGTTCAGGTTGGGTTGTATATAAATTTCCAAGAGCATCTATTATTTGATTTAATATAGAATTATTCCCTCTCTCAAATTCGGTTGCAATTTTCTCATTACCATCAGATTGCTGCAAAAGCCGGTACCAATCCATTGTTGCCGAAAAATTTGAATAAGGCGATGCCACCCAGCCCTTGCTTCCAACTTCAATACATTTATCACGCACTTTAGCATATCGATTTTCAAATTCTGTTATTGAAATATTTTCACAGGCAAGCTCCTCTTCCTGAAGCTTTTTCATATGATTTATCAGTTTTTGTGTAAAAACTTTTTGAACACATGATAATTCTTTATCAATAATGCTATTGAACATTATAGGCTGATGACAATACGCTTTCTTAACATTTATCTTTAGCTTTCTTATTTTATTATATTATTCAGCAATTTCTGGATGAGTTACAGATAATGAGTTTTTTTGCATATATTTTTGATATTCGGATAATCTATTTAAGACATCCTTATTAGTAAAGTATGTATCATTCATATTATTCCTCTTAATAAGCTTGCACGATAAATATATATATTGTTTATTATTCCCTGAACTTTGTCTTTTTCATATGTGAATGACCGGCAAATATATTGGCATCATTCAGTGTATTCATCATCTGGAATCTGCTGACAACCCGTTGCTGCGATTCAGGGCTCCAATAGATCTTCAATTTTTTCTTTGCACGCGTTATCGCAGTATAGAAGATATTATGCGTAATCATCTGGTCAATATCTTCCGTGATCACAACTTTCACTGAATCATACTCAAGACCCTGTGCCTTATGAATGGACACTGCGTATGCTATCTGGAAAGGAACGACAGTCGTAATCTCCGTATCATCCTCTCCTTCGAAATCATGACTATTGTCCACATAAAATCGAATGATGGATCCCTTGGATGTACTCTTCGGAAGTAATTCAATGTCGCTTCCCTCTACATCCAATTCGTTCAAGACTTTCTCCAGTTCAATGGAAAACCAGATGCGGTCTTCCACTGTATCAACCTGAATATCAACAATTGTTCCCTTCAGATTGTTATAGAGAAGCGGAGCAAATCGCTCATTATCATTGAAAAGTACCGGATCACCGATTTTATAATCCCACAATCCCCACCGAATACTCGGGTTCGGATTACTATTTTGCAAGAACCGGTTGATATTGTTTATCCCATATATTCCATTATAGTTTAAGCACAAAATAATTTCGTCGTTGGACTCCCGCTGGAAAATAGTTTCATCAAGCGCAGAGGAATACTTGTTAAAAACAATATGCTCAGTGATATCCTCCTTCATTTTCCGAACATTTGTCCATAATTCCAGCAATTCCTCATTTTGTGCCCGATACGGTTTAAGAAGCTCATTCCATGTCTTCTTTGGCAAAAAGTACCTGGCCAAGGAGAACCAATTTCCAAATGTAATAGACTCGATTTGATATGTGTCTCCTACCAGAACCAGCAGCTTAAATTTCGCCTTTTCCAGAATTACTTTCATATCTGAATTCGAAACCATACTACACTCATCAATGAATAAAATATCGTACTGGGTATCAGTCCTCGAGTTCTTTATAAATTTCGCTATCGTCTTAAAATCGCAGTTTTGTGACTTGACCTTCCTTCTAAGATTGTCCACCGCAGGATTTGTGTTTGCCAGAAAAAGCTTTTTCTTATCGTCGAAAAACTGAGCCACATGATTCAGCAAATAGGTTTTTCCGGTTCCAGCAGCACCGTAAATCATAGAAACGCGAGTGTTCTCGAACATTCCGAGAAGAATTTCTTTCTTCTCTTCACAATTTACGATTTCTGGATTCATGGTCATCCAGAAATCAACTGAATCTCTATATCCACTTATCCCATTTTCGGACAATTCAAGCAGTTTCTGTAGGACAACCTTCGTGTCATCAAAGAATTCATTTATATACAGGTAATTGCCAAATTGTTCAATCCGTCTTCCTGTGTGCTTATAATAAAGCCTCCTGTAAGAAATAATGGAATTTTCTCATAAAGAGGAATTTCTGATCCTGCTTGATAAACTCTAGTGCAGCTTTTTTTATATTATAACCATCATTTTCAACCGGGTTCTTCAAGCTGTACGCCTTTATGGCAACATACTCCACCAGATTTCTTGTATGCTGAAGAAGATTTTGCGCTACAAAGGCTCTTGACTTAAAATCAATCAAATCTATGTTCTCGCATAATATATCATCGAGTTCCCTAATTTTCCCATCAATATCAAACATATTTACTCTCTTGCCATTCCACCGTCACTACTTTCGGTGAATGCGGACTAAATGTATCATTTCCATTTATGCCATTAAGGTCATTTGTACTTATCTAAATAACCTTAGCATGAACATCAATTACCTCTATTGTAAAAAGATAATAAAAACCTGCCGGCCTTGGCTTACCATCATAGCAGTCACATGCCTTCAGTTTTTTCCACTAGATTTTGAAAAATTTATTATTTCATCGCTTTTGATAAAATCATCCCAGCTTGACAAAATATGATCTGACATAAAATCCACCTGTATTTGTTCATGACTCATGCCAATAGTCTCTTACAGTTCACTATTAAAAATAAATTTCGTTATCCTCTCCGCAGCTTTTTCAGTTGCACCTTCAATATCCTCTTTTTTCCAAAATGGCTTTGGGTTGTCTTTGTATTTGCTTACAAAGGCCTGAGCCTGAGGATATTTGCTATCAATATATCCTGTCTTATCTTGAAGTGTTGTGGAGACTTTGGTCCTAAACCACTCATTTCCAATTGATCTATTTATTTTTCCTTCAAGCACTATTTTATTTCCAAGCTTATTGACGATGCCTTTGAATTCTTCTTCAGAAGCAATGCCAGCATCTTTTCTTATCTCCTGAAGATTTCCACCACTTGCCGGCATAATATGCTCAATGTCATATTTGCTCCCTAATACAAAATCAACTTTTTTCTCTCGAGCAAAAAGAAATTCATTCAAGTAAACCAGAGCATTTCCATCATAATCCAGAATAAGTTCCTTTATCGAATCCTTATCCCAATTACTATTGATGTGATTATTAAAGTCCTTTTTGATCTCACCAATAGAAATATTCTTATCTACAAGTTTGACCTCTTCACCAAATAGAAATATCTTGAATTTATTACTTGAGTATCCTGTATCTACTAACTCTAGAATTGCAAATAATCGAAGCATGCATTCCAGAATCCAGTCGATATCCTCTTCGGTTATTTTACTTGCATCAAATCGATAAAAGTAGCTAGCCAAGAACAATTTTGAATTCTCATTAAATTTGAATAATACCTGCGTAATTGGATATTCAGAAACCTTGGTCCAAATCTTAGCCAGATTTATCATTCCATTTGTTAGCTCTATAGGTTGCTTTAACAGGTCTTTATTCGTTTCTGTAAAATATTTTCTTAAACCTGGTGTCGTTACATTTACTGAGCCATTTTCAGACATTATTTCTTTATTAATAGCTCTTGTATAATACATTTGCTGCATCAAAATAGAGTCTATACTTGCAACATTTGAAGCCTTTAATGAATTTGCAAGTTCAGATAATGCTTTCCACGAATCTGCAAAATCCTTTTCGTTTCCTTGAGATTTTGCTTCAGCATATAACTGTGCTGAAATGATATCGGAATCATATAGCGGCAAGCCATCCGAATTCAATGAATTAAACATCTGTATAGCCTGTTCAACCTGCCAGCTCTTTATCTCGATAACCTCACAGCGTTCTGTAAGAGTTTTTGCAAATGAATTTAACTTTGCTTCTTTTAATTCTCCGCTTTTCACATAAAAGTATTTAAAGTTTCTGAAGAAATTTATATATTTATTATCTTTGTGTTTAAATCGAATTCTTTGTACCTTTTGTTCTGCGCATTCATAATCTGGCGCTTTTAAGATGATATTTAATTCATCTTTGTACTGTTCATTGATCGAATTATTTTCTAAAATTAATTCACTATTTGCATATATTGAAGCATCATATTCTTTGTTTGGCATATCAGGAATATCTTCTGTCTCTGCTCGATAGAGAATACCAATAATTTTTCTTCTGCGCTCTTGCAAACCTCTGCGAAGGCTTTCTGAATCTTCATCAGATGGCATTGATGTTATCGCATCATTTATTCTAAACAGCAAAGCCTTTAAAAGTAATAAAAAGGTAGTCGTTCTTTGCTGCCCATCAATAAGACTAAGCTTTGTATCATGATCTTGACTATTCACAATAATAGTTCCAAAGAAATAACGGTCATTACCTTTATTATCATCAAAATCACTGATATCCTGCCACAGCTTATCACAATTCTCTATTCCCCAAGAATATGCCCTTTGATACTCTGGAATAACAAAAACTGCATCTTCATCAAGCTTTAAGTAATCACCTATTTTTCTTAAATCTGGTTCAATATTCTTGGCCATATTCGATGTCTCCTTATTCAATACTTTTGGAACGCGTGCGTTCCAAATTTTGATAAAGAAAAATGTGTTTTTTCTTCTCTTCAATATTCCTATGAAAGGTTGCTTAATAATTTGTCTAATGTCTCTACAATGCGATTCTGCTCGGCGAGAGGTGGAAGGGGAACAATAAATTTCTCTAAATCACGAGCTCCTAAATTTGGTTGGGCAGAACCTTTATCGTATCTATGAATTTCATTATTAAATAAGCCAGAATCAAAATAATACGATATATATTTATGAATGATTCCTTGTTCAACTGGCGCTCTACATATTACTAAAGACGACGCTATTGCTCCCTCATCATATGGATATATACAATTTTTCCCAAGAGAACCTCTAATACATACTACTAAGTCACCTTTTTCCAATTTGCCTGAGCCTAATAAATCGTATTGTTTTTGGGTAAGGTAGAGAAGTTTATCTTTAGAAATAGATTTATTATCCATATTAATTGCACTAATAAATGGAATTCCCTTCTCAAATGACAATTTTGACTTTGCAGGGTAATTTTTTCCTCGATCACCATTGATTAATATCAATACTTCTCCCAATCTTATAAGGTTCCAATTCTTAGGAATCTCAAATGGAATTTCTTCAGGGGTGATTTCTGGAAGTTTTTTAGATTTCTTAATCTTGCCCTCTTTTTCAAGATGGCTCTTTTCTTCTTGAATCTTCTCTAATAGTTCTTCTGCTGTGCCGTCTTCTTTTTGCTGCTTTGAAAGATGACCAGAGATGGCGGCATCAATAAGTTTTGACTTTAAGACTTCCTTATTCTTTGCATAATCTGCCTGTAGTATATCAATTCTATCAAGAAGTGCAAAAATCGAATTGACCTTTTCTACTATTAATTTTTGTTCTTCAATAGTTGGCAAAGGTATCATATATGTCTTTATTTTCGAAAGTGATGTTCTTTCTCTACCAATGCCATGTACATCCTGTAATACTTGCTTTCTGAAAATATTAGAATTAATGGCAAGACATATATATTCTTTACTCAGCCCTTTAAATGGCACAAATTTTATACAATCAGAAGATAGTACATATTTATCGCAAATATCTGGTACTACTATTGCTCTGCCTGCAGGCATCATTTTTGCAATGACAATATTCCCTGGCTCAACTTCACTTCTTTCAATCGTTTTTAAATGCTCATATGTTGTATATTTTTCGTTTTCATTTTTCCAACCATGTTCACCAACATTACTTAATTGAATAATTCGAACTTCCTTTTTATCAGTATAATGTTCTCTCTTTAAATTACTTCCAAATGGGCCATCTGCAAAGGAATGCTTATCGTTATCTCCTAATTGATTAAGTCTAATCCAAGCCCATCCTTTTTTTATCTCATATAAACATTCATCATCATTTACTGTCTCTATTTTTCTATCCATTAAGCGAGATAATTCATCTACAATGTCTGAATTAGAAATAAAATCTTTAGTCAAATATCCTAAGACAGCATAATCAAGAACCCTTTTCCTTATTGCCTCCGTCTCAATCACAAGCGATCCCTCCCAGCATTTCCTTTAGATTCTTTACTGCGTCTGCAATGCCGTCAGATTCTGCCTGCATATCGTCAAGAATTTCTGCGATTTTACGCTCATCCTTTTCTTCGAGATCGAGCCACTTGAAATCAAGATTGTCAGACTTTTTTACTTCTTCCTCTGAAAAGCATCTCCATCTGCCGTTTGGATTTGTCTCTTTATCGTAGGTCTCTTTTCTGTCTTCCCTATGCCCGCTGCAATAACAATCCACAAAGTCCTGAAGATCTTCTCTTTTCATCGGCTTTGTTGCCATCGTATGCTTTATACCAGTACGGTAATCGTATACCCAGATATCCTTTGTCGGCTCGCCCTTGTCAAAGAAAAGCACGTTTGTCTTTACGCCATTTGCATAGAATATGCCTGTAGGAAGTCGGAGAATTGTATGAAGATTGAAATCGGTTAATAATTTTTCTCTTACCTTTGCCGTTGCGCCGCCATCCGTAAGGACACTGTCCGGAAGTACTACACCAACTCTTCCGCCAGTACGAACAATAGACATAATGTGCTGAAGAAAATTCACCTGATTATCCGAAGTCTTTATGAATTCTGGTCTGAATGAATAGACCTCGCCACTGCCCTGCGGTCTCGTTCCAAATGGCGGATTTGCAAGTATGACATCATAGAGATTTTCTGATTTATCTATTAGGGAATCCTTATATTCTATTGGGCTTTTCTTTATGCCAATATCGTGAAGATAAAGATTCATAGAGGCAAGCGTAACAACAAGAGAAGTGTTATCGGCTCCATGAAGCGCATCTTCCTTTAAGAATCTCTGCTTTTCAAAATCCTTGCTCTGCGTTTTCATATGCTCATATGCATCAAGAAGGAAGCCGCCAGTTCCGCAGGCTGGGTCCGCACAAGTCTCTGTAATCTTTGGATCAACTACATCTACAATCGCAGAAATAAGTGCTCTCGGGGTAAAGTACTGGCCGGCGCCACTCTTTTTATCCTGTCCATTTTTTTCAAGGATGGCCTCATATATTGCGCCTTTGATGTCTCCTTCCATCATATACCAGTTTTCTTCGCTGACCATATCGATTACTTTTCTAAGCATTACCGGCCTGTCGATTTTGTTGGTTGCCTTTGTAAAAATGGTGCCAATAAGGCCGTCATCTTCAGAAAGCTCCTTCAGGGTATCTTCATACTGCTTTACTAAATCTTCACCACTATATTCTATTAAATCTTTCCACTTGTAGCCTTCTGGGATGGAACTTCCAAGGCCTAACTTTTCCTTCTCGTCATCCATCTTTAAGAAAAGAATATAGGTAAGCTGTGTCACATAGTCAGTAAAGCCAACGCCTGCTGACGAAAGAACATTTGCGATATTTGATACTTTATTTAATAATGCCTGCTCGGTCTTTGTCTCAGTCATCTTATGCCGTCCTTAATAAGAATTTTGAAATTGAATCCATCTCGCTTTGTAATTCTGTTACATCCTTGAAACTTACCACTGCACTTCTCCAGAGGTCAGTATCAACAGTATTTAATTCTGCTGGACTTATCGCTCCATCATTGATGATATAGTCTGCAATTTTTTTCATTACTTCTCTTTGCGCATCTGTAAGATCACGCTGTTCCTGTCCAAAATACAAATTCAGTCTGCTCGCATATCCTCTTAACAAGCTCTCAAGTTTTTCATTCTTTCGATAAGCAAAGCGCACGATCTGAATAAGATTGGTGAGTGCATTTACATTTGCTTTTTCATCAAGATCGATTACATTGCCTTCTTCATCAAGCACCTTATAATTCTTCCAGATATTGTATGAAGTGTACTGTGCACTCTCACTCATTAATTTGTCTCGTAAATCAATGAGTTCAGAATGCGTAATTGGAACTTTCTCGGAATTATATATGATCCGAAGTGCCTCTACAGAATCTTTATTATCTTCCAGATACTTCTCGAAATTGTCGATGAAACTCCTTGCGGTCTCTCTTGAAAATCCTGAATAAATAACTGTATCATTTCCTGCCGTCTCAACGAAATATCCCTTCTGCATTTCAAGGAGTTTATTTCGCGCAGCGACATTATTGATCAATGAGCCGATAAGCGCCATTCTCTTGGAATTGTCATGGGATGGGCTCACATATTCCACCATGTTTTTCTCTTTGAAGGCCTTATTGATATTTTCTGCGATTTCCCTTGGTGCGAATCCATAATTTTCAATGAAGTAATCAAGATGCCTTACGAAAAGCGGGTTCTCTTCATATCGACGATTTATGCTTGAACAATAATTCCTAAGAAGCAGAAGATTTTCGTCACTCAGCTCATTATGCGAAAGATGCTCCAATAGAATCTCAAGAGACATTGTCATTTTGGCTGGAGTGAGTACTGGATTAGGAATATATTTGTCATGCTCCGTAACACCGACTGCATCTACTATGTAATAGCATTCCTTGGTCTTTGCATTCGGCGTGACTTCCTTCAGCATATCATCTGAAAGCACACGGCAGCCACGTCCTTTCATCTGCGTGTAGAGAACATCAGACATAACATCCTTCATAAACAGCACGACTTCAAGAGGCTTCACATCCGTGCCCGTAGCAACAAGCGTCACAGTGACTGCAATTCTGAAATCCTTCTCATTTCTCAAATCTCTAATGAGCGCATTAGAATCACCAGATGAATAAGTGATTTTCTGAACGAAGTGCTCTGGAACTTTTCCATTTTCGAATTTTTCACCAAAGACCTCTTTTGCCATTTCAACTATTTCCGTGGCATGATGATCGTCCTTCGCAAAAATGAGTGTCTTTGGAATGTATTCCCATTTTTCTTCTCTTTCAGGATAAAGGTCAGTATAGATTGAATCCCTAAATGCCGTGAGGACTTTTCTGATCTGGTCTTTATTTACGACAGAGCGGTCAAGCGCATCTGGAGCATAAGAAATATCGTGCTGCTCTGTGACAGTGCTCGTCTGACCTGTACGCCTGGCAGTCTCTTTCACTTTCGTATTTTCATCAATGTAGCCGCAGTGTTCGGTCACATCTGTCATTATCCTATATACCCTGTATGGGACATTTACACCGTCAACAACAGAATCATCATAGGTATAATCCTCTATCTTATTTCCATTAAAAAATGCTTCTGCTTCAGGAGTAGGCGTAGCTGTAAGACCAAGAATTTTCGCATCGCTGAAATAATCAAGAACTGCTCTCCATTTTCCGTAAATAGATCTATGGCATTCGTCTACGACTATGAACTGGAAATAATCAGGAGGAAGCTTGACATCATCATCTAGCTTTACTGCAGGTTCACTGTCAGAATATTTCTCATCATTTTCATTTGATACTTCATCCTCAGTATCCTCATCTGATTCTTTCAGTTCCTGACCAGTGAGAACGGCAAAAAGTTTCTGAATCGTAGAAATGACAATGTCAGCATTAATATCTTCTTTTTTTCTAAGTCTCTTAATTTCATAAAGAGAGTTAAGAGCACGATGATTTTCGGTGCGGTCAAAACGGGAAAATTCTGATTCTGTCTGACGAGCAAGATTGTTCCTGTCAACAAGAAATAGGATCCTTTTTACAGGAGTGTAGTTTAACAGTCTATATGAAGCAAGGCAGGCAAGATAGGTCTTTCCAGAACCAGTAGCAAGAACTGCCAGGCTCTTCTTTTTGCCTTCCTTTATTGATTGTTCAAGTGCGAGCTCAGTGTCATACTGACAGTCACGCAAACCTTTTCTGCTTAGATATGGAAGGGCTCCGTATTCAGAAGTCTTGCCGATGATTTTGAGCATTGCCTTTGGTGTAGGGAAGCTCTGCACTTCTTCGTAATCACTGTCTGGAACAAGCATATTTTTGAAAAAGATCTTGTTCCCATTTGATAAGAAGACCAGCGGAATCATTCCATCAAACCAGAAGCCATACCAATTCTGAGGATGCGTAGCATAGCCTTCTGCCTGCTTCTCAACGTCTTCGCCAAGAAGGTTTTCTTCACGCTTTGCCTCGACTACAGCGATTGCTTTGTCCTCAACAAAAAGAAGGTAGTCGCTTTCAGTATTCCCCTGCATCAAAGCTTCCCTAATAGCCGATGTACTGTTCGGAACATATTCCTGCCTTGAAACTATGTCCCAGCCTGCTGCCTTCAGCGCCTTATCGATTTTTACCCTTGCCTTTTCTTCTGGAAGCATAAGCATTTCCCCAAATAAAGTATAAATTGATGGCTAAAAATATTCCCTTAATATTTTATCGTATCAAAAAATAAAATCAAATTTTTTGGTGTCATTTAAATGTACAGTTTTCAAATATTTTTCTATCCTTGAATTCTTCTCGTTTATTTATTGATTTATTATACTACTTTAGAAGATTTTTTGTGTATGCTGATATCACACAGGGATACTGAATTGTTTTTGCAATCGCGTTTATTACCTTAGTATATATCAAAAAAAGCGGCAGAAATTTTTTCCTGCCACTTTGTGAATTTAGATTAATTTTCAGACTTCTGCCCTTTCCTGCAAATCACATTCACCCACTTCTCATCTTCCCTACCTTTTCTTGCGTCGGTTGAAATCCATTCATCGGTGATAGAAAATTCTGGAATATTTTTCAGAATATCATTTAGTGAATCTTCAGTGAGATATGTAAAGTATCTACCGTTTTTCTCTCCCTCAAAGTCCCCATACTTGAACGAACAATAAAATGCGCCATCATTTTTCAGTGCTTCATATATTTTCTGGAACATCTCCGGCAGTTCATTTTTCTTGAGATGCAGCAACGATGCACAGGCAAAAATCCCGTCATATTTTTGATGTGCATCTAGTTCCTGAAAGAGCATGTGCTTTACTTCTATTCCGGTATTTCCCGAAGCAATCCTGCACATTTCTTCTGAACCATCAGCTGCCTCGACATGAAAGCCTTTTTTGAGAAAATACTTTGTGTCTCTCCCAGCTCCGCAGCCAAAATCAAGAATCAATGCACCCCTTTGAAGATGCTTTAAGAACCTGTCATCAATTTCAGAAAATTCAATGTCCTCCGTGCCGGCTGCAAAAGCCTCGGCATTATTGTCATAGTATTTGATTGTCGAATCGTCTGGCTGCATGTATTGCTCCTGAAATATTGTCATTAGAACCGTCCCCGTGACACCGTGACAACTCAGCTGTATTCCCACTCCCTAAAGCCTGCCGACTTTGCAGACTGGTAAACTGGAAGCAGTATTTCTGAAAGCCGCCCCTTGAAATCACTCTCTGAAAGGCCTTGTACATAGAGCCTGCCTTTAATAGTAGGAGAATTCAGATGCTTGTCAATGCACTTGTCGAATTTCTTATGAACTGCTTCATTTTTCCACATCAGGCTGTATGAGAGATATTCGATATGCGAAAGACTCTCAAAATATTTGTCCCAATTCGGAAGATAATTGCTCTTCTTGGAATTAATGCTCTTTGTCGTCGGATGAAGATTCCAAATCTCATCATTTGCGACATAGGACCAGGGCACGAAGTGGTCGATTGAGATGTCCTTTGTCGTGAGCACCGAATCATGATAAATCTCATGAAGCTGAAAGCCTTCAGACTCCTCGACATTTATGATGAATCTCCAGTAATCAATGATATCTGTGAGCTTTCTTTCCTGTGGAGGCTCAAGCTTGTCGATGACGCCCGGCACATTCGGATTCCTGCGCTGCAGGTATGCCACGAGATTAAAATCAAGCCAGCCTCGAATTACCGTCTGATTTGTCTTAATATATTCACACCAGGCTTCATCAAACATGATCTCTGTCATTAGACCTTCTGATGTGCCAAAGCGGTACAGGAGATTATGATAGCGATTTATTCTTGTAGCAAGATCCTTAGTCCCCGCCTTCCAGTCATCAGACTTGAAATCAAGGAATGGTGCCTGAAGCCTGTATGGAACATTGTATGTGAGCTGACTCTTGTACTTTCTGATTTCAGAATCTTCTGTATTTTTCACGAGCTCGATAATTGTCTCTTTATTTTCTGAAGGCTTGATGGAGGGATTCTTCTCGGAGAGTCTGTTTACTGCAAGCTCAAGAGTGTCCCTTGGTCCAAGATTCAGATGATATTCCGTGACCATATACCACGCATCGGCAATCATGTCATCAATGATTTCTTCAAATGTGGCAGAAGTCTTTCCTTCGAGAATCTTTCTGAAGATTGACTGGAACCAGAACATCTTGTAGCACTCGCTCGTATTATCGAAGAGGCACCCGAAATATTCGATATGAAGTTTTTCTGATTCAGGCAGTGAATAAGGTGATTCCATATTTCTCTCTTCCGGTTCAGTCAATTAGTTTCCCTGTTACGTATTATTTTATTATACTATTTTTCCCTCTGATAGCATATTATTCTTTTAAAACAAAAAGTGGCGGGAAGCTCTTCCTGCCACGCTGTGCTGCATCACCAAAATGACAGGGCACCAATCTGGTGTCCTGCCTACGAATGATTTGATTATTTATACTTTCTCTGCAATTTTCTTCAAAGCATGGCAATCTTGCTTAAAGAATTTTTAATAATATTTTTTAAATCCGCATATGAATATTTGCCATCTTGAAAATGGTTCTCATCATTTTCAAAATACTCTTTCATTTCAGTAAACTCTTTATCGGATTCTGCAAAATTATTCAGCATACTGATACATGCAGAATCTAGATCGTCAAAAGTGTCCTTGCCAACTTTGTTTCCACGCTCAGAGAAAAATACCTCCCACTTATCCTGATTTCGAATCAGGCACTCAGCCTCATCTCGCTCCTCATTGATAGAATAATTTTTTCCAGAAATGCCATAATGCTTCATAGTATTTCTAAGTGCATTGATCTTTGGTTCAGAAAGATAATCAAAGACGTTTGTGACAATAATATCTGCATCTTTATTTAATTTTTCTTCAGAAATTATTTGTCCTAAAAAATTATATTTCTCCTTAGTCATATTTTCATATTATCAGCCGGATTTATCAAAGTCAATTAATTTGTTGTACGCATCAAATGTATTATCATCAAACAGCACCCATTCGACCAGATCAGGCTCGCCTGGATGCTCCTCAATGAATTGCTTTACCGTCTTGACTGCCACTTCTGCAGCTTCCTCTACCGGATAGCCATATATTCCGGTAGATATGGAAGGGAATGCCACGCTTCGTATTTCATTTTCTACTGCGACAAGCAGGGAATTTCTGTAGCAGTTTGAAAGCAGTCGAGCTTCGTTCTTTCTGCCGCCATACCACACCGGGCCGACGGTATGTATGATATAGCTGCATGGAAGATTGTATGCATGCGTGAGCTTAGCCTCGCCGGTTTCGCAGCCATGAAGCTTCCTGCATTCATCAAGGAGCTTCGGGCCTGCTGCCCTGTGTATGGCGCCGTCGACTCCGCCTCCGCCGAGAAGGCTGTTATTTGCAGCATTCACAATAGCATCTACATCAGATACTAATGTGATATCGCCTCTGATTGCCCTGAGTTTGGTTTCAGACATAATCTTTTCTCCCATCAGGATATTCCAAGTATGCCTTGTGCTTTTCATCGTCATACTTGGCAATCGGAGCGCCCTTTATTTTTGCAATCTGCTGATCAATCTTTATGGATTCCTTGAATCGCCTTGTAAGTTCATCGTCAGAGATTCCGCACATAGAATCGAGTTCATTCGCTTCCTGCATATGTACACTTCTTTCTAATTAGAAATATTGATGCCTTCATAATATCACGCAAGACGCGTTCTTTCAATTTTATCCTAAAATGAAACTTGGTGTCCTGCCTACAATATCATTAATGGCGATTTTTGCATACATCTTTACAAGAAACAGCTTATTTATCATCCTTAACTATATATTTTTGCATAGTTACGGAGGAAAAATAATTGATTTCTATGAATCGGAATGCTAATATTCTTATGGATGAATTATTATTCATCCTTAACTATATATTTTTACACCGTTAAGGAGGAAATATAGACGTATCCATACTTTATTATGATGCTCGCTCTCAAAAAAAGGAACTAAAAATATGGAAGAAACAAAGGTAATCGGACGAATCGAAGAAAAAAATCTATTGTTGCATTATGAAAATACAGACAAATCGGAGTTTGTTGCAGTTTATGGAAGAAGAAGGGTTGGAAAGACCTTTCTTGTGCGTGAAGTGCTGAAAAGCTACATTGACTTTGAATTTACCGGCATGTATGAAATGCCTGCAAAAGTTCAGCGAGAAGAATTTCAAAATGAGATTAATAAAAGGAATAATGAAAATGGGAAAGCTCCTGCAAACTGGTTCGAAGCTTTCGACAATCTAAAGAATTATCTTTTGTCTCTGAACAAGGATATCGTCACAGTATTCCTTGACGAGCTTCCATGGATGGATACACAGAAAAGCAATTTTCTAGCCGCCCTCTCCAGATTCTGGAATACATGGGGAAATGAAAAACCTTTGTTAAAATTATTTGTATGTGGCTCTGCAACAACATGGATGCTTGACAAGCTCATCGGTGACAAGGGCGGGCTTTATGGAAGAATCAGCCGCTCCATCTACCTTGCTCCATTCTGCCTCCGTGAAACCCGGGATTACCTAAATGAAGTAAAAAATATGAACTATGGAAACAGGCAGGTTCTTGATACATATATGATATTTGGCGGTATTCCATATTACCTTGACATGCTTGACAGTGAACTGCCTTTATCCGTAAATGTAGACAAATTATTATTTGCCGAAAATGCGCCGCTTAAGACTGAATTTGAATTCTTATTCCGCTCTCTTTTTAAGGATAGTGCAAATTATCGCAAAGTTGTCGAACTGCTTTCAAAAAAGCTGAAGGGGCTTACACGTGACGAGATCTCAGAAAATCTAAAGCTTTCAGGCGGTGAATTTTCAAAGATTCTAAAAAATCTGCAGGCATGTGATTTCCTAAGGAGCTATTCTGCACCAAATTCTAAGGAACGGAACAGGCTTTATCAGCTCACAGATTTCTTCTCACTTTTTTATCTTAGATTTGTTCAAAATAATGCAGGTCAGGATGAGCATTACTGGACAAACAGTAGTGAAAATGGAAAAAAGAATGCCTGGGCTGGGTATGCTTTTGAGCAGGTATGCCTTCATCACCTGAAAGAGATAAAGACAAGGCTGGGCATTTCCGGAATATTAAGCAATGCCTACGCCTGGAGCACAAAACCATATATCGACAGCAATGGCACTTCATGGAAGGGCGGCCAGATCGATTTAATAATTGACAGAAGCGATAATGTAATGAATCTTTGTGAAATGAAGTATTCATCCAATGAATTTATCATCGATAAAAATTATGCAGAAACAGTAACGAACCGCATAGAAAATTTCAGGCATAAAGAAAAGTGCCGCAAAGACCTTAGATGTACCTTTGTGACACTTTATGGCGTAAAGCGGAACAAATATAGCAATATTGCAGACAATCAAATCAGGCTTGACGATTTATTTGCCGAAGTGATAGAACCATAATTTTTACTCTGCATTAGATCATGGCAGGCCACCAATTTGGTGTCCTGCCACAAATGTTTTTATTATTTACACCTTCTCTGCAATCAGCATCCCACTCATTACACCGATGAGGCAGAGAACGACGCTCAGGATCATATAAAGGATTGCAAGGCCGGGTTTATTGGACTGAAACAAAGTATAGGATTCCAATGAGAATGTGGAAAATGTCGTAAAGCCGCCGCAGATACCAGTCTTTAAGAACAGGACGGCATTCGCCGGCAGATTTTTCCTGACAGCAAGTCCTGCGATCATGCCTATGGCAAATGCGCCGATTACATTTGTGACCAGTGTCCATATTGGAAATACGCCCTTGGACGGCAGCATGCTGATTGCATACCGTAGCATTGCTCCGACCGCCCCGCCAAGTCCGACAAATAAAAAGCCCATGAAACAACCTCATTTTTTCAGCAATTATTGTTTCTGATGATAAAGTTTAGATAATCCGCTGTCAATTACTTTTTTATTGTTTCGTGGCTGACTATTGTCATTTTATCTTCATATATTTAGCGATAACTCATTATTTCTGCATCCTGTCAATAAATGCCTTGAGTTCATCAGCCATCTCTGTAGCTTCGGAGATGCGAACATGGCCGGGCGTTGCAGAAGCGGTTCTGGAATAGAGAAAATGATGCACCCTGTCTGAAGCGATTTCCTTTACGACTTTGTCGATTGCAGCATCCCACATCAGCGAATGGATCATGATGGCCGTCGTGCAGATGGGTGTCAGGGGGACGGTTCTTCGTGACACCTTTTTTATTAAATCTAACACATCATCTACTCATTGAAAAGGTGTCACGAAGAACCGTCCCCCTGACACCCCCTGACACCCTATATCTGCATAATGGCGAAAAGCTCTGCGATGAAATCTCCCTTCGGCCTCTGCAGCATGAAACCGGAATTCATGAGAATGTCGCCGGACGCCCTGAAAATCTCAATCTTCTGTGCTTCATAATTGGGATCCTGTCCTTCGAACTCTTCACGGTCAAAGCCCTGGAAATTGATGCGGTAAATCTCATAAAAGGCATCTGCATTCAGTCCCTTTAAGTATATTTTCCTGCTTCGCATGCTTGGTCTGAACAGCGTCTCAAATGTAAAAATGACACCTTCCTTTTTTTCCTTTGAAAGAAGCTCCACGGCATCAAAATCCCCGTTCTCACGAAGGGCTGCAATCCTGTAATAGTCACCGTGTAATACAAGTGGCGAAACCACATCGCGGTAAGTGGAAACGAAGCCTGCAATCTCAGATTTCTCAGTTTCCGAAAGTGATGAGATGTCAAGCTCGAAGCCGAAGGTTCCCTGCATTGCAGAAATCGCCCTTGTCGCAAACGGGACATTTCTTCCTGTGATGTCATTCGGTGTCTTGCACACATGCGCGCCCATGGAAGAAACCGGATAAAGAAGCTCAGTTCCTTCATAGGTCCTTGCACGCTCGACCGGGTCCATGTCATCCGAACACCAGATCTGCGGACTATAGAAAAGCATGCCAGGGTCAAAACGCGCACCACCGGATGAGCAGTTTTCGAGCAGAAGATCCGGGTGCTTCCGGATGAGGTGCTCCTGAATTTCATAGAGTCCAAGTACATGCCTGTGGTATAGCTCGCCCTGCCTGTCCTTTGGAAGAAAAGCAGAACCGATATCGGTAATTGACCTGTTCATGTCCCACTTCACATAGGAAAGCTTTCCTTCATCTATGATGGCATCCATCCTGTTTTCAATATAGGTAATGACCTCGATATTTGAAAAATCAAGAAGATACTGGTTGCGTGCCATATTTGGCTCTCTGTTTTTTGTCCTGAGCACCCAGTCCGGATGTTCTTTTAAAAGCACAGAGTCCGGTGACACCATCTCAGGTTCAAACCAGATGCCAAGTTTCATATGAAGCGAGGCTATTTTTGCAGAAAATTCCTTAAGCCCGCATTTTATTTTCTCTTCATTTACATACCAGTCACCGAGCGAGCCCTCATCGGAATTCCTGTTTCCATACCAGCCGTCGTCAATTACTAAAAGATCTATACCTGACCTCGAGGCTTCATTGGCTATCTGAATGAGCTTTTCATCGTCAAAATTAAAATAGGTTGCCTCCCAGTTATTGATTAGCATAGGCCGTGGGCTCTTCACAAGTCCACTTCGGATAAGGTGTTCCCTGTAAAAATCATGGAGCGTCCTCGACATTTTTCCTAGCCCCTCATCAGAGTATGTGCATACCACTTCAGGTGCCTGGAAAAAGTCTCCGCTTTCAAGCCGCCATTTGAAGCAATAAGGATGAATCCCAAGAACCGCACGAAGGGAATTATTTTCATCGACAGTCGTCTTTGAGAGGAAATTTCCGGAATAGACAAGATGCATTAAGTAAACTTCTCCGATGTCATAGTCTGCATTACCTGAAACCAGAATATTCGCAGGCTGGCCGGAATGTGCCGATTCGCCCTTTAAGGATTCAGTCGTAAAAGAACCGTTTGTAATGTCATTTATCTTTATATTTCTCTCTCTTGCCCATGCACCCGGCATCGACAGTACTTTGAAATGTTTTGCTAAATTACTACCTCCCTGGTCAAAGGTGATAGAACCAGACAAAATCCTTGTGAGATATTTGGTCTGGTGGGAGGCATTTTTTACCTTCACGGATCTCGTGATGATGTCGAGATCATTAAAGACAGAATAATATAATGCGACAGCAATTCCCGCATCATCATCTGTGAGCACGATTTCAAGCGTATCCACGATGCTGTCCGGAGCGGTAAAGGAATCCCCATTGTCCCTGAAAACGACAGCATCATCGTACCTTTCTGCCCAGGTGCTCCGTTTTAATTTTTCCCTGCTCTCAAATGAATATGGGAGTCCCTGCAACGCAGGCTTTCCTCTCTTGATCGAATACGTATTATATTTTAAGTCGAGACCGTTCTGGCCATATTCATCCTCGATATCGATGCACGGCTCTTTGAAATCGCCAATGCCGGCGGTCGGAAATTCAAAAGGGAAGCTGTTTAAGAAGCCTGCCTTCTCACCGATGTCAAGGCTCGGGCACTTCGGATTTTCATCAAAGCGCGTAGTCCTTTTTAGTGCGGCGAGGCTCATCGAATCCTCTGATATTATTTTTTTGCCATAATAAATGTGCCCGAGGTAGCCATCAAAAACGCCCATCACATAAGAAGTCGAAGGTGTATCGAGCTTAAAAATGTTTTCCTCTTTAAAATACTTAATCATCCTTTTCTCCCTTATCCGTGCTCTTATTTCCATTTCTTATGAAATCAAGGGTTTCCCTGTCAATAATCTGTGCACCCTGGTTCTGGGCATAATGCCCAGTGCCGGATTTTTCTCTTTCCTCATCCTTCATCTCGTCATAGGTAGTTGGTCCGGCAAGCTCATCGAAAATTTTTCTTAAGATAAAGGAATTAATGATTGCCGTTCCCGAAAATCCAAAGAATATATAAATCCATATGATATGGAATAAAATGCCTAGTTGTCACAGGGACGGTTCTTACTGACAACTTTTTTATTTGCAAGACGCCGTCATGCGCTAAAAATCCCCATATACAAAAACATGGAGAACCATAGTCAAGTCCTCCACTATTATAAATTACATTTGTCTGCTAATTTATTAAAAGTGCATTCTGCAACCGATGCAAAAGTTGTCAATGAGAACCGTCCCTCTGACACCCCGTGATACTTATGGAATCCTTGTCACAAGTGCCTCGCACTTACCGGTAATTGAGTATACCCCGCTGTCTGCGCCGATAAAGAAGCCGTCGCCCTTTTCAAAGTGAAGCCTCTCTCCGCCGCATTCGATTTCTCCTTCACCTTCGCAGAAAAGCACATGAAGGAAGGATTTTTCATCTACGACGCCGGAAATCGTCTTGTAATTTTCACCATCGAGATAAATTTTGTCTACAGAGAAATAATCACAGATTCCGATATGTGGATCAGCCGACGGGATATTCTTTACAGGCTCTCTCTTTGTGACATCTAAAGCCTTTGCGATATGAAGCTCTCTCGGCTTTCCGTTCTTGTCGATTCGGCCGTAGTCGTAAATCCTGTAAGTAATGTTTGAATTCTGCTGGATCTCGGCAATCGTAATACCCTTGCCAATCGCATGAAGCGTACCGGAAGGAATAAAGTAGGTCTCGCCCTTCTTTACATAAGCCTTGTGGAGGACTTCCTCGAGCGTATTATTCTTTATTCTCTCTTCAAATTCATTTCCGGCAATCTCATGCTCGAAACCATAGTATAGGAATGCACCCGGCTCGGCATCGACGATGTACCACATCTCGGTCTTGCCATATTCGCCTTCGTGCTCCATTGCATATTTATTGTCAGGATGAACCTGAATGGAAAGCGGCTTCTTTGCATCGATGAACTTTATGAGAATTGGGAAATCCTCAAATTTCCTGCAGTTTGTGCCGAGAATCTGGCTTCCGAGCTTCCCTATATAATCCGGAAGTGTGAGCCCTTTTTCTTCTCCTGATGCTATTTTGCTCGGATTGTCCGGGTAGCACGAAAGCTCCCATGTCTCGGCAAGCATATCGCCAGCATAATTTTTGTGAAATTCATCTACTAATTTGTGACCGCCCCAGAGATAATCCCTGTAACCAGGCTCAAGCTTAACAATTGACATTATCTGATTCCTATTTCTGTGTCTGATTCTCTTACCACGCTGTGCATTTTAATGTAGTCAACGATGTCGTCGAGCTTCGTAAATGCAAGTGCGACATATGAATCAGCTGCTCCATAATAAATCGCAATTCTTCCTGTAGCACTGTCATGAATCGTGGCACATGGGAAGGTAACGTTCGGTACGAAGCCTCTTTCCTCATACCACTCCTCAGGAGTGAGAAGGAAGTTTTCACAACGATACAATACTTTCGATGGCTCGTCAATGTCGAGGATGGCACCGCCGATTGAATATACGAAACCATTGCAGGTCCCTGTAACACCATGATAGAAAGGAGGAGATAAGCTTCTGAAAAAAACCATGTAATCCGGCTGTTTAAGATGCAGCCCTTATCATAATTATTATCGACATTTCCATTGAAATCCTTGTAGCCATAGAAGCCGCCGTATTCATCATCACGGAGCGCTTCCCAGAATGGAATAATGTCCAGTACTAAGTGATTTTTGACTTCGTTCTTGAAAATCTGCTTTATCATAATTAACCTTTCACTGCACCAGCAGCAATTCCGTTGTAAATCTGCTTCTGGCATACAATGAAGATGAGAAGAATCGGAATGAATGAAATGATAACACCAGCGCAGATCAGATTGTATCTGTTACCTAAAGGTCCGGTGAAGGTATAAAGCGATGTAGATACAGTACAGAGCTTCTGCTTATCCTGTAAGTACAGCTGTGCACAGTAGTATTCGTTGTATGTTCCAACACCTTTAAGTATACATACTGTAACTATAGCTGGTTTCAGGAGAGGAAGCAATATCTTCCAGTAAATTGTCCAATAACTTGCGCCATCAATAATTGCCGACTCATCCAGCGAAACAGGGATGTTTTCAAAATACTGTATGAAGATGTAGATTGAAATGACATCTGTGCCGCACATCATGATGATGTAACCATATAGCGTATTTACGAAATGAAGCTTTACCATGATCTCATATACTGCGACCTGCATAGCAACTGCAGGAAGGAGAGATGCAAAGTAGAATGCTGAACGGATAATCTTATTTCCTGGGAATTTGAAGCGGTTCAGTACATAGGCAAGCTGTGAGCCGATGATGATTGAAACACCAAGTACGCAGACAACGATGATAAAGGAATTAAGGAATGCCCTTCCCATGTTTGCCTTTTCCCAGGCTCTTGCAAAGTTCGAGAAATTGAACCATGTAGCAGGCGGTGTCATAACGCTTGTGCTCTGGTATTCCGCATCTGTCTTGAATGCTGTGATTACGACTGAGGCAATTGGCAGCACTGCAAGGAATTGGAAGGATGATGTACCAGAACTTCTGGAAGCCGTTTGCGCCATCGAGGTCTGCTGCTTCATAGAGGCTGTCATCGACTGACATAATCGCGCCGATGAAGAGAACCATATTCTGTCCTAAGTATCTCCAGATGGATGAATATACAAGCGACCAGTTGTTTATGTTCTTATCCTTCAGCCAGTATGGAAGATTTTCAAGCTTGAAGCCAAATGCCTGAAGTACGGAATCGAGAACGAAGCCTCTTGTGTAGAAGAACTGGAAGATAAATCCAATTGCAATACCATTAATTAAATATGGGAAAAAGATTAATCCTCTCCAGAGACCCTTTGCCCTGATTTTCATACTTAATATGGTAGCCAGGTACAGGGCCAAAAATACCTGTACCACAGCGCCAACCATATAGTAGAGGGAAAGGATGAGAGAACCAACTATATCCTTTCTATGGAAGAGTTCAATGTAGTTTTGAAGTCCTACAAACTTTCTGGTGCCGATATATCTCATTCTGAAGAAGCTGAATCCGATCATTTCTCCGAATGGAAGATATGTGAATATAAAGAGTAATATTAATGGAATGATACTGAATGCCAGTATTATTAATACCTGGTTTTTCCGCCTGATTTTTGATTTGGTCTCCATCTGACATTTCCTTTCTGACTAATGAAGTTTTTCTTTCAAACCAGCGCTATGGTTTTGGGGAATTGGCTGCAGCCGTTTTGGGGCGGCGGCAGCCTGAGCCTGGCAGTTGATACCGAACTGATAATCAGGACCTGATGAAGCATACATCTTGCCATCAACTGTGATAGGGAATGGCATATAGCCGATGTCATCAGCATTGTCGCCAGCACCCTGCATCTGAGGAACTGCCCATGCGCCTAATGTCCAGCCTGCTGCATAGTTTGTGTAAAGCGGAATTGCATCTGTATTGTCCTTGATCTTCTGAAGATCTGCGATGAATTCATCTGGTGTCGTAGGAAGTGCATCGATTCCTGCATCCTTGAATACTCTCTTGTTGTAAACAATACCCTGTGCATTTGCTGTACAAGGAATACCATAGGTCTCACCCTGGTATGTCCATGTATTGATGTACTTTGCTTCCTTTGAAACATCATCCTTGGTACCATAAGGTGTGAAGTATGTTGAAAGATCTTCCTTTGCAACTGCAGGAATCATCATGATATCGCCCCAGTCTTCACCACCCTGAAGTCTCAGGAGTGAATCCTCAGCATAATCTGTGATGCCTTCAACGTTTACTTCGATGTCAGGATACATCTTGTTGAACTCTGCAATGTACTGCTTGTAGCTTGTACCAGCATAGTCATCTTCAAGCATATCTGTTCTGTTTGTGAGAAGCTTGATTGATGTCTTGATGTCTGTTCCTGTCGTGCCAAGCTCAATGTCCTTGTACTGAAGAACGCCTGAAGCACTTGCATTGCTGTCAGAGCTCTCTGTCTTTGTGGAGTCTGATGATCCCCCATCGCTTGCTGCATCACCTGTGCTGCCCGTCGTGCCGCCACATGTTGCAAGCGAAATGGCCATGGCACCTGTCAGTGCGAGTGTCATGGCTTTGTTAATAACCCTCTTACTCATATTTACTTTACCTTCCTTTCTTTGATTCCCCGGCTCCTTAAGCCCCTCGTAAGGCTTCCTGCCAGGTGAATTTTTAAGTGGATTTTAAGTTAACTGATTAATTATCATTATATTTATTTTTACTTTGGTGTCAGCAATTTTAACTTAATAAAATTAACTTTGTAAGAAATATCTATATTTTTCCTTTGGGTTTTGTGCATATTTCACCAAATGGTGTGGAAACTATTTTAGTAAATTCCGTTTTCTTTCGTTTTTATCGGCAAAATGCGGATTATTATTGGTATTTTGCCTGTTTGCTTGATTAATTTTTACTTAAATTAAATGTGGAAATCTGTCTGGATATTTTCTTAAATTACATTAAAATAGCCGGGGTTATTTAACCCCGGCCATATTAAATACTATATTTTTCACGCTGATCTTCTGACAATGATCTGACCGCCCAGTACGAATTTTCCTGTAAGATACGAGCTGTCACTTATTTTATTAAGCATGATGTGGATTGCACGCTTTGCCATAAGCTCTGAAGAGATGGCGTAGGTCGTGAGGAATTCATCATGGCCGCCCATAATATAATTATCGAAACCGGCGACTGCAATGTCTTCCGGCACCTTCAGCCCATCATTCTGGAATCTTTTCACCAGCGAAATCGCTGCGACATCGCAGTTGCAGAAAAACGCATCCGGAATATCATCATAGTCTATCTTCCATTCGTCAGGTGAAAATATGCGGCCTGTTTCATCGCGGTCCGGGATATTCCATTTCCATACAGGCTTTGCATGATGAATGATGCTGGACTTCATGAAGCCTAAAAACCTGTCATCAATACTGTCTGTTTCATCAAGCTTACCGACATAGCCTATTTTTTTGTAGCCTTTTTCAAAGAGATAGTTCGTCATCTGAAGGCCGCCTAAAATATTGTCGGTCATCACGGAATCGAAGGTCGAATCACCCGAGTCCGCATCCAGGAAAATAATCGGTATAGCCACATTTTCCTTTAGAAACTCCCTGTAATTCCTGTAAAACGTACCCATTATGATGAGTCCGTCAATACGGCTGTCTTCAACGAGCTTTGGAAGGGCTAAATTCTGTTCCGTTTCTTCAGTTATCACTTCAATATATGCGGAAGCATTTTTGCTGATTGCCTCTCCGGAAAGCACCTGGTAAAGATTCCAGTAAAAGGACTGTTCTGCTCGCACATAGCGTTCCTCAACGATGACACCGATCGAAACGGCCTGTTCGGGAATTTCACGAAATTCCCTCTCGTAACCCATCTCATCTGCAAGGCTTTCTATTTTCTCCCTTAATGAATCGGATACACCGCTTTTCCCGCTGAGTGCCTTTGAGACAGTGACCGTGCTGACGCCGAGCCTGTCAGCAATATCTGCCATTTTTACTTTTTTACCCATATTATTCCTCATTCATATTCTTTACAGAATCCCTGATGACCATATATCCTGGAAGATGGATCCTGATAAAATTGTTTACCGGAACAGTTCCAACGATTTTCTGCCGAAGTATCTTTACAGAGTCGGATGCCATCCTGTCCATCGGTACATGAAAGGTCGTCAAATGCCTGCCGAACGGATTTCCGAAAAGGAAATCATCATACGAAGAGACCGAAACATCCTCCGGCACCTTCAGTCCTTTCGCGCAGAGTTCATTATATAGTATCCCCGCAGAACAATCACCGCTGCATGCAAATGCGGTAGGCATTTCCTTCGGAAGCTTCAGTGCTGCCCTGCCAAGGTCGCTGGTCCTATCGTTTAATATCCATTCTTCTCTCATCGGAATCCCAGCCTCTTTTAAGGCATCCTCGTAACCCATGAGCCTTTCACGGAAATTCCCGTTTTCAGAAGTGTCCCCGACAAATGCAATATCCCTGTGTCCATTGTCAATCAGGTATTTTGTCGTCAGGTACATGCCGCCTTCATTGTCCGAAAGAACTGAATCGCAGCTCAATGATGGATTATAATAGTCGAGCGTAAGTACCGGAACCTTTGAATAATTAATGATGTTCCTGATGAAATCGACATTCATTTTTCCAAGGATAATGATGGCATTATTCTTCCCGGATGTAACGCATTTTGGAAGCTGCCCCGGCTTCATATTTTCCTCGTCTATGATTTCGATCATAGTGAATGCATTGTAGCTTGAAGCTTTTTTGACGATCTGCTGATAGATTTCCCAGTAAAATGAAGTCCCCACTGAAATAAAAAATTTGGAAACGACCACCCCTATGGCCAGGCTCTCAATATAATCAGTATTTCTAATGATAAGCTTAGGTTCCGGATTTTCTTTCTTTACCGGATACCCCATTGCCTTTGCTTTTTCTGTGATCTGAGCCCGAAGTTCTGGTGACATCCCCGTTTTGCCATTCAGGGCATTTGAAACAGTAACCGTACTGGTGCCAACCGCTTCAGCGATATCCTGAAGCCGCACCTTCTTTCGTCTTTCAGCCATTTTAACCCCCGTTCATAAAAAATAACTAAAATTAACTTTATATTAATATTAATTTAGCTTTTCGTCAATATTAAAATGATTAATTTTCACGAAACCCCATGCGAAATTTTTATAGCTGTATCACAGAGTAAGCCAAGCATCAAGGAAACGGCCCTTTTATTAAAAAACAAGAGCCCGGGTTTTCCCGGACTCTTAAAATAGAAAAGTGTTATGAAGGAGAAAAGAGTTAGTAAGTTAAGCAAATAAGTATTACTGTTTTTCAGTAAGCGTAACATCTACCTGCGTAGTATTGTAATTGTCTGAATATTTGGCTACGGTAAGTTTCACGGTATCACCAGGATTGTAATTCTGAAGGTAGCTTGACAACTCTTCCATAGAGGAAATCGAATTTCCATTGATGGCAGTGACGACATCCTTCTTTTCGATGCCGGCCTTTTCTGCACCTGAACCGGACATTACCTTTGCGACATAAACCCCCTCAGGCATATTGTAGGTACTTGATGCACTAAGCGAAATGTCGACTCCTGCTATTCCGATGTAGGCAGTCTGTGCACTGTTGCCAGATGATGCTTCCTGCGTGTCTGATGAAACTGACTGGCCATTCATCAGGTCCTCAATAATGGACTCGGCATTTGAAATCGGGATCGCATAGCCAAGACCCTCGGCATTTGTGTTGACATATTTTGCAGAAACAATACCGATGACTTCACCATTCATATTGAGAAGTGCGCCGCCGGAATTGCCAGGGTTTACTGCGGCATCAGTCTGCATTAATTTGTTTGAAATAGTCGTTCCATCATCTGCCTGGATGGAAACCTCACGGTTCAGGGCACTGATGACACCTGTAGTGACTGACTGGCCATAACCCATCGCATTACCAATGACTACTGCAGAATCGCCGACCTTTACCTTTGTGGAATCACCTATCGTGGCGACCTTAATCGTGCTGAGTGTCGTGTCTGAAAGGTCTGAAAGCTTTACCTTTACGACTGCAAGATCTGAACTTTCGTCAGCGCCCTGGACCTCGCCTTCTACAGCGCTGTCATCTGAAAATGTAATCGTGATCTTCTGGCTGTTTGATATGACGTGGTTGTTTGTAGCTATATAAATATAATCCCCATCTTCGGCGATTATGATGCCTGAACCTGCAGAGACTGTCGGTACAGAATAGGTCTCATTGAAGAAGCTTCTGTATTCTGTAAGCGATGCATTCGTAACCTGGACGATGGAAGGCATAACGTTTGTCACAATATCTGAAACATTATTGACAGTCGTAGCTGTAGATGTCTTCGTCGCATCGATCTTGCCAGAGCTCTTTGTAAGTGTCTTATGCGTGTCTGAACTGTCGCTGCTGCCGTCTGAAGAATCCGTAGTCGTCACTGTCGATGCAGTATCCTTTCCTAATATCTTCTCAGAAACATAGGATGTGCCCTGGAACATCAGCGCTGCTACAAGACCGAATACCAATGCGATTGCAACAGCCGTGCCGAATTTCTTTGCCATAGGATGCGGCTTTTTTGTCTTCGGCTTTTTTTGCTTTCCTCCGGAATATGGCGTATAGGCAGCATTGGCATTGTACCTGCTGCCATTCATGCCGTTTCCATTCATCTGGCTTCCGTATGGATTTGAATTCTGTCCATAGGCATTATTGTTCTGCGATGCACCATATGGACTGCCAGTACCCTGGCCATTTGAATTATTGTATCTGTTCTGACCATAATTCCCAGAACCGAAATCATCAAAATTATCCATAAAACATCTTCCTTTCCCGAAAAATGTACTTCTGTTTCATTTACAGCCGTAATATTACAGGAAATATGTGATAGAAGTGTGTTTTGAAATTGATATAACTGTGATTATTTTTTCTTATTTCTGTGACAGTACTTTGTACAATTTATTGCCAAACCGGGTACATTTTGTGAAACCGCTGTTTCTATACACATAAAAAAACTCCAGTCTAATGATTCATTAAACTGGAGATCATTCTCTGGTGGCAGCCACGTTTATTCTCGCGAAGCCACGAGCAAAGTGGATATGCTTGCATATACATTTTGCGACGGCCGCGGGGTCAAATACCCCATAGACTGCTGCGGGGTATTTGACACTGTCCCATATTTTACCACCAGATTGTCAATTAATATTACTTTGAAAGATCTACTTTTCTTACGGCATCCCTTACGGCAAGAACCCTCGACGGCGAAACCGAAAGCTCGTCAACGCCCATTCTGAGGAAGGTCTCTGTGAGTTCTGTATCTGCGCCAAGCTCGCCGCAGATGCCTACCCATGCGCCGCCCTTGTGGCCGTTTTCAATAGTCATCTGGATGGCTTTCAGCACGGCAGGGCTATGCGGATCTGCAAAGTCTGTGAGATTCGGGTTCTGCCTGTCGCATGCTAATGTATACTGCGTGAGGTCATTTGTTCCGATTGAGAAGAAATCGACTTCCTTTGCAAGTTCGAAACTCTCGAAGACTGCGGCCGGTGTTTCTACCATAATGCCGAGGTCTACATCGCCATATTCAATGCCTTCGCTGTCAAGTTCTGCCTTTACTTCTTCGACGATCTTCTTTATCTGACGGACTTCATCGACCGAGGTAATCATAGGGAACATAATTCCGACAGAACCGAAATAGCTTGCCCTGTAAATGGCACGGAGCTGTGTCTTGAAAATTTCCGGACGCTTCAGGCAGATACGGATTGCCCTGAAGCCAAGTGCCGGATTTTCTTCTTTATCAAGATTAAAATAATCACACTGCTTGTCGGCACCGATGTCAAGCGTTCTGATGATGACGTCCTTTCCAGCCATCATCTGTACGACCTTCTTATATGCCTCGTACTGCTCATCCTCTGTAGGATAGGTGTCACTTTCAAGATAAAGAAACTCTGACCTGAAAAGACCGATTCCGCCTGCATCATTATCGAGAACAGAGCCGATATCTTTCGGTCCTGCGATATTTGCATAGACATTGATCTCGTGACCATCGAGCGTCACATTCTTCTGTCCCTTGAGGCTCTGGAGGAGCTGCTTCTTCTGGTCATCCTCTTCTTTCTGTGCCTGGTACTTTACAATGGTATCATCATCAGGCTCTACAATGAGGATGCCCTTATAGCCATCAACGATTCCCATCTTGCCATTTACTGTCGATGCATCGTAATCAACAGTAATCAGGGACGGAATCCCCATCATCCTGGCAAGGATGGAGGTATGTGAATTCATCGAGCCGTGGCGGGTTACAAAGGAAAGAATCTTTGACTTATCAAACTGGACTGTCTCAGAAGGAGCAAGATCATCTGCAAGGAGAATGACCGGCTCATCTGAATCAAGACCATTTGCGGAAACGCCCTGAAGAATGGAAATGACCCTGTTTGAAACATCTTTGACATCGGCGGCTCTTGCTCGCATGTAGTCGTCATCCATTGCAGCAAGCATTTCAGCATAATTATCACCTGTCGTTGCAACCGCAAATTCTGCATTGATGCCTTCATTTGCAATCATGGAATAAACAGAATCAAGATAGCCCGGGTCCTCAAGGAACATCCTGTGTGCCTCAAAAATTGCTGCACTTGTCTCGCCGACTTCCTTCATTGCCTTCTCATAAAGTCCATTGAGCTGCTCCTTTGCCAGATCTTTGGCGTCATCGAACCGCTTCTTCTCGGCTTCCTTATCCTCGATTCTGGTTCTTCGGATGATGCTTTCGCCCTTGCTGAAAACATAGATTTTTCCAATAGCAACGCCTGAAAATGCGCTCTTTCCCTGATATTCCGTCATTTTTCCTCTCCTTTTTATTTTATCATGCGCCTCTCATCTAAAAGCGCCACTTACAATTCTTATTTTGTATGCGATGCTGCATACAGATCATCAGACAGTGCATTCTGACATGCACTGCCTGAAAAATTATCAAAGGTTTGCTTTTAAGAATGCTTCAAGCTCAGCTGCAGCTTCGTCTTCCTTGTCACCGGAAACCTTTACTGTGATCTCCTGGCCCTGCTTTACGCCGAGGGACATAATGCCAAGGATTCCCTTTGCGTTAACTTCCTTGCCATCCTTTGCGATCTTGATGTCGCATGGATAGGATGCGCAGGCCTTGACAAACTGGCCGGCTGGTCTTGCGTGGATGCCTTCTGGATCTGTGATTGTGTACGTAAATTCTTTCATTTTTGCCTCCTAAATATTACATTTCATCAGCATTCTTCTTTAAGATGCCAAGTAAGAAACAGGTTACAAGTGAACCGATTAACCAGGCTAGTAAATAGAAGCCTGCATGACCTACGGTTGCGAATACGAAGACACCGCCGTGAGGAGCCATGAGTGTGCATCCGAAAGCTGCTGAAATCAGTCCTGCGACAGCTGCGCCTGCGAAAGTTGCAGGGATGACGTGGCCTGGATCTGCTGCTGCGAATGGGATTGCACCTTCAGTAATGAAGGATGCGCCCATGACAAGGTTCGAAACCCATGTATCTCTTTCAGCCTTTGTGAACTTCTTCGGGAAGATGCGTGTTGCAAGTGCGATACCTACTGGAGGAACCATGCCGCCGACCATAACTGCTGCCATTGCGATGTAGCAAGCCTGAACCTTAGGATCTGTTGTGCTTGCACCGTCCTTTAAGTAATCAGCTGCCTGTGAAAGCATGCCTGTACCAAATACGTAAGCTGCCTTGTTGATAGGACCGCCCATATCTACTGCCATCATGCCGCCGAGGATAAGACCTAAGAGCCAGATCAGTCCTGAATTTGCAAGGCCTGTAAGCATTGCTGAAAGGCCAGTATTAATAAGTCCGATCAGAGGGTTGAAGATGAAGACCATCAGAACAGCTACGAGGAATGAACCTACTACTGGGTAAATAAGCATCGGCCTGATGCCGTCAAGTGACTTTGGCATGCCCTCTGTAATCTTTTCAAGCCAGAGTACTAAGTAGCCTGCAACAAAGCCGATGACGATACCACCAAGGAAACCGGAAACGGTATTGCCACTGTGGGTAAATCCGAAATTGTCAATAAACTGCATGAAGCCGCCCAGAGGACTTGCTCCATCCTGGCCCCATACGAAGTCGCTGGCAAGTGCATTACCATTTGATGCAAGAAGACCGCCAAGGAAACCTACTGCAAGTCCGGGCTTGTCTGCGATGGAGTATGCGATGTAGCCTGCAAGTACAGGAACCATCATGCCCATTGCAAGGCCACCGACATACTTAAAGAAGGATGAAAGCGGAAGCATGTTACCAAAGTTGCTGCCGCCTGTAGCGCCATAGCCTGCAATTGTATCAATCAGGAATGCGATGGCAACTAAGATACCGCCGCCAATGACGAATGGAAGCATGTGGCCGACGCCGCTCATGAGATGTGTATAAATCTGATGTCCGACTGAGCCGCCACTTGATTTTTCTTCGCCCTTCTCACCCTTGTTTGCTGAATGGTAAACCGGAGCGTCGCCCTTGTCTGCCTTTGTCACAAGCTCTTCAGCCTTGTGAATACCATCGGCAACAGAAGCATTGATGAGCTTCTTGCCATCAAAACGGTCCATCGGAACCTTAGCATCAGCTGCAATGACAATGGCCTTTGCATTCTTGATCTCATCATCCGTAAGGACATTCTTTGCTCCGCCTGAGCCTCTGGTCTCTACCTTAACCTTGATGCCAAGCTTCTCGCCGGCCTTCTGGATAGCCTCAGCAGCCATATAGGTGTGGGCAATTCCGTTCGGGCAGGAGGTAACAGCAAGAATTGCTGCGCCTGCGTCCTGGCCTGCTTTTGCAATTTCCTCTTCCTTCTTGTCTGCCTCTGCCTCGTCGATGACGGAAAGGAATTCTTCCTTTGTCTTTGCGTTCTTCAGAGCAGAAACGAAATCCGGATTCATAAGTAATTCGGAAAGCCTTGACAGAACCTCCAGATGGACATTGTCCTCTGTATTTGGTGCTGCAATAAGGAAAATAAGGTTTGCCGGCTCACCATCAAGTGAGTCGTAATCTACTCCGTCCGGAAGTACCATTGCGGCAAGTCCCGGCTTTGAAACTGAATCAGACTTGCAGTGAGGAATTGCGATACCATCGCCGATTCCTGTCGTGGATTCTTCCTCACGGGCGAATACGCCCTTCTCGTAAGTATCGCGGTCATTGATATTGCCCTGCTTTACCATGAGGTCAACCATCTTCTTGATGACCTCTTCCTTACTTTTAGCTTCGCCCTTTAATTCGATGGACTCGGCTGAAAGCAGATCTCTTACTCTCATAAATTCCCCTTTCGTGATCTAAACTGCTGCCCCTCAAAGCAGATTTTTGATCCAGTACTATTTTGTATTCATCTTTCATCATTGAAAGATATTATATGTAGAAGTCCCTGGCTTCTAAATATCATTATTGTCTTGCCGTGATATTGCTTTCCCCGGCATTACTTTCCGGCGCCGCCCGGCTTTCCGCCTGACGTCAGAATGTCTCTCTGCCAATTTTCTTAAGAAGGAAATTAACCCCATCTTTTGTAGCAAGGAAATCAGAATATGCTGAGGCAGATCCTGTGCAGAGACCTTCATAGAAGGCTTTCTCATAATCGCCTGTGCGGAGGTATCCATCGACAAAACCTGCTACCATTGAATCGCCAGCGCCGACGGTATTCTTTACTTCGCCGCCAGGCGTATCAGCCTGATAAACCGTGCCATCCTCTGCCACAAGAAGTGCGCCATTATTTCCCATGGAAACGAGTACGTTTACTGCACCAGCTTCCTGCATCTTCTTTGCATAAGGAATCGTCTCTTCCTTTGTCGTGAGCTTTACGCCGTAGATTTCGCCAAGCTCGTGATTGTTCGGCTTTACCATGAATGGATGGAACTTCAGCACATTTGTAAGAAGATCTCTCGTCGCATCAACTACGATCCTGATGCCGCGGCCTTCGAGGTGCTCCATGATGTCCTCGTACATTGTTCCTGGCATTACCGAAGGAATGCTTCCTGAAATAATAAGTGTATCGCCGGAAACTAATTTATCGAGCTTGTCATAAAGGAGTCGTATGTCCTTATCTTTTATGGCTGGTCCCATGCCGTTTACTTCTGTCTCTTCATGGCTTCTCAGCTTCACATTAATTCTTGAAATACCCTCGTCAACAGGAATGAAATCGCTGTGTACGTTCTGCTCATCGAGGAGCCTTTCGATTTCCTTTCCCGTAAAACCTGCCATGAAGCCAAGCGCAACAGAATCTGTGCCGAGATTCTTCAGAACTATTGAAACATTAATACCCTTGCCGCCTGGAAACATGAACTCTTCACTTGTTCTATTTACTTCGCCGATTTTCAGGTCATCGACCGTAATGATGTAGTCAAGTGATGGATTGAATGTGACTGTGTAGATCATGCTTTCACCTCTCTAATGTTTTTCATGCCTTTATATTTCTTTTTTATTTCATCTGTAATAATGACTGCATCGTCGAATGACCCAAAGGAAACTGAGGACACTCTGTCGAATTTTGAAGAATCCGCAATGACGAATGATTCAAGTGAGCGTCCCATTGCACTCTTCTTCACTGCCGCTTCCTTCATCTCCGGTGTCATAAAACCGCGCTCCTTCGTGATGCCATTTGCTCCGAAAAAGCCTTTTGTGAAATTGTACTTTTCAAGGGAAGATAATGTTTCCTCTCCGACAATGGCCTCGGTCTTTGCTTTGAATTCACCGCCAAGTACGAAAACCTTCATGCCCTTCTGGGCTAAGACCTTTGCCTGTGAAAGACCGTTTGTAACAAAATGGGCCGAGCAGTTTTCAAGCTCCCTGCAAAGTAATTCAGTAGTGGTACCAGCATCAATGTATACGAAATCATCATCAGTAATAAGAGAAGCTGCATAGGCTGCAATCAAGCGCTTTGCTGCGACATTCTGTGCTTCCCTTATGTCTACGCCAAAATCCTGTGAAACTAACCCATTCTCATTTGAGACTGCACCGCCTCTGACCTTAAGAAGTCTTCCTTTCCGGTCAAGTTCGGTCAAATCCCGTCGAATGGTGGATTCTGAAATACCAAGTGAAACCTTCAGTTCCTGCACTGTGACAGTACCGCTCATATTCACTTCATTTAAGATTCTTGAAAACCGCTCTTCCTGTATCAAAATATAACCCCTTGTTTTAAATTGATTTAAACTTTTTTACAGATTTCAAATCGCTAATTCTGCTAGAAAAGCATCCCCATTTCTTTGCTTTTCAATCAATTTCGTTCAACAGTTGTCATTATATTCTCATATTCGGTCAATTTCAATTATTTTCGGTCAAAAATAGTCAACAAAAATGCCGGATGAAATTTGTTTAAATTTCACCCGGCTTTATTTTTATTATGTCGAAAGCTGATATTCATACCAAGGATCAAATACCTGCGAACTTTCACAGAACCAAAGATTAATATTCAACCGTCATCAGCGCAAGTCCGTCAGCAGGAGCTGTAGGGCTTGCCACCTTTCTGTCCTTTGCCTCAAGAATCTCCTGAACTCTTTCCGGCGGAATCTTCCCAAGACCTACATCAATAAGTGTCCCGACTATGATTCGAACCATGTGCTGAAGAAAACCGTCAGCGCTGATGTCGACATAAACATAGCCCTTGCTTCGCCTGATTGTAAGTTCATCAACAGTCCTGACTGTAGATTTCTTCATGTGGGGATTTCCACAGAAGCTCTTGAAGTCGTGCTCGCCAAGAAGATATTTTGCACCCTCATTCATGAGGTCTACATCAAGGACATCTTCTGTCGAGCCAGGCTTATTAAGCGCCACGTCAAGCCTAGTATAATATTTTCTATTGAATACAGGCTTTACCGGTCCGTCAAAAATGGTATATTTGTAGCTCCTTCGCTTCGCATTATATCTCGCATGGAACCTGTCTGAAACCGGACGGACTGCGATCACCGCAATGTCATCCGGGAGGAATTTGTTCATGTAGTCGCGGATCTTGATGGCATCCATATTCGTTTCCAGATGGACATTTGCAATCATCGCCCTCGCATGAACGCCAGCATCCGTACGGCCTGCACCGATAACCTCCGGCTTTGGATCCATATCCGGACACATTTTTGCAAGCACGTCTTCAAGCTTGCCCTGAATTGTGTCCTTATTTGGCTGCCGCTCCCAGCCGTAATAACGCGTGCCGTCGAATTCTATCTTCAATTTAAAATTTGTCATTGCTCACTCCATATTTTCATTTTCTGCCTGCCGCCACATTATCATTCAAAATAGAAATGTGACATTTGCACCAGATGGTATTGTATGGGTATTTTTACATAATTTCAAGAAAAAATAAGCGCAAAAATACCACATACCTTTAATGATATGTGGTATTCATAATTTCTTTTGTAATGATTAGTTCTTCATAGCGTTCATGAGTGCCGTAAAAGCTTCCTGATCAGCAGGCTTCCTTGTCGTCTTGATTGTGACTATTGGCTCTGCAAGTGTGATGTTCTTCATCTTCTCAAAGTGTTCCTTCATCTTCTTGCCGGCTGACGGAGCCCATGAGCCGTTTTCGATGAGACCGACCTTCCTGTTCTGGTAGTTCTTGATCTCGAGGTGATAAATGAAATCCTCTGCTGCAGGGTAGATGCTCGCATCGTATGTAATAGAGGTAAGAATCATTCTGTCATATTCAAAAGCCTTCTCAACTGCATAACTTACGTCATTTCTCGTAAGGTCGAAAGGAACGACCGTCTCGCCGGCTTCCTTAAGCTCCTCTGCGAAGCGGAGAACCTCTGCCTTTGTATGGCCGTGCGCTGATGCATAAGGCATGAAGATGGCAGATTCTTCTGGCTCGTATGAAGCCCATACCTGATATTTCCCAATGTAGAAGCCAAGGTCTTCTGTAAGAACCGGTCCGTGAAGCGGAGCAATCTTTGCAATATCAAGGCCTGCTGCCTTGTTCAGAAGCTGAAGAACCTGTGCGCCATATTTTCCAACGATATTGAGGTAATATCTTCTGGCCTCTTCAAGCCAGTCATCCTCTGTCCACTTGTCGTGAAGGGAAAGTGCACCGAAGCATCCGAAACCGTCAGCTGCAAAAAGCACCTTTTCCTTCTCTTCGTAGGTAACCATGACCTCTGGCCAGTGAACCATAGGAGCCATTACGAAATGAAGCTTGTCCTTTCCAAGATCGAGGACATCGCCTTCCTTCATGGCAAGCATCCTGTCTGAATAGTCCTTGTCAAAGAACTGTGGAAGCATAGCCTTCGTCTTCACCGAGCCTACAAGCTGCATGTCAGGATACTTGTCAGCAAGTGCTGCAATATTAGCAGAATGATCCGGCTCAAGATGCTGTACGACAAGGTAATCCGGGGTCTTTCCGTCAAGGGCTGCCTCGATTTTCTTCAGCCACTCATCTCCTGCGCGCTTGTCAACTGTATCCATGACAACGATCTTCTCATCAAAGATAATGTATGAATTATAGGAAACGCCTGTAGGAATTGGATACTGACCTTCGAAAAGGTCGAGCGTCGTGTCATCGCAGCCTACATATTTAATTCTGTCTGAAATATCCATTTTTGTCCTTTCTTAATGGTCCATCAATTAAAGGTCCTTCTTCCAAAGGCCGTGAAGGTTGCAGTAAGCATAAGCTGTCTTTGCTGTCTCGCCATCTGCAAGTGCGAATACTGCTTCAGGCTTATCAGAAGGTGTAAGTTTCTTTATAGTAACACCCTGATTTGTCTCAAGTGCGATGAATTCGATGTAATGTGCGTCTGTCATAGGATGCTCAACTTCGCCAACCTTTACAGTTACTACAAATCCATCAACTGAAACTGCAGGTACATGCTTCTCAACAGCAGCATCAACCTCACCAGGAACGAGCTCCTTCATTGGCTTGCCGCAGCATGCTGGATTGCATCCTACTTCATTAAGCTTTGCAACAATGTTTCCACACATCTCACACTTAAAAAATTTCATAATATTAACCTCCAAAACCAAAATCTGATATTAACTCTGCGGCATGAGAATTCTGCCACTGATATAAAATTATAGCACGAAATTTAATCTATAGCCATAAGTTAACAGAATTTTTATATTTACTGTTTATCCATGCCATAGCAAATCAAATGCTGCCTCGCATGCTCAGCCCACATACATTCCCATCAGCACCAGGCCAAGACAAAAAAGCCCAAAAATTATTAAATGAATCTCTTCCTCATGCATAACCTTCCTCCTGCCATAAAACCACATTGACTTCATCGGTATACGCAAAATTACTGCTTTACTGCTATTCAGACACCAGTTAAAAACTCAACCTGAAATCCTGTCCGCTTTAATCTTATATTTCCAGTATTCCTTTGTATCATCCCCGGCCCATGCTGTCAGATGCCGCACAAAATTTTCCCTCGTATTTTCTGAAGAAACCCAGATTTCATCTGCATAAACCATCCCCGGAGTTGAAACATAATAGCTCATATTCAGGCAGTCATTTCTGTCCTCTTCAGTAAAATAACCTATTTCAAAAGGTTCTATAAAAATAAGCTTTTTACAGTAAGGTATCAGATTTTTAGCATAAAACTGCGGCGGTATCGAAAGTGCAGGATTCTCATCATCGTATGGATCCTCAATGAAAATATCGTCAAAATAAAAGCCCTCAAATGAAAAGTTAATCATCTCATAATCATTCTCGGTTAAGCCGGCTTCACTTCCCGAATACTGGCTTTCTGCCTCTGTATACCTCTTTTCATCTGTTACGATTTCCCCATATGGATCTTTAAATAATACCGGCACCGTCAATGCATAGACATCTGCATCATCCATTCCGGAATAGCGTTCGTAGACCCTGGAGAAATTTACATCTTCAGTCCCTCCGGTTGTGATAAAAAGCACCTGTTTCTTATGGTTTGCTGCTTCAGCATCTTCATCACAGCCCTGACGCATGCGCTCTTCCGTCATCTTCCGGTCGAATTTGAATTCTGGAAGGTCAAAATCAAGAACTTTCTTCAGATTCTCCTTCTGGGATTCAAAAAATGGATAAATATGTCCGCCCCAGACCTTATGTATTTCTTTATAATTTCCATATCGGTTAGTTACTGCTGCCACATAATCGCTTTCTACCGGAATCGTTGTAAATTCAAACGGCAGGCGGACTGGATGTTCATACCAGTCCTTCGGTCTTGAGGCCTCAGAATTCTTCAGTACCCATGGAAAAATCTGGCCGACCTTTGAAGTCTCTTCCTTGTGCACACGTGCCATCTGGCTTTCGGCCAGCTTATACAGGGCTACAGCCGTTTCTCTTTCAGAAACGCCATTGCCATATGGAATTTCCACGCCGTATTTTTTTCTGAATTTTTCCAGTTCTATGATCAGCGTATTTTCAGATAGCTCTGCTTGATCTGTGAATTTTCCTGCGACAGCAAGTATTTCTTTTACTTCCTCATCGCGTGCTTTTTCTTCTTCTATATCTTCATACAAATAATCAATGAGGAAGATATCCACGCCTGCAATATAAGGGAAGTTGTGATACTTCGTAAGATAGTCTTCTTCAAAACAGATATGCTCCGAAGAAACTATCCTTGTGATAAAGAACCAGTGATCCTTCTGCCGCTCATAGTTCTGGATCCGGAATTCTTCCGGGAGTTCTTTATCTGCAACCGCCATAAATTTCTCATAATCGTCTCGAAGCATGCAGATATCCATGTCGTCATCCCACGGCACAAAGCCTCTATGACGCACTGCACCCAGAAGCGTTCCCCAGTCTGCAAAATACTTTATATTATGCCTCTCACAGATTCTGTCGATTTCTTTTAATACCTTAAGCTCTGCAAGCCAGGCCATCTTTACAGCCGTCGGCACATAAAAGCCATATCTGACTTCATCTTTTAAAAATTCGAGTTCTGTATTCATACTCCTGCTTCCGACACCTGTGCACGTTTCTTTATTTCTGCGACAACATTTTCTCTTGTCCGCTTATTCTTTACTTTGTCTTCGTACATTGCGCTGTCTGCGGCCTTTATTATTTCATCAATAGTAGTTTTTTCTTTTTCATTTCGGACAACTAGACCAACGGATGCCGTGATTTCGAAAGGCATTTCATAGTCGTCTGTAGCCTTAAGTTTTGAACGCATTTCCTTTATTGCATTCTCAACCTGCTCTTTACTTTCTGAAACAACGATAAATTCATCGCCACCATATCTGTACGATCTGCATGCATTCTTGTCTGAACCATCACGTATCGCATTCGATACGATTCTGAGCAGCTCATCACCGGTCTCATGGCCATAGATATCATTTGCTGCCTTAAGCCCATCTGCATCAATAAATGCAAGAGAATATGTTTCATCATTCTGCAGGACAGGCCGCTCCATTTTGTCAAAAGCTGTCCTGTTCTTTAATCCCGTGAGCCCGTCAAAATAGGCCAGGGTCTTAAATTTTTCTGCCTCAATCCTATCCTGATATGACTTATAGACTTTTATTGCATAGTCCAGCATCACAGTCAGTTCAAAAGCCATGACAATAAATGGCGTAAAGTTTAATTCTGTAAATACATAAAGGCTAAACTTCTTTGAAAGACCGGTTCTAAGCATCAGTACCCTTACCACTTCAGTCAAAGACACCAATAGTGTAAGAATAATTCCATATCGCATGATTAACGAATATTCATGCTTATTTTTTATTATTGAAATAATAATGAAAACTGCACCTACGAGAAGACTTGTGTGACAGATATTTAGCAGTTCTATGTATCCATCATGTGTCGGAATAAATAGCTGCCACAGCGTCGCAATCCAGAATAATACAAAATAAAATATTGCCATTATTCTAAATACCATCTTATCGAAGCCCTCTTTTTTTCTGCCAAAATACATATAGACGGAAAGGAATAATGGTGCCAGGTAAAGCGAAGCGTATTCAAAAAAAGGAATGATCGTATTGTCATCGGAAAGTACAAAAATCAAAGAGGTGAATCCCAACGCCCAAACAGTCAGACTTATGCAGAATAATGATTCGGCAATACCCTGAACCGAATCATACCACTTGAACCACATGATTGTATAAAATACCAAAGTAATGAAAGAAAGCAGTATGAAAATAATAAATAGCGAAAACTGCACCTGTTTCCATGGTGTGGCGATCGGATAAAGCCATGCTGTAGAAGCTGGCATCAGCATGACACCCGTAATCTGGCTTGTTGTATAATTTTCTAGCTGGTGAAATTTTATTTTAACCTCGCCCTTCGCATCTGAAGGCAGAATAACACGATGGCAGCTATGACCGGTCAAATATCCCTTTTTAACTTTGTCCTGCCCAAATTCGTATATGATTTTATTCTCGTAACTTACTGTAATAATTGAATTATAGTTGAAAAAACACAGGACATTATTATCTTCAATATCGTCAGGAAGATCAATTGTAAATATTACATTGCTTCCCTTTGATGGTGGCGTAAAGACATTATTATCAAAATGCTCCCTTGTTCCCCTGTATTCATATACATCTGTTGTAATCCTGTCATCAACAACAATTCCGCCAGGCTTCTTTATCCCTGTAGACGCAATTAATACCACTGCCGTTATGACAATAAGAAATATAGCAAAAATTTTTGCTAGTATCTTCTTCATCCTTCGAGCCACTCCCTATGCTAGTATGCCAAATCTGTATAATAAATTTATATTATAAACTTATTTCTCGGCGAATGCACGGATTTTTGCAATATTATCATAAAATAAAAAAACGGCTTTGGCAAATAAATGCCAAAGCCGTTTATTATTTACTCAAAGAGTTCTTCTCACTTGGATTACTCTATGACTTCAGTAACTCTTCCTGAACCTACTGTGTGGCCACCTTCACGAATAGCGAATGTAAGACCCTGCTCCATAGCTACTGGATGGATGAGCTCGATTGTCATCTCAACGTTATCACCAGGCATGCACATCTCTGTACCTTCTGGAAGTGTGATAACACCAGTAACATCAGTTGTTCTGAAGTAGAACTGTGGACGATAGTTGTTGAAGAAAGGTGTATGACGACCACCCTCGTCCTTTGTCAGTACGTAAACCTGAGCCTTGAACTTGTGATGGCAGGTAACTGTACCAGGCTTTGCGATAACCTGACCTCTTTCGATCTGGTCACGGTCAATACCACGAAGAAGGGCACCGATGTTATCACCAGCTTCAGCGAAGTCAAGAGTCTTTCTGAACATTTCAAGACCAGTAACAACTGACTTCTCGACGTCAGAACGAATACCAAGGATTTCAACTTCCTCATTAACCTTGATTGTACCACGCTCAACACGGCCAGTAGCAACAGTACCACGACCAGAAATTGTGAATACATCCTCAACAGGCATAAGGAATGGCTTGTCGTTATCTCTCTTAGGATCAGGGATATAAGAATCTACTGTATCCATAAGTTCCATGATGCAGTCGCCCCAGTTCTTGTTTGGATTCTCTGGATCAAGAGGTGAACCATCAGCAAGCTGTGCAGGCTTTGTATCATCTTCAAGTGCCTGGAATGCAGAACCCTTGATGATAGGGCAGCCTTCGAAACCATACTCTTCAAGCTGCTCTGTAACTTCCATCTCAACGAGCTCAAGAAGTTCAGGGTCATCAACCATATCGCACTTGTTAAGGAATACGATGATATAAGGAACGCCTACCTGACGGGCAAGAAGGATATGCTCCTTTGTCTGAGCCATAACACCATCAGTAGCTGCAACAACGAGGATGGCACCATCCATCTGTGCTGCACCAGTGATCATGTTCTTTACGTAATCAGCATGGCCTGGGCAGTCAACGTGTGCGTAGTGACGATTTGCTGTCTGATACTCAACGTGAGCTGTAGAAATTGTGATACCACGCTCTCTTTCCTCTGGAGCCTTATCGATCTGATCAAATGCCTCTGCCTTGTTACCTTCTACTCTCTCAGAAAGTACCTTTGTGATAGCAGCGGTAAGAGTAGTCTTACCATGATCAACGTGACCGATTGTACCAACGTTACAATGTGGTTTAGATCTGTCAAAATGCTCTTTTGCCATAATTAATTGTCCTCCTAAAAATCACCTTTTGTAAGGCATTTTTATAATAAAAATCTTTTAAAACAGCTAGCGTATATTATATAAAACTTCCAGCTGTTTTGTCAATGAATATTTTTAAGCCTTCTTGTCAGCTACGATCTTGTCCTGAACGTTCTTTGGAGCTGGTTCATACTTCTCGAAGAACATTGAGAAGTTACCACGGCCCTGTGTGATAGAACGAAGATCTGTAGAGTAGCCGAACATCTCAGCAAGCGGAACATATGCCTTTACGATCTTGCCGTTTCCGACATCGTCCATACCTTCGATTCTGCCTCGACGAGAATTAAGATCGCCGATAACATCACCCATGTATTCCTCAGGCATTGTTACTTCAACCTTCATGATAGGCTCAAGGATAACAGGAGCTGCCTTCTGCATAGCTTCCTTGAAACACATAGAACCTGCGATATGGAAGGCCATTTCTGAAGAATCGACTTCATGGTAAGAACCATCGTATACGACAGCGTGAACGCCGAGTACTGGGAAGCCTGCGAGAATACCGCTCTGAGCTGCCTCTTCGATACCTTCGCCGACTGCTGGGATATATTCCTTAGGAATATTTCCACCAACGACTTCAGACTCGAACTTGAATGTCTCTTCGCCATTCGGATCCATCGGCTCGAAACGAACCTTACAGTGACCATACTGACCACGACCACCGGACTGCTTTGCGTATTTGTATTCCTGATCAACAGGCTTTGTAAATGTCTCTTTGTAGGCAACCTGAGGTGCGCCGATGTTTGCTTCGACGTTGAACTCTCTTCTCATACGGTCAACGATGATGTCGAGGTGAAGCTCGCCCATTCCGGCGATGATTGTCTGACCTGTCTCCTCATCTGTATGAGCTCTGAATGTAGGATCCTCTTCAGCAAGCTTTACAAGAGCGTCTGTCATCTTCTGCTGATCGTTCTTTGTCTTAGGCTCGATCGCAACTTCGATAACTGGCTCAGGGAATTCCATAGACTCAAGTACGACAGGATGCTGCTCGTCGCAGAGTGTATCACCAGTAGATGTTGACTTGAAGCCAACTACTGCAGCGATATCACCTGAGAATACTTCGTCAATTTCATTTCTCTTATCAGCATGCATCTGAACGAGACGTCCAGCTCTTTCCTTCTTGCCCTTTGTAGAGTTTAATACATAGGAACCAGCCTTGCAGGTACCACGGTATACTCTGATGTAAGCAAGACGACCAACGAATGGATCTGTCATGATCTTGAATGCAAGTGCTGCGAATGGACCGTCATCTGTTGATTCAACATGAACTTCATTTCCCTCAAGATCTGTTCCTTCGCATGGAGGAATATCTACAGGTGAAGGCATGTATTCGATAACGCCATCGATAAGCTTCTGGATACCTTTGTTCTGATGAGCTGAACCGCAGAATACAGGAACGCCTTCATTTGAAATAGTTCCCTTACGAAGTGCTGCTTTGAGTTCATCAACTGAAAGTTCTTCGCCTTCAAGGTATCTTTCCATAAGGTCATCATCGAATTCTACGCACTGCTCAATGAGCTTTTCGTGATATTCTTCAGCCTGATCCTTGTACTCATCAGGGATATCTTCAATTGTGATATCCTCGCCAAGCTTATCATTGTAAATGTAGGCCTTCATCTCGAAGAGATCGATGATTCCCTGGAAATTGTCTTCCTTACCAATAGGAAGCTGTACGCATACTGCGTTCTTTCCAAGCTTTGTGCCGATTTCTGCAACTGTGTTGAAGAAATTTGCACCTAAGATATCCATCTTGTTTACGAAAGCCATACGAGGTACGTTGTACTTATCAGCCTGACGCCATACGTTCTCTGACTGAGGCTCAACGCCGCCCTTTGCATCGAAAACGCCGACTGCGCCATCGAGAACACGGAGAGATCTTTCAACCTCGACTGTGAAATCTACGTGGCCAGGAGTATCGATGATATTAATTCTGTGCTCAAGTGCACCTGGCTTTGGCTTGTTCTGGTACTGCTCTGTCCAATGGCAGGTAGTAGCTGCAGAGGTAATTGTGATACCACGTTCCCTTTCCTGAGCCATCCAGTCCATTGTAGATGTACCTTCATAAGTCTCGCCGATTTTATAATTTACACCGGTATAGAAGAGAATACGCTCTGTCAGTGTAGTCTTACCTGCATCGATATGAGCCATGATACCAATATTTCTGGTACGCTCAAGCGGGTACTGTCTTTCTGCCAAAATCTTTTCCTCCTATTAGAATCTGTAATGCGCAAATGCCTTGTTTGCCTCGGCCATTCTGTGCATTTCTTCTTTTCTCTTTACAGATGCGCCTGTGTTGTTTGCAGCATCCATGATCTCTGCTGCGAGACGCTCCTGCATAGTCTTCTCGGATCTCTTCCTTGAAAACTGGGTAAGCCATCTGAGGCCAAGTGCCTGACGTCTGTCATCACGAACCTCAATAGGTACCTGGTATGTAGCACCACCGACACGGCGGGCCTTTACTTCGAGAACAGGCATAACGTTGTTCATAGCCTGTTCAAATACTTCGATTGCCGGTTTTCCGGTCTTTTCCTCGACGCGGTCGAATGCACCATAAACGATCTTCTGTGCAACGCCTTTCTTGCCGTCGAGCATTATGCTGTTGATGAGCTTTGTTACGACCTTGCTATTGTATAAAGGGTCTGCAAGCACATCACGCTTCTGTACATGTCCTTTTCTCGGCACGTCAACTTCCCTCCTTAACTATAATCTGGTTAAGTTCATTGGTACTCACGTGACTCACGTGTTCATGCTGAATTCATATTCGCTAAAGCGAAAATAATGTCAACATAAAACCAATATTAATAAGTAACTGAGAAATTAATTATTTCTCCTTAGGCTTCTTGGCACCGTATCTTGAACGTGCCTGCTTACGATCGCCTACGCCTGCAGTATCAAGAGTACCACGGATGATATGGTAACGTGTACCAGGGAGATCCTTTACTCTTCCACCACGGACAAGTACAACCGAGTGCTCCTGAAGATTGTGGCCTTCGCCAGGGATGTAAGATGTAACTTCCATACCATTTGAAAGACGAACTCTGGCGATCTTACGAAGTGCTGAGTTAGGCTTCTTCGGTGTGGCAGTCTTTACAGCTGTGCATACGCCTCTCTTCTGAGGAGAAGGATTGTCAACTGACACTTTCTTGAGAGAGTTGAATGATCTCTGAAGTGCAGGTGAGTTTGACTTCTTTACAGATGTCTTTCTTCCTTTTCTAACTAGCTGGTTGAATGTCGGCATTATTTTCACCTCCTTGAACTAAAAATTTTATATGTAAAATCCTTTCGGATCGTACATGCCAACAAACATAACTTTAGGGATAACAGCACTGTCATCCCTAAAGTCAGAAACTCATTTATTATAATAGCGCAATCTGCTATTGTCAAGATTTTTTTATTTACGGCAGATGTTTATTCCTCTGTTGAAGCAGATTCATCAATTACTTCATCAGAACTGTCATCATCACTGATTGCTTCATTTTTGTAATTATAGCTTGTATTCAGCTTGATGTCAGTGTATCTCTTCATACCTGTACCGGCAGGAATGATCTTTCCAATGATGACGTTTTCCTTGAGCCCAACGAGGTGGTCAACCTTGCCCTTGATTGCGGCATCCGTGAGAACTCTTGTGGTCTCCTGGAAGGATGCTGCTGAAAGGAAGGAATCCGTTGCAAGAGATGCCTTCGTAATACCAAGAAGGATTCTCTCGCCTGTTGCAGGAGACTTGCCTTCCTTCTCAAGTTCTTCGTTCTCATCCTCGAAATCAAGATAATTTACTGACTGGCCAGGCATGAACTTTGAATCACCCTGCTGGTCAATCATGACATTTCTCATCATCTGGTGAACGATGATCTCGATATGCTTGTCGTTGATATCAACGCCCTGCAGACGGTAAACTCTCTGTACCTCGCGGAGGATGTAATCCTGAACAGCCCTGATTCCCTTGATATTTAAGATATCATGAGGATCGATAGAACCTACAGTAAGCGGATCGCCTGCTGCGATTGTCTGGCCGTCTGCTACCTTGATCTGTGAGCCGTAAGGAATGAGGTATGTCTTTGTATCTCCATTTTCAGGATTTGTAACAATGACCTCGTTCTTCTTCTTTGTCAGGCTGACTTCAACTTTTCCCGGTATCTCAGAAATAATAGCAAGTCCCTTTGGCTTCCTGGCCTCGAAAAGCTCCTCGACACGAGGAAGACCCTGGGTAATATCTGTAGTACCGGCAACACCGCCTGTATGGAAGTTTCTCATGGTAAGCTGTGTACCAGGCTCACCAATTGACTGTGCTGCAATGATACCGATTGCTTCACCGACCTGTACTGGCTGGCCTGATGCCATGTTTGCGCCATAACATTTTGCACAGATGCCATCCTTTGAACGACAGGTTAGGATTGTCCTGATCTTTACCTGGGTAATAGGATTTCCATCCTTGTCAACGCCATTCTTTATGATGTTCTCAGCACGACGCGGCGTAATCATGTGGTTTGCCTTTACGATCAGATTGCCATCTTTATCGTAAATAGACTCGCATGTGAATCTTCCAGTAATTCTATCCTGAAGAGACTCGATATTTTCCTTGCCATCTGTGAATGCAGAAACGATCATGCCAGGAATTTCCTTGCCAGTTCCCTCTACACAGTCTCTTTCACGAATGATGAGCTGCTGTGAAACATCGACAAGACGTCTTGTAAGGTAACCAGAATCGGCTGTACGAAGAGCTGTATCTGAAAGACCTTTACGTGCACCATGGGCAGAGATGAAGTACTCGAGAACGTCAAGACCTTCACGGAAGTTTGACTTAATCGGGAGCTCGATTGTACGTCCCTGCGTATCCTGCATAAGTCCACGCATACCGGCAAGCTGCTTGATCTGATCGTTTGAACCACGGGCTCCTGAATCGGCCATCATGAAGATGTTGTTATACTTATCAAGCGTCTTGAGAAGGTCATCCTTGACCTCGGCATCTGCCCTTGACCATGTATCGATAACTTCTTCATATCTCTTCTTGTCGGAAACAAGACCACGTCTATAGTTCATGTTGATCTTGTCGACAATCTTCTCAGCTTTATTGATAACGTCCCATTTTTCCTTTGGAACGGTCATATCTGAAATAGAAACCGTCATGGCTGCAAGCGTTGACTGCTTGTAGCCCATAGCCTTGATGTCATCAAGAACCTCGGCAGTCTTTGTAGCACCGTGTGTATGGATGACATGCTCAAGGATATCCTTTAAATTCTTCTTCTTTACAAGGAAGTCGATTTCAAGCTTAAGCGCATTGTCAGGATCAGATCTATCAACATAGCCTAAGTCCTGAGGAATGATTTCATTGAACATAAGCCTTCCGAGAGAAGTATCTATGACGCCTTCCTTTACTGTTCCATCTGGAAGCGTAACCCGTCTGCCAACCTTGATCTTTGACTGAAGGGTAATGACCTTGTTCTCTTTTGCAAGGATTGCTTCATTAATATCCTTGAATGCCTTGCCTTCGCCTGGTTCACCGTCTCTCTGCTGGGTAATATAATAAATACCGAGTACCATATCCTGTGAAGGAACGGAAACAACTTCGCCGTCTGATGGCTTGAGTAAGTTGTTCGGTGAAAGGAGCATGAAACGGCACTCTGCCTGGGCTTCCTGAGTAAGAGGAAGGTGGGCAGCCATCTGGTCACCATCGAAATCGGCGTTGTAAGCCATACATACGAGAGGATGGAGCCTAATAGCCTTTCCTTCGATGAGGATAGGCTCGAATGCCTGGATACCAAGTCTGTGGAGTGTAGGGGCACGGTTCAGCATAACAGGATGCTCTTTGATCACATCCTCGAGTACATCCCATACCTCTGTCTCTGCACGCTCGACCATCTTCTTCGCAGATTTGATATTGTGCGCAATTCCTCTTGCCTGAAGTTCTCTCATAACGAAAGGCTTGAAAAGCTCAAGAGCCATCTCCTTCGGGAGACCGCACTGCCACATCTTAAGATCTGGTCCAACGACAATAACTGAACGTCCTGAATAGTCGACACGCTTTCCGAGAAGGTTCTGTCTGAAACGTCCTGACTTACCTTTGAGCATATCTGAAAGAGACTTCAAAGGTCTGTTTCCAGGGCCTGTAACAGGACGGCCGCGGCGGCCATTATCGATAAGGGCATCAACTGCCTCCTGAAGCATTCTCTTCTCATTCCTGATAATGATTTCAGGTGCGCCTAAGTCAAGAAGTCTTCTGAGACGGTTATTTCTATTGATAATTCTTCTGTAAAGGTCGTTTAAGTCACTTGTTGCAAATCTTCCGCCATCAAGCTGTACCATAGGACGAAGATCTGGAGGAATAACTGGAATAACATCAAGAATCATCCACTCAGGCTTGTTTCCTGAATTCCTGAAAGCCTCTATGACCTCAAGTCTCTTGATAATTCTGGCTCTCTTCTGGCCTGTTGCATCAGCGAGCTCTTTTGTCATCTCCTCATGCTCTTTTTCAAGATCAACATTCTGGAGAAGCTCCTTGATTGCCTCTGCGCCCATTCCGGCACGGAAGGAATCACCGTATTCATCAACAGCTTCCTGATATTCTGACTCAGAAAGTACCTGCTTGTACTGAAGTGATGTACCTTCGCCTGGATCAAGCACAATGTATGATGCAAAATAAAGCACTCTTTCAAGCATCCTTGGAGAAAGGTCAAGAATAAGACCCATTCTTGAAGGAATTCCCTTGAAATACCAGATATGTGAAACAGGAGCAGCAAGCTCGATATGTCCCATTCTCTCACGACGTACGGATGCCTTTGTAACCTCAACACCGCAGCGGTCGCAGACAACACCCTTATAACGGATCTTCTTGTACTTTCCGCAGTGGCATTCCCAGTCCTTTGTAGGTCCGAAAATCTTTTCGCAGAAAAGTCCATCCTTTTCAGGCTTTAATGTCCTATAGTTGATAGTCTCAGGCTTCTTTACCTCGCCTCTTGACCATTCACGGATTTTCTCAGGTGATGCGAGTCCAATCTGTATAGCGTCAAAATCGACTGGCGTATTTGTAATTTCTGTATTTGGCATTTAATTTCCTCCTATACAAACTTCACTCTGTCACTCTTCATCATCATCGTCACTGCTAAAGTTCGTCATAGCAGTAAGAAGAGCGCTCTCATCGCCATTAAGTTCTTCGTCATCCTCAGCGTCTTCAAAATCATCATCTGAACCGAAAATATCGTCGTCATCTGATGAAGTATCTACATCCTGAAGGTTTCCGGCTTTATCGAATTCCTTCTGGGTGTAGCCGGCCTTTTCAAAATTCTCGCCGCTTTCAAATGCGAAATTCTTGTCATTTATAATAGAATTGATGTTTGTATTGCCATAATCTGAAGCCTCAAGGAGCTTGACTTCATTGCCATCCTTGTCAAGGAGCTTGACATCAAGGGCAAGTGACTGTAATTCCTTGAGAAGAACCTTGAAGGACTCAGGTGTACCAGGAGCAGGAATATTCTCGCCCTTGATAATTGCTTCGTAGGTCTTTACACGGCCGATGACATCATCAGACTTCACTGTAAGGATTTCCTGAAGTGTATATGCTGCACCGTAAGCCTCAAGTGCCCAAACTTCCATTTCTCCGAAACGCTGGCCACCGAACTGTGCTTTACCACCGAGTGGCTGCTGTGTAACGAGTGAGTAAGGACCAGTACTTCTTGCATGGATCTTGTCGTCAACAAGGTGATGGAGTTTGAGATAATGCATGTGTCCTACTGTAACAGGAGCATCGAATTCCTCACCTGTACGGCCATCACGGAGAGTAACCTTTCCATCACGGCTTATTGGAACGCCTGCCCAGAGCTTTCTATGGTCTCTATGCTCATAGAGATAATCCATGACTTCCTTGCTCTGAACGTCTTTATATTTCTTCTCGAATTCTTCCCATGAGGTGTTGACATAGTCGTTTGCCATCTCAAGCGTATCCTGGATATCCTGCTCATTTGCGCCATCGAAGATAGGTGTCTCAATATTGAATCCAAGAACCTTTGCTGCAAGTGAAAGGTGAATCTCAAGGACCTGTCCGATATTCATTCGTGAAGGAACACCGAGAGGGTTCAGGAGGATATCAAGCGGACGTCCATTTGGAAGGTATGGCATATCTTCTACAGGAAGTACCCTTGAAACGACACCCTTATTTCCATGACGGCCGGCCATCTTATCACCGACTGAAATCTTTCTCTTCTGGGCAATGTAAATACGTACTGTCTTGTTTACTCCAGGAGGAAGCTCGTCGCCGTTTTCTCTTGTGAATGTCTTCGCATCGATAACGATACCATACATTCCATGAGGAACCTTGAGGGATGTATCCCTGACTTCCCTTGCCTTCTCACCGAAAATTGCGCGGAGAAGTCTCTCCTCTGCTGTAAGTTCTGTCTCTCCCTTAGGCGTAACCTTTCCTACAAGGATATCACCGGCTCTTACTTCGGCACCAATTCTGATGACACCGTTTTCATCGAGGTCCTTCAGGCCTTCTTCACCGACACCAGGAACATCCCTTGTAATCTCTTCTGCGCCGAGCTTTGTATCTCTCGCGTCTGTCTCATATTCTTCAAGATGGATAGATGTATAAACATCATCCTCTACAAGTCTCTCTGAAAGAAGTACGGCATCCTCATAGTTGTAACCTTCCCATGTCATGAATCCGATCAGAGGATTCTTTCCAAGAGAAAGCTCACCGTTTGAAGTAGAAGGTCCATCTGCGATGACCTCGCCTTCTTCTACATGGTCGCCCTTATTTACGATAACTCGCTGATTGTAGCAGTTCGACTGGTTTGAACGTGCGAACTTTGTAAGGACATATGTATCCTCGTCGCCATCATCAGTAGAGATAATAATTCTTCTTGCCTCAGCAAGCTTTACAGTACCTGCTCTCTTTGCAACGATGCAGACACCGGAATCGACGGCTGTCTTGCCTTCCATTGAAGTACCGATAACAGGTGCTTCAGTAGTAAGAAGTGGAACTGCTTGACGCTGCATGTTCGAGCCCATGAGTGCTCGGTTCGCATCATCGTTCTGAAGGAATGGTACAAGTGTAGTAGCAACAGAGAAGACCATTCTAGGAGATACGTCCATGTATTCGAACATTGAACGTGGGAATGCCTGTGTCTCTTCCCTGAAACGGCCTGAAACCTGCTCATGAACGAAATGTCCTTCATCATCGAGCGGCTCATTTGCCTGTGCTACATGGTAATCATCCTCTTCATCGGCTGTCATGTAGCGGATCTCGTCTGTAACGACAGGATTCTTTGGATCAGTCCTGTCAATCTTTCTGTATGGAGCCTCAATAAAGCCGTACTCATTGATACGTGCATAGGTAGCGAGAGAGTTGATAAGACCGATGTTAGGTCCTTCAGGTGTCTCTACAGGGCACATACGGCCATAATGTGTATAGTGTACGTCTCGGACTTCGAATCCAGCTCTGTCTCGTGAAAGACCGCCAGGTCCTAAGGCTGAAAGTCTTCTCTTGTGAGTAAGCTCGCCAAGAGGGTTCGTCTGATCCATGAACTGTGAGAGCTGTGATGAACCAAAGAACTCTTTTACAGCTGCTGTAACAGGCTTGATATTGATGAGGGACTGGGGAGAAATCATATCCTGATCCTGTGTCGTCATTCTCTCACGAACGACTCTTTCAAGTCTTGAAAGACCAATCCTGTACTGGTTCTGTAAAAGTTCGCCGACTGAACGGATACGACGGTTTCCGAGGTGATCGATATCATCGTCATTGCCGACGCCCCACTCGAGATGCATATTGTAATTGATTGAAGCGAAGATGTCTTCCTTTGTAATATACTTTGGAACGAGCTCATGAATGCTCTTTCTGATAGCTTCGTCAATCTCTTCTTTTTCTGTATAATGATCTAATATGTCCTTAAGTACAGGATAATAAACGAGTTCCTTGACGCCTAATTCCCTAGGATTGCAGTCATAGAAATTCGTAATGTCGACCATCATATTTGAAAGGACTTTGACCTTTCTCTCTTCTGCATCAACCCATACATATGGAACTGCTGCATTCTGAATCTTATCAGCAAGGGCACGGTCAACATGTGTACCTGCTTCAGCGATAATCTCGCCTGTAGTCGGATCTGCAACATCTTCAGAGAGAATGTGGCCTGCAAGCCTGTTTCTGAAGGAAAGCTTCTTATTGAACTTGTAACGGCCAACCTTTGCGAGATCATAACGTCTCGGATCAAAGAACATGCCATTGATAAGATTCTCGGCACTTTCAACTGTAAGAGGTTCGCCCGGCTTTAATTTCTTGTATACTTCAAGAAGGCCTCTCTCATAAGAGCCCTGTGGCGCCTGTTCAGAAATAGAAGGATCCTTTTCAAATGTAGCAAGAAGCTTTGGCTCCTCACCGAACATATCAAGAATCTCCTGATTCGTACCAAGACCTAAAGCCCTTATAAATACTGTAACAGGGAGCTTTCTCGTACGGTCAAGCCTTACATAAAATACATCGTTTGAGTCGGTCTCATATTCAAGCCATGCACCACGGTTCGGGATGACTGTGCATGAATACAGCGTCTTTCCGATCTTATCATGATCTATTCCATAATAAATACCAGGAGAACGGACAAGCTGTGAAACGATAACTCGCTCTGCACCATTAATGACAAATGTACCAGTATCTGTCATAAGAGGAAGGTCGCCCATGAAGATTTCATGTTCATTGATCTCGCCTGTCTCTTTATTTGCAAGACGGACAGTGACCTTCAGAGGTGCAGCATATGTAGCATCTCTGGCCTTGCATTCAGGTATGTCATATTTGACCTCATCCCTGCAAAGCTCGAAATCTGTGAATTCAAGTGAAAGATGTCCACTATAATCAGTAATTGGAGAGATATCATCAAATGCTTCCTTTAATCCCTCATCAAGGAACCATTGATAAGAAGACTTCTGGACGTCGATAAAATTCGGCATCTTCAGAACTTCTTTCTGGCGGGCATAACTCATTCGAATTCCTTTGCCGGCCTTGACTGGATGTATCCTGTTCTTTTCCATGTACACATCACCTTTCGAACTAATAAGTACAATGTATTTCTATCTAATCCCGACTATGTAAAAAGCACTGTATCTTGTGGTATATAGACGTCAATCGTCAATATGCTGAAAAAAAAGCATTTTCACGGCTTAAAAATCTCACTTTTGGCCGCACAAAAATAGAGTGCACATCATCGACATGATAGTGCACTCTATACTGTACAACAAACCGAGATGGTTTGTCAAGTAATTTTTTATTTTCTTTTAAGAAATTATTTAAGAGTAACCTTAGCGCCTTCAGCTTCGATCTTCTTCTGCATTTCTTCAGCTTCTGCCTTAGCAACGCCTTCCTTAAGAACCTTAGGAGCGCCCTCTACTAAGTCTTTAGCTTCCTTGAGGCCAAGGCCTGTAATCTCACGAACGACCTTGATAACCTTGATCTTGTTTGCGCCTACATCTGTAAGCTCAACATCGAAGGAATCCTTCTCTTCGGCAGCTTCGCCTGCGCCAGCTCCAGGAGCTGCCATTACAACGCCTGCTGCTGCGGATACGCCGAATTCATCCTCGATTGCCTTTACTAAGTCATTTAATTCAAGAACTGAAAGTTCCTTGATAGCTGCGATAAACTCATCTGTAGTCATCTTTGCCATGATATTTTCTCCTTACTTTTAATCTTTGTCGCTCCCGCAGGGCACATATTTTCTCACGCGAGTCGCATTTTGCGGTATCGCCCTGCTCGCGCTCTAATGTGTAAATTAATGAAATGCCAAATTACTCGGCTGCTGCGTCTGTAGCAGGTGCAGCTTCCTCAGCTGCTGGTGCGGCTTCTTCTGCTGGTGCAGCGGCGCCGCCTGCAAGCTTGTCCGGATTCTCAGCGAGCTGGTTGAGAACACGGGCAAGATTTGCGATAGGATTCTGAAGAGAACCAAGAAGCTTTGAGAGAAGCTCGTCTCTTGAAGGAATCTCAGCGATCTTCTTCATACCGTCAGCATCATAGAATGTTCCTTCTACGACGCCAGCCTTGATCTCAAGATTTGGTGCTGTCTTTGCAAACTTTGCAAGAACTCTTGCAGGTGCTGTAGCATCATCCTTTGAAACTGCGAGGGCATTCGGTCCTTCAAGTACATCTGTGAGGGGCTCAAACTCTGTGTCCTTAAATGCACGAGTCATGAATGTGTTCTTAAATACCTTGTAAGAAACATTTGCCTCACGGAGTTCCTTTCTAAGCTCAGTATCTTCAGCAACCGTAAGTCCACGATAATCAACGATGACTGCAGACTTTGCGTCTTTGATGTCTTCTGAAATCGCATCGATAATAGGCTGCTTGATTTCTACCTTTGCCATGAATTTTACCTCCTTCTAGTATTTATGTTCACACGCTCCCAAAACTAAAGGTTTCATAGATTAAACAATCAAAAAGCCTTCTGTCCGAAAAGACAGAAGGCGATAAAAATCAAATAAGATTTCATTCCCTCGGCTGGTCGGTTCTTTCCGATTAAACCCTTGCGGGTGCCTGCTGTCTTCGGCAACGTGCGGATAGCATATTATTAAATTTTTATGAGTTTGTCAATACCCAAATTCAAAATGGTATTCATAGAATTGCATTCGCAATTCTATTTCATGTCATTTTTATACGTACTTCGCAACATTAACCTTTACGCCAGGGCCCATTGTTGATGAAAGAGCGATGCTCTTAAGGTAGGTACCCTTGAGTGATGAAGGTCTAGCCTTTGTGATGGCTGACATAAGTGCATCATAGTTCTCAAGAAGGGCGCTGTCATCGAAGCTAGCCTTTCCGATCGGAACATGGATGATGTTTGCCTTGTCAAGTCTGTACTCAACTTTACCTGCTTTAATATCATTGATAGCCTTTGTAACGTCCATTGTAACTGTACCAGCCTTTGGGTTTGGCATTAAGCCCTTAGGTCCAAGTACACGACCAAGACGTCCAACAACGCCCATCATATCAGGTGTAGCTACTACTACGTCAAAATCGAACCAGCCTTCGTTCTGGATCTTAGGGATGAGCTCATCTCCGCCAACGAAGTCAGCGCCTGCTGCCTTTGCTTCTTCAGCCTTTGCATCCTTTGCGAATACAAGGACACGAACAGTCTTGCCTGTTCCATGAGGAAGAACAACTGCGCCTCTGATCTGCTGCTCAGCATGACGGCCATCGCAGCCTGTTCTGATGTCGACGGTAACTGTCTCATCGAACTTTGCCTTTGCAGTTTCCTTTACAAGCTTTACAGCCTCTTCTGGATCATACTGCTTTGTTCTGTCAATAAGCTTTGCTGATTCTCTGTAAGTCTTTCCGTGTTTCATGATTTACCTCCTGGTGGTTCAAACGGCTCATGCCTCCCACCTAACTAAATTATTATTACTCAGCGACTGTAACGCCCATAGAACGGCAGGTGCCTTCGATCATTGACATTGCTGACTCAATTGAAGCGGCATTTAAGTCCTTCATCTTTGTCTCTGCAATTTCCCTGACCTGATCCTTTGTAATGGATGCAACCTTTGTCTTGTTAGGTGTGCCTGAAGCCTTGTCAATCTTTGCTGCCTTCTTGATAAGTACTGCAGCTGGCGGAGTCTTTGTAACGAATGTAAAGCTTCTGTCTGCATAAACAGTGATGATGGTAGGAACGATTGTATCGCCCATCTGAGCTGTCTTTGCATTGAACTGCTTTGTGAATTCAACGATGTTTACGCCATGCTGACCAAGTGCAGGTCCAACCGGTGGTGCAGGTGTTGCCTTGCCGGCGGGAATCTGAAGTTTGATATAGCCTTCTATCTTCTTTGCCATTTGATTTGCCTCCTAAGCAATTTTATTAATCCATTTTCTGTACATCTGCGAAACCAATTTCAACAGGGGTTTCGCGGCCGAATAACTCGACATTAATAGTAACTGTCTGCTTTGATTTGTTCATCGCCTTGATGACGCCTGAAGTATCTTTCCAGACACCGCCGATCACAGTAACTGTATCGCCTTCTGCGAAATCTACTTCCATTTCCTCTGAAACGTCGCCCTTCTCGCCGAATCTCCAGAGATCTCTCTCTGTAAGCGGAACCGGCTTCGATCCTGGACCTACGAATCCGGTAACGCCTCGGGTATTTCTTACAACGTACCAGGTCTCGTCATTCATGACCATATTTATCAGTACATATCCGGGGAACATCTTCTTCGGAACAGTTCTCTTCTTGCCATTCTTCATCTCGGTGACTTCCTGAACAGGAACCCTGACCTCGATGATCTGATCTTCAAGGTGTCTGTTCGCAACAGACTTCTCGATATCGGTCTTTACCTTGTTCTCATAGCCTGAATAAGTATGTGCTACATACCACTGGGGTTCTGCCATATGGTCAGCCTCCAATCTTTACGAGAAAATCAACGCCGTACTGAATCAGCATGTCGAAGATGACAATCAGTAAAGCAATGATAACAGAAGAAATAATAGTAGCGAATGTCTGCTTGCCAACCTTCTTCTTGTCTGCCCAGACGATCTTGCCAAATTCGGACTTCAGTCCTGCCATGCGCTCAGACATCGTGATTTTTCCATTATTTTCAGATGCCATAGCCTCTCCTTACTTTGTTTCCTTGTGAAGAGTGTGCTTTCTGCAGAATGGACAATACTTACGAAGTTCCATTCTTTCAGCATGTTCCTTCTTATCCTTTGTGTAGTTGTAATTTCTGTGCTTGCACTCTGTGCATTCAAGAGTAATCTTTGTGCGCATAATCTGTACCTCTCAGTTATATGTAATCATTTTGATGCCTTTTTCAGGATTCTCTGTTTTCATAAAATAATGAAATCAAATCCTTTAACATTCGCATCAAAGCATCGCAAAATCCTAAAATTTCGCAACAAAAAAAGAGCTTTCGCTCCAACTGCAAATGGAACTATAGCATCTTTTTTTGGTTATGTCAAGAAAATTTTTTATTTTCACTAAACAACGGCAAATTGCAAAATGTCATACCGATTCTGCTTGATTGTCAAATATTAATAATGCAATCGTATCTGATGGAATCTCCCTTGATGGAATATGATGGTTTTTCGTCCGCAAGAAATGGACCTTTTGCAGGTCTTTTAATAATAATTTTCTTTGGATGGGCGGCCTTTGCTGCTGCAAGGAGTTCTGCCTCATCGGCGCAAGGCTGCTCGAGATAATGCAGCACCTGGAATTTCTTTTTGATGAGACCTGACTTCTTTCTCTTTGGAAACATTGGGTCAAGGAGAATGATATCAGGACGAGTTGCAACATTAGGAACTTCCGTAATTGCCGCCTGGTCCGCTACTTGCATAAAATTCTGCATCGCCGCAATGCTGTCTTCCATTTTGAGTGTCATCCTGTCCACGATGTCTGCTAATTCTGGAATTTCACTTGCCCGCCTCAGCGCATCATAAAGAAGCAGTCCTATGACCGGATCTCTTTCATACATTGTGACGCTGTATCCATAGGCAGCAAGCAACAGCGCATCCTCGCCAAGTCCGGCAGTTGCATCTATTGCCATAAGTTCGTGATTCCTTGTCTTTACCTTTGCCGCCTTTATCAATAATTCGCCGTTTAGTCTGGACTCGTTTGTAATTCTTGGAATTTCCTTTGAAAAATCTCCGTGGATTTTCTGATTTCCTGCGATAAGAGAGATTCCATCTGAATCAATTGCTAAAACAGGTGCGCTTTCAGATACTTTATCAGCTATATTGTCACTTCCTGGCGTCTTTTCATCCAGGTTTGCAGGCAATTCAGTGACGGCTTTCAAATGCAGTTTTTCTTCCGCAAGACGCACCAAATCATCGTTGGCAGTAATGTCTTTATATAGAATAATATCGTTATTACCCATCTACATTATTCATCTATCAGAAATCTAAATCGTTCTCTTTAGTCTTCGTAATTTATTATTTTACTTTGCGACGGTAATTCGTACCGTCGCCATGATCAATGTTCAAATTATCTTTCAAGCTTCAATATCCTGCACTGCGCAAGGCCTGCGCTCCAGAAATCCTTTGTAGGAAGGCCTTTGAAGGTCGTGATAAGGCCGGAATTTACCGCACCGTGGGCAACGATCAGAATATCCTTCCCGGCTTTTAGTTCCGGTGCGATCACTTCATCAAGAAATTCCCTGTTCCGCTTAAACAAATCCTCTATGCTTTCTGCACCTTTGTCGGCGATGTAAGTTTCCGGGCTCACGAAAAGAGTGTGGACATTATATTCAGGCTTATTATAAACTTCCTTTAAGCCTTCATATTCCCCAAAGCCCATTTCTTTCAACCTGTCATCAATTATTATCGGAATATCTCTCCCTGCCAGGACAATCTCCGCAGTTTCTCTTGCCCTCTGAAGCGGCGAGCAGAAGCATTCGTCAAGATGAAGATTTTTGTATTCTTCATGTGCTGCTTCTGCCATTTTCCTTCCATTTTCATTTAATGGAATGTCCGTCCTGCCCTGCAGCCTCTTTTCTTCATTCCAGTCCGTCCTGCCATGACGCATGATATAAAGCATAATAAATTCCTCATCAAATATCTCATAATTTATGTTAATTTACTTCTTATCAAAGCCCGAGTCAACTTTTTATCATTCTGAAAAATAATGATAAAATCAAAATATCTGATTACAGGTGAAAATACAATATAAAAAAGACCAGGGTCAAAATCAAACCCTGGTCAAAGCTTCATTATTCTTAATAATTTATTCCATGCCGTTTATTGCTGCACCGATCGCAAAAATCACAATTGCAAGAATATTCAGCACAAGTCCGACAGTTGCAAGCGTCCTCTTTTCACCGCTTCTGCCTTTTATACATAAAACGATACCAATGACCGAGACAAATCCATACATTGTTCCTGCTAGCGAAGCAATGATAGCAAAAATGCCGATTACCATGCCAAAAATAGCCATGTTATTATTTGTCTTATTTACGGACTGACCAAACTGATTCATGGTATTCGCATTATTTGAATACGGCGCATTCTGTGGCGGCATCTGATAATTTCCCGGCTGCTGATACTGCTGGGTCTGCTGCGCCTGCATTGGTACAGACTGCTGTGCTGACTGAAAACCTGCTGACTGCTGTGCCTGCATTGGCGCACTCTGCTGTGCTGACTGATAGCCTGCTGCCTGCTGCGCCTGCATTGGCTGAGGCTGCTGTGGCAGGATTTCCTGACCCTGCATCTGATTCTGGGCAGCACCCTGTGGTTGATACTGAGACTCCTGCACCGGCTGTGGATTCGCATAGCTTTGATCATCAATGGCTGCTATTGAATTAAACAGAGGCTGAAGCACCTGTTTGTAGGCATTTTTAGGCAGTACCATCACAACGCTGTCATCGAGGGGCGTTGGATTTTCAAAAGTGCCAAGATACGCAACGATCTGAACATTATTTCCATTTACATAATATTCAAAGCCTCTTTTTGAATACTCTACCAGTCCCTGTACCGGATCATTGAAATAAAAATACTGCTGGCCATTCTTTGCAGTTCTCAATTGAAATTTATTTTCTGCAAGAAACTGATTGATTAAGGCAACTGCCTTCTGTGGATCACTAACTGTAAAATTATAAACTGACTGCTTTTTGGGTTTTTTTGACATTGCTTTTCCTTACCTAAAATACTATTAATTTTCAGAGAATGTCATTATTGCTGTCCATTAAATAAGGAAAAACTAAATGAAATTCTGATGATTAATTTCATAATGCCATATAGCAATGTAAAGTACAATAAATTAATTGTAAAATTTTAATTAAATTTATTGAGGTCCCTGGCCCTGATATGGCTGATTTGGTGCCTGCTGGAACTGGCCTGGATTTGACTGATGTTGACCCCGAAATGGCGCCTGCTGTGGTGCAGCATTATACTGAGGCTGGCCCTGTGCCTGGTACTGCGGCTGCTGTGGAGCGGCATTGTACTGTGGCTGTCCATTCTGCTGTGGTCCTGCATTATACTGAGGATGAGGTCTGTTCTGCTGTGGTGCGCCGCCAAAGAAATTGTGCTTTGTAATCAGATCATCGACAATAGGAATATTGATTGTGTTCTGCTTCAGTGCAGCAAAGATGAGAATAATAAAGAGAATCGTCTTTAAGATTCTAAGCGCACTTACAATAACAGAAACGACGCCTGATGCTGTGTCATAGCTGAAATAGCCATGTCCAAGTGAAACACATGAATAAATCCAGTCAAGGAAATCCGGGATAAGATTAATAATCGTGATAATCACATCAAATACTGCTGTAACGGCGATTGCCTTTATTACTGAATATTTCAGCCACTTGTCATCTTCCTTCAGAAGCACATAACCTGCAATAAGAATAAGTGCTACATAGCCGCTCATCAGTCCGCACAGGTATGCAAGTGCAGCAACGATGCCCACTGAAAGTCCCAACTTTGTTTTCTGCATAACATTTCTCCTTCATAAATAACCTAAATTGCACTGTCGCCGGAAACTCTTTATTGCAAATTATTTTTCACGCATTGTCAATTCAGCATTCCAACAACAAAACAAATGATATGGTTTAAGGAAGAATTAGTCAAGATTGTTTTTTTTGTATAAAAAAAGCCATGAATCGCTTCATAACCTGCCTTAATATTATTGTTTTAGAGAATCGTCTCCATGCAGGTAAACTGCGGCTTCATGCCCATTGCTTCATAGAATTTCTGTGCATTATCATTTCCACCCCATACATGAAGCGTGACATTATAGCAGCCGATTTTCTTCGCATAGTCAACAGTATAGTGGTAAAGCTTTTCACCGACATGGTGTCCGCGTGAAATCTCATCCACACAGAGATCGTCAATATAAAGTGTCTTTATCCCAGTTCTCAAGGCATTCTCTTCTGTCACTTCAAGCTGGCACATGATATATCCATAAAATTTTCCATCAGAATCTACGCATACAAAAATGGGATTTTCATCGTCATGAACCATTCCCTTTAATTCTTCTTCGGAATACTTTGTGGCTGGTCCCTTGAAAAGATCCGAGCGGATATTGTGATGCACCATATTTACTTCTACAAGAAGCCTTCTGATCTCTGAAATATCCTTTTCTTCTGCACGCCTTAAAATAAAATTATTGTCTGACATTTTTCCTCCATAATGTAAAAACAGGTAAGGAAGTGAACCATAGCTTTTCAATCCTCCGCTGGCGCTGCCACACAAATTTCTCTAATTTCAGAAATGCCTTATTTTCAGGCTTTTCGTGGCATTATTCTTTAAGATTTTTGCATTAGCAGAAATATCTTATTTCATTAAAATGCTCCTGCGGCGGCCATTTCTAAGATTAAATGGGCATTCTCATGAAGAAACTTGTCCCATCTTTTCATTTCTATCTCTGAATACCCGTGAATCCCAGTCCATGTATATGAAGGCAAAGAGCATGTTGCATCAATAAATCCATTTTCTACTGGTGTTTCAATATATACCAGCACTGACCCATCTTCACATACATCAGAAAACGTAATCTCGGTATCATCTGGAAATGTAACATAAGGATATTTCATATCATCACCTCGTACTATTAACAGCAATTTTCTTTATTATATTCTGTTAGGTTCCAGAATTCAATTTCAATAACCGTACTATTCTTACAATGAAAGTCTATTGCCATTTGAAATCCCAGATGCCATAACTCCCTCATTCGTTACAAAGATAATCTCATGGGCAGAATACGGAGAAAATGCTGAAAAGATAGAAAGCAGCAATATGCCCTATTAACAAAAAAGGACGGCCCGTGCAAGATACTAAATACAGTAGCGTGCAATTGAATTTCAGTAGGAGAGCCGCCTGCAATCTTTATTATATTATGGGTGTCAGGGGAACATGTCGAAAAAAACTTTAATCTCCAATGACTTCTTCTAATATAGCATTTAGCCTGCCTGCAAACATCGGCGGGATATCATGAGTAATAATTATTTGAAATAAGCCGTGCGTCAGCACGGCTAAATAAATTATCATTTAATCAAATAGCTTCACCAAGCAAATGATAGCTCCTGTCAATTCTAAGGATTTTCCCCCAATTTTGCTTTTGGTAAAGCACCCTTAAAATAACAACATCCTTGCTTTCCTCCCTGACAATAAAGAAGATATTGTAGTTCGCAAAAGGAAATATTTTAATTTCATATCCCCTATGCTCAATGCTTATTCCTCTAAACCCTTTAGGAAACTGAGTTAAGGTTTCTACAGTTTCTGAATAATTTTCGAGAAAGCGGATACCTGTATTCTTATCTCGGGTATATTCATAACCTTGAATAGAAATTTTATGCAAATCCTTAATGGCCTCGTCGGTCTCAAGAATGTTGTAATACATATTCATTATACCTTTCAAAGAGATCTTTCATAGCATCTTTATGAGCAGTCAGCTTTCCGCTTTCCATATCATCTATGCCCTTATCAATCTCTTTTAATAAGCTTTTTTCTTCATCAGAAACTGCTGCATCCATTGCTTCATCCTCCTTATGAAAAACACATAAAGTTAATATAATTCTACAAGCAATGCTCGATTTGTCAAGGTAATTATTTAAGGCTTAAGAATGTAATAATATAGACTTCTTTCAATACATCAGAGTAAGTATTATTGTAGTCAACCTTAAGGACAGCACGTACAAGATACTAATGCAGGCGGCAATGAATTGAATTTATAAGTAGGAGGACCGCCTGCAAACCCCATCGTGTCCTTGCCTCTTCCTAATGTGAGCAGAATGGCAATAACCGATGGGACTATCATATCCCTCTCACCGCAATCAAAATTTCACTTTTCCAGAAATAAAAAAGCCCGCAGAGCTGCGGATTTTCGGGCTTTTCAGGGCATTTTCCGTTAAGATTTTTGCATTAGGACTACTGTCTCGTAGTTCCCAGTATATGGAAGCATGTCAATTTTGTAAAATCACACGATACCCCCTGCTATCGTGTGATTTTATGCACCCCTCATTATTTTACCCGCATCTCGCTCTAAGCGCAATCAATTTCACTTTTCCAGAAATAAAAAAGCCAGCAGAAGTGCGGTTTTACGGCACTTTTCGATGCCCTGATAATTAAAAGATGGAAAGATGACATCTGATACCTTGGAGTCATCCTTTACTTTTGCATTAGCATATATTTCGGTAAGACCGTTATTAACCTTTGTTCCTGTCTCCCTTATCACCCTGTCTACATGATAGACTGCATGGTTCTCTTCAAAAATATCGAACCTTGAAATGTATACCACACAGACATCTGGAACATTCTGAAATTTCAGTCCCGGATCAGTGATGTTGGTAGTGAGAATCGACGCATTGTATCTGACTCTCCTCTGGTGATTGTCATCATCCGATTTCTGGACCTCTATATTGGTTTCTGTCCCGTCACCCAATACGCACTTTGCATCAAGTATGACTGAACGCCCCTGAAGGTTCGTGCCGCTCCACTGGGGAATGGTCTCCTTCACAATAATTAACCTCGCTTATTGATAAAATTATAACACCTGAATCAGAATTTGTCATTATCGCGCGCCGGCTGTCATAAACTTTTCATAAAGCCTGCGCCTGAAAAAAAAGAGGGAGCCGAATTTCTTCGACTCCCCCAAGTATGCATCCGCAAACGCATACCGCAATTGACAATATTCTATCAGTACAGCTTCGCACCGGCAGGAATGTGGTTATCCAGCATAATGAGGTGAAGCTCTTCGTCATCAGAATCCTTCTTGTTGTTGACTGCTGAAAGAAGCATTCCGCAGGAATCAATGCCCATCATCGCGCGAGGTGGAAGGTTTACGATTGCAAGAAGCGTCTTTCCTACAAGCTCTTCCGGCTCGTAATAAGCATGTATTCCGCTTAAGATAACACGATCTTCGCCGGTTCCATCGTCAAGCGTGAACTTTAAAAGCTTCTTTGACTTCGGAACTGCCTCGCAGGCCTTTACCTTCACAGCCCGGAAATCGGACTTGTTGAAGGTGTCGAAATCGACCTGATCCGCAAACAGCGGCTCGATCTTTACACCGGTAAAATCGATTTTTTCGTTCGGGGTAAAGAACCCGGATTGATCGGATCCATTGTTACAGAGTATTGTATTTCCCAGTTCTGCCTCCTGCCAGAATCAATCACGGCATCTGACGGAATCGTTCAACGCACGTCGTTCTGCTATTGACACATTCCTATTCCGTATTGTGCCTTGTAATGATTTGCTTTCCTTCATTT